>WNGP01000921.1_pt1 | contig 36978 bp, 28 predicted proteins | sample 5407671 | NCBI WGS metagenome assembly WNGP01 (sample SAMN13153381, study PRJNA577476) | soil metagenome | isolation source: 40 cm soil or saprolite under Garry oak tree replicate 2 | place: USA:California | collected 2016-06-15 | reverse complement strand
CGAGCACGGGATCCGGCCAGCCATCGCCGCCTACGGCCCCCCCGCCGCCATCCACGCCACCACGTCCCGGGACTGGACAGCCGAACTGCACCGGCACCTGCCCGGCCAGGACGGCTGCATCGCATGCCGCCTGCCCGAGCGCTCGCCTGCCTTCGCCTGTGCCACCGGCGCTACCCGCCTGGCCGGGCACGACCCGGGACGCGACGCCGCGCTGCCATTCCTGTCAGCCGCCGCCGGAGTCCTCCTGCTCAGCGGCCTGCTCCAGTTGCAGCACGGCCGCTGGCACACCCATGGCCGCAACCACTGGAGGCTTTGGTTCGACCAGAGCCCGCGCCCCGTGCAAAGCTCCCGCTGGCTGTGCGGCCCCTCCTGCAGGTCCACGCCCGTCCCGGCCGTGCGCCACGCGATCCACGGGGCCACCCGCTGGTACCGGACTGGGCCGTGACGGCCTCCTGCCGGCCGTCGATCATTGTCGGCAGCCCGGTCGGCGTGGGGCCGCTCACGACCTGCGGTATCGTCCGGCTGGAGCTTCACGGGCGCGGCCCCGGCCTGGCAGCCCAGGTGGCTGCGCAGGATGCGGATGCATCATCGGCGCCGACCCGGCGGCCGCCCGGGCGGACAGGGCGATCCCGTACCGGGGCGGTGCCGGCAGGACGGCCGGCGCCGTGTCACGGGCCGCGGCGGTGCTGGCGGAGCCGAGCCGGGCGACCGCGCGTCCAGGTTCCCCACCGCGCATAAGCTGATCACCCTCCAGGTGCTGGAATTCACCCCGGCGGGCTGGCACGCGGGGCCGGGCCCCGCCCTGCCGCCAGCTGGGCCGAGCGCGCCGGCCCAGCCAGATTGACGGCCGGCGACCCAGGCTGCGCTGGTCTTGCGCCCCTGGCGGCGGCTGGATGGCACCTGGCATCGGGCTGCTGCCGAATCTGGTATCCGCAGCGCCGGTGCCGACTTTAAGCAGAATGGACTGGCATGTCACACGAGGACATCGTCCCGGCCGGACAGGTACAGGCCGACCGGGCCGGCGGCCAGGCGGTGGGCGAGGATCCGCAGCCTGGTCCCGGGGCAGATCCGGGTGAGCTCACCGAGCTGCGGTACCCCGATCTGGTCAGGGCGCGGCAGACCTCGCCGCTGCCGCCGCTGCCGCCGCCGCTGGTCGGCGCGTCCAGCCTGCCGCTGGACGCTCTGGATCCTGAGGTCCTGGAACGCCTGGCGGCCGAGCTGATCCGGCGCCGGCCGAACCAGGGCGCCCATTTCTACGGTCGGCGCGGCCAGAAGCAGTACGGGCTGGACATCGTGGAACGGGAGAACCCGGACGCGAACAGCGTCTACCAGGTCCGCCGCTACCAGGTGCTGACCCCGGACCTGATCAGCTCGGCCGTGACCGAGTACGCCGACTCGGCGGGAGAAGGCGGAGGTAAGCCGCCCCGCCGGTTCGCGGCGCGCAGGTACGTGCTGCTTACTTCCGCGCCGTTCGACAACGACACCGCGCTGCAGGACCGGCTGGAAGAGCTGCAGCAGCGCTACCGCGGGGACCTGGTCCTCGAGGTGTGGGGCCAGGAAAAGCTCACCGCTGAGCTGCGTGACTGCGGAGCGCTGGTGAACGCCGTGTTCGGGCCCGAGTGGGCCAGGGCGATCTGCGGCTTCGTGCCCGCGCCGCCTGGGCCGGCCGACCCGGACCGCCTCGGGCTCGTCGAGCACCCGGTGGTGGTGCTGAACCTTGACGCCCTCGAAGGCGACGCCAGGGCACGCGAGGCCAGCGACCCGCTCGGCTCGGCCCGCCTGTACGGGGTGCTCGCCGATGCCCTGGAGGAGGCCAGCTTCCCGGTGCACGCCGCCGCGCAGCGCCGCAAGCAGGCCAGCGTCCTGACGGCCGCCGGCGACGCCACGGCCGCGTTCAGCATCTTGTGGGGCCTGGCCCTGGGCCACTTCACCGCCGGCGCGGCCAGCCCTGCCGGGGCCGGGGATGTCTACCGCGACCTGGAGATGCTCCGGCCGCAGCTGACCGCGTCGCAGGCCGCCAAGGCCGACGTCCTGAAGGCCGCCCAGGCCTGGTACGAGCACGGCAGCCAGCTCGCCCTGGCCGTGCCCGCCCTCGAGATGCTCCGGGTCGAGGCGTACGCCGACGCGGCGCTGCTGGCCTGCGTCACGCTTGAGCAGGCCGTGGTCGACGGCTGGTTCGACTTCGACCCGCCGTGCTCGCTGGTCCACGTCGACGGGAACACTGCGGACCTGGTGAGCCGCTTGCGCCGGTGCGCCGATGGCCTGGACTCGCCCGACGTGGTGATCCGGGCGCGGCTGGCCTGCGCGCTGGCCGACGTGGCCCTGGCCGCGGACTCGGTCCCGGATGACGTGGACGCCGCGTTCAAGGCGATCCTCCAGCGGGCCGGCGCGGGCCGTTTCCGTGGAGCCGGCGGCCTGGTCTTCGCCCGCGCCGCTCATGCCTTCGCGATGCACGGCGATACCGCTCGCGCGATCGACCTGTGGCGGCAGGCGATCTTGCTGTCCAGCGAGTCCCGCCTGTACGGCGATGTCCTGGCGTGCCGGGCGGCGCTGACCGCCGCCGTCCTGGAGCAGCCTGTCATCGCGGCCGCCGAGCTGATCCCGGTCGGCCCGCTGCCTAACGACGCCCGGCTGCTTCAAGCCGCCTGGCCGCCGGAGCTGGACGCGCTGCGCGCCGCGCATGCCGGCAAGCTCCCGGCCGCGTTCGGCGTGACCCGCCGGTACCAGTGGGAGTCGCGCCTGTCCGGCCACCTCAGCGACGAACGCGATGCCGTCGAGCTGTTCGGCGACGTGCTGCTCGCCGCCGGGCGGCCCGCATCCGCGCTCGCCGCGTGGATGATGGCCGGCGCCGGGGCCAAGGCCGCAACCCTGGCCGGGCAGCTGCCCGCCCCCGTGGGCACCGGCCGCTGGGCACGGTCACCTGCACGGGCCCGCCAGGCGGCAGCCGCCCAGGTGATCGGCGCGCAGGCACGTCTCTACAGCGACGCCGGCGCCGCAGAAGCCGTGCGCGAGCTGCTCGACCTGGCCGCCGGGTTCTGGACCGCGCGGCGTGTGGAGCCGACCCCGGAGCTAGACGCCGTCAACGCCCTGACCAGGTTCGGCAGCAGCCTTCCGGCCAGCGCGGTCGACCCGATCCTGACCCTGCTCGAGCCGCGCCTGGCCAGCGGAGACGCGCTCACCTCCGCGACCGCCGGCCTGCTGATCACGCTGTACCAGGCCGTTCCCGGCCGCCGCAGCGACCTGGGCGGCGTCATAGGGCAGCAGCTCGCGATCCCCGGCTGCCCGGAAAATCTATGGGAGGCGGCCGCCGCGCTGCTCCCGCAGGCCCGCGGGCCCGTCGCGCCCGCAGTATCGGCCCTGGCCGACGCAGGCGACCGCCGCGCCCTGCTCACCCTGGCCAGATGGGGCCAGCCGACCGCAGCGGTCCAGCTCGCCGCCCGGCGGGCATGCGCGCACCTGCTCCGGGAACAGCCCGCGCAACCGCGCACGTCCTGGTCGCTCACCTCCCAGTTCGACGACACGGTCCTGCTCTTGCTCGCGCTGGCCACGGTCGGCACCCTCACCAACGTGGACCCCCGGGACCTGCTCCCCGGCGCAGGCCCCGGCGTGACCGCGGGAACATGGCTCACCCTCATCGCGGCATCGGCTCATCCCTCCCCCGAGCCACACGGTCACGACCAGGCCGCGCCAGCGGGCAGTCCGTCAGAGCCGGGTGGGCAGCCGCGGCCCGGGGCCGCCGACCGCGACGCCGGCGCAGCTGCCGGGCCGGCCGGGGAACCCGACCCGCAGGCGCTGACCGCGGCCGGCCCGTCTGCCGGCCTCGCGGCGGCTGTCGCCGACCACCTGCTGGCCGTCGCCGAAAGCCGGCACACGCCCGGGTTCGTGCGGTCCGAGGCGCTGTGGGCACTGCATTCGCTTCTCAGCCAGCTGCCGCCGGACATGAACGGCCAGCTCGCAGGCCGCTTCCTGGCGGCCGCCGAGAACCCCGCGTACACCGGGCACGACATAGCCGAGCTGGCGTCCCAGGACCCGCTCAGCCAGGGGCGCCTGGACACGGGCACCAGAGGACTGCCGGTGCTGGCTCTCCTGTGCGCCGCCACCGCGGCTGGCCGGGCCACTGAGGCCGGCGGGCAGGCCCTGCCCGCCGGGACCGCGCAGCGCGTGATCACGCACGCGGTACCACTGCTGCACAGCCCGGACCGCTGGACCGTGAAACACGGCGCCATCGCGGTCGCGATCGCGTCCAGATCCGAGCCTGGCCTGAACCGCTACGGCGCGGCGCTCATCGTCCACCCCAGCGGCGAGGTACGCGGCATCGCCGCGTCCGTCGCCGTCCTTGACCAGACCATGCAGCGCGTCCTCGCCGCAGACCCCTCCCCGGACGTGCGGATGAGGCTGGCAGCCCGGGCCGGCGAGCTCGACCAGGATGTCCTGGCAGTGCTCCGCGCCGACCCTCACCCGGACGTCGTCCGGGCCATGGCCGCCGCGGCCGGCAAGTGAGTCTGGCTAGCCGTACCGCCTCTGCGGGCAGACGCCCCGCCGACCGTAGCTGGCAGGCAGAGGCGTCCCTGTCGGCACCCGTTTCGATGTCAGCTCACTCATCAGGCGATAGCCGCCCGCCGGCGCGGGACTCGCTGATGGTGCCTTGACCTTGTCCGACCCGCCTTTGGGATCAGCGACAACTGACCCTTGGCTCAGTCAGTCGTGCCGTCTGCGATCGGCTTCCTCCGCTGGAGTGCCTCGGCGATGGCCGCGAACTCGCTCAGGGCAGCTTCCATCTCTTCCACGATCTCGCGGGCAATCACGTCCGGTGGCAGCAGACTCTCGGCGTCATCGAGGTTTGGGTCTCGTACCAGGGTGATGTTTAGGTTTACCTTGTCGCGCGCCGTCAGCTCCTCGTAGGTGAACGGGCGGAAACGCTCGGTCGGCTCGCGGTTCTCCCTGGGCTCGCCGGGACGGTAGCAGGCCACAAAATCGTCCAGATGCTGGCGCTGCATCCGGTTCTGCTTGAGGGTGAAGTGCTGGTCGCCGCGGAAGTCATACACCCACAGCGTCGTGGTCCACGGCTGATCCGGCCGGGCAGGCTTCTTGTCGAAGAACACCACGTTCGCCTTGACTCCGCCGGCGTAGAAGATCCCGGTCGGCAGCCGCAGCAGCGTATGCACATCAAACTGGCGCAGCAGCCGCCGCCTCACCGTCTCACCAGCACCACCTTCGAAAAGCACGTTGTCCGGCACGACTACGGCGGCCCTACCGGGGATCCCGAGCATCGAAGCGATGTGCTGGACGAAGTTGAGCTGCTTGTTAGCAGTGGTCTCCCAGAAATCCGGACGGGCATAAGAGATGTCATCCCGTTCCTTGCTGCCGTTCTCGCCGATGACGGTAATGGAAGACTTCTTGCCAAACGGCGGATTGGCCAGCACCACGCTCGGATACCGGCGCGGTGGCTCGGCGAGCGAGTCCCGGACCTCGATCAGCGACGGCCCATTCGGCTTCCCGACACCGTGCACGAGCATGTTCATCGCTGCCAGCCGGGCGGTGCCGTCCACCAGTTCGGTCCCGGTGATCGTCTCCCTGGCGAGCCGATCGCGCTGGTCCGGGGTCAGCTCAGTACCGTAACGATGCTGGATGTATTCGTACGCGGCAAGCAAGAAGCCGCCAGTACCACACGCCGGGTCTGCGATCGTGTCATCAGGCCCCGGCCGGATGCATTCGACCATCGCGGCGATGAGCGCACGCGGGGTGAAGTACTGGCCTGCTCCAGTCTTGATGTCCTCGGCGCTCTTCGCAAGAAGTTCCTCGTAGGCGTCGCCCTTGACGTCCACGCCCTGAGCGGACCACGTTTCCTTATCGATCAGGTCCGCAATCAGCTTCTTGAGTTTGGCCGGGTCCTGGATCTTGTTCTGCGCCTTGCGGAAGATCACGCCCAGCGTCCCGGCCTGCTGACCGAGATCTTCCAGGGTGTGCCGGTAGGCCTTTTCCAGGTCGTCACCGTCGGAATCGAGCAGTTGCTGCCAGCGATCGGCTACGCTTTCGAGCGCCGTATCCGGGTTGAGCGGCCGGTTCGCTCGTTCGTGTGCCATCTTCAGGAACAGCAGGTAGGTGAGCTGTTCGACGTAATCGATCGTGGAGACGCCGTCATCGCGGAGCACGTCACAGTAGTTCCACAGCTTCGCGACCAGCCGACGCGTATCGATGGTACTCATAGCAACGTCTCCTCCTGCGGTGCGTGCATCGCCGTCTTGGATCTCCGCCGTGCCCGCAGTTGCGCCGCCTGTTCTGCCCGTATCCGCTCCAGCAGAACGGACGCTGGTTCTTCAGCTGGATCTTGTGGCACTAGCCTGCCCGCAAATGCCTCGGTCAGAATTGATCGCCGTAGGTAATCCCCGCGTCTGGCAACGGACCTGACGTTTTCCTCTACATGTCGCATAGCCTCATCATGCTCTTGGAACTCTGCTGCCCGGCGCCGCTGCTCATCAAGGTCAGGAAGATACAGCAGAATTCGCTTGATCTCACCGCCAGAGATACCCGCCTGACCCGCAGTCGTCTTCACAGCGCTGCGTATCGCTTGCCGCGATTCTCCGGCCGAGCATGCCATGGCTAGGTATATGGGATCGACTAGCGACCTGTTCGGAGAGACTCGAATAAGTTTATCCGGATATGTGAGCGGTTCTAGGTTTTCCGGCACGACCGCGCATGCACCGACATACTCTGAATTGCCACTATAGCGCGTAAATAGAAGATCGCCGCCACGCAGCAGATATCCTTCTCGCTGGACTACCTCTGGGCTCTTCGCGGTGTACCGAAAATCCGACAAATCCAGAGCCAATGAACGAACAGCGCTAATGCGAAGTATCGGAACGCCATCCGGTTCATGTCCTGGGCGGGAGACAAACATTCCATTCCGTACGGCTGTTGCGACATCCTCGAGCCTGTACTTCTTCCAGGAACCAGAAGAATCGGGGGCAACTAGATTAGCGAGGGTGCGGCGACGGAGAGCCACGACCTTACGTGCAGCTGCGAGGGCTGAAACGACCGCAGCGTCAAGTCGCGACAGGTGGTCTTCGAGTGTGGCGACGATGCGTTGCTGCTCGGCCAGAGGCGGGACCTGTACGTGGATGCTGGCGAGTGTTTCCTGGGATATATTGCGCATTGAGTCTTTCGTGCCGGTTGCACGGCGCGAGATTTCTCCACGAACGGCTGGCGAACTGAGCAAGTAATAGAGCCAGCGAGAGTTTAGGTGCTCTGAGGCGACGAGCCGAAGGCTCTTGTCGCTTAGCAATAGATGGCGACGGCATCTGTCGACCATGACTGGTGCACCGACGTACTCTTCGGTATTGGCTCTACTAACGAGAATATCCCCTGTTTTAATTTCATAGTCAGGGTTGAAATCTACGCCAGCGGGAACTGCTTTATTTTCCTCCTCTCGGAAGGCTCCCCATGTCATCGCGCTAACCTTGATGATTCCCCATTCAGATGAGGATGCGGGACGAGGCTCACACCGAAATGATTTTCCGGCTTCGATTCTCAGCAGTAGATCGCCTATGGCGGCGTGGGACCAGCCAGGGGGGAGATCGCTCATGCGGTCAGGTTCCGGTTCAGGTCGGTGAGGAGCTGCTGGGAACGGTCGTCGCCGAAGGCGCGCAGGAAGCCGTCGGTGCCGCCGCGTTCTGTGAAGGGTACGCCGTCGAGGTCGTCGGTGGTGAACGACGCGCTAGTGATGACGATGTCCTTGATACGGTCCAGCCACCACATCTGGTCGGAGTTGAAACTGGCTCCGGCCTGCTCCTGCCGGGCGAGCCAGGCACCATAACGCTCCTCTACTACGGACCTGAGCGGGCGGGGTTCATCGTCGAGGCCGAGCTCGAAGCGGATGAGGCCGATCAGGTCGACTGGGCCGTAGTGCAGGCCGGGGTGCTTGGCGGCGATTTCCAGCCGCTCGTAGGCATGCCACAGCAGGTCGGGGGTCCACTGGTGGGGCGGGCGGGCGATTCGGGTGGCGAGTTCCTTGAGCTTGGCGTAGACGGTGCGGCTGCTATCGCCGTGCTGGTAGGTGGCCTGGATCGCGGTGATCTCGTCTTGGTGCTCGTGCATGTAGGCGCGGAAGGAGGTGACTACTTCGCGGGCGCGTTCGGTGACGTCGACGCCGCGCGCCTCTAGCAGGTCGTCGGGGTTGACCTCGTCGTAGATGATGTCGTGGGCGCGGCGGATCTCCAGCAGTCGGGCGCGCAGCTCAGGGTTCGCGGCGAGCGGCTGGACCGCTGCTTCGATGAGTGCCCGCTCGGCGGCGCGGTCACCTGCGGGCAGAGCGGCGAGTTCATCATCGTCTGCTACCCGGCCGAGGCTGCGGACTACGCCGCTGAGCGGCGCGCCCGCGATCTGCTCTAGTTCGGCCCGTTCGGCGGGGGTGAGGTCGTGGTTCAGCCGGGCGAGCCGCGAGCAGAGGGTAGATGTCTCGGCGAGGGAGATGGTGAGGTTCCCGGCCTTGCTGAGCAGCATTTCCAGGCTGATCTGCCGTTCGGAGTGCAGCTGGAGGGGGGTGGCATCGACCCGCGGGGATTCCGTGACGCCCACCGCGTCGACGATGACGAACCGTTCCTTGGCGAGCACGTCGGGCGTGACGGTGTTCAGCTCGGCCGGGTCCAGGGTGCGGGAACCGCGTCCTTTCATCTGCTCGAAGTAAGCCCAGCTCTTGACATCACGCAGGAAGAACACGCACTCCAGCGGCCTGACGTCGGTTCCGGTGGCGATGAGGTCAACGGTGACCGCGATCCGCAGCTCAGGGCTGTTCCGGAACGCCGCCAGCAGCTTGTCCGGGTGCTGGACGGAGTAGGTGATCTTCTGGGCGAACTCGTTGCCCATGCCGAAAACCTCGCGGGCCATCTGCACGATGTCCTCGGCGTGGTTGTCGTCCCGGGCGTAGATGAGGGTCTTGGGTACGTACCGGCGGGGCGGCTGGCCAGGTTCCGGGGGGAAGATCTCGGTGAACAGCCGGTCCCTGAAGGTGTCCAGGATCAGCCTCAGCTGCGGCTTGCTGATCACGCTCTTGCCCAGCTGGGTTCCCGCGTAGCTGAAGTCGTCATCGAGTTCTTCGTACCGTTGCCGCCGGGTGCGGCGCTCCCGCTTCGGTACCACCGTCCCGGCCTCGATCGTGTCGCCCTGCTCGGTCTGCCGGGTCCGGATCTTGTACACGTCGAAGTCGACGTTGACGCCGTCGGCGACCGCCTGCTGGTAGGTGTACTCGCTGACCAGGTTCTGGTGGAAGAACCCGAACGTCTGCTTAACCGGGGTAGCGGTCAGGCCGACCAGGTAGGCGTCGAAGTACTCGAGCACCGCCCGCCACCGCCCGTAGATCGACCGGTGGCACTCATCCACGATGATCAGGTCGAACGTCTCGGGCGGCACCGCCGGGTTGTAGCCGACCGCGACCACTTCGTCGGCGTCGTAGTCGTCGTAGGCGCTGTCGTCGGCGTCCACGTCGGGCAGCGGCTTGCCGCACAGCAGCGCGTACACGCGCTGCACGGTGGAGATCACGACCTTGGAGGAGGCGAGCATGTCCGCCCCGGTCAGCCGTTCCACCCCGTACAGCTCGGCCAGCTTGCGCCCGTCATCGGGCGTCACGAAGCCGGCGAACTCGGTGTTCGCCTGCTTGCCGAGGTTGTTGCGGTCCACCAGGAACAAGATCCGCTCGGCACGGGCATGCTTGAGCAGGCGGTAGGAGCTGCTCACCGCCGCGAACGTCTTGCCCGCGCCGGTCGCCATCTGGATCAGCGCGCGCGGCCGGTCATGCCTGAGCGACTCCTCCAGCCCCCGGACGGCATCGGCCTGCGCCGGGCGCAGGCGACCGTCATCCAGTGGCGGCAGCCCGCGGCGAAGCCGGGACCGCAGCGTCGGCGCCTCCGGCTCGGCGTCCGCCTCACGCATCCACCGGGCCAGCGTCGTCGGCTGGTGGAAACTGAACACCTCCCGTGCGCGCGGATGCGGGTCCAGCGCATTGGTGAAGTGGGTCTCTGCAGCCGTGGTCTCGTACCGGAAAGGCAGCGGCAGCCGCCACGCCTGCAGCTGCTGGGATGCCGTAAGTCCCTCGGCATACCGCGCCGACTGACGCTCGACCGGGCTCAGGACCGTGCCCTCACGTTTGGCCTCGATGACCCCGGCGAGCTGCCTGTTCACGTACAGCAGGTAATCCGCCGGCCCGGTCGCGGTCATCGCCTCGCGGACAGCGACACCGGTCCCTGCGAACAAGTTCTCCCTCCCTGCATCCTGGATCAGCCACCCGGCCGCCGCCAGCATCCGGTCGACTTCCTCGCGGACCTCCCGCTCGGTCCTCGGCTCCTGAGCTGACTGCTGCGCGCTCTTGACGAATGCCTCGCGCTCAGCAGCGGACAGCCGGGCCGGCCGGGCCACCGACGCGGCGAAGGACGCCTCGAATTCGGATACGCGGGCGCTCAGCTCATCAGCCAGCGCCCGCATCGAGTCCCGGTCCTCAGCCACCTGCGCAAGCTTGTACTCGGCTTCGGCGCGGGCTTGCCGTTCGGCCTCAAGCCGGGAGTTCTTCCCGTCCAGCCGCAGCATGACCTCAGCGAGCCGGTCCCGCTCGGACGCCAGTTGCGCGCGCAGCACGTCCAGGTCGGCCCGGTCGGCGGCATCGGCGGGCGGGGTAGCCGGGTCCGGCGGCGGGACGAACGCCGTCGGGGCGCGATCGCCGGTAACCGTCCGGTAGAACCACGAACCCAGGGAGAAGCAGGCGCGGACCGCATCAAGCGCGGCCCGGACCTCGCCGTAGTGGGTATGCACGGCCCGGTTGCCCACGGTCCGCAGTTCGTCGAACTGCTGCCGCTGGCCGGGCCCGATCACGCCATCGCGGGCCAGAGCCACCAGCCGCGCGTTCTGGGTAGTGCCGCTGACCTGGATCCGGCCCACGGCGACCAGCTTGGTGGCCAGCGTCTCACCGAACTTGCGCGCCTTGAACAGCGCCGTATTCGGATCCGAGTAGACGTAAGCTTCGGCCTCGGTCCCGTCCAGGACGAGCAGCGGTTCATGATCCAGCAGGAAGCCGAAATTCGGCGACCTGCGCGCCAGCTCCCTGATCCGCTCGTCCACCCCAGCCCCGCTCACAATGGTCATGAGAATACGCCGAGATACTACATTCCAGGCGGCAGATCCCAGGCAGGCTTTTGCGGAGCCACCACGGGCTACAGGTTAAGCGAGCACCCATACACACGCTGGCTATCCCGCTGCCCCAATTCCTGGGTTCACTCGAAGACGATCACAGAGTCCAGCCCGGTGATCTTGAAAAGCTGACGTACCCGCCGCTGCGGCGAGCGGATGACGACCGGGCATTCCGGCGGCAGGGCCTTGCGGATGCGCACGAACCCGCCCAGGCCCGATGAGTCGATAAAGCTCACCCCGGCCAGATCGATGACCAGACGCTGCGGATTCTTTCCGGCCAACTGCCCGAGATGCTCGGACAAAGTGCTCACTGTGATGATGTCGATCTCGCCGCGGACAGTCGCGATGGCCACGCCAGCGTCCCAGCGTTCGCTGATGGTTAAGGCAAGAGACTGTTCCGAAGCCAATGTCCTTCCTCGCAGCCAGGAGGCCGCAGCATGACGGCCAGCGGACAGGACTGAGGTAATCACAGCCAGCGCGTACTGACAGGGTGCTAAGTCACGCTACTGGATGCTATATCGCCCGCCCGCCTGGACGGAATGGTCAACTGGTCTGCAAGCTCGGCCAGGTAGCGCACTCGTGTGCCGCGACCGATCCTGCCTTCCCGCCGAGATCGACCAGTGGGTCACTCTCGTATTCAGATGCCTGCCTCGTTGGCGGTGAGGCTCATCACGACGTAGACCGTCTTGCCGGGGCCGGCGTCGTCGTCGGTGCAGCCTCGCTGGCCGTCGTACATGCCGATGAGGCTGTCGATGACTTCTAGGCCCCGGCCGCCTTCGTCGCCGGTTCCGGCGTGGCGCCGGACCGGGCGCCCAGGGCCGTGATCGTGCACCTCAATCCGGAGGTCGTGTCCGGCGCGGGATAGCTGGATGGTGATGGTGCCGGCGCCGTGCCGTAGCGCGTTGGTCACCAGTTCGCTGATGATAAGGACCGTGTAGTCGATGTGGTCATATAGGCCCCACCGGGCCAGGCTTTCGCGGACGAGCCGCCGTGCCTGGCCGACCTGGGCTGGATCGCGGCGGAGCCGGCAGCTGGCTAGGCGCTCTCGGGTAGCAGCTGGCGGCATTTACCGCTCCTGGCGGTGGGACGGCGCGCTGCCTGCATGGGGGCTCGGCTTGCGTCCCACTCCGCCGTAGGCGGCTGCCTGTTCGGGCTGGTCGGCGTCCTCGGGGGTCTCGGGCCGCCACAGGGGAACGTGGACCAGGCCGGGCTCGATCAGGTCGTAGCCGTCGAAGAACCGCAGCACGTCGGGGTAGCCGCGGGGCTGGAACGGGGCGGTGGTCTGGGCGTAGTGCGCCATCGCGTCCGCGACGTGCCGCGGCTGGGCGTCGGTGGTGCCGTGGCTGATGACCAGGTAGCTGCCGGGTGCGAGCGCATCGCGCAGCACGGCGACCATGCCGGCCGGGTCTTGCTCGTCGTGGAAGAAGTGCAGCACCGCCACCAGCAGCAGCGCGACTGGCTGGGATAGGTCTAGGAAGGCGCTGAGCGCTGGGTGGTCCAGGATCTCGCGGGGCGCGCGCAGGTCGGCCTGGACCGCGATGGCGTCCTGGTTGCCAGCCAGGATCACCCGGCTGTGCAGCACGGCGACCTCGTCGCAGTCGACGTAGGCGATGCGCGATCCTGGCGCGGCGTCCTGGGCGATCTCGTGGACGTTGCCCATGGTCGGGATGCCGGAGCCGATATCGAGGAACTGCCGTACGCCTGCCTGCCCGGCTAGGTAGCGGACCGCTCGGCCGAGGAACGCGCGGTTGGCCTGCATGGTGGCCGGGGCCTCCGGCCAGCGGGAGCGGAAGTCCTCGGCCGCGGCCTGGTCGGCGGGGAAGTTGTGTGACCCGCCCAGCAGGTAGTCATAGACGCGCGCGATGTTCGCGCCGTCGGGTTCCTGTTGCCTGGGCCCGGTTCCGGCCACGATTGCTTCCCCTCCTCTTGATGCCTCAGCGACGGTCCGGTCCGCGGCAGATCGTACAAAGGCGCCGCCTTTGACGAGCCGCGTGCTCGCGACCGTGGTCACGGTCACGGCCGGATGGACTGGGCTGTCCCTCACCCTGGCAGGCATGTGACCAGCACATCACTCCCTGTCGCGGGAACATGTGGTTCCCGGCTTTGAGCGCTGAGTACTCGCGTGAGCCAGATTCCTGCACTGCCCGCCTCGGAACGGTAAGGTTTCCGGGCGCATACGCCGCTGGGGATGACGAGGGGTTCTAGATGACGGGTCGGCTGCGCGTGCCGGTAGACGCGTACATGCTGCTGGAGCGGGATGGCAAGCTGCTCATGCTCCGGCGGTCGCCTGGCGCTGCCTACGCCGCCGGGCTCCTGTGCCCCCCGTCCGGGCATGTCGATGAGGGAGAAACGGTCAGCGACGCCGCCATCCGTGAGGCGGCCGAGGAAACCGGCGTCATACTGGCCCCGGACCAGGTGCGGTGCGTCACCGTTGTGCATCACCGCAGTCCGGGCGGCCAGGCGCGCATCGGGTGGTTCTTCGCCGCTGCCCCCGGCTGGTACGGCGAGCCGGCCAACCAGGAGCCGGCGAAGCACTCCGAGCTGGCGTGGATCGACCCGGCCGACCCTCCGGAGGACCTGGTCGCGTACACGTGGGCCGGGCTGCGAGCCTGGCAGGCCGGGGCGCCCTATGCCATCCATTTCCAGGAGCCGGGCAGCCCGGTCCGCTACAAACCTGGCCATGAGGATGAACTCACCTTGCTGGGTCGGCCGCCGTCGGGCGAGCGGTGATTCCGAGCTTGGCGAGCCGGGCGGCGATCCAGCGGACGCGTTCGCCGGTGGTCATGCCGGGCGGGATGTCGATGACGTTCTGGCCGACGCTGGCGCAGGTGGACCGGACGACCCGGTCCGCAGCTGACTGCAGGTCCAGGACCTTGGCCCGGTAGGGGTCGCCCTGCTGGTGCTGGCTGTACCGGTCGCAGCAGTAGAACACGGCGTCGTAGGTACCCGCCCAGGCCCGGCAGAACGCGTTCATGGCCTCCAGGGTGACGGCGGCCCGGCTGCGCGGCGGGGTCTCCAGCACGATCCAGGCGTAGGCCAAAACGTTGGCGACAGTCTTGTCGCAGATGATCATCGGGTGCTGGCGGGCGGCACGCAGCTGGGCTGACAGCTGGGCGCCGAACAGGTCCACCTCGGTTTCCAGGTCGAACTGGCCCTTGCCGTGGACGACGATTTCCTCGATGAACGGGCTTTGCCGGGCGGGCTCCTCCACGGTGGCGACATGGATGCCCTGCTCGCGGTAGTGGGCGGCCAGCGCGTGGGTCAAGGTGGTCTTGCCGGAGGCGTGGGTGCCCTCGACCGCGATCACCACGCAGTCACGCAACACCGGGTTCTCTCTCCAGCAGCGCTGTGAATACCGGGTCCTTGAGCCAGCCCAGTGTGCCGTCAAGGCCGACGGCCAGCTTCGTGTTGACGTTCAGGCTGGGCGGCCAGCTGGCGAGCCCGGCGGCGCGGGCGGCGACCAGCGCGGTGGACAGGGCGTGCCGCAGGTTCAGCACGGTGATCTTCTCCCGGGCCGCGGTGTCGGCCTGTTCCAGCCAGCGGCGGTGCAGGGTCGTCATGGACGTGCCGCGCAGTTCCGGCTGGGTAACGTCAAGGCTCAGGTCGGCGCAGACATCGACCAGCCGCCGCGAGGCGCACCGCAGTATGTGCCCGGTGTCGTACCGGGTGTCCAGAAACCGCGGGCCGTCCGGTTCGTGCTGGCGGCGCTGCCGCCATGCCGCCTGGGCTGCGGTGATGCCGGGGTGGGGGGCGCGGGCGGCGGCGGCCAGGACGGCCAGGTCGCTGCTGAGCTGGTGTCCGGCGATCAGGTCGGCCTCGTCCAGGACGTAACGCAGGGCGCGGTCGGCGCTGGCGGCCAGGTCGCCGGTCTCGCTCGTGTCCTGGACGTAGACGGATGTGTACCAGAACCCGGCGACGCCCGACCTGATGTGCTCGCGCGGGAGGGTCAGCCAGATAACCGAGTAGCAGAACGGCACGTTGCCGCCGCGGACCCGGTAATTCTTGGACCACTCGACATCGATGGCCGCCGCGAGCGGCGTCCCTGGCGGTCTGGCCGGGATCTCGCCGGGGGTGCTGAGGTTGCTGGTGATGATCACGGGAGGCAATCCCAGGTGCTGGCCGTCATGAGGTCTCCGATGTTCAGTCTGCCTTCCCACGTGTAGCGGCCCAGGTGCCTGGCGCAGATCAAGGCCATGACCAGTGCCCGCTCGATCATGATGGCGGCGGTCACCGTCTCATCGGAGCCGACGGTCTCATATCTGGACGCGGTGGCCAGGTGCGCCTGCTTGCAGGCGTCGTCCAGGGACGGGTGGCCCGGCAGGTCAGCGGGGCAGTCGAACATGGCCGCCTTCCCCCGGGCGGACGTGTGGCGGCTGGCCCATTCTGCCTGGACCGCGGCCAGGCCGCGCCGTGTGACCCCGGCGGCCATCTGCAGGCCGGTGAGTTCGCCGCCCAGCATGCACCCCGTCAGGATCGCCGCGTGGCGGCGGGCCTGGATCAGGTCCAGGTCGGCGAGCGCGGCCAGATCGTCTGCCTCAGCCTGCCCGGTGATGCTCGCCGCCCGGAACCCGAACGTCAGGGTCGGCCCGGCGACGGCCAGGGTCCTGGTGCGGTGCAGCGGCAGGTACACGATCGCGGCCGACCTAGCCGCCTGGCTGCCGTGCGCCGGGGGCGTCCCGGTGGCGAAGGAGGCCAGCCGGGGCGCGGGCCTGGGGTACAGCTGCTGCCCGGTCCGGTACGGGTCGTCCGGCCAGGCCATGTTCGTGTAGGTGCGCATCACGGGCCGCTGCGCGCGGCGGTGTAAATGCTGGCGCCGAGGTACTTGGCGAAGTGGTTGCGCTTGTAGGGGTAGCGGTCCCAGATCCGGGTGACCGGCTCGCGGAGCAGGTTGCCCAGCTTGAGGAACAGGTCGGGCTGGTCGTAGACCGGCCAGGCGTGGGCATCCCCGGACGGCTCGACCACGATCATGTGCCCCTCGGTGTCCGCGGTCCACGGGGTCATCCGCACCGCCGGCCGCCAGTCGTGGATCGCGCGCAGCTCGGTGAGCCGTCCGAACGCGTCGCGGGCCTCGTCGACGGTGATGAACTCCCGCTCGGCCAGGCCCAGCGCGTTCCCCTTGCGCAGCGGCAAGATCAGCTTGAGCTTGCCGCAGTCGAACACGTCGGCGATCTGGTACAGGTACGGCAGCCCGTGCATGGTGGACCGCAGTACGACCGCGGACAGCGAGACCGCCAGCCCGGCATCCAGGAACGCCCGCACCCCGGCGACGACCTTGTCGTAGTCCCCGCGGACCTGGGTGAAGGCCGCCCGCGGGCCGTCGAAGCCGATGTTGACGAATGCCACCTTCCCGGCCAGCCGCGATGCCAGGGCCACCCCGCGGGTGGCGTTGGTCGGCAGGCCGAGGATGAACCCGGAGTACATGGCCACGATCTCGGGCAGGTCGCGGCGCAGCAGCGGCTCCCCGCCGCTGAGGAACACCCGCTGCACCCCGGCCAGGTTCGCCCGGATGACGTCGAGGTCTTCCAGTGTCGGGTCGGGCATCATCAGGGTCTCGGAGCAGAACACGCAGCCGAAGTCGCACCGCTTGGTCACCTGGACGATCATCGATAGCGGCGCGGTGGCCGCCTCGGCCAGTTCGCGCACATCGTCACCGCCGACGGTGGTGAAGTGATGCCCGGCGGTGAATGTGACCGGTCCCTCGTTCGGCCTGCCTGATGTCCGGTCCGGAAGCGCCGGCATGGGCAGCAGGGGCAGGTCCCTGGCATCTGATGGCGTGGTGGTCATGGCGTCCTTTCCCGCCAGCCCGAGCGGACCGGCTGGCGTGGTTCCAGCCTGACGGCGGACGGGCGGCCTCGTCAGTCCCCGCCGCGGGAAGGTATCGTTCCCGCCCGGACATGCCCGCCGACCTGCGCGGCCAGCCACAGACGAGGCTGCGCCTTCCCGCTCCCGCAGCCGGGTACGCGGCGATTTCCGTCATGGGATGTGGACAGGTAGTTACGCTTGAACCAGACCTGCCCGCCTGCCCGGCCGATCCGGAGGCCCCGCCGATGCCGTACGCCAAGACCAGCCTGCGGCAGGAGAAGCACCAGCTGCGGGAGAAGATGCGCGCGCTGGGCCTGGACTACCGGGACATCGCTGCCGAGTTTGCCCGCCGCTACCAGCTGCGACCCCGTGCGGCCTGGCGGGAAGCCTACGGCTGGAGCCTGCGTGATACCGCCAGCCGGATCAACGAGTTCCGCGGCGACACCGGCCTTGACCCCGGCGGATTCGCCGGGATGACCGCGCCGCACCTGTGCGAGCACGAGAACTGGCCTGGTCATGGTGCCCGCCCCTCCGGCCGTCGGCCCACTCCCTACCTGCTCGCCCTGCTCGCCGCCGTCTACGGCTGCGCCGTCACCGACCTGATCGACCTGGCCGACCGCGAGCACCTCCCCCCGGCCGACCTCCTCATCCTCGACAAATACAGCCCCGGCCAGCCGGGCACGAGCCAAGCGATTACCTCGACGCCGGCTTCCCCGCCAGCAAGGCCATCCTCAGCGCCCGGAGCGGACGACGACGGTCGTTCCATCATCGCCGGACCGGATGGGCTACCGGCGGGGTACCAGGTCATGACCACCTCACCAGGAGCGCCACCTGTCACCTACCGTTGGTTCCAGGAGACCGTTCCGAGCGGTTCCCTGATCGGACGAGAGGTGGAGATGGCCGCCCACGACGGGAGCGAGCGCGCCGAGCAAGCCGAACAGCGCGACATCGGGGACGCCACCCTGGAGCAGCTGCGCAGCGACGTGATCAGGCTGTCCCGTGACTACATGACCGGCGAGTCCTTCCGGCTGTTCCAGGACATGCGACGGGTACGGGACCGGATGTACGCGGCGCTTGACCGCCGGCTGTGGCCACGGGACCAGACGGACCTGTACTTGCTGCTGGGCTGCCTGAACTGCCTTATGGCGGCGGCCGCCGATGACCTCGGTCACCCGTACGCGTCCGAGGAGCTGATCCGCGCCGGGTGGGCGTATGCGATCGCGATCGACCACAAGCCGCTCATGGCCAAGCTCCGGGCTGATCTCGCCGCTGTCGCGTACTGGCATAACCGTCCCAGGCAGGCCCGCGATCTGGCCGCAAGCGGCCTGCGTTACCTGGACGCTGGCCCGAACGCCGCACAGCTTCACCTCAAGTACGGCCGGGCGGCAGCCCGCATGGGCGATGCCGACTTGGCCCGCCACGCGATCGGGCAGGCCCGCGAGGCCCGCGACCGGCGGAACGAGGATGACCTGCTGGAGTTCGGCGGCGAGTTCGGGTACTCCCGGGCGAGCCAGTCCTACCTGGCTGGCTCTACTTTCCTGGAGATCCCCGGTGCCGAGCGCGACGCGATCGCCGAACTCGAACACGCGACGGAGCTGTATGAGGCCGGGCCGGAGGAAGGCGAGGACCACGGCTTCGAGCTGCGCATGCTGACCCAGATCGAGCTGGCTACCGCCCGCCTGCGGGTGGGGGAACTCGACGGCGCGCGGCCGGCGCTCTCGCCTGTGCTGGCCTTGCCTCCCGGCATGCGGATCGACCCGTTCCCGCAGCGCCTGGAGACGGTCCGGGCCGAGCTAGCCGGGTCTCGCTACCACGGAGCAGCTCAGGCCAGCGACCTCGCTGCCGAGATCGAGGATTTCTCCCGCGACACCATCGTGGGCACGCTCTCAGCCCTCCCCGGCTAGCTCGCCCCGGCCATTACCCGCCGTCGCTCACCGGGGACAGAAGGGACTGAGGATACGGCGCAGGCGACGTACGGCACCATCAGTGTCGCCCATATGGGCCATGGCGCTCAGCAGCTCACGCACGTGAAGGAACGGCATGCGCTCAGCCCATCCCGGCGGGGACGGGTTCAGTTCCTGGTAGACGTCGAAGAAACGATCCGAGGCCGCGGGCCTCTGGCAGCCCCGCAGCATGGACAGGTCGACCTCGGCCCAGGTGAAGGAGACGGCGGGATCGATGACGGCGATGCGGCCGTCCCGGCTGAGCAAATTCCCAGACCACAGGTCGCCGTGAGTCAGGACGGCGGGCATCACCGGGACGATCTCCGTAAGCCGGTCGCAGAAGCGCTCCACGGCGCGCCGGTCGGCGCTGGCGAGCTCCTGCCGGACCAGCGGCTCATCCAGGTACCTGAGCACCCGGTGCTGGGCGAAGAACGCATGCCCGTCGGCGGTCCACGGGTTCTGCTGGACAACCCGGCCGAGGTACCCGTCGCTGGCCCAGCCGAACATCTCATGAGCTGTGCCGCGATGCAGCGCAGCCAGGTCATGCGCGAACGCCTCCCAGGAGGCCTCGCTATCATCGCGGGGTGCAAGCGCCTCCAGCAGCAGCATCCGGTCAGTAGCCGCGAGGACCGCGGGTGTATCCACGTGGCCGGTAGCGCGCAGCGCCGCCAGGCCGTCGGCCTCGGCCCGGAACAACCCGGCGGGCGCGCACGTCACGGTCTTGCCGACCACGCGGGTACCGTCCTGGTAGCCGACGTCCCAGACATCCGCCACGTACCCGCCGGGCAGCCGGCGGACCGAGGCGATGCCGCCGGCCCGTCCCAGCGCGCGCAACTCGGTGAGAAGGCCGTCATGCCTAGCCATCAGCGTCGCCGAGCCCCCTTTGCTCTCGTCACTCAACTATGTCAACCACGAGCATGAGCGGCGACGACGGCAGCGGACCTGGATATCCAGATCCGGTGCAGGGCGCCCGCGAGGACCATGACGCAGTGGTCAGGCTAGTCCAAGACCTGGTGCGGATCCCGAGCCGCGGCGGCATCGACTCGTACGGCCCGGTGCTGGACTGCATGGCGTCCTGGCTGGCCAGGCACGGCCTGACCTGTCGCCGGCTGGCCGGGACGGGAGGGACGACGGTCGCGCTGGCCAGCGAAGTCACCGGGAACGGCCCCGGGCCCCGGTACGTGCTTGACGCCTGCCTGGATACCGCCCCGAACGCGTGGACCTACCCGCCGGCCTCCGGGCAGATCACCGGCGGATGGCTGCACGGGCGAGGGTCCGCGGACTCCAAGGCGGAGGCGGCCATCTTCGCGCATGTCGCCGCCCGGCTCCAGCGCACGGCGGCCCGCTGGTCAGGCAGTGTCGTGCTGCTGTTCGACGTCGATGAGCACACCGGCGTGTTCGGCGGCGCGAAGGCCTTCTTCGAGCACGCGCCGTCCGGCCGGGTAGACGGGGTGATGATCGGCTATCCCGGCCTGGATCACGTCGTGACCGGTGGCCGGGGAGTGTTCCGCGCCCGCCTGCACGTCCACGGCATCGCCGGGCATTCCGGGGCCAGCAAGACACTCCCCTCAGCCATCGCCAAGGCGGCCGCACTGATCTCCCGCCTGGAGGAGATGCCGATCCCAGGACCGCCCGGCCCCGATTTCCCGTTGCCGGCCAAGCTGACCGTCACCGCGATCAGCGGCGGAGAGGGGTATTCGACCGTCTCGGACCTGTGCACGCTCAACGTCGACGTCCGTCTCACCCCGGCGCTCGACGCCCAGGCTGCCGCGGACATGCTGCGGGCTGCCGCCGCAGAAGTGGACGCCGCCTGGCCTGGCACCCAGCCGACTGACGCGGAGGTCACGACCTGCTGGCCCGCGTTCGCGCTCGGGGAGCACGGACCGTTGCGCGCCGCGCTGCTGGCCGGCGCCGAGGCTGCCGGTGTGCGCCCGAGCGCGAAGGTCGCCGGGCCGTCCAACATCGGCAACTACCTCGCCGGGCTCGGCATCCCGGCCACTGCCGGGTTCGGCGTCGACTACCGCGGACTGCACGGCACCGACGAGCAGATCGAACTGGAATCAATCCCGCTCGTTCAAGCCGCTTACCACCAGGCGCTGCTCACCTTGCTGCCCCAGGCTGAGCCGCGTCGCACCGCTTGCCGCCGGAGTCGGCCGGTAATCGGCGGAGGCCGGGAACACACGAACGTTATGCCCAGTCTTGATGCAGCTTGCAACCCTCTGTGCCCAGAAACCACTCATTCCCCGAACAGGGAGTGATGGAACGGCTACACGGATGCAAGGATCGGCGGCACCATAAACACCGCGATCCCCAGAGAGGGTCATGGCCGCCATTCCAGCCGACCCGCGCCACGCAGGCGTGACTCCAGTCGGCGCTCACCGCTTGGCCGCCGCTGTCGCTCCGCTGACGAACAACACCGTCGAGCCGGAAACGGCGACCGGTCTCAGTTCCCGCGCTGAGGAGAGCCCTCACCTAGGCAGGCCGCGCCGTGCATGAGCGGCGGGCGGCGGGCCCGGCGACCCGCGGGTACCCGGGCCCGATGGATACGGGCCTGAGCGGCACCGGGCTCGTGGCGGATGACTTGTACCTGCTGGCGCACGATGACCGGTCGGGCAGGGCGCTGCTGCCGCCGCGTCCGCTGGGCACCGGGCTGGCCGGGGCGCTGCTGGCCGAGCTGATGCTGGCCCGTCTGATCGGCCTGCGGTCCGATACCGCCGTGATGGTCGCCTATGACGCGCCGCCAGCGGCGGTGCGGGGGCATGTGCTGCTGGCGCTGATCGCCAGCGAGCCCGGCCCGCAGCCGGTAACGGCGTGGCTGGGGTACCTGGGCCAGACCGCAGTCCGGGACGTGGCAGCGCGGCTGGAGCAGGCCGGGTACCTGACCCGGGTCCGCAGCCGGGTCCCGGGGCGGAGCGGCCGGATGGTGCCGGTCAACCCGGACTGGGCGTTCGCGCCGATGACCCGGGTCCGGCTCGCTCTGGACCCGGCCCGGCAGGTCACCGCATACGCGGCGGTCCTGGCCGGGCTGGCGGTCGCGTCCGGGCTGGGCTTCCGGCTAGACCAGTACCAGAGCCGGGCCGGCCGCAGCACCGCCGACGCGGTCGCGCTCTTGCCGCCGGACCTGCGGCAGCTGATCACCCAGACCCAGATCACCGTCTCGTCCGCCGTCCTGTCCCAGCGCACCTGAAATCCGACAAGCAACCTGGAGGTTCCTCATGTCCATGCACGCGGCCCCCGCGCGGGCTGGCACGGTGTCCCGGGCACTGGCCCGGGACAAGCTCGGCGTCCTCGCCGTGCTTGCGTTCATCCTGGCGTCCATCGCGCCGATGACGGTGGCGGCCGGGGTAATCCCGACCGCCTACGCCCTGACCGGCCTGTCCGGTATCCCGGCCGCGTTCCTCGTCGTGGCGGTCGTGCTGGCCCTGTTCTGCCCGGGGTACGTGGCCATGTCCCGGCGGATCCGCAACGCCGGCGCGTTCTACGCCTTCGCCTCCGCCGGGCTCGGGAAGATGACCGGGGTGGCCGCCGCGCTGATGGCCCTGGTCGCGTACGAGTCGTTCCAGGTCGCCACGTACGGGGCGCTGGGCCCGGCTGCGCAGGCCGAGGCCGCCGCCCACCTGGGGGTGAACTGGCCGTGGTGGGCGTGGGCGCTGGTCATCTGGGCCGTGGTGACCGTCCTGGGCCTGGCCCGGGTCGAGGTCGCCGGCCGGGTCCTGGCCGTGCTGACCGCCGCCGAGATTGCCATCGTGGTGGCCGAGACCATCTCCGGGCTAGCCTCCCCGGCCGGCGGGCACCTGGACCTGGGCGGGCTGTCCCCGGCTGCGCTGACCGCGTCCGGGGCCGGGGCTCTTGGGGTGCTCGCGGTGATCGCCGGGCTGGCGTTCGTGGGATTCGAGCAGTCCCCGGTGCTCGGCGAGGAAGCCCGGAACCCGCGGCGGACGATTCCCGCGGCGACCTATACCGCGCTGGCCGCGATCGGGGCGCTGTACGCCGCCGCGGCCTGGGCCATGCAGGCCCACGCCGGGCCAGGGCGCGTGGCCGCCGCCGCGGCGGCGCAGGGGCCGGGGCTGCTGTACGGGCTGAGCTCCAGCGGGCCGCTGGCGCAGGCGGCGCAGGCGCTGTTCATGACCTCGCTGTTCGCCGCCGCGCTGTCGTATCACAACGTGACCTGGCGGTACATGTTCGCGCTGTCCCGGGAGGGCGTCCTGCCCGCCGCGCTGTCGCGGACCGGCCGGGCCAGCATCCCCCGGGCCGCGTCCCTGCTGCAGAGCGGCAGCGCCCTGGCGGTCATCGTCCTCTTCGCCTCCGCGCGGTGGCCGGCGATGAACGGGCTGTTCTTCGGCGGCGGCGCCATGGGCGGCCTGGGCGTGATGATCCTGCTCGCGCTCACCTCCGCCGCCGTGATCCGCTACTTCGACTTTCATCCCGGCGGGGAGAGCCTGTGGGCGCGGATGACCGCCCCGGCCCTGTCCGCCCTGCTGCTCGGGACCACCCTGCTGGGCACCGGCCCCGGCAGCCCCGCCGCGTGGCTGCTCCCATCGGCGTTCAGCGCCGCCGCGGTGGCCGGACTGGGCTGGGGCGCGTTCCTGCGCGCCCGCCGCCCGGACGTGTACGCCACCATCGGGCTCGGTGCCCACGCCGCCAGCCAGGACACCCTCTCCGGCGGGAAACTGTGATGACCGCGCGGGATCAGCAGGTCGGCAGCACTCGCCATGAGGTCGTCCGGGCTGGCGAAGCCGACATCGAGGTGCTCGCGCAGGTTATCGCCGAGGCGTTCTTCCCGCTGGCGGTGTGCCGGTGGCTGATCCCCGACGGCGCCGCCCGCCGGGCCGCCTTCCCGGCCTACTTCCGGTTCTACCTCGAGCACGCGATCGCCGACGGGCTCGTCGAGACCACCCTGGGCCGGGACGCCGCCGGGCTGTGGATCCCCGGCGACGGCCCAGGTGAGCCGCCGGAGGAGTACGCCGGGCAGCTGGCCGCCATCACCGGCCCGCACCTGGACCGGTTCCTGGCCTTCGACCAGCAGCTCGACCAGCACCACCCGGCCGGGGTCTTCCACGAGCACTTGGCCATCCTCGCGGTCCGCCCAGACTGCCAAGGCCAGGGCGTCGGCACCGCACTGCTGGACGCCCGCCACGCCGACCTTGAGGACCAGGGAATTCCCGCCTACCTGGAAGCCTCCGACGAGCGTACCCGCCGCCTCTACCTCGCCCATGGCTACGCAGACCGGGGCAGCCCAATCGAGCTCGCCGGCGGGGTACGGATGTATCCGATGTGGCGCCAACCTCGGACCGGATAACCGCAGGTCAACGAGGCCAGCGCGCCTGCCGGCCGCGACAGCGGACCCAGGGCAGGGCACGTGGATCCCGGCACGCGGGCGGCTCGCTCTGCCCGGCACCCCGCCGGCCAGGAAGAGGAGGCACCCCAGCGCCTCCTACCGCCGCCAGCCGGAAGCGCGGGCTAGCCCCCGGGCCCGCCACCAGCTGGCGGCCAGCGGCAGCGGCGCGCGGGAGCAGCCCGGTCCCACGCCGCTGCCGCACAACAGCAGAAGACAGCAAGGAATGAGCCGATGATCTCCCGCACGATCAGCAAGACACCCCTGGCCAGCGACCCGGACCAGGCCCGGGAACAGCTGGAGGACCTGGCCGGCACGCTGGCCGCTGAGGACGCAGCGGTCGGGAAGCAGCTGCGGGCCGTTGCGGTCGAGCTGGTCCGCCGCGGCCTGCACGTCGCCCTGGTCGGCTACCGCGACGGCTGGACCGAACTGGAAGCCACCCTGCCCCAGGCCCCGCACCTGGGGCCAGTCACCGTGGACCGCGATGCCGCCGGGACCACCTGCCAGCTGGCCTGGGACTGCTGGGCCGACATCACGACCCCTGACGGCACCGCCCAGGTCGGCGACGCCGCCGACGCTTTGCTGCGCGGCCTGGCCGCCTGCCCGTCCCTGACCCCGCCGTCCGCACTGACGCCGAACCGCGCCCCCGCCCCGCCCGGCGCCCCCGGGCTGTGACCTGCCGGCGTGGCCAGGCGTGCCCGGTCGCCGCCGCGCCGGGCAGGGCAGGCTGCACGGCTAGCCCGCACAGGTGGCTGGCGGCCCTGTCCGGGAGCCCGCCGGACATCCCGACGCGCTCGCCGGGCAGCGAACGGCCGCCCGTTACCGGCGGCCCGCGGTGAGCGTGGTGTTCGGCGGGTGGCTGCGGCGACAGCGCGAGGGGCGCGGGTGGTCCCGTCGGGAGCTGGCGATCCGGATCGCCGGTGCTGCGGGAAGCGCGGTCACCGCGCCCGTGCCCGCCCTGGAGAGCTATATCTCCCGGTGGGAAGCCGGGACCGTGGCGATCTCGGCGCGCTACCGGCAGCTTCTCGATGCCGTGTTTGTGTCCGCTGCGGAGGTGTCGGCGCCGCAGCCGGCGTCCGGGTCGGCGGCCGATCCGCGCACGTGGGTGCGGGCCATGCACGCCCTCGCCTCCGATATCGCCGACGGGACGTTCAGGCCAGGCGGCCAGCTGCCGGCCCGCGCCGTGCTAGCGCAGCGGTACGGCCTGCCCGCCGACGCGGTCATGCGGGCACAAGATGAGCTGCTCAGCACCGGCATCCTGAGCAAAGGGCAGGTGTACGGGACGCTGTACGTCGCTCAGGCCACAGACCGGCAGGTTCCCCGGGCGCTGCTGCCCGCCGCCCCCAGTCCTGCTCATTCGGGCCGGCGCACGGCGGCCATCCCGCCAGCCAGGGCAAGTGGCAGCAGAACCGCAACAGCGCCTCCTGCCGCGCGCAACCCGCGAGCCTATGCCCGTCCGGGCGCCTGGGTGACCGCGGCGGATGCCGGGACCGGACCTGGCGAGACGCCCGCCCGCGGCCCCGACGCTGCGGGCGAGCCGCCCCCCGCAGACGGGCCGCCTGAGTTCCTGCTCGTAAAAGAATGCGCAGCCCAGGCCCGGATATCGCCGCGGACCATCTACAGCCTGGTCAGGCACGGGCACGTCGAGGCCATCAGAGTAGGACGCGATATCCGCATCTACGCCCGCTCCTGGCATGCCTTCCTCCAAGCGGCCCCACCTGACCCGCGTCCCTCACACCAGCCAGACAGAAACGGCCAGCGAGACGGCCCTCCAGCGGCGGACACCCCTCCTGCAGGACTCCGGCCTGCTGCAGGACTCCGGCCTGGGCCTGCGCGCAGCGCCAGCGCGGGAGTGCCGCCGACCGTGTTCCGCGCTCCCGGATAAGCGGGCAGCCGCCTCGCAGGTTCGACAGACTCTTAAAACGAGACCGTGCTGGCGTGGCCCTTGATCCAACGGACTACCGCTAGTCCGCGGAAGTCTCAGAAGGTTCAGTCGCGCCGGGCTCTGCGGTGGGCTTCTCCTCGGGGGCCGCTGTGCGCCGGTATTGCGGGTGGTCGAGGTCCATCTGCCGGGCGGCGTGCAGGGGGACGGGGAAGCGGGATCGGCCGTCCCAGAATTGGGCCTGGTGACAGAGCTTCGCCGTGGTGATGGCGAGCGCCTCCACCGGGACGCCGTCGGCGCACGCGAGCGGGTAGATCACGCTGGCTGTCATGGCATACCAGTTCTGGGACATCTCGCCCTTGCGGCGTTCTTCTTTGTTGTCGGAGGCAACCGAGCGCTTTGCGTCCCACCGCGTGTACTTCGATCCCAGCCGGTCCGCGCTGGCCCCGTCGTAGGCGCGTGGCACGTTGCAGAAGATCCACGCCGGGGTACCGAAGTCAGTGGTGACCCGGTAGAGCGTGGTCGCGGTCTCCTTCTCGGCGGGCTCGCTGTCCTTGGCCCTGGCAATGTAAGTGGCGCTGACTGGCTGTGGCACCTCGTCGTCCTCGGTGTTGACGCGGATGATGGCCTGGGGCCGCTCGTCAGCGCCCAGGGTGCTGCCGGGCAGCCAGTACCGGCTCTTCCCGTTCGCGGGCGAGTCGCCCAGCCGGATGTTCTGCAGCCCGTCCCACATCCGCCGGGAGGACTGCTCGTCCACGGTAACGACGTACGGGGTCTCTTCCAGTTCCTCGGCCAGGTCGGTGAGGGCGAGTTCTACGGCCTCGGCCGCGTCGTCCCAGCGCTGCCGGTAGGTCTTCCTGTCTCCGGTGCCCTCCGGGTAGGCACTGGCATGAAAGGCCGTCTGAGCGAGGCGGTAGGGCTTCCACCCGGGTCGGGTGGAGCTCCAGCCGAGCATGGTCCAGGTTCCCCCGGCGGCCTCTGGGGGCACGAGGGCCGAGGCGGTGATGACCACCTTGGGCTGGCCTGACTCTCCCTTGCGCCTGTTCTGCTGCCGCACGTAGATGCCCACGTGCGCGATGCGGTCGACGGGGTAGCCGGCCTTCTCCGGCTGCAGGGCGTTGGCGATGCGGTCGTCGATGATGCCAAGGGAGCGGTAAAGGTCGAGGAGGGCCATCTCGGTGGGGTGGTCCTTCGCCTTGGGCTTGATGACACCCGTGTCGTCCCTGCCCCGGAGGTACTGGAGGACGTTCTTCGTCTGCGGCTTGGCGTCGAGATCGTGGAGACTTGTCTGGCTGTCGTCCCCGGCATCGGATGCAGCGGGGACCTCGGTCTCGCACCAGGCGCCGACGAGCACGCCGTCCTGGGAACGAAGCGCGGTACCGCTCGCCGCCAGTGCCGCTGTCCGGTTGCCGGACGGCCCGGGCTTTAGAAAGCCGGCAGCGTAGTGGAACACCGCGGTGACCTGCTCGCCGTGCAGGCTGAATTCCTCGCCGTCACGTGGATCGAGTCCCTCGCGGGCGAGGCCGAAGGTCTTGCGGAAGGTGTCTAGCATCCGCAGCCTGGTCTCGTCCCGGTACCACAGGCACGCGATCTGCAGCTTCTTGAAGTCTTGGGCTTCGGCGGAGGCGAAGATCGACTCGGGGGTGGGAAAGGCGCTGCCCCGAGGGCTGATCGGGTCCGGCCTCTTCAGTTCCGGGTTCTGCTTGCGTTCCGCCTTCCAGCGGTCATACTCCGCCTTCCTGCGATCGTGCTCCTGCTGGGGAAGCTTCACCGGATCGGTGGGGCGGTGCGGCAGGTCCATCGTCACTTCGCGCGCTTCCAGGGGCTCCGCCTGGCCGGTGAAGACCTTGGTGACGTGCTGGTGCAGGAGCCTCAGATGGTGCATGCCGGGGCCGGTGCCGATGGGGAAGGAGTAGTTCTTCGGCAGGACAGGCCAGACCTGCCCAGGGTGCTCCCGGGGGAAGGCGGCTGGTTTCTTCTTCTCCTTCGCGTCGGCGAGCAGCTTCTGCTCCCGCTTGGAGCGCTCGTCGATGGCCCGCAGGATGGAGTAATCCATCTCCAGGCGGCCGAGGGCCTGGAGCGCGAGGCGGTTGACGGTGCGGACACCGCTGTGGCCGTTGAGAGCTACCTCCAGCAGGGGCCGGTCTCCGCCGGGCTGCTCCGCGAGGGCCGTGGCGGAGAAGACCAGCGAGGATGAGATGCGGGTTACCCGAGAGTCCAGTAGCAGCACGGGGGCGCTGATGTTGGGCAGCGTCTTGAGGGTCAGCGCGGTCCGTGAGAGGGCATAGCGGCCTCCCCTGTCGTTCTCCCAGGGGTTGTCGAACGCGACCAGTCCGCCCGTCGAGTCGGGCCGCAGCCTGATGGTCCGGCTGTCGGAGATCGCCCAGGGCTCGCGGGCCAGCCGCCGGGACAGTTCCCAGGCCACCGTGCGGTAGAGCCAGTTGGGGGCCGTAGCCTGGGTGCCGTTGACAGCCTCAAGGAACTCGGCGAGCGGGTGCCTCCGCTCCGGGGAGCCCGCGATCCGCCTAGCCAGTTCGGGAGGGTCGGCGAGGTCGATCGTGCCGACGTTCTGGCCGAGCGCCAGGCGATGGGTGAGGGTGAAGACACGCTGGAGGAGCTTGCTGTCGATCGGGTGGAGCGAGGCGAGGAACGGGTCCTTCCGGTCCGGCGCGAAGCAGACGTAGCCTCCGCCCATCATGCTGAGGACCGTGGTAGCGATGGAGTAGGGCGCCTGGGCCGATTCGCTGTTGTACCTCCGCTTGCACTGGCGGTCGAAGTCGTCCCACAGTTTCCAGGTCGCTTCGTCGAAGTGCCGCACGGAAACTGCGGCGGTGCCGACCAGCCCCGGCGTGCAGCGGAAGGCGAGGGTGTTCAGGTACTTGCCGGGTTCGCGGTCCTGCACGGTCACGTGTCCTCGTTCTCTCGTCTGCTTCTCGTTAGTTGCGCTGGTGCGCGGGGTCATGGGACTCGATGCCGGCGTAGGAGAGGAAGGCGCGCAGTGCCTCCCCATACAGGTCGTTCATGCGCTGCCGGACCTCGGGGGTCCACTGGGAGTGGATGCGCCGCAGCACAGTCTCCAGGTCGGCGCTCCAGGTGTCCTCGTGGAAGGCGTAGTCGACCATGTGCAGTACGGCCTCGGTGCCGCCGCGGCGGGCGCGGCCGGCCAGCTGGATCAGGTCGACGATCACTCCCGCTATGACCTCTTCCTGGAGCGACTTGTGCATCGCGGTGAACTGAAGCGCCGTGCGCAGCAGGAGCGAGAGGCGGTCCCAGGCTGCCTCCCGGGCCACTGCCAGGGCCCGTGACGGGTCCGGGGCGCCGCCTGCGGGCAGGGCGCGCAGGCCGGCGGCGTTGATGCTGCCGTACATCTCGGCGGGGTCGCTGAGCAGCGCGAGGGGGCGCACACACAGGTATACGGACTGGACGGCCGAGCGGGTGCCTTTGACGATGTTGAGCCCGCGCGCGATCAGGGAGAGGGGAACTACCAGGATCTTCCCGTGTTCCGGGAAGTCCTCGAACTCCTCGGCGGTCAGGCGCTTGGCTATGTTCTCCCGTGGCAGTTCGGGGTCCGCGCTGTGCAGGTCTTCGGCCCGGACGGCCAGGCACAGTCCGCCGCCGTAGCGCCCGGCGCTGACGATGCCGCGGGAAAGCCACGCGCACTGCTGGTAGGAGTTGGCGACGACCAGGACGTGCGCCCGGTCAGGGTCCCTGGCGGCGGCACGTTCGAGTTCACGGTGGATGTACTGGTCATACAGGTTGCCGCCGAGCTCGATGAGCGCGTCTTTCTTGCGGCTGGGGTGGGTGCCGGAGATCTTGATGGGCTCGCCGAACAGCGGGTGGCCCTCGCTGTAGTCGATGCGGTACCTTCTGGCCCGGATGGACCTGGCCTGCGCGTCGGTCATCCACCAGCGCACCGGGGCGTGGAGGTGCTCGCGGACCGCCTGGGGGAAGTAGGCGGTGGCCGACAGCCCCATCACCGGCCGTTCGATACCAGCCAGGACCAGCGAGACGATCCCGCCGAGCCCGGCGGTGAACGTGTGCGGGTCGCCGGCGATGGTCTGGGCGGCCAGCGCGGCATTTTTCTCCCTGTCGTCGAGTCCGGTCACCCGGTAGCCGGTGATGGCGCGGCCCAGCATGCCGAGCGGCAGGACGGCCGAGATGGCAGAGGCCTGAAGATTCTCCGCGATCTTCTGGGCTGAGCGCAGCCCGGAGGACCGGTAGCCGTGGGCCTTCTCCTGGAGCTCGGACAGCGCCTCGTCCAGTTCGATCATGGCGGTCCGCGTGACCAGCAGGTTGATTGCCTGAGCCCGCTGGTGAGGGTCCTTGATGCTGTCTTCGAGAAGACCGTGAAGCTCGATCTTGACCTCGTCGAGCAGATGCTCGCCGCGGGGGGCCACCAGCGCGCCGAGGGCTTCCCTTACCTCGGGCCAGTCGGGTTCAGGGAAGCTCGCCGTTCCGCTGAGCGGGTCACGGCGCTGGTAGCGGCCGGGCATGAGGGCGCTGAGCCGCTGGAAAAGCCCGGCCGGGATGTCTGTTCCGTCTTCTGTGTCAGCGTCCGGCCACAGCAGGCGGAGAAGGGCACGGTCCCGCCCGCGCGCCAGGTGCCAGCGGGTGCTGGTCTGGTCCGGGACGCGTTCCTGAGCCCGGTCGTCCTCCAGGGCGTGCAGACTGAGGGCGTTCTTGCAGATGCTCAGCAGCAGGAACTCGGCCATGAGCCGGACATGGCTGACGGCGGGAAGCAGGTTGTGCTCGTCGTCGATGGGCAGCCGCTTAACGTCGGTGTCCATCTCCTGAGGCGCGGCCGACCAGTGGCGGCGGGAGTGCAGGACAACCTCGCTGGCGCACTTGTCGATGGCCCGGGACTGGAACTGGTCGACCTCGTCGACGAGAACCGCGTGGCAGGTCCGCAGCGCGAACTCGGCCGCGGTCACGCCGCGCACGGGCCGGCCGTCAAGGTTGACCCCGATCCGCAGGTTGCCCTGCATGAACATGTAGTGGTTCATGATGACGACGCTGGCGCCGACCGCCTCGTAGACGGGCGCGTACTTCCCGCAGGTGGGAATCCAGGGGCAGGCCACCGATCCCACGCCCTGCTGAAACAGCGAGAAGCACGGCTCGCGGCCCGGCGGGTAGTCGCCGGTGGCTTCCAGGAACGTTCTCTGGGCGCATCCGTACGCCAGCGGATCCAGGTCGTGTTCGGCGCGCTCTCCCCACTCGCCCGGCGCGTCCGGGGCCTCGCTGATCAGCGAGGCGTGCTTGCGCGCCCGTTCGTCCATGCTGTTGGACGACATCAGGTGCGCGCACGCGGGCTTGTGCTCGATGGCACCGGAGCTGTGCAGGTGGGCCAGGTCCCCACGCACGTTCCAGGTCATAGCCAGGCATGCCTTGATGTCAGGCAGGACAATCGCGACTCGCAGGCTCCGGGCGGCGAACCACGCGGCCATGACACGGACCAGGACACTCTTGCCCGTGCCGGTCGGCGCGTTGAAGATCTCCATGCCGCCGGCGGCCAGCGTCAGCGCCTCGGCGGGCGACACGGTGTCCGTGGTCTGCAGTACGCCGAAGAGCTGTCCCAGGGTGCGGTACAGGTAGCGCTCGTCCTCCGGGTAGCGCTGGTCGATCTTGTCCGCGAGGCCGAGCAGCTCAGGCGTGGGGATGCGCAGGCTCGCCAGGTACGGCACGGTCGAGACGTGGGGCAGGCTGTCGTGACCGGGCGCCGCCGTGAACTGAGGGTAGACGGGGATGGTCAGCCGCCCGTGGACCTGCCCCACGTTCTTGACGAAGATCTCCCCGGTGAGCCACGTGCCCGGCCCGGCGAACTCCGGGGGCCTGGGGCGGGCGCTCGGCGCCGGAAGCGGGCAGTCACGCGGTCGACATAGCCCAGCGGGTCGCCGCCGAGCCTAGGGAACGCGGCATCGGCCGTGAAGGGGTTGTCGCCCGCGATCTCGAAGGGCGCCATGACCTGCGCGTCACCTGGTTCGCCCGCGTCGAGCCGCGCCAGCAGGGAACGCGCCGCCACCGAGAACTTCCTGACGTCGGCAAGCTCACCGGGGGCGATGGAGCAGACCACGGCGATCCGCTGCTTCTCGTCATGGGACAGTTCCTTCCACCGGTCCCACGCCTGGTACTTCCCCGACAGGAGGAACGCCGCCTGGTCGAACGGGGCGGCGCTGCGGGAATCCCCGTCAACAGCCCGGGGAAAGTAGTGGGCCGCGAGGGCCAGCGCGGCGCAAACCGCGGTCTCCCCAACCGGCATGTCACTCATGTCCAGCTCACCCCCGCCTTCTCGCAGACCATCTCGCCGAACTCCGAAGCCGTGGCCACCCGCATGTCGTATTTCGCGCACACCCCCGACAGCAAGGGCACCTGGCCGGCCCGGTAGTCCGGCACCACCAGCCACTCGGCACCGCCCCGGTCGCCTTCCTGGGCATGGACGAGGCTCGCCAGGGTCACCGCCGAGGTGTAGTCCTTGACGTCGACCCTGAACGGCACCTTCTTCCCTCGCTTCGGGCCGGCCTCGACCAGCAGGTCATAGGCGTCCAGCCCCGGCCACAGCGACACCTTCAGCCCCCGCTTAGTCAGCCGGTCGTACAGCGCCAGCTCGGGCAGGCCGGGTACGGTCGTGTAGCGCCAGATTCCCCGCGTGAGGGCCTTGTGGCCCTCCGTTAGCTGAGCCTGCGGGACCTCTCCAAGATCTGGGTACAGGACCGCCTCACGGCCGCCCGGGCGAGGCGGCGATGGCTCGGGCAGGAGCTCGGGCGCGCTGGCGTCCGCGGGCAGGCGGAAAAGATAGGACGCGCCCATGTCCGAATGGGGCGCATGCCAGCAGCGAGCCGCTCCCACGGACCTACCCGCTTCCCTCCGCACAACGATCCGCATCGGCCACCGGCAAACCGGGCAGGCAAACCACCAGCCGTGATACTTCGAGTCGTAGGAGATATCCCGATAGAAGTCCGCGACCAGCGGCGGCAGCCGCAGCTCGGACAGGTCGTCCACGGGGCCGGCGGGCCGCCGGATCAGGTCTTTCCGTCCCGCCTCGTACACCTCCTGGTCGCCTTGCTTATGCAGCAGCGTGAAGGCCGTCTCCTGGTCGATCTCCGACTGGAGGTCCCGGTCGCTGACGGAGCCTGCGGTCCGGTCTAGCTTGCGCAGTGTGTGCAGCAGCATCTGCTGCTCGAGATCCAGGTCGAAGGCGTCCTCGGTGATCTGCCCGTCCTGGTCGACGACCAGGACCCCGTTCAGGTCCACGGCACTGACGCCTTCCGGAAGCAGCGCTGCCAGGTCACCCCTCAGAGCGCGCCGGAATTCGCCGAACGGCAAGGGACTCAGCGGGCCGCGCGCCGCGAGCATCGTGCCATGGCATTCCATCAGGGTCTCCAGGCGCTGCTGGGGTTCCAGCCCTGGCGTCGTCATCGCCTTCGCCGCGCGCAGTGCGGCCCGGGTCACCAGGTAGCGGACCCGGACCTCCTCGATCGCCTGCGTGCCGTCAGCTGTGGTACTCGTCACAGTTTGAAGCGTAAGCGGTGCCTCTGACAATCACGGTGCTCACGGAGAAAATGCGCCCACTTACGCCGTGTCATCCAAGAAGGCGTCCAGTCCCGCCGTGCAGACGCGCGGGTACAGCTCTCGGTAGACGTCGAGGAACTCCGCCACATGACGCCGGCCCAGCTGAGTCAGCCGCCACCGGTACTCGGCCACGTGCGTCCCCCCGGGAGCCATCACTGGCACGGAGTCCACCAGCCCGCGGCTCGGCCGCCCTCCGGCCTGGCCCCTGTATCCGACGCCGATGAAGAAAAGCGACCGGCCGGCCAGCTGGTTGTCCTCCAGGCCGACGGGCTCGGCGGCTGCGACGCGTGCCACGACTCCCCAGAGCCACTCCGAGAGCAGATGAGGCGCAAGGTCCGGCTCGCGCGGCTCTCCGAGCCCCGCACGCGCAGCCGCGCGGCCGCGCCGGGTGATTTCGACCAGCACCCGGCCGACCTCTCCGGCAGCGGGGTGCTCGACCCGGTCCTCAGTGATCACCAGCAGGCCCCGCCGCTCCAGCGCATGCACCGTCTGTCCCGCTCCGGGATCGTGCACGCCGTGCTGGCGAAGCCGTTCCTGCAACCGGGTGTAGCCGACTGCGGCTGGCGCGGCTCTGAACGTTAGCGGCAGCTTGCGCCACTCGGCTGCCCGCGGCACGGGCAGCCGCTGGACCCGCCGCATCCACATCTCGGTCTCCGTCATGCGGTCGTCCCGCATGATCTCACCCAGGTAGACCTGCTGACGGTCGTTCAGCGACTCCCAGGTTCTCAGCGCTGCCCGGGAAGGCCCCGGCTTCGGCTTGCCGGCAGGCACCGGGGCGGGCTCGTCCGGCCGCGTGCGCATCCAGGCGTCCAGGACCATGCGTACCGGTACTCCGTATGCCCTGGCCAGAGGGGCGAGAAGACGCCCGGTCGCCTCGGGCTCCTTCCAGTGCCGTCCCCTGACCTGCCGCCCGTTCTCCAATGCCGAGATCTTGGGCCCGGAGACACACAGGTCTCGCCCCGCCGGGGAAGCCCGCAGCAGCTCGGCAGTCCTCTCCAGCGTGAGCCCGGCGGCGTATCTCAGATCGACAAGCGTCTCCTGCCCTCGCGGGGCGCCAGTGAGCGCGCCCGCTTCGCACCCAAGGGCCGCGGCCAGCCGCTCCAGGCGCGGCGCCGCGGGCATGTGCCTGCCCTCCTCATAGAAGAAGATCATCCTGGGCGAGACCCCAGCTCTCGCGGCCAGCGCCGCGCGCGAGAGCCCTAGCTCGACACGCCGGGCCACCAGTCGTGACGGATCGATCGTGCGTAGGGGAACAGGCATGACATCCATGAAAGTCGCAGGAAGACTTCATTGCAATAGCTCCGCCTCGGAGCTTGTTTACTGTCACTGTCGTCCGGGGTGGGCGCCTACCGCACAGGCTAACGAGCAGGGCCGCGCGGCCGGGGTGGTCCCGGCCTGCGGGCCTGCTGCGGTGCGGCCCGGCCCGGACCTGACCGGGCCTGCGCGGGCCGCGGGCGGCCCGGAGCAGCCCGGCCGGGAAACGACAGCGCGGCGAGCTGGGCCGCTGTGCGGGCGTCGGGCCGCGGGGTCGGGCGGCCCGCAGCGTGCAGGTGCCGGGCGGCGGTGCGGGCCGCAGCGGCCTGGGCGGCCCGCTGCTGGATCTCGCGCAGCTCGGCGACGGCCTCGGCTAGCGTGGCAAGCCGGGCGATCAGTACCAGCCAGGTTCCGTGCCGGGTCACGGGTCAGGTAAGCGCACGCGCCGATGAGCCGGGCCGCCTGCCGGAGCCCGGCCCCGGCCGGGCCCGCGGCCGGGAGGCGGCCGTGCTGGGCGCGGGCGGCCCGGTGGAAGGCGTCGGCGGCCTGCCGCAGGCCGTCGCTGCCCAGCGCGGCGGCGGCCGCGTGCAGCAGGTCCGAGGCGGCCCAGGCCGCATCGGCCGCGGCGGCCGGGCTGGTCCCGGCCAGGGCCCGGATCTGCGCGGCGGCCTGGCCGGCCACCTGGGCTGCGTGCTCCCAGACCGCCTTCCGGTCCTCAGCTGTTGTTGCCCGGCACTGAAAATTCCGATGTAGGCGGCGTTCACGATGCCGATGGAGAACCGGGCATTTCGGGCGGTGTCGTGGGGGAGGTGCCGGGCTACGTGGGTACGGTGCCGGACTGAGGGCGTGCTCTGGGCGGTGGTGGCTGTCAGCGGGCAGGCGGGAGCCGGGAACGGCGCGGGCGGCTCAGCCGGCCGGGGCCATGGCCAGGAGGCGGCCGCGGGTCAGCACGTTGATCCGCGCCCAGAGACTGGTGTGCTGCAGCCCGAACCGGCGCCCCAGGACACTTGCCGCGGCCCCCAGGTGTTCCAGCGCGCAGCCCAGCTCGTCCCGGCGGACCCGGGCCGGCAGCGCATCCTGGTCGAAGGCCACGACGGTGCGGATGCCGGTGATGCGCAGCTGAGCGGCGGACCGGCGGGCGCCGCGGATCCAGCCGCGCACCGTGCCGGCCGGGACAGCCAGCTCGCGCGCGATGCGCCGGTGCCCGGACCCGAGGGCGGCGGCGACCAGGGCCTGGCCGATCAGCCCGGCGGCGTAGGCGCGGCGCGGCAGCAGCCCGGCATCGAGCACGACGTGGGTGACGTCGCAGCCGGTGCAGAACGCCCGGTCCGGGCGCACCCTGATCAGCGCGCCGTCCAGGTCGCGGACCGTGCGCTCGCGGGCGTGCCCCCACGGGCGCAGCGGCTGGCCGCAGTCCGGGCAGCCCAGCTTGCGGCAGGCCAGCGCGATCCTGGCCGCCGCCGTGTCGAAGACCTCGATCATCGTTCATCCCGCCACGATCGTCCCGGCCGTCTCGTCCGGACAGGGGGCAGCTGGTGTTGCAGCCTGGCACCTGACGGCGGCCCGCGCAACCCGGGCGCCCTGACCGCCCGGTACCGGCACCGAACCGACGAGCCAGCCCCCGGCCGGTCCGCAGGGCCGCAGGTCACGGCACCGCGGTGACGATGATCGGCGAGGTGCCGCCGCCGATCAAGCCGCCTTATCGAGGCTCCCCGTCGGTCCGGTAAGCGTCGCGAACAGGTCAAACCGTAGGCATTCTGTGCGCCGCTCAACAGCTGTCAGCAGCTCCGGGCCAGGCGGGCCGCCCGGTCCGGTCCACCGCTGGCGCAGCTTAGGCCAGGTCAGGTCGGCCGCGAGCTTGCCGCCGCCGTACCAGATCGGGCCGCCATCGGGTCCGGTGTCGCCGGGCAGTGCGACGGCGTACCCGGTGACCTGGCCCGGGTTCCGGGTGCTGTACCGCAGGCGGACCAGCACCCCGGCCTCCTCCAGCCGGGCGAAGAACTCAGTCTCGCTGCTGGCCGAGG
>WNGP01000316.1_pt1 | contig 37068 bp, 29 predicted proteins | sample 5407671 | NCBI WGS metagenome assembly WNGP01 (sample SAMN13153381, study PRJNA577476) | soil metagenome | isolation source: 40 cm soil or saprolite under Garry oak tree replicate 2 | place: USA:California | collected 2016-06-15 | reverse complement strand
GTGTCGTTCGAAAACGGTGAGCTGGAAATCTGGACGGCGCAATCGCGGCGCGCACAGCAACGTGGCCGCGTAGACGTTTTCATGCTGCGGTTTTACGGCAACGCGGATCGCGCAGATCGCTGGGCAGCCTTGGAAGCCGAAATGTGGAGCGATCACTCAATCGAAATCTGGGGAGTGAATTATCCGGGATTCGGCGGCAGCACGGGACCAGCGCGGCTGGTACGGATTGGACCGGCGGCCGTTGCGGCGTTTGATGAATTAAAACGGCACGCTGGCGGACGTCCAATCGTCGCATACGGCGCAAGCATCGGCGCGACGGCTGCGCTTCACGTCGCTGCGCAGCGTCCTGTTGGCGGATTGATTCTGCATAACCCACCGCCACTGCGCGAAATGATTCTTCGCCAATTTGGCTGGTGGAATCTATGGCTCTTAGCGGGTCCAGTGGCATTGCAGATTCCGCCAGATCTCGACAGTATCGGGAACGCGAGGGCGAGTCGCGCGCCGGCAATTTTCCTGCTCGCGGACAAGGATGAAATCGTCGCTCCTCGTTTTCACCGGCTCGTTTTTGACGCATATGACGGCGAAAAGCGCCTGATCGCATTGCGCGGCGCCTACCATAATGATCCAATCCAAGGCGCAGCACTGGCGGATTTGAATTACGCGCTCGGTTGGTTGTTAGAGGAGAATTCGCGGCAACGGCGCTAACTGGGCGGGATAGCGCATGCGCCGTTTGTCACTCGATTTTTGGATTTCATCCCGATTAAGCTGACCGCGTCATGCAGAACGCGCAAAATCTGATGAGCAGCTTCGAGTTCATCGCGGCATTGATGTCGATTATCATCGGCCTCGGAGTGACCAACCTGCTCGCAGGAGCCGGCCGCGCGTTTTATCGGCGCAAAGAGAACCCGCTCGACGAAGTGCACATCGTCCTCACCCTGGCGACGCTGCTGCTGCTGGTTTTGCAATGGTGGGTGACATTTAAATGGAACACGGAAGTCGTCTGGAGTTTTGATCGTTTTCTCGTGCTGATCGTTTGGACGATCACTCTTTACATGCTCACGGTTTTCCTTTACCCGCCGGACTTATCCGAAGCGGAAGAACACCAGCGCCGTTTCCAACGAAACCGTGTGGGCTACTATTCCGCGTTCATCGCCATGTGCGCGCTCGACATCGCGCAAACGGCAATCCATGGCGATCTACTTCATCCGGTTTGGTATGTCCCCTTTATTGGTCACTATGCGCTGCTGGCCGCCATCGGTCTCATTGCGCACCGACGCGGCTACGATCGTTTCTTTGCGTGGTATCAACTAATCACGCTGCTGGTCTGGGCGCTCTTTGTAAGAAGATATCTCGTGGGAGACTCGACGATGCCGTAGAGTCCTGCAGTCATCAGGTTTTGATTGGCACCCATTCGTTGCGGGCACGAGAATCGGAGACGCCTTGGACCACGCGCATGTAGTGAACGCCATCTTCAAAATTTGGATGGGGACGCATACGCCCTTTTGATTTTACTGCGGCGAGAAAATCTTCCTCAACGCGCCATTCGCCTTCCAATTCCGAAGGAATATCCACAACATGCAATGCGCGATCGCCCACCTTTCCCGCCTGCAGCACTTCAGACGTGAAATCATACATTAGAGTTCCCGCGCTGCCGTAGATTTCGAGCCGATCGCCTTGGGCCAGCGCATTAATGCCGCTGAACTCCAGCACGCCTTCCGCGCCATTCTCGAAACTGCACAGGATAGTAAGCAAATCGGGAACGATCACGTTGTAGCCTTCGCGGACTGGCTGAATAATTTTCCCGCGCGCGAAAACACCTGTGATATCGCCGAGCCACCGCTGCAAAACTTCTACGTAAATTCCCAATGTGAGCGTGTTAAGCCCACTGATCTCGATCTTTTGTCGCCAGTGCGCCGGCGCCTCGGGATCCAAAAAATTGCCGTGGAAACTTTGCAGTCGTACGTGATGGGGACGGCCAATGTAATTTTCAGCCAAGATTTTTTTGACCATCAAATCGCCTCGTAGTCCGAACGGCGGGGGACAAAGCATCGTTATCAACTCCGGATAGCGCTTCGACGCAGCGAGCATCTCGTCGGCCTCCGCCAAATCCATCGACATGCGCGCCTGGCAAAAGACGTGTTTGCCCGCCTCAAGCGCGGAGATCGTCACCGCCGAATGCATGTAAGGCGTTGTACCGATCCAGACGATGTCGATATCGGGTGTCGCAACCAACTCCGCCCAGTCGCGTATCGGTAGTGCCGACAGCGAATATTCTCGACAAAATTTTTCCGAGCTTTCGTATATGGAGTTTGAAACGGCGACAATTTCCACGTCGGGGTTTTTTTTGAGGGCCGGCAAATGGCGAGTCCGAACAATGTTGCCGGCTCCTACGATTCCGATCCGCAATTTGTGATTATTTTTGTGCATTAGCTCTGAGCGATGATCGCTGCTGCAAAGCGATTGGTTATGGTCGAGCTAGGTTTGACCGCTGCCAGCAATCGGGCGTTCAACCTCAACCGACAACTGTGGTAGGGACGGATCGTCGAGCCGTCCGGGCTTAGCGTTGCTGCTTAGGTAACGCCGACCAATGATCCGCTTGACCTCCACGCTCAAAGGCGGCAGGTTACGCGGCTTTTTTTGAGACATGAAAGTTTGTCACATCACAGGATCGAGAGCGGTGCGAGGCAGCGTGATTCATCGGCGAGGCTTGGCGAAGAAAAAAGGCGGCGTAGGCCGGCACATCACCAAAATGGTGCCGCGCATTTTCGCGCCAAATTTACGTCGCCAGCGCATTTGGGTGCCGGAGCTGAAGAAGTTCGTTCGGGTGCGTGTCACGGCGCGTGGCCTTAAGACAATCAACAAACACGGCGCTTACAAGGCGCTCAAAAAAGCTGGCGCCCTCTAAATTGCGGGGCGTCTGGATCAGACGCCTGGCTCCCCGCAGAGAAGTTCTCCAAATTTAATCGATGCAACTGACCCTCCTCAAATCGAAGATTCATCGCGCGACTGTCACGGGCGCGAGCCTGGATTACGAGGGCAGCTTGACGGTCTCCGCGGATCTGGCCGAACTTGTCGGCCTGATTCCTTATGAAAAAATCCTCGTAGCTAACTTGAGCAATGGCGAGCGGTTCGAGACCTATGCAATTTACGGTCCCGCGCGACAAGGAACCATTGAACTAAATGGCGCTACTGCGCATCTCGGGAAAATTGGCGACCGCGTCACGATCATGAGCTTTGCGCGAGTTACGCCCGAGGAAGCGGCGGTGCACAGACCGCTCATTCTGGTCCTGAATGAAAAGAACGTAGTTGTTCGCTACGACGAGGACGCTTCAGTGCGCTCGTTCAAGGTTGTGGCGAATAAAGCGTAAGCGCTCTCGACGTGGCGAGCGCCAACTGCCTCTCTTCCGCGGCGGGCCGGATCGACAAACTCGATAACACTGCTTCGGCTGAGACAGCCTCCCGCGGTCTAGGTTTTACGCGCGGCAGATCCAGTGAGCCATCGTTAAATTCAATGACGTGACCTTCGTTGATCAACCAACGCAAGTCGGAGGCGAGTGCGAGGCGGCGCGACTCTGCGTCTTCGGTCGCGCCATTGCCTGTCAATTTCTGGAAAAGCTGCTTCCGACTGATCCCAGCGCCCGCCGAAACTGCTGCGAGTAGTGAGTTCACCGACTGAGCCACACCGGCTTGTTCGTGAACAAATGCGCGAACGCGCACTGGTGAAACAAATAACATGCCGCGCCGATGCCGAAAAATGTGCAGCTCGTTTTGGCGAAATCGCGTCGCCAGCTCCTGCATCATGTTTGAAGGCGAGCGGGCTTCACGGACCCACGCCTGCTCGATCGCGCGGTTCAGCAGCCGATCCTGCAGACTCCGGCTTAATGAACCGCCTATGGTCACGTGTTCCAGGCCGCGAATCAATCCCGGCAGGTAGTTGAAGCGAAAATGCCGCTCCGTTTCCACAACAGATGACAACGTTACTGAATTCTCCTGGCGCAACGTTGTGTAAGTCGTCACCTTTCGGGCTTCGTCTTTCCAGCGCTCGACTAAAGCGGGGTCGCTTACGATCTCGACCTGTCGTTGGTATTCGGCAAAGCTCATTCGCCGGCTGAAACGTTGCTCGTACAAGCTGCGCAGTTGTGGCTGGTACGTGTGGTAGTTCGTCGGTCCCAGAAGCTTTCCGCTTAATCGGCACCGCGCCACATTGGAGAAGTTCCCCTTTATTGGCTCGGTTTCTGCGACGTCGATCTGGTAAAAGTCGTGTTGAGCGAATCGGAACGCATTTCGATCGAGAAATTCCCGATCAATCGAGACTACGCCGTCGCCGAGTTGATATATCGGCGCTTCTCCCGTCACTCTGAGACAAACTTCATAACGCCCTGGTTTTTCCAGAAACAATCGCGCAAGGGTAAACAGCGAATACGCAACTGACGCCGATTTGATCTGCGCGACGACGCTTTCAAATATGCTCTGGCGAGGCAAAAACCGAATGCTTATCTCGGGGAGCTTCGTTCCTCCCTCAGCAGGCCGGTCAGGCGAGCGGCGACTCTTCGCTTGATCGGAACGGCGACGCCCGTCGCCGCGACTGTTTTGCACTACCCCATGGTGGCGGCTGTCTGATTGGGATCTTGCGTGCAGACGGTCTGCTCGCGCTTCGCGGGAAAGGAATCTTCGGTCTTTTCGTTTGCCTTGGTGGTTGCGACTTCGTGATTCAAAGGGCTGCTCTTCGGTCGCGTAATGATCGTATTGTTTTGTTGTGCCAGGTTCTTTCACCCACGCGGGTACTAACTTCAGATCAACTAGATCGGCAGGCTCAACCGGAGCGCTCATCAGGTTCATCTACTCGAATGGCAAACGGAAGCAAACGCCAAGGGGTCGCTACTCCCGAAAATGATTGACATCCTCTTTAATTCATTTACTTGCGATGCTGTGCCCGGGCTGTCTCCCGCTCTGCGGGACCGGACTTAACCCCCGCGCGACTAATTTCAACCAAACAAATTCTATGGCGGAAAAATCGATCGAAGAAAAGGTTAAGGACATCATCGTCGAGCAACTTGGTGTGAACCCGGAGCAGGTCACGCCGCAGGCGTCTTTCATTGAAGATTTAGGGGCAGATTCGCTCGACATCGTAGAACTGGTGATGGCTTTTGAAGAAGAATTTGGAGTCGAAGTCCCAGACGAAGACGCGGAAAAACTTCAAACTGTCGGCGACGTCATCAAATATATCGAAGACAAGTCGTCAAAGCAGTAGCGCCGGTGCGGATCGCGATCGGCGTCAGGCCTTCCCACAGCCGCGCGCCTCCAAAACGCGCTGAGTTGCGAAGCCCTTTGACGCGTTCACAATAGGGCCGTGGACATGACGCTGTTGCAGCGGCCACTGTTTTACATAGGCCATCACTATGTAACGGTCCTCGGACTGATCGCGTTGGTCGGGTTTTTCGCTTTCGGACTGATCATTGCCCGTTTTTTGCAGAGCCAAATCGTTCGGCGTTTTTTCAGTCGCTTCAAGGTCGAGACAAACTTCATCGCGATCGTTACGACGATCCTAAGTGTGGCGGCGATCGTCTTCTTCACCATCACCGCGGTAAACGCGGCGGGGGTCCCGCTGCCCTGGGCCGCGCCGCTTCCAGCAATCAATCTGAGCCTCGTCCAAATTTTCCTGCTGATCGCGCTGTTGGTGGCGGTCTTCTGGTTCTCCTCCGGGACGAAACGTTTTCTCTTTAACCGGCTGCTTGCGCAAAGCGGGCTCGATCGGTCTTTGCAGTATGCCATCGCTCAGGTGGTCAGCAACGTCGTGCTGGTAGTTGGAATCTTCATTGTCCTGGAGAACACGGGAATTCATCTGGCTGCCCTCACAGTTTTCGCTGGGGCCGTGGGCGTAGGTGTGGGATTTGGCCTACAAAACATCGCGAGCAATTTCATCAGCGGCCTGGTAATTCTGGCCGAGAGACCGATCACGATCGGAGACCGCGTGGAAGTGGCCGGGATTGCCGGTCAGGTGGAGCACATCCGCGCGCGCAGCACAGTCATTCGCACCAATGACAACATCATGATGATTGTGCCGAACACGAAATTCATCGATTCACCGGTAACCAATTGGACGTACGGCGACCGACGCGTACGCTTTCGCATTCCGGTAGGAGTCGCTTACGGCAGCGACGTTACAAAGGTTCGTGAATTATTACTAACGGTCGCGCGCGAAAATCCTCACACTCTGAAGGATCCGGCTCCAAATGTTTTCCTCGAGCAATTTGGCGACAACTCAATCGATTTTAAGCTGATGGTCTGGAGCAGTGAAATGAGCGCGCGCCCAAGCCGTTATCGCAGCGATTTGAACTTTGCTATCGCACAGAAATTTCGTGAGGCTGGCATTGAGTTTCCGTTTCCTCAGCGCGACGTACACATTCGCGATGGCGTGCTGAAAGTGGAAAACGTTACCGCCGAAGCAAACGCGGAACGCACACAGGCGTAGCCGTACCTCTCTATCTAGACTTCGCTCGGCGACATGATTCCGTTTCCGCAAGGCGTGGTCAAAGTGCTTGCGCTTGCCGAGCTCCGAAATTGCGGCGCGTGGAAGCGTGCCCTTCAAAATAAGTGCAAGGATCATCGCTACTACGAGATCGTGCAGGAAACGCTTCAGTGCGGATTCGAACATCATTATCTGCTGATTGAAGATCACGCCGGCCAAGTCCGTGCAATTCAGCCGGTGTTCTTTGTGCGGCAAAATCTCGTCGAAGGCGTGCGAGGCAAGGTTCGCTCCATCGTGGGCACGATTCGCAAAATGTTCCCGCGGTTTCTGACAATGCGTGTGTTAATGGTCGGTTGCGGGGCGGGCGCGGGTGATTTGGGAGTATGGGACAAAGACGACGAGCCATTCGTAGCGAAGGCGCTGCAATCGAGTCTTCAAACCTACGCGAGGCAAAACAAAGCTTCCCTGGTCGTTTTTAAGGATTTTCCAGCGATCTATCGCTCAGCGCTCGAGGTACTTTACTCAAGTGGGTATGCGCGGATTCCAAGTATGCCAATGACGCGGCTGTCGCTCCGATATAAAAACTGGGACGAATATTTCGGTACACTCAGCAAGGCAACCCGAAAAGATTTGCGCCGGAAGTTTCGGAAAGCGGAGCGCGCACCGAACATTGAGATGGAAGTGGTTACCGACGTCACGCCCTTCATTGATGAAATTTATCCGCTGTATCTGGCTGTCCACGAGCGGTCAGCATTAAAATTTGAGACACTGACTAAAGAGTATTTCCGCGCAATTGGCCAACAAATCCCGGAGCGCGCCCGATTTTTTATCTGGCGACAGAACGACAAGATCGTCTCGTTCAGTTTTTGCCTTGTGTGCGGCGACGCTATTTATGACGAATGCATCGGGCTTGATTACGAGGTTGCGCTCGATCTGCATCTCTATTTCTACACGCTCCGTGACATCATTTCGTGGGCGCTGCAGCAACGCTTGAAATACTACTACAGCAATCCGCTCAATTATGAACCGAAGCTGCATCTGGATTGCGAGTTGGTTTGCCTCGACCTGTGCGTCATACACACGAATCCACTGCTGAATCCGATCTTTTGCCGGTTAATCAAATATCTCGGGCCGACCCGGCACGATCCAATTTTGCGAAAGTTTCCGAATGCGCACGAACTTTGAGAAATGTTTGGTACAGTCGGTGTGCTGCGCCGATAGGACGCCGCAGCGCGGCGTCCCTACCGCATCGAAACTTGTTGCGAGCAGGTGAGTGCGCGCTACAAAAGCGGATGCAAAATCGGCCATCCGGCTTTGGCAACCCGTGGCTGCAACTCGGATTAAGCATCGCTTGCGTGTTCGTCTCCGAACTTCTCTTGAAACGGGGCGCAACTGAAGTTGCCGAGCCGGAGAGCGGATTCTCCTGGACCGGAATCAATGGGTTGGCGTCTCCGCTGGTGTGGTGGGCGATTCTTCTTATTATCGCCAGCTTCATCAGCTGGCTTTACGTGCTTCGTTACATCTCGCTCAGCATGGCTTATCCACTCTCCCGGGTGGTCGATGTTCTTGTACCGCTGGGCTGCTGGTTTTTTTTAGCCGAACATATCTCCGGGTTACGTTGGTGCGGGATTGCGCTAGTGGTCACCGGGCTGGCATTGGTGGCCAAACCGATCGCAAAGATGGAGGAACGCCTGTGAGTTTTCTCGCATTCTTCTTCATCGTTGTATCACTCGTGACGTTTGTGGCAGCGCAGCTCATCCTCAAGCGAGCGATGGAATTCTCAGCGACAAGCGGTATGAGCAACCGCTATTTCATCTCCCGCGTTGTGATCGGCGTTTTTCTTATGACGATTTCTTTTTTCCTGACGCTCGGCCTGTTACAGCGTTTCGATCTCAGTTATCTTTATCCGTTCCAAGGTTTGAGCGTTATCTTCATCACCGTACTTGCCGCAGCCGTGTTGAAGGAAAGAATAGGCGCGCGGCTTGCCATTGGCGCGCTGCTGATCACCGCTGGGATCGTCCTGGTCTCAATGAGCTAGGACAAATCGCACCGATAGCGTTTTCGCGCCAAGTCGGTATCGATGACAGGATTTTATTCGAGATTGACTCTTCGTGCGGACCCCGGTCGTCCAGCCTCCTAGTGTCCAGCGAAAGCGTACGAAAGAAAAGGCGAACCTCAGCGCACCCGTGGAAATAAAAGCGGCGGCCGCACGCGACCGCCGCTTGGAATTCTCCCAATTTTGTCAGCAGCGAAATTCTATGACGACTTATATTTTACGGAGCAACCGTAGGGCTTCGTCTCTGGTGTGCTAACGGATTTCCCTGCCAACGATTGATCCAGAGCCGCCTTCACGTAATTGGTTGAACTCGGAATATCCGAAGGATTTGGCGTGGCTTTGCTGTCAATGGCACCATGGTAAATGATCTTCCCATCGGGATTAACGATCACCATGTTGGGTGTGTTTTTCGCGCCGTAAGCCTGGCCCGCTTTCCCGTCGGGGTCTAGAAGCAGTGCGGTTTCATGCGTCTTCCACGAGGTCGCAACCCTGTCGGCCTCTTCCGGCGTCAGGTTGCCCTGCGTACCCGGGGCATTGGAATCGATGGTCAACCAAACCACACCTTTGTCCGTGTACTCTTTCTGCAGGTTTTGCATGTTGCCGGTGCCGTAATGCTTTTTCACAAACGGACACTCTGGATTAAACCACTCGAGCACGACATATTTGCCCTTGTATTGTGAAAGCGAATGCGGCTTGCCTTTGGCATCGGTGAGGGAAAAATCCGGCGCGGCGTTTCCAACCGGCGGTGCATCCGCGGCAAAAAGTGTAGTTCCAATCAATGATGTGACGGCGGTTAAGAGTAGTTTCATGTTCATATGGTTGATTAGAAAACCGAGTCGCTAAGACGTTTAAAGTTCGATTAAAACAATCCTCGTGGCCGGAAAAATTTCAACGTGCAGCGATTCGATTCCCTGCGCATGCATCACGCCGCTCGCGAAAGCGCCAGCCTTAATATTGCGAAGCGACGCGACCCGCGACTGTTTCGAGCTTGTCCAGCAGCATACTTTTCGTGAGCAGCTCGGGAAAAACAATGGGCTCCTCGTTATTGGCTGGATAAAGTACGTATAGCGGAACACCTGGTCGCCCGAACTGTCGCAACAACTTGGTAATCGCCGGATCGCCGTTGGTCCAGTCGGCTTTGAGTTTCACGATTCCATGACGTTGAAATGCATCTTTCACATCCTGAGCTTCGAGCACATTTGCCTCATTGAATTTGCAGGTGAGACACCAGGCGGCGGTGAAATCGACAAAAACCGTGTGGCCCTGTCCCAATTCGGCTTGCAATCGTTCAGGAGTAAACGCTTGCCAGTTCCCGGGAAGGCGTGAATCGGCGGAAGCGATTTTCGCCGACTGAAATTTGTCACCGATCAGGTAAACGCCGCTGCCGAGGACGAGCATCAGCATGAGTACGCGCACGATGGTTCGCTTCGTACCTGTGGCTGTTGGCGAAACGAACGCACCTTTCATCCAACAAGCGATACTGACCACAAGAAGAAAACAGCTCGCCCACATCGCGCCGTCCAAACCGCGCTGTGCGCCAAGGATATAAAGAAGAAACAGCAAGGTCGCCAGCAGCAGAAATCCCATGAACTGTTTCACGTGAATCATCCATGGGCCGGGCCTCGGCACTAACCGAAGCCATGCAGGTTGGACACTCAGCAAGAGGTAAGGCGTGCTCATGCCGGCCGCGATGGCTATGAACATTGCCAGGATGATTACGGCTGATTGTGTAAACGCGAAACCCAGAGCCGTGCCGAGAAACGGTGCCGTACACGGCGTCGCCAGCACCGTTGCGAATACGCCTTGCAAGAACGAACCGAGGTAATCCTTGCGCTCGCTCGTTGAGAGCAAACTGCGCGTAACAGATTGCGGCAACCAAATCTCGAAAACACCAAATAGGTTCAGAGCGAATACGAGCACAATCACACTCAAGGCCAGAACGAAGTAAGGATTGGTGAACTGAAATCCACCCCAGGTGACGTCGCGCCCGGCTCCTTTAAGTGCAATCAGCAGGACCGCAAGCGCGATAAACCACGCAAAAATTCCCAGCGTAAACGCGATGCCGCTTCGGAATATTTTCTGCCGGCTCTGGCCCGCTTGCTGGATGAAGCCGAAAATCTTCAGCGAGATCACAGGCAACACACAGGGCATCAAATTCAATATCATCCCACCGAGAAACCCAAAGAGCAGAAAGGTAAAGATGCCCCGTGCGGCCGCAGGGCGAGCGGAGAGTAGCGCAGACGATCCTGTCTGCACCGCTGCCGATGCACGCGCAATCTGCCACGCCGCGCGATGTTCGCCGTTCGGTTGCTGCGCAAATACCACCAGACCTGCGATCGATGACAGATTCTTGGGCGCCGATTCAAGCGGAATGCGGAACACGATTTCGTTGTTGTTCCGCGATTGAACCGCAGGATGACCAACGATCGTGTCCTGCTCGGGCAACGGAAAAAAATCGAGTGGAGGAGATTTCGCCAACATCTCACTACTGATTTTCAGGCGGAGCTCGGACCCAACCCGGCTCCAACTGGCGGTTGCCACGTTCGGTCCCGGCCAGTTTTGCGGAACAAGCCGCCGATAACGCGCAAAAACGTCTGCGTTCGCTGGTTCACTCGAGGATGCTACGGGCAAATCCAACCGCAATGTTGCGCTGCCGGGGATACAGATTTTTTCGCACACGAGCCAATTCGCTTCGGCGGCGAGTTGCACAGACGAAACATCGAGCTTCAATGGCGGCGTGATTTCCTGCATCAGCAGGATTTCATCTTGATAGCCGTACGTCTCAATGTCCCCTGGATCGATTGTTTTTAGCGGGATCGGCCATTGGATCTCGCCGATTTTCCATCCCGGTGGCAGTTTCCATTTGATTTCGGTCGGAAGACCTGCGTCGCCGGAAAATTTCCAGTAGGTATGCCAGCCCGGGGCCATTCTCAGCAACAGGCCAACCGTGAACGGCTTACCGGGAACGAGGGCTTTCGTGTCGGCCAGAAGCTCAGCCCTAACCAGCTGTTTTCCCTGGTAGGTCTGCGCGAGGCCATGTGGCGCAATAGCAACGAGCAGCCAGAAGAGCAGCGAAAGGAGAGCAACCCGTGAGGCTAGTCTCATATGATTACGTAGCACTCGCCGATCTGTCCGGCAATCAGTCAGCTGTAGCCGCTTCGCTGTGCGAAGCGTGACCGTCGATACTCCTTTTTGAACACGGGCGAACGTCGCCCACACAGAGCGACGGCTACAGGACCTAGGGCACGATAAAAATTTTGTCAGTCCAAGGATCTTTAACTTTGGTCCCCGGAGTGTAACCGCTCACATCCACGTACCTGCCGGTCGAATCAAATGGACTAAACACGTATCCCGGCTTGTCAGGCACCGCCTTGGCAGTTGGGAACGTCGTGGACGTAGAGGAGGCTTGCGCCGGCGACGACGGTTTTGGTTCGGGTTGCGTGGTGCCGCTGTGAGCGACAGGCGGAGTTGTTTTGGGCGGCTTTTGAGATCTTGTCGTATCAGCCTTTCGCCGTGGTTGCGGTGCCGAGGCCACCTGTGTCGATGCAGCAGGGTGGCCGGGCTGGGTCACATCGGATTCGACCGCGTCTGTCGTCCCGATCATCGTCGGCTCGTTACCGTGGCGGCGGAGAGCGTAATGCACCGGCGCGGTCGCAACGCGATAAGAACCGACTGCCACGTCGCGCGTCACGTGATATGAACTCACAGCCACGTTGCGCGTGGTTCCGCATCCGGCGAGTAAAACTGCCCCTAACACCATCGCTCGTTCAAATAGGTTCATCTCGTTTGTAAGATCGTTGCCGGCGCAATCTGTTCAATCATTTAATCGCGACAAAATCGCCAACCAGCATTGAAATCTCCTCGTCTGTGATGGACCACGAACACATCAGACGGTAAATGTCCGGCTCCACAAATTTATAAAATCGCCAGCCGCGCGCGTGCAGACCCCGCGCGACTTGATCCTCCAATTTGCACGAACACCGCATTCGATTCCACCGGGAATACGTTTTCCACCCGAGCCTCATTTCTAAGGCGCTGCGCAACCTTGCGCGCCGCCTCGTTCGCGTGTCGCGCGTTTCGTAACCAGACATCTCCATTCAATAACCCCAGCCACGGCGCGGCGAGAAAGCGCGTTTTCGAGCCGAGGTGCCCGGCTTGTTTCACCCGATATTGAAAATCCCGCGAGGATTTCTTGTCGAAGAAGATAACCAGCTCGCCCGCAGCAACGCCATTTTTCGTTCCGCCAAAGCTGAGTACATCTACGCCCGCTTTCCAAGTGGTCGTTTTCGGCGAGCAGCCAAGCGATGCAACGGCATTGGCAAAGCGCGCGCCGTCCATATGAAGCAACATTCTGTGCGCCCGCGCAAAGGCGCCAATCGCCTCAACTTCATCCGGCGTGTACACGGTCCCGAGCTCCGTCGCCTGTGCGATGCTATGGCGCGCATCAGGTGCCCGTGCAGCTCGACCTGTTGCGCGACGACTTTTTCTGTCTCGCCTAGGTCGATCTTTCCGTCATTGGTTTTCGTCAAAAACAATTTGGCTCCCCGGGTATAAAACTCCATAGCGCCGCCTTCGTCCGTCTGGATGTTGGCGCGCTCGTGACAGATCACGCCGTGAAAGGGTTGGCAAAGCTGGGCCAGACCTAGCGCGTTCGCCCCGGTGCCGGTGAACACGAAATAAACATCGCAATCGTCTTCGAAAATTTGCCGGATGCGTGCGCACACCTCTGCGGTCCATTCGTCCTCGCCGTAGGAGGGCGCATAATGGGCATTCGCTTGCTCCAAAGCTGTCCACGCCTCGGGACAAATCGCCGCCGTGTTATCACTGGCAAATCGTGACGGATCGTATCGGCGCGCATCGGGTCTCTGTTACGCGAGTTTTGCCGCCTGACAATCAGCACAAAGAGATTGCCTGACAGCGGAGCCCTGGGCCTCCAAATCTGCCAGGCAAATCCATCCTGTATTTGCTCCTCGAATTGAGTACAGCAGCTTCATTTCTATTTCGGAGAGAGCTGGTCGGGTGAGCGTGTTTTCAAGTAAATTTTTGCGCCTCGAAATCGCTTTTCGCGTCGATGTTCTGTTGCATTTTGCCTAACCCTCGGGCGCGGACTAACCTTCGCAATGAGATCGCTCCAGAGCGACATCGAGCAGCGCGGCGCATGTATTTTTGAGCTGGTCGATAAACATCCGGAGCGATTTTTCAGCAAAGCTGGATTTTATCAGCGCCTGATGGCGCTCTCAATGCATGACGAGCGATTCAAGACGCAATTGTTCCGATTCGTCGCCGTCCTGCCATCACTGCGTCGGTCAAGTGAGATTATTCAGCATCTCGAAGAATATTTCAGCGATGGCAATGATGGTTTCCACCCACTCGTCAGCTTGGGAGTTCGCGTGGCACGCCTCGTCCCATGGATGAGCGCCGCCGTCCTGCGATGGAATGTTTCCGAGACGGCGCGCCAATTTATCGCGGGACGAAATCCGCATGACGTCATAGCGACACTGCGCAAGCGACGGGCGCAAAAAATCGGCTTCACCGTCGATGTCCTGGGCGAAGCTGTTGTGAGCGAAGCCGAGGCGGATGAATATGCAGCGCGTTATGCGGATTTACTGGACAAACTCGCACGCGAAACAAAAGACTGGACAGACCCTCTCGGAAAAAGCGCGGAGCTTTTCCCGGTTCTAAATCTGTCAGTCAAAATCTCTGCTCTGTATTCGCAAATGAGTCCGGCCGCGCCGGCGGATGCGATCGCACATCTCTGCAGCAAGTTACGGCCGCTTCTTCGCCGCGCACGGGAGCTAGGCGCATTTATCAACTTCGATATGGAGAGTTACGCGCTCAAAAACACTACTCTCGAGCTGTTCAAAACCACTTTGACCGAGGCGGAGTTCAAAGACTGGCCGCATGCCGGGATTGCCATCCAAGCCTATTTGCGAGATTCAGAACACGACTTGCGTGATCTCATTGAGTGGGGCCGGGCACGCGGCACGCGCTTTGCAGTCCGCCTTGTGAAAGGCGCATATTGGGATTACGAGACAACGAAATCGGGCCAGAACGGATCGAATCCTCCTGTGTTTCTTCAGAAGCCTGAAAGCGACGCAAATTTCGAGGAGCTCACGCGCGTGCTTTTTGAAAATGAGGCGATTGTTACCGCTGCATTCGGATCGCATAACATTCGCAGCATCGCGCATGCGCAGGCGGTCGCGGACGAACTCCGGGTTGATCGGAGCCGCTTCGAGTTTCAGTTGCTTTACGGCATGGCGGGTCCGATCAAGCGCGCGCTGGTGGAAATGGGCTACCGCGTCCGCGAATACTGTCCCATTGGCGAACTGCTGCCCGGAATGGCCTATCTCGTTCGACGTCTGCTCGAGAACACGTCGAACGAAGGATTTTTGCGGGCAAAATTTGCCGGGAACGTGCCCGCGAAAGAATTGCTGCGCGACCCAAAAGAGCTGATCAAAGCCCCTGTAGCCAGGATCGCTGGATCGAACCAGAAAAATGGTGCTTCACTTCGCGCAGCAGCTGGCGATATTTTCCGCAACGCTCCGCTTGTGAGTTTCATTTACAAAGATAGCCAGGACAAAATGGAGAGCGCATTGCGCGAAGTGCGAAAGCGCTTGGGTGAAAAGCATCCATTATACATCGGAGGAGAAAAGATTTGGACCGATCATTTGACACCCTCGGTTAATCCAGCCGAGCCAACCGAGATTGTCGGTTACGGAACGGAAGCTGGAGTCGACGAAGCCGAGCGTGCCGTTAAGGCGGCGCGGGCGGCATTTGAAAAATGGAGATGGACCCCATTCGAGGAGCGAGCACAATTACTGGAGCGCGCGGCCGATATCATGGAGCGCAGGCGCTACGAGCTCTCGGCAGTAGAAGTTTTCGAAGTCGGCAAGCCATGGTCTGAAGCCGACGCCGACATTCGCGAAGCGATCGATTTCTGCAGGTTCTACGCGCAGCAAATGCGGCGACTCGGACGCCCCAAACTCACGCAACAGGTGCCCGGAGAAGAGAGTTATCATCATTACTGGCCGCGTGGCGTCGCCTTTGTAATCGCGCCGTGGAATTTTCCGATCGCGATTCTCTGCGGCATGGCGTCCGCTGGAATTGTTACGGGAAACGCCGTGATCATGAAGCCGTCCGAACAATCGATTATCTGCGGCGCCATGCTCATGCAGGTGTTCGAGGAAGCAGGCGTTCCGCCGGGGGTGTTGAATTTTCTTTCCGGGCACGGCTCTGTCGTCGGGGCGCACCTTGTCGATCACAAAGATGTCGATTTGGTCGCGTTCACCGGGTCACGGGAAGTGGGACTAAAAATTTGGGAATCCGCCGGCATCACTCGGCCGGGCCAAAGGGAGCTAAAGCGGGTGATTTGCGAAATGGGCGGTAAAAATGCCATGATCGTCGATACCGATGCAGATCTTGACGAGACGATCATGTATTCGATTTATTCCGCCTTCGGTTTTCAGGGGCAAAAGTGCTCCGCGCTGTCGCGTTTGATTCTTCTCGAGGAAAACTACGGCCGCGTGATGGAGCGTTTAATCCCGGCGGCAGCGAGTCTTCGCATCGGAAATCCGGAGCAACCAGGTATCATGGTCGGCCCAGTCATCGACGAGGCCGCATACAGACGCATTTTGGAATACATCGAGATCGGGAGAAAAGAAGCGACACTTGCTTTTCAGGCAAAGGAAGTCCCGCCGCGCGGCTACTTCATTCCGCCGACAATTTTCACCGACGTGAAACCGCACATGCGAATCGCGCGCGAAGAAATTTTCGGACCGGTGTTAAGTGTGCTGAAGGTCCGCGATCTCGACGAAGCTCTCGAAGTGGCGAATGGAACTGACTACGCGTTAACCGCCGGCTTTTTCTCGCGCAGCCCGGACAACATCGAACGCGTCAAGGCGCGACTCGAAGCCGGCAACGTTTACATCAATCGCTCATGCACAGGCGCGATCGTCGGCCGCCATCCTTTTGGCGGGTTCAAAATGAGCGGCAGCGGCACCAAGGCCGGCGGCGAAGATTATCTTCTGCACTTTCTCGTTCCCCGTGTGGTGACGGAGAACACTAGTCGCCACGGGTTCGCCCCGGAACAGTCGCCCGAGTATGGCGACGAATTTCTCTGGCCCAAACCGCGACGGTAAGCGCTCGAAACAGTCGCGCGATCAATTGAGCGGCCGGCCTTTGCTGAGCAATTTCACAACCGTAAAGATCATGTAGATCACCGGCCAGGCGGAAGTGAGAACAATGACCGCAAATACCGCCATTTCCCGCGCTCGTTCTCGCGCCGCTTCGAGACGGTATTCGCGTCCCAAATCGTAAAGATTCCTGAAGCGCGATCTATCTTCTCCGTCGGAAGGCCAGAAGGAGCCGTTCCATTGACCAAAACCGGAATGAAAAAAATAGTCCGTCTGCGGAAAGCGTCCCTTACCGCCCGTGGGAGGACTCCTCGGTTTCATAGACTCTGACCGACTAGTGAATTGGAACCAGCGAAACAATATCACGTTCAAAAAATCAATCAGCTTGAAAAAAAAGTTTTCGATTTCGAAAGGGATACGAAACAATCCAACGGCAAAATGAAAACGGCCTCTTACCACGCGGGCAAACTGCTGGTTAAACTGGTGTTTGGCTGCATCGCTCTGATCCGTGCAATCGGACGCGAAAATCCAAATCGTTCCGGTGGATTTTTGCTGGCCTCGAATCACATCAGTCATTTCGATCCGTTTCTGATAGGGCTGGCGGTGCGACGCAAAATCGATTGGATGACCATGTCCGAATTCTTTCGAGCGCCTGCGCTCGGCTTCCTTCTGCGCTCGATTGACGCATTCCCAGCCGAGCGGGATCACGCGGATCTCAAAACGATTCGCACCGCAATCGAACGGCTGAAACACGGGCGGGTCGTCGGCATTTTCCCGGAGGGGGGGATTCGCGACGGGGCTCGCTCGCTGCTCCAAGGGGCACCGCTTCGGCCGGGCGCAGCAACGCTCGCGCAGATTGCTGGCGTCCCGATCGTACCGTGCGTGATCCTCGGAAGCGATCGTTTCTATTCAAAAAAACGATGGCTGCCGTTCCAGCGTCGGGTGCCGGTCTGGATCGCATTCGGTACACCAATCTCACATTTTTCCGAGCTGCAAAAATGTCAGGCACGCGAACGCATCGAATCCGAACTGGCTGTCGCTTTCCAGCGTCTTTACGCCGAATTGCGCGAGAACTTTCGCCTCACAACAGACGATCTGCCCCTTTCGCCTCAGGAACGGATGAAACCGCGCCGTCGTCCCGAGCGAAGTCGAGGAAGCCCGTTGCAAGACGCTAACCTCACGCCGCGGGATTCCTCGACTTCGCTTCGCTTCGCTCGGAATGACCTGTTGCGGTGGGCGAGCGCAAGAACGGTCGATGCGCTCCTCTGCGGATCGATCAATCTCTTACACAGGCGGCACCGGCTGAACGGACGCAGTCGCGCGGAGATGGAGCGCTACCTGATTAAGTACGAGCAGTTCTCGCCTCAGCAGTATTATGTCGTCCCCCAAGCGCACACTCGTAATTGTGAACCCGATTCAAAACCGACGGTCGACAGCATACGTGAGTCACGTATGGCAACGCTGTCGTGGCGCAGCCCCATTGAAACGGCCTTCGACGCAAACAACGTCGCACGCGCGGATTTTTTTCGATGGAATGCACGGAAATGGCGGGACGCGCCGACGATTCTTCTGTTGCACGCACTTATGTCCGCCAGTCCCACCGGCTATTACCGTTGGGCAGAGCGGTTCAACGAATTCGGCTGGAACGCTTGCTTCATGCATCTGCCGTACCATTTTTCGCGTGTCCCGATTGGTTACCGGAATGGCGAACTAGCAATCACACCGGATCTCATTCGCAACGCGGAAGGTTTGCGTCAGGGCGTCATTGAGTTGCGGCAGGTAATGGATGCACTGCGGGCAGAGGGCTGCCACAAGTTCGGCATGCTAGCCACGAGCTATGGGGGATGGATTGGCGCGCTGCTGACGCTTGTCGAAAGCGACTTCCGATTTGTGGCGTTAATGTCGCCGATTGTAAACGTCGAGCACGCGATCTGGCAAAGCCCGGCTTCGCGTCGTGTTCGGCGCGAACTGCTCCAGGCAAACATCGAGCGTACTCTCGTTGCGCGACATTTTCATCTGAGCTCACCTTTGCATGGCCAGCCGGTATGCGATCCCGCCCGGATTCTGTTTGTTACTGGCGAATTTGATACCATCGCTCCACCGGCAGAAATCGAGGCGATTCACCAAACGTGGCGAGGCTCGGAGCTGCTGCGCGTGCGGCAGGGCCACTTCGGTTATCGAATGATGCGAGAAACAATCGCCCGATTGAGAGAGCGCGGCGATCTGTAATGAAAGGAACCATGGGTTGGCAGCCGCCGATTTCATGCTCGACCGCTGGGAAGCCGTCGTTCCCAGGTTATTGAATTCCTAGAAACTCCAAACTCGGTTTCAGATCTCTACATGCGGCTTCGGCAAGCGCATTGTGGCCTTCGACCGATGCATGCCAACCGTCGATTGGATGCAGTAGTTCCGTGCGACTTAGGTCTGCGGTCGCCAGCGCATCGGAATATCGCAGCTGAACCTGTTCAAGGACAATTTCATGATTTAACTCTTTAACCATCGCATGCAGCTCTTGGTTCGCCATCGCTGCAAGCCGAATCAAATTGCGTCGATAACACGGATGAAAGGACACGAAATACTTGTAAGTCGTTTCCAAATAGGGATACAGCGTTCTATCCGATTCTCGTCGGCGCTCGGCTGACTCGCGGCCTTTGAAATAGGATTCGAAGTTGATCAGCCCGTAAACGACAATGGCCACCCGATGTTGCTGAATACGCGCGCGCCTAAGCAACCTTCGCAACTCGCGGGCGTAATTTTGCCGAAACTCCTTGCTCAAGCGTTTTAATCGCTCCTCCGATCTCTCCAATTCATTTGGCGGACATCGCCATGCCCAATCGACATTGTTGTGCCCGATCGAGATCAAAATCAGATCCGGAAAGCGACGCGCCCGCAGCAACTCAGCGACTTGTGCCGAAAAATTGCGCGTCCCCAAGATCCGGCGAAAAAGACCTTGCCGCCCATGCTCATGATCCACGAGCGCACCGACTCCGGCACATTCGATGGCCACGAAAGGCGTGATTGCCTCCAGTGCTTTTGAAACACTGTAAATGCCTGGAGCAGGATCGAGATCAAAAAACCAATTGTTCCGCCGGGGAGTGTGAGCACGCCAGAAAGTGCCCCACGGGGACGAGATGTAGATGTTCATACACACGCTGTCGCCAATCATCGCAATGTGTGGTAATCGCGCGACTAACTCGGCGCGAGTTATGTCGCCTTGTCGGTAGGCCAGATAATCAGAATGAAATCGTGACGCAGGCTCGGCAATTCGTTCCATGAACTTCGGACTAACAAACGGAGCAGATTTCACATTCAGAGGCTATGTAACTCAGGCATGCTGGCTGAGGCCGTCAAACGACTTCCAGCCCCTGCATCTAGTGTGCTCAGGATTTCTGCAAAACGAGACAGCCAGATTTCGCCGTGTTAGTCATCCAGCCAACCCATTCTCTCAAGCAAGCGGCGAAACTGTTGATCGTCTGTCGAGATCGCGGGTAGCCATTCCCCGATCGGCTCACGCTTCCACCAGGCGTTCTCGCCAATTGGCGCAAATCGATAACGATAAAGTCGCGCCCGAATGTAATGCGGCGGTGTGTCCGGAAAGGGATTCTTTGCAAGCAGCGACAGCGTGCCGGGGTCATTGTGCAGAAGTTTCCAAACAAAGTGAAGCGTCCACGGGTAATCGGCTGGTGAGGCCATCGCCGCGAACCAGATTTGCCAGTCGATTCGCGGTTGATACGGCGCGACGAATGGCGGACGGCGATTTGGATCGCCCGGCTTGGCTTTGAATTCGTACTCCTGCCATTTTGTGTCGCCGGTGATCAGGGGGTCCTCTGTTCCCTCGAAAATAATTTCATCGCGTTCGCGGCCCACGGTGCCGAACGCGCCGTAGGTGTTAACAAGGTCAACTGGATCGAATGAGTAATTCATCAGCTGCCGCCCTGAAACGAGATTGAGCACCGTCGGTATGCTGAGCCAGATCACCATTATGGATAATGCGATAGCAACCGCGTTATTGATGCCCGACGGCTGTGAGTCTTGAGCCGCGCGTTCTGCGCGCCTTACGATCGCGCCCGGCAAAAAATGTCGAAGGAAAATATCATCGAAGCACGCTAGAAAGGGAACAATCGTGAGATAATTCAGAAATGAAAGATTGCCGCTGATGATCAGGAAAATCTGAAACGTAACCAGCAGCACGCCCGCGATGTGGCGCGCAGCTCGCGGTCCAAACGAAAACCAGGGCACGACCAGTTCAATCAAGTGATTCCAAGCCGTCTCGAGTTTCAGTAGCCAATGCGGCGAAAAATGCAGGTACCGGCTGATCGGACTGGGGATTGGCTGCGTCTCGTAGTGATAGTAAAGGCACGTGAGATCACGCCAGCAGGGATCGCCACGCAATTTGATCAGACCGGCACCAATCATGATGCGAAAACCGAGCCAACGGAAAAGCCAGATCACCAGAATCGGCGGCCTGCACTTCGGGAACGGCCGCGCGTCGAGCAGTGGACATAGAAAGATCGACAAGAAACCGGTCTCCAGCAGCTGGATTTCCCAGCCGTAGCCGTACCAAATCTGGCCGATGTGAACGATCGACATGTACATGGCCCAAAGCACCCCTAGTAGGATTGCGTTCGCGTATCCACTGAGAACAACGAGCGACAGCGCGAAGCCGACCCAGGAGAAAATCAACAAGGCGTTGTCCGAACTTCCAAACCAGAAGAGCGTCGGAATTCGCAGCATCCCGGCGCTTCGCGAGCCGAGTTGCGTTTGAACCACGTTTAGAAAATCCCTGGCAGGCGTCAACCCGTGCTCGCCAATCAAAGGGAGCAGTTGGTTTGCTGCGACCAAAAATGCGATTGCATAGACAAATCCAAGTAGTCGCAGAATGACAAAGCGGGTCAGCCAGTACGAATTTCCGACTGCGAAAAATCTTTCGAGAACCCGCTCGCCATTCATGATACCGGAAACCGCTTACCAGCACCTTGAGAGAGGTTCAACGCGCAAAGTGTCCTGGAGCGATCCGTTGGCATCTTCACACGTTGACACTCGGTGTGTTGAGATAAAGTTTTCCTCCCTTCTGCAAGGGTAACTCAGTGGTAGAGCAGCCCCGAAAGCTTTCGGGGTTGGTCGTGCTTCTTCTCGCTGCTAGGATTGCATGAAAAGGGAAACGCCAGGGTAGCTCAGTGGTAGAGCAGGGGACTCATAAGCCCTTGGTCGGGAGTTCGAATCTCCCCCCTGGCAGTTTTATGAATGGCTTGGGTTTACATTCTAGGCGGCTCAAGCGGTCGCTATTACGTTGGATCGTGCGTCGATTTAGACGCGCGGTTCGCGCAGCATCTTCGCGGTCATACAGCAACAACCAAGCGTCTGGGAAAGAAGCTTGAGATCGTGGCGAAAAAGGAGATGCCAACACTCGCAGATGCACGACGAATTGAGCGGGAGCTGAAACGGAAGAAGAATCCGCTACTCGCAATCTATCATTTACGGCGGTAGAGCAGTCCCGAAAGCCTTCGGGGTTGGTCGGGAGTTCGAAACTCCCCCCTGGCACTCCTCCTACTTCTTCGGCCTTGCGATGTATGGCTCTAAATCCTTGTCGCGACCGCGGATCGCAGCCATGAAGCAGACGCCACTGTGTTCGGTCACAGCACCGGTCCAGCCCTCCTGATGAACATAGCGCCAGTCTGGGAACCGCATTACTGCTCCGGTTTTGCTATTCCTCTCGGCCGGAAACAGAAAGAACTGCATGCGTTTCTCAGCAACCCAGATTTGCGCGATACGCCGCGACTCGTCATCTTCAAAAACGCGGCAACCAATCGTGCCAAAATCAGCGAATTCGGCCGGGACGTCATAGTGTTCCAAGCCATATTTCATAAAAAACAAATCGCTTAATGTTCCTGCTTCAGCGTTTACCGGATCCAGCATCACCGGTCGCGTGGAAGCAGCGGTTCCCAACAATTTGCGAGCTGTCGCCGAGGCTGGGAAATCATTCAGGTGGCTGAGGAAATTAAACACAAACACTCCTGCAATGACCGCAACGGCGATGCTGATAGCGAGCACGGCGGGGTTGCGCATCATTTTTTTCCAAGTCCACCGCGAGGCCGGGACCAGGTCTTTCTCCGAAAACCACTCGGCAGACTCAGCCGGAATGGGAATCAGACGAACCACATGCGCGACAGCACGATCGAAGTTTTGTTGGCTAATAAAATCGGCGGAGCCGTCAACACGGGATATTGCCGCGCGCATGGAACGCTCAACCGATTGATCCGCTCTGATAGGCGCACAGTTCAAAAGAGCGCGTTGGCGCCGCATTAATGACAGCAATTTCATGCGCTAGCCCGGTTGAGGAAATTTCGCGTCCAGCCACGCCTGCAATTGCCGGCGGCCCCTGGCAAGCAAGCGCGAAAGCTCGTTTAATTTCAGTTCGGCGAGATCGAGGATTTCTCGGTAGTCGAATTCATCCAGATAAAATAGCGCCAGAGCGCTCCGCTGCGGATCGGGTGCGGCCGAAATCCAAATCGCGAGTTGCACGGGATCGAGTTGTTCGATCTGCGATGCAGCCGCCGCACAGAGGTCGTGCTCGTCGATTTCGACCGCCTCTGGCTGCAAATCATTCTTCGTTGCTTCCAAGCAGCGCCAGCGCGCCTCGCGGAATAACCAGAAGGGTTCGCTGGGCAGCTCCCCGTGCGCAGCGCCCTGAGCTGCCTCGCGCAATGTGGCGTGAAAGACTTCCTGCGCCTTGCGCGAATCGCCCAGCATCAAGAAACAAAAGCGATAGAGTTGCGGAAGATTTTGTTTTCGATCCGGCACGCCAGATGGTCCCCGAAAAAACTTCGCGCACTCTACGCGTGTCGGGTCACGCAGGCAATCCTGCCCGCGTGTATTCGGTTCGTAAACGAGATTGCCTGCATTAGCAGCTTTGCAAGGTTTTCAACCGTCGCACTACTTCCTCGGCATTTTCCCTGCTGTTGAATGCCGAGATGCGAAAATAACCTTCCCCTTGCGCGCCGAAACCCGCGCCCGGCGTGATGACTACGTTCAGCTGGCGCAACATTCGATCGAACATTTCCCAACTCGTTAGGCGTTCCGGCGTTTTCACCCAGATATAGGGAGCGTTAAGCCCTCCGAAAGCCTCCAATCCAGCGTCAGCCGCAGCATTGCGAAGGAGTTTTGCGTTCCCCATGTAATGATCGATCAGAGCGCGCACTTGTTTACGGCCGTCATCGGAATACAACGCTTCGGCACCGCGTTGCACCGGGTAAGACACACTGTTCGATTTCGTGCTCCACCGCCGCTGCCACAGTGGATGCAGCGGGAGCCGACGGCCGTCGCCCGTTCGTGCAAGCACAGTTTTCGGCATCACCGTAAAGCCGCAGCGCACACCGGTGAACCCACCGTTTTTCGAAAAACTGCGGAATTCCATGGCGCACTCGCGCGCGCCGGGAATCTCGAAAATGGAACGCGGAATTTCCGGATCGAAAATATAGGCCTCGTACGCGGCGTCGAACAGCAGAAGCGCGTCGTGTTCGCGGGCGTAATCCACCCAGCGCGAAAGTTGCCCCTGCGATGCGACGGCGCCCGTTGGATTGTTTGGAAAACAAAGATAGACGAGATCGAGATGCTCGTTTGGCGGCTCTGGCACGAAATGATTTTCCGCGGTGCAGGGCAAATAATGAATGCCCTCGTAGCTGCCATCCTGCCGCACCTGGCCTGTGTGGCCCGCCATCACGTTTGTGTCTACGTACGCCGGATACACAGGATCAGGCACCGCGATCTTATTTTGGCCGCCGAGAATATCGAGAACGTGGCCGCAATCGCATTTTGATCCGTCAGAAACAAAAATTTCGTCATCGGCAATTTCAATGTTGCGGTCGCGGTAGTCGCGCTGCGCGATTGTCGATCTGAGAAATTCGTAACCTTGTTCGGGTCCGTAGCCGCGGAAAGTTTCGCGACACCCAAGCTCATCGACCGCGCGCTTCATGGCCTCGATTGCCGCACGCGGAAGCGGCTCGGTCACATCGCCGATTCCGCAGCGAATTAACCGCTTAGCCGCTTCAGGATTCGCCTGGTAAAATGCGCGGACACGTCGCGCTACCTCCGGAAAGAGATAGCCCGCCTGAAGCTTGAGATAGTTTTCGTTCAAATAAGCCATGCGTTAGGTAGCACATGCGTCCCGCGTGCCGGCTTCGGCGTAACGCCGAAACAACCTTTCATCGAAACTCTGTCGTCGATAATAGCGATCTCAAGAGAAAGTTGGCCGTCGCGAGACCCGCTCGTCAGCACGCGAGACGGATGCGCTACCCGAATGCAATTCGCTGGCGCGAATCAGTAATTCTTCGCCACCGCGTCCCAGTTCACGACGTTCCACCACGCTTTGAGATAATCGGCGCGGCGGTTTTGATATTTCAGGTAATAGGCGTGCTCCCACACATCGACGCCGAGGATGGGCGTGTTCCCGTCCATCACAGGGCTGTCCTGATTTGGCGTGGAAATGATTTCAAGACTTCCATTCTTATTCTTAATCAGCCATGCCCAGCCGCTGCCGAAACGGCCCACGCCGGCAGCAGCAAATTTCTCTTTGAAATCATCAAAGCTGCCGAACACGGAATTGATATCGTCGGCGAGTTTGCCTTTGGGTTGTCCACCGGCGTTCGGGCCCATGATCTTCCAAAAGAATGAATGATTCGCGTGGCCGCCGCCGTTGTTGCGCACAACAGTGCGAATGTTTTCGGGAACGGCGTTCAGATCACTAATCAAGTCTTCCACCGTTTTTTTCTCAAGATCGGTGCCTTTGATCGCCTTGTTGACGTTATCGATGTAGGCCTGGTGATGCTTGGTATAATGGATTTCCATCGTACGCGCATCAATGTGCGGCTCCAACGCATCATACGGATAAGGTAATTTGGGTAATTCGTATGCCATAATATTACTGTTAGATCGAATTACGCCGAACGACAGGTTTTATTTTTTGCACCAGGGGTGGCGATGCGCTGGTAGGGACAGCGCAGCGCGCCGGCTCTACGTGTCGCAACGATAAAAACCCGGGTGATACCCGATTCCGCTGCGACGATTCACATACGTCGCCAAAGCGAGCAGCGGAAAATTCTGGCGATACATATCGTACTTTAAATAAAACGTGCGCGGAAAGCCGGTACCGGTGATTTCCTCTTCATCCCAGGAACCGTCTGGCTTTTGCGAGCGAAGCAGGTAACGCAAGCCGCGGTAAACGCTCGGCCGATCAAGGTCGCCGCAGGCACAGATACCCATAATGGCCCACGCTGTTTGCGATGCAGTGCTGGGCCCAATGCCTTTCGTCGAGGAATTTTCGTATGTGCCGCAGGTCTCGCCCCAGCCGCCGTCGCTGTTTTGACAACTCTCCAGCCAGTCCCGCCCGCGCAAAATCCAATCCTGCGACATGTCCTCGCCGATTGCCCACAAGCCACGAAGCACCTGCCACGCGCCATAGATGTAATTCACGCCCCAGCGCCCGTACCAGGACCCATCGTCACCCTGGGTGGCAACTAGATATTTGATCGCGTCCCGGACGCATTTGGCGTTGCGATCGAAGCCTATGTAGCCGAGCAACTCAAGCGTTCGCGCGGTCAGATCGCTGCACGTCGGATCGAGGATCGCGTTATGATCTGCAAACGGCATGTCTTCCAGCCATGGCGTTGTGACGTCCTTATCGAATGCGGCCCAACCGCCGTCGCGACATTGGAAACTAAGCTGCCATCCGAGCGCACGACGAAAGAGTTCGTCGAGTGAGTGTTGTTCCTTTGGCTGGACCAGCCTCAGCGCCATTAAGACCATGGCCGTATCATCGGTGTCCGGGTAATAAACATTGCTATACTCGAATGCCCAGCCACTCGCTTCGGGATAGGAATTGTTCACCGCCCAATCGCCCAGGACCCGAACCTCTTTGTTCACGAGCCACTCCGCGGCTTTTTGCAGTGTCGGATGTTCGGGGGGAAGACCGGAATCCGCGAGTGAAATGATCGTGATCGCGGTGTCCCAAACGGGCGACAGACAGGGCTGAATGCGAAAATCCTCAGGATCATCGACGAACAGTCCGACGAAATCTTTTTCCGCCTTAGCGTAGAGAGGGTTTTTTCTCGAGTAGCCGAGCGTGCGCAGCGCGATCATACAATTCAACATCGCAGGATAAACCGCCGCAAGACCGTCGCTGCCTTCGCCGATGCGTTCGAGCATCCAACGCTCAGCTGCTTCCAAAGCCCGCTGCCGCAGCAATCCAATACGAAGCGGCTGCAAAAACTTCAAAGTGTCATCGAGCCGGAGGAAGAAATTGCGCCAGGTCCAGAACTTCTGGCTGCGCGGCAGTCGCAAGTCGGCTTGCTCGGTGCCGAGAGGATAGAGTTCGTGCAGTTGTTTTTCGCCCGGCAGAACGCGTGTCGGTTTGAAATGATTGATGATGGACAGCGGCAGCAGCATCGCGCGACTCCATGACGACATTTTGTAAATGTGAAAGGGCGCCCAACTTGGCAGGAGCACCATCTCCACTGGTATCGCCGGCAAATATTTCCATGGAAAAACACCAAGCAGCGCCAGGTACAGTTTGCTAAATGTGTTCATCTGCGGAATACCGCCGAGCCGCATGATAGTGGCGCGCGCCTCCTGCATGAACGGCGCGTCCACAGAACAACCAGCAAGTTTCAGGGCAAAATACGCCTTCACCGAGGCGTTAATCTCGCTTGGTCCACCGTGATAAATATTCCAACCGCCGTCAGGCAGCTGGCGTTTTAGAATGTGACGAACGCAGCGCCGCTGGAGTTGCGCATCTACTTCCCTGCACCAATGCATGAACACGACGTAATCGGAACAGAGCGTGCTATCCACGACCAGCTCGCCGCACCAATGCCCGTCAGGTTTCTGCTGGCGCAAAAGATTTTCCTGGGCGCGCGCGATCGCGGCCGCGATTTCGCCGGCCACGTCCGAGTAGGATTCCGATAAATCCGGCGCGCTCGGCAAGACAATCAGTTGATTCGACGACTCTCGCATCTGAACCACTACGACGCCTTCACGGCTGGCTCGGCTCGCTTGCCGGTGAGATGCCCGTTTCCTGAACTCACGCCGTTGAAGCAGAGAACTTCGCTGCCGCGTCCAGTAGCTTTTGGCTTTGGACCAAAATTGAATTTGATGGTTTTCCAAGTGTCGCCGCGCTGAGCCTGCAGGCCCAGTGTTGCAGTCGGCTCATACCCGCAGTGCACCATGCAGTTTTCGCAGCGGCTGTCTCGCGCCACGCCATTGACGACTCCGTAACGGTCCCACTCAGTCTGTTCCAGCAGCTCCGCGTAGCTTGAGTAATGGCCGTCGGTCATTAAATAACACGGGCCTTTCCAACCGCGTATGTTTCGGGTTGGGATGGCCCAAGCCGAACAAGTCAGGTCGCGTTTGCCTGCGAGAAATTCAAAATAGACCGGCGTCCCTAAAAAGATGTATCGGTTCATCCAGTTCTCGATCTTTCGGAATTTTTGGACAGTCATCGCGCGGGTGAGAAAGAAATCCTCTGGCCGGAGGTTCAGCCGCTTGGTCATGTCTCGCTTGGCAGCGTCGTAATCGTACCCTGGAGTGATCGTGTGTCCGTCGACGCCGAGATCAGAGAGATAATCGAACATCCGTTCGATCTCCTGCATATCGGTCTCTTTGTAGATCGTGGTGTTCGTCGCGACTTGGTACCCGAGCGTCTTCGCCATTTTGATGGCCAGAATGCACTCCTTGAAAACGCCCTCGCGCTCCACAATCAAGTCGTGCGTTCGCTCCAAGCCATCGAGATGCACGTTCCAGTACATCCATCTGCTTGGCCCGATCGTCGGCTTTGCCGGATCTTTGGGGCCTTTGCGAATTTCGGCAGCGTCCTTTTCGGAAATTAATCCCCGTTCGAGGAGCACATCGATTTTACGCTGCAAGTTTTTGCCGCTGCCGTTTTGAGCTTTAGCTATTTCGCTGGTCAGCCATTCGCGCATTTTTTTACGCATGAACATGGCGTTAGTACAGATGTAAACGATCCGGTTCTGCGCGAGCAATCCTTTGACCAGAGCTTCGATATGCGGATAGATCAGCGGTTCGCCGCCGCAAATGGAAACCATTGGCGCGTTGCATTCTTCTGCCGCCGCCAGGCAGTCCTCCAAGCTCATCATGTCCTTGAGTGACGTTGAGTATTCGCGAATCCGCCCACAACCAGTGCACGTGAGGTTGCAGGTATGCAGCGGCTCGAGCTGAAGGACCGTGGCAAATTTCCTTGTGCCACGCAGTTTGTGTCCAATCACGTATGCGGCGATTTTCGCAGTGAGCGGAAGAGGAAATCTCATAAAAGCGAGAATTTTACTGAGATGGGCTCGGGGTGTCAATGAGCCGGCCCGTTTGTACTGTGAATCGGCCTGCGACGGTTGTTTGGATTTGCATCGGGACTGTAGCGTAATGGCTTCGAACAGCAAATAAACCCGCGACTACGATGGATTTGTGTGGTTTAATGGTCGCAAGTAGGATCCTAAATCAAATCGAGGAATTAAAGGTATGAAACGATTATTGTTAGCAGCATCTGCTATTGTGCTGATCGGCTGCGCGAACCAACCCGCGCCCCCGCCCGGTCCGGCGGTAACGGGTAGTTACCCTTACTCCCGCTATTCGACGACGGCCGTAGTATGGGGCTATCGCAGCCCCGTATATCGGGATTGGACTACGGCCCAATTGCAGCAGCGCCGTCTCGATCTCTACGGGATGAATCCGCTGACTCAGACTCGCGAAGGGGTGCCCGCCTACATCTATCACGGACAACCGACGGCGTCGCAGGACGAGATCAAGGCAATCGAAGTGGAGTTAAACTGGCGATATCAGCATGGCGATAAGACTGCCGAGTTGAAAGAATTCTGGCCTTCGGCGCGGCGGCACATTGCGAGCGGCTCGCGTTTCGAATCAGGTTTATAACGCGCACCGAAGTTCCACGGCAATCGCAACGGATGGAAGCCACCGGATGTCGGTGCGCAAACGCTGCGATCTTGATCCCGTCGGGGCACTCACACTCCCTGCCACCCGCGTCTGATCAAACTGACGGCGATGGCAGCCAGGAGGAGCGCTACGATTTTTGAGACACCGCGCAGGCCTTGTCTGCCCATCCAGCGCGCAACCAGATCGGCATTCCAGAATGCGACCGCGACAAGGGCGAGATTGACCACCATGGAGAACAGCGTAAAGATCAGCCCCACCGTATCGACCAGAATGAGCAGCGCTGTCAGCAGCGCAGGACCAGCAATCAAGGGCATGCCAAGCGGGACAACGCCGAAGTCGTTGGTTGCCTCCCGATCGGCTGGCGAAATGTTGAGCAATTCGCGTCCCGCCAGGCCAAGCAAAATCAGGCCACCCGCAACCTGAAAATCTGCCACGGTAATACCGAGCGCCGTAAAAATAATCTTCCCGAGAAATACAAAACCAACCGAAACGCAAAGCGCCGTGAAGATGCCGATGAAACCCTCCCGTTGGCGGTGTTCGCGCGAGGCGTTGCCAGCCAGACCCATGAACATCGCCACTAGCCCAATCGGATCGATGGCGACAAAAATCGGAATAAACGCAACGAAAAATTTGTGGATCATGCCGCTAAACGTTTTGGCGAACGGGCCTTGTTCGCCACCGATGAACACCAGCCTTCGTGTAAAACTACGGCTTGGCAAGCAGATGGAACACAGATTCAGCAAAATTCCTTCTGCCCTGTCTGAAAGTGTGTAAATCTTTGACCGATTTCGCTATTCCACTCCTATGTCGAACTATTCCATTAAAGCCGTATTTCTTCGCGTCCCGCTCATTTTTCTTGCATCGAGTTTAGTTGTTTCAGCCGCCGAACTGAAAACGGTCGACGATTTTCGGGCCGCTGCGGCGAAAGCCAACGCGGTGCTGACCATTCCCGATTGGGAGCAAACGCCGGAAGCCGTCGAGGCCACAATGAAAGATGCGATCGTGAAGGCAAACGCGGCGCTCGATCAGATAGGTGCGCAGGACCTCGGCAAAGTCACTTTTAAGACCACCGTTATTGCGCTGGATGATGTCACATATCAGGCAAGTCTCGCGGCAAACAAGGCCACAATCATCAAGGAAACGAACACAAATCCCGCGATGCGCACTGCCGCAGAAAACGCGGTGAAAGCGTTCCAGGATTGGGCAGTCGGCATTGATTATCGTGAGGACGTTTACAAAGCCATCAAAGCTTTTGCCGACACGCATCCGAAGCTCACAGGTGAAGATGAAAAGCTCCTCAAAGAAACATTGCGCGATTATCGCCGCGCAGGATTGGACTTACCCCCTGATCAGCGGAAAGAAGTCGAACAACTGCGCAAGGAATTATCCAAGCTCGGAACAGATTTCGACACCAACATCGTTAAGGCCAACGCTCCAGTGATGTTCACGAAGGCGGATCTCGATGCTCTGCCGGATAGTTTTTTTGCCTCGCCGGGGATTAAAACCGGAGACGACGTTTATACCGTGATGGCAAACGTCACCTGGCAATTCAACACCGTTGAGGAAAACGCGAAAAGTGAGGCGACGCGCAAACAGCTTTACCTTGTTCGCGAAACGCTGGCGAAAGATGCAAACGTGACCGTTTTGAACCAGATGCTGGCCTTGCGGAACAAGATCGCGCTGCGCCTCGGTTACAAATCGTGGGACGACTACCAGACAGAAGTCAAAATGGCCAAAACCGGCGCGAATGCGGAAAAGTACATCAACGATCTGGTTACCGGCATCCAGCCGAAATTCGACAGCGAAGTAGCGGAACTCCAAAAATTGAAGGCTGCCGATACAAACGATCCCAACGCCAAAATCATGGTGTGGGACTGGCGTTACTACGACAACCAACGGAACAAACAAAAATACAACGTCGACAAGGAAGCTTTGCGCGCGTATTTCCCCTTCCAAAAAGTGCTCGATGGAATGTTCAACATCTATCAGAGCATTTTCGGCCTGAAATTCGAAAGGATCGCCGCGCCCTACAAATGGGTTGACGATCTCCAGCTTTATGTGGTCACAAATTCGGCCACGGGCGAACCGCTCGGCATGTTTTATCTCGACATGTTCCCGCGCGAAGGAAAATTCAATCACTTCGCGCAATTCGACATCATCAGCGGCAAACTTTTGCCCAACGGAAAATACCAGCGGCCAACTGTCGCGTTACTTTGTAATTTTCCACCTGCCAGTGGCGATGCTCCATCATTAATGACGCACCAGGACGTCGAAACACTTTTCCACGAATTTGGGCATGCTCTGCATTCCATTGTCACGCGCGCGAAGTCCGGGCGTTTCGCGGGAACGCATGTGCCAGGTGATTTCGTCGAAGCGCCGTCGCAGATGTTGCAAAATTGGGTGTGGGACAAGAAGGTGCTCGACACTTTCGCTGCCGATTACCGCGATCCGTCAAAAAAGATTCCAGCAGATATCGTCAAAAAGTTGAACGACGCCAAGTTGGCAAACGCCGGTATTTTTTATCGGCGCCAGTTCGCGTTTGCATCGCTCGATCTTGCTCTGCACGATCCGCACCCCGAAGAGATGCCGTATGATTCCGTGGCGATATCGAACCCGATTTTGGAAAAAGTTTTCCTGCCGATCGATCCCAGCACAACGTTCGTCTCCTACTTTGGTCACCTAAACGGTTACGACGCCGGTTACTACGGATACGCCTGGGCAGATGCGATTGCCGCCGATATGGCAACCGTTTTTGAAAAAGCCAAGGACGGGTACTTGGATAAACAAGCAGGAATGAAATTGCGCCGCGAAGTTTACGAGCCAGGCGATTCACGCGACGTGAATGGGTCGATTGAAAAATTTCTCGGCCGCAAGCAATCGATCGAACCGTTTTTGAAGAAAATCGGCATCGGGACGCAAGACAAAAAGAAGGCGCCGGCCGGACCATCACAGGAAAACCGCTAACTTTACCTGATACCGAAAGAAAGTGAGGGACCTCGCGAAGCCTGCTCCGCCACTTTTCGGCAATGCGCACTCTATTGCAGACGCGTGTGGAACTTGCTACATCCCTGGCTATCTGATTGTGAGGGCAAGAGATGCCGTTGATTCGCTCTCACAGATGAATCCTGCAGCTCTGGCATCGCTCGGACTGACATTGGCAATGGTCATTGCTGCAATCGAAGCGGCCGTTCAGCCAATGAGAGTTTATTGCGCCTTATTCTCAGAGCAGACATGCGTTGTTCACTTTCATCTTTTTCCCCGCACGGAATGGCTAACAGCCAAGTATTTTGCTGCGCATTCGGACGAGACAGAGATTTCGAGCCCGCAACTGATAGATTGGGCAAGGCGAACTTTTCAGACGGCAATTGGCGGTATGGACAGAGATGAGACATTGCAAAAAATTCAAGGCTGGCTCGCGCCGAGTGCGAACGAGAATAGCGCGCGACGCAAAACCAGCCTTCCTTTGTGACTATTGAGTATCTCGCTTCGCATGCGACCTTGCAGCGTTCTCGCATGCCGCATACAACTCAGTTGCAACGCAGCGCGTTACATGGTTGAATCGGAACTCGCGAATTTGAAAATCTGAATGGGCTCGCTGAAAAAACGAAGGAAAGCAAAGATTGCCAAGCACAAGCGCCGCAAGCGCATGAAAGCGCATCGGCATAAGAAGCGGCTGCGGTACAAACTCTAACGGTTTCCATTAAGCTCCCTTGCCAAGACGCAGCCTTCGAGGCGCGCGGTTTGCTGAAGGCGCGCCGGAAAGATAGAATAAAGGGTGAGCTTGCAGAAGAGGTCCTGGGGTTTCGGCCGCCAAATCATCTTTGCGCTCAGCTTTTTCGTGGCAGCAGCTATTTCGCACGGCCAGCCCAAGGCTTCACTTGCAAAGATTCCTCGCGCGCATGCCGCAAAAACAGTCGGCCGGCAGGATGATTCGGTCACCTCGAAGCCACCTCCGGACCTAGCGTTGCGTTCGCAAGGCGCACACAAAGCGGATGCACTCGCGCGTTTTGTCGAAGGAATAGCGCTCGAGGAAAACGGCGAGATGGAGCGCGCACTGGAAGCCTATCAGAAAGTGCTCAATGTTGAGCCAGGCCAGTCGCAGCTCGCCTCGCGCGTGGCCGGTTTGCTGATACAGCAGGATGATTTTCCGCAGGCAATTGACGTTCTGAAAGACTCAATCAAGGCAAATCCAAATAACGCCGAGCCGTATCAGCAACTCGCTTTCATCTACACGAGGTATCTGAAGAAAACGGACCAGGCGATTGATTATGCCAATCGCGCCATCGCTTTGAATCCAGGCGACGTAGAAGGTTATCAGCGTCTGGTTGAAATCGAACTCGCAGCCGGGCAAGAGAGAAGGGCCCTCGAGGCTCTGGATCGTGCGCTCAAAGTTCACAGCAATGATCCAAATTTCTGGATACGCCTCGGGAAACTATACGTCGCCATCCTTTTCAAGGCCGACTCGCAGCCGAAGCCCGACGAACTAACGAAGACCAACGAGATCTTCAAAAAAGCGGGGGAAAATGCCGCAGATGATCCGGGCATCCTTAAGGACGTAGCCGATTACTACGCAGCCTCGCAACAGCTCAAGGAAGCAATCCCGCTGTATTTGCGCGTTCTCGAACTGCAACCGGACGACGCAAATGCCCAAGAGAAGCTGGCCACAGGTTTTGTCCTGACAAATCAGAGAGACAAGGCAGTTGAGATGCTCGAGCAAATCATCAAGGAGCACCCCGAAAAGTATCAGCCTTATGATTTACTGGCTCAGGTGCTCGACGAGGAAGCGCGTTCGCTCCAGCGTGCGAATCGCATCGACGAAGCCAAAGCGAAATTCGCCAAGGTAGCGGCCAATTATGAGCAAAGCCTGTTGATCAATCCAAACCATGCCGGGACATATCTGCGCCTGGCGGAGCTGCTTCTGGGCGCTTTGCGAGACCCCGATCGCGCAGTGAAATTGCTCGCCGAAGCCCGGCGCCGATTTCCAGGCGCACCGGAGATTGTTTATTATCTGGCAATCGCGCAACGGGAGGCGAAGCAAAGCCAGCAATCCGTGGCCACGTTCGAGGAGGCGCTGCATGAAGCGCAACTCGATGAGGACAACGATTTCTTAAACGCGAAGTTTTACTTCAATTATGGAGCGGGTGCCGAACAGGCGGGCTTGTACGACAAAGCGGCGGATTTGCTTCGTAAATCTATTACGCTCGACCCGGCGAACTCGGCCGAGGCATGCAATTACTTGGGCTACATGTGGGCAGATCACAACATGAACCTGGACGAGGCGGAATTGATGATCAGACGCGCCCTGGAAAGCGAACCGAATAATGCCTCGTATCTGGATAGCCTCGGCTGGGTGGAATTTCGAAAGGGTCAGTTTGATCGAGCTTTGGACGACCTGCAGCGCGCTGCCAAGACCGCAGAACACGAGGACCCGGTGGTGTTCGAACATCTTGGCGACACTTATTTAAAATTGAATCGGGCCCGGGAAGCATTGGAAGCCTGGCAAAAAGCGCTGGCGCTCGATCCGAAAAACAAAAATCTCGCAGACAAGATCCAAACCACCAAAAAGACGATCGGCAAGGACTTACCGATAAGGACGAACCCGACCTAGCGAGGGCCGTAACATCAAACATCGAATAGCGAACATCGAACGCGGGAGTCCAGGTGAAATGTAGCTGCCGCGCACTCGTTCGACATTTTGATGACGTTGAGAGATGAAGGAGTATCCCACGCCTTGGCAGCGCAAGATGATGTGGGCGGCCCTGACTGCATTTTTCGTCGTCGTTCTAATCGCGATCCTCGCTGCCGTGATCTGGGCCGGGGCCAGTATCATCAGTTTTCTGCAGCCAATCCTGATCCCGGTGGCTATCGCTGCGATTCTTACGTATTTGCTCGACCCGCTGGTGACGAAAATGTCTCGCGGACCGCTGAGTCGCACCAAGGCAATCGCCCTGCTGTTCGCAATTGCGTTTTTTGCGTTGGGTGGGCTGGCGGCGTGGCTCGTCCCGACGATATCCGTTCAGAGCGCGAACTTTGCCAGGCAAATCCCTTCTTACACCGAACGAGCGCGGGATTACATCGTCGATCTTATCTATCGGTTTGACCGGACATTCGGATTGTTCAGCGCAGGACAGACGAGATCTGCGTCGAAGAATCTTACCAACTTTCTGATCGGCCCCGGTCCATCTCCTTCTCCCTACCGACAAGCCACGGCGAGTCCGACCGCATCGCCGCAAGCCACTGCGCTCGCCACTCAGGTAATCGCACCGACTGAACCTAAGCTGAGCAGCGCCGAACGTCAGCGCATTCAAGCGTACGTGGAAAAACAGATGCCAAAATTGCAAGACGCGCTTCCAATTTTGCTCGGAAAATTGTGGGGCATGTTGAAGACGAGCATCGGCGGATTTCTCGGCGCTACCGGTTTTCTGCTCAGTCTTATTCTGGTCCCCGTCTACTTATTTTTTCTGCTCAAAGAAAAACCGCGTATTGAGGAAAGATGGACAGACTACCTGCCGTTACGAGCATCGCCGCTGAAGGATGAAGTTGCGGCCGTAATATCCCAAATCAACTCGTACGTTGTCGCGTACTTCCGCGGTCAGCTACTTGTCTGCCTGGTTGATGGCATTCTTATTGGTACTGCCTTGACACTGTTCGGCCTGAACTTTGCGGCAGTGATCGGTGCGATGGTGGTCGTGCTTACCATGATCCCGTACATCGGGATCCTCATCTGCTGGATGCCCGCTGTTCTCATCGCCGCCTTCCAGTGGGACGATTGGATGCATCCGATCGGGGTGACCCTGATTTTCATTGGCATACAGAATCTGGAGGGATTCTTCTACGCGCCGCGCATTGTGGGTAACTACGTTGGCTTACATCCGATGACCGTGATCGTGTCCATCTTTGTCTGGGGTCTGATTATTGGCGGCGCGGACGTTATGTTTGGGACCGACATTTGCGGGAACAATCTCTGCCGATCGAAACGGCTCTCAAATCCAACGAAATCGAACTGTCGAGTCGGTAGCTCAACCACACGCGCATGAAAGGGAGAACTGGATGGACTCGCGCTGCCACGGCGCAGCCTCAAGTCGCTCGGGAACTGGAGCACGGCGGGCGTGGAGTACGGCAGCGATCGTTTGATGGCCTGCGGTCAGTTTTTCAGCGCCACCACCAGCCGGGTCGCGTGCTCGTTGCCGTAGCTGCTGTGGCCATCGCCATTCTCCTAGGCGCACTGTTGGTTAGTTACGGTTCGAAACTATATCAAAACTGGCGTGAAAACGGGTTGTTAGATCGGGCGACTGCGCTTCTAGAGCAGGGAGAGCTCAGCAAAGCAGCGCAAATGGCTCGAGAACTCTTGACGCGGCATCCGGATTCTCTCCCAGCGCTGTCGATCCTGGCTGACACAGCGGAAAGACAAAATCTCGAAGAGGCGGTTTCGTGGCGCGAGCGCATCGCGCGATTTC
>WNGP01000314.1_pt1 | contig 37113 bp, 26 predicted proteins | sample 5407671 | NCBI WGS metagenome assembly WNGP01 (sample SAMN13153381, study PRJNA577476) | soil metagenome | isolation source: 40 cm soil or saprolite under Garry oak tree replicate 2 | place: USA:California | collected 2016-06-15 | reverse complement strand
TCAAGGTGGCCGTCTGGCCCGGCGCCAGGGTGGTGTTGGCGCTGACTCCGCTTGCGCCGTAACCCGCGCCCGCGGTGTTTACCCCCGATATAGTCACATTCGAATTCCCGTTGTTGCTCAGCGTAACCGCCAACAAGCTACTGTTCCCAACGCTCACATTTCCAAAACTGACACTGGTTGGGCTTGGCGACAGGATCCTTGACCCTGCTGACTGTATGTTGGCGGTTGTATAGGCGGCACAACCGGACAAACTAACACACGTCAGGGTGCTTGCAAGGGACAGCATCAGTAAGGCTAAAGGCCGAGGATACAAATACTTGCGGCCTGACCGGGGATATGGAAAACCGGTCTTTCTCGGTTTCATTCATCTTCCCAATGTTTGCGGCAGCCCTGAGGGCTGCTCTAGCTGATTGCTACCTTTTTACCCAACTCCCGCTCAGGTTACGGTAGGAGCAAAAACCGTCTGGAACCACTGCCGTGAAGTTCAGTTTTGGGTCAGGTACAGGCCTTGCCCCGCTTGTAGGCCCATGACTTACAGTAATTTGCCCTAGCCTGGGCCCGCGGGAACGCCTTCGGGGATCCGAAATGTTGGGATAACAGACTTTGCGTGGCCCAGATCGGCGCTCTCCGGAACAGGAGGGGCCAGTGCCCCTGAAAGTAGGCGGGCCTTTGGGCTCGCCATCGCCTGTTGGAGCCAGCCGCACCTCGATCACAAAGAGATCACTCGCCCGGCCAAGGGGCGTTCACGGGGTCGTTCGAGATTCAAGCCTGTCAAATAAGGCATGAAGGGTCCCTGAGCGATACAGCATCGCTCCAAGGGCCGTCCCGAGAGTGTTCGTCAAAATATCAGTCGTGCCGGAGTCCCGCATCGGGATATACCACTGTAGGACCTCGATCGTTAGGCTAAAGACGGCGCCAAGAACAATAGTTGCGAGCACCGTTCTTCTGCTCGCTCGCCCCCAAGAGAAGTACATACAAAAGAAGAACCCAAAAGGCACGAATCCGGAGACGTTGATGAAAACGTCCCGAAGATAGGGCCTGCTGAAAGAGAATTCTGTCCATGGAGCTTTCAGAAACGGCTTGAATGGGATGCGGAAGCTCTCCGGAATCACGAGATCAGACCCGGACGTGATCTGATTATGCACGATATTCCCTGGCCGCTCTCGAAAGACATACAATCCCGCCGGCTGGTCATTCTTGAGGACTTCCGGCCGCCCGTGAAGCCAAGCCTGATAATGTTCCGACACCTCGCCTGGCGTAAGTTCCCCACCGAACAGGGCCATGCCCAAAAACTCTCCACGCCAAGAGTCGTATACGTCCGGAGCGCTGCCGACAATGAGCTGGCCAGAAAGATCCTTCGCCGTGACCCTAAACGTGGAAGATTTCTTGGTGGGAACTCCGTCCACGTAAACGGTCGTACCATGGGCGCCGGAGCTGATGGCAATGAAGCTTCGCCGACGGGCTTGAAAGGCATGCAAGACCCACAAAGCCGCCAACGTGGAGTGACGGCTGCTGGCAAACGGCTCCTCCAGAACCACCAAGGCATCGCCGGCTTGGCGAAGGCGGAATTGGTCCGGATTTGCACTGGAGGAGACTGCCAGGAGAGCCGTCGAATATTTTTCCTGAGAGGGTTCAAGCCATATCTCCAGACTGACGCCGGCGGACGTGCCGGAATCGGGAAGTTCGAGTTTTTTTGAACTCAAAACGATTCCCGCTCCGCCAAAGCGCAGGCCATCCTCATTTCCTAGCCAGGTCACACGATTCTTAGGGTGCAGAAGGAACGGCCAAAATGCGGCCACGAGCATGACGCCAAAAATAAGGAGACACAGGAACGCAAGGGTTTTTTTCTCCCCCACTGTTCGGGATCCCGAGAGGCTCATTGGTCAGAAACAACTCATGGTCTTGGCGGAGAGATGCAAATGGTAGCGAACCAGGTTGCGGGCATTCAAGGCATCAAGCCCCTGACACTCATGAATGACCCTCGGCCGAGCACGACACGCCCGAAGGCCCAGCGGTGCCACCAGAATCGCCGTTCGCAGCGTCCCAGGCCTTGCGCGTCAACTGCTGGATAGCCTCCAGTTTTTTCTTCGCCAGCAATTTATTCACTGCAGGCAGTTCCTTTGCGACCAGACTGTCGAATTCGGTTTCCACGTCCCCCAATTCTTTCTTGAGCGAGTCAATGCGCGCGACCTGGTAGTCGGCAGGACGTCCTTCGTAAAACACGAAATTGCCGTAAAGTGCGGTCGTCTTTTCGCGAATGCGCTCTTCGCCGGTAACGGCACCGCCTTCTTTGGTGGCCACAATCTTCTTGCGCAGCTCATCGACCTTTTGAGAGAGACCCTCGAGCTGCTTCGCGAATGCCGCATCGTTTTTCACTCTGGCACTGCGATCGGCCAAAGCATCACGGACGCCGTTGATGCGGTCGACGGCAAAGCTCATGTCGCCAAGCAAACGGTAAACGCGCATTGCCGCGTCGAGCTCCGCCTGGCGATCTTCGAGGTTGAATTTCGCGCGAGGATCGAGCGTGACAACGAGCTGCGTCCGATACGTCTCCGTGCCTCTGGTCATCTTCACCGTGTAGGTGCCCGGCATAACTCGCGGACCTTGCGCCGCTTCAAACGCGGCAGTGGCTGCGGGCGCAACACGCGGGGCCTTGAGCCGCATGGGCCATCCCACCCGGCTGATGCCGCGACGGCTGTTCGGCGGAAGAGTGTCTACGAGCTTGCCTTGCGCGTCGAAGATCTCCAGTTTCATTTTTCCAAAAATGTGACGCTTTTTCTGATAGTAGGTAATTACGGCGGCATCCGGTGGATTCGGCCCCGTGAAGACCGCGCTTCCGTCCGCCCAGCCGCCGTTGGTCTCGAGTCTTTGCTGGGCAGGCTTGGCCGAAAGGAATGCCGCCTCTTGCCCCATCACCTCCGGAGTCAGCTTGCGAAGCGGTGTGATGTCGTCCACGATCCAAATGCCGCGTCCATGAGTCGCCAGCACGAGGTCCGATTCGCGCGGATGCACCACGATGTCGCGGACGGCTACGGATGGAAACTCATGGCCCTTGTACTGCGCCCAGTGCTTTCCGCTATCCAAGGAAATCCACAGGCCAAATTCTGTGCCGAGATAGAGGAGATTCCCGGCAACGGGATCCTCTTTGATCACGTGCGCATAGCCGCGAACGCCGCTATCGGCTGCGACCATGGACGTCCAGGTCTTGCCGTAATCGGTTGTTTTGTAGACGTGCGGCTCCATGTCCCCAAAGGTATGGCGGTCGAAGGCGGCATAAGCGGTGGCCGCATCATAGAGCCCCGCCTCGACCCAGGAAACCCAGGAGAATTTCGGCAAGCTCGGCACATTCGCAGCGACATTCGACCAGGATTTCCCGCCATCCCGGGTAAGCTGAAGATTGCCGTCATCGGTGCCCACCCAGACGGTTTGTCCGTCGCGCGGCGATTCGCTGATCGAATAGATGGTCGTATGCATCTCGGCGTAGGAATTGTCCACGGTGACGCCGCCCGATTCTTCCTGCTTCTGCTTCTCGGGATCGTTGGTGGTCAGGTCGGGCGAAATGCGGTCCCAGGTTTGGCCGTGGTCGCGCGAGCGGAACAAAAACTGGGCTCCGATATAAATCGTTCCCTTTTCGTTGGGGCTTAAGTGGATTGGCGCGTTCCAGTTGAACCGCAGCTTCCCTTCCCCGTAGTTAGGCTCGGGCCTGATGGGCCGGCCTTCGAGCGTGTTGAGGTTCACGCGGGCGACGTAACCGCCTTGCGATTCTATATAGACGTAGTTGGGATCGGTAGGATCGCCAAAGGCCCAGAAGCCATCTCCGCCACCGAGGTTTTCCCAGCGGCTGTTGGAAATTCCGCCCGGGTATTGCGAATCGCCCTTCCAGACGCTGTTATCCTGCAGCCCGCCGAAGACATGATAGGGATCGGCGTTGTCCACGCTCACGTGATAGAACTGCGAAATCGGGAGGTTATTGCCCTTCCACCAAGTATTGCCTCCATCGTAAGAGAACCACAGCCCGCCATCGTCACCGGCGATGAGATGATCCGTGTTGTCGGGATTCACCCACACGACGTGAAAATCCCCATGGGCGGCGTTGCCAACGCCGCTAAAGCTCTTCCCGCCGTCCTCGCTCATAATCAAGGTTAGATCGGGTTTGTAAATTTTATTCTCGTTTTTCGGGTCGACGATTAGATTCGCAAAGTAGAAAGGGCGCCACACCATCCAGTTGCTGCGGTCGCCTTCGTGCCAGGTTTTTCCACCGTCATCGGAACGGAACAGCGCACTTCGTGTCGTTTCGATCATGGCGTAGACCACGTCTGGTTTTGAAGGAGCAATGGCGACAGCGATGCGTCCCCAGGGTTTTGCCGGGAGTCCTTTGCCGCTCTGTTCATCGAGTTCCTGCCAGGTTCGACCGCCATCGGTCGTTTTGAAGAAACCGCTGCCGCTTGGCGATGTTGGGCTTTCGCCTCCGGACCGGAAAGTCCAGCCTTTCCGGCGAAAATCCCACATGCCCGCGAAGAGAACCTTCGGGTCCCCGGAATTCATCGAGATCATCGAGCAACCCGTCGACGGATTCGGACCTTTCAGGATTTTGTTCCAGGTTTTGCCGCCGTCGGTGGTTTTGTAGACGCCGCGATCTTCGCTGTCGCTCCAGAGCTTGCCCGGCACGCACACGTAAACTGTATCGCTGTCTTTCGGGTCGACCAGAATCCTGGAAATGCGCTCGGCATTGGGCAATCCCATGTTGTGCCAACTGTCACCGCCGTCGGTTGATTTGTAGATGCCGTCGCCTACCGAAACGCTGTTGCGCGTCCAGGCTTCGCCGGTGCCTACCCAAATCGTCTTGGGCGATTGCGGGTCAACGGTGATAGCACCAATGGATTCGACCGGTTCCTTGTCGAATACAGGCTTGAACGTCGTGCCGCCATTGGTGGATTTCCAGACGCCGCCGCTGGCCGCTCCGACATACACCGTCAGCCGGCCATTCTCTTTGACCGCAGCGATTGCCGCCACGCGCCCGCTCATCGCGGCCGAGCCAATGTTCCGCGCGCCCAGGCCGGAAATGGTATCTGAATCGACTTTAGCTTCCTGCGCCAGCGCGCGATCCGCGAAAAGCGGCGCACCGGCAACCAACACCATCACAGCAACAAGACAGCGAATTGACTTGTTCATGTCGTTATCCTCGGCGATCTGGTAACGGAACGGCATCCTCTTATTAAGACAAATCGTGGGAAATTCTCGGTGCAGCAGATTATTTTCCAGCCGCGGGTTTCTTTGCTTCCGGTTTCGTCGCAGGCATGGTGAAAAGCGAGTCGTCCAGGTCCACGTTCTGTTCGATCTTTTCGACGGAAAACTGCTGGCGCGAGGAACTTCCCTTTTGCGCCTGTTCCACCGCAAACGGGTAATAGATTCCATTCACCTGCTCGTAGTCTCCGTAATAAAGCTCTGATTCCTGGAGGGCGCCGCGGATGGTGGTCTGAATCTCCACTTTCAGCTCGAGATAGGAATCCGTATCCAGATAGTAGTAGCGAATGTCCCCATTTTTCATGCTGAGTTTGATCTTGTAACAATCGGTTCCTTCCATGGAATCGTGGCCGAGCAACTCTGCCACGTGCCCTTTTTCTTTGTAGTCCACCAGCGGGCCATCCATGTCCCCATCCACGATCAAGCTTTTCATGTCATCTTGCGACATGAGGTCCGGATCTTTGCGTCCGCTGAAGGGCGAAATCTGCCAGCCGGTCTTCCCGTCGTATGCCTGGATTTGCGCCATGCTCTGGACGATGAACTCTTCTCGCACCTTGCCAGGGCGCTTGTTTTCTTGCCGAAACTCCGCGCGAAACGAGCCGTCGCTGAACTTCACGGTGGTGCGCAAAGTGCGAATGGCTTTCAGCTTTTCCAGTCCTCCGCGGGCTTGGATATTCTGTGCAATGATTTCATCCACGGTCTCGGCACGCGCGCCAGCCCCGATCAGCGCAAATGCGGCAAGCCCGGGCAGGAGAACCCGGCAAGCTTCGACGAATTTCGCCCCAACAGCCGCGCGGATGTCTGTTTTCATGCGTTCCTCCAAGAAGGTCGCTGCTCACCCAGCATTAAAATGGAAAGACTCGGACTACACCCTTGTTAATAAGGACGCAACCAGAACCACTTAGTTAGCAGACTTTCCCTCCGGTGCCAAGAGAATTCACCACGGCGGGCCTCAAGCGGTGGCATGGCAGTGATGGCTACAACATGCTTTGTCTAGAATTCCAGATGCAGTCGCAGCGAAGGCACGAGCACTGGCCCGCGATCCTGGTTATAGCCCGGATTGTTGATGTGCTGGAGGCCAGGAGCGATATAGATTCCACGCCACACGTGGGCAGTATAGTAGGTTTCCACGATGTTTTCGCGGCCATAGCGAAGCGCACCGTCACCGAGCAGGAAACCCAGCCCGCCATCGGCGAGATAAACCTGATGGTCCTTGCAAATTCCATTGGTGACCACCGCCGCGCCCGCACAGTCGAACCGGCGATGCCATAATGCGCCGTTAGCGCCCAAGCCTCCGGCGAAACTCTGGTCGACTTCCGAATAAGCAAAGGACTCGGTTTTGCCGTTATCCCATCCGAAACGGGCGAAAGCGGTAAGGTTTCGCGCGAGATTCTGCTCCAGGTTGATGCCGAAACCGTACTTGCGCGTGATATGCCACGGGTGATTCGTTATGTCCGGTCTGGGAACAAGGCCTTGCGCGAATTGCGCAATGGCCTCGCGGTAAATGCCCATGTTGGCGTAATTCGTGAAAGCCAGTAAGCGGACGACGCCGGGCTTGTTGGGGATCAGACCGTGGCGCAATTCATATTCGAAGCTCTCCGCATGGGCCTGCCAGGGCTTCCACACCAGGTCGATTCCATTGGCTACCTTCGGCATCAAGGCCTCGGCGAAACGCAACCCCCAATTACGATCTTCGTAGTCGGCAGTGACTCCGACCGTGTAGCCGCGCGTATCGGCGGCGTAATCGTAGGCACCGTTGTTGTCGACGGTCCAATTCGTAAACTGAAAATGGGTATCTGAACCCACGGAATTCTGGTCGAAGAAATCCACCATGCTGAATTTTCCAAAGCGGATTTCCAGGCGCCGACGGGGAAGCTCCTTGAATAGGGATAACGCATTGCGGTCGTTTAGGACCTTGTCCGTGCTCAAGGCGAACACTTTGTGGACGATTCCCCTGGCAAGATAGGGGGCCTTGCTGAGCAAGGGGTTGCGCACAATATCCAGATCGGTATTGCCCGCGAGACCTAGGCCTGTGCTGAGCGCCGCTCCTCCCGCTTCCTCGACGTCCAACAGGAATTCGGTGGAATGGTTCAACCTTATGCCGGCGTAGAGCGTCAAAACCCACGACGTGGTTTTCTCATGATTGGGAATCAGGCTGTTTTCTCAGCTATACGCCGCAGGAAAGGGAGGATGCGTCTGAAAGATAAAATTCGACTGCCCGGAAAGCCATAGCCGGTCCGATTCGAGGTGTGGGAACATCGTCGGGAGAGGATCATCCGGAGCTTCCGTTGGCGCGTCGCGGTCGGTTGGCGCCGGTTTTTTCCTCTCCTCCTGTGCGCGCAAATCTTGTGACGCGAGCAAAAGTCCGCCTGCGCCCATAAGGAGAGCCAAAACCAGTTTTTCCGGGTTTCGCCGCATTGCCATTCAGATTCCCGCCCGTGCCTTGTCTCGGGACTCTGCGCCAAGAGTAAATGGCGCGTGTGAAACAATGATGAATCCCGCGCCGGATGGCTCTCTTGAAATCCCTTACCCCTATGATCTAGTGTGTCTTTGCGGCCTTGAAGGAGACTCTTCGTTGGGAAGAACCATTTCCGTTCTACTTTCTCTTGCGCTCTTCCAGTGTGTCCCACTAGCTCACTCGCAGGCAGGCCCGGTCGAAGGCGAGCATGAAGTGCAGATTTGGACTGGCGGAGGCCACGGCACCAACGGCAGTCAATCGAGCGACGGTGTTTGGAATGTCGGTTTGCGCTATGGTTTGATTCTCACGGCGCCTCATGGCCCAAGTTTTCTTCGAGGCCGGTTGGAATACGCCATTGATGCGGTTCCGGCCTTCCTCGTCTTTCAAAAACAAAACAGCGCTTACGGCGTGGGGGTGAATCCGTTCGCGTTCAAATGGGCGTTCGATACCCATGGAAGTGTTGTTCCTTATTTGGAGATTGGCGGCGGCACGCTGTTCACCAATACTCAGGTGCCGGCGGGGACCTCGCGGATCAATTTCACCACCAGCGGCGCCGTTGGGCTGCATTTTTTGCGGAGCAAGCACAACTTCAGCACGGAGGTCCGCTTCATGCATATTTCGAATGCCGGCCTGGCGACTCCCAATCCCGGCATCAACACGGTTCAGCTGCGTCTGGGCTTTGGCTGGTTCAGTCAAAAGGAATAGAGCGGAATGAGAATCCTGACTGTTCTTATTGCTTTTGTTGCGGCGATCTTGCTGCTTTTGGGAATGGCTGCGGTCCGTGCCGCACGACACCTGGCGAAGGCACCCGTCCCGGGGACGCCTGCGCCGGACTTTACGTTAAACGCGCAAGACGGCAAACCGGCGAGCTTGCGCGATTTTCGAGGACAATGGGTGGTTTTGTATTTCTATCCCAAGGACTTCACGAGCGGCTGCACCAAGGAAGCGCGCAATTTCCAACACGACCTCGCGCTATACGAGGGGAAAAAAGCTGCCATTCTCGGCGTCAGCGGCCAGGATCAGGTTTCGCACGACAAGTTCTGCGCCGCCGAAGGCCTGCACTTCAAGCTCCTTGCCGATCCCCACTGCGAACTTTCTGAGCGTTATGGGTCGGTAGTAAACCTCGGCGTGGCCCGGCTGTCCGCGCGGCACACGTTTCTCATCGATCCCACAGGCGTCATTCGAAAGGTGTATTTAAAGGTCGACCCGGCCAGCCATAGCGCCGAAGTGCTCGCGGATTTGTCCGAACTGCAAAAAGCCTCACCGCCATCCTGATTGCGCCATTAGCCTTGTTCCGGAGCGCGGCAATAGGACCTCTGCTGAGCTACAACGCGCTGACAGCCATGGCTCTTTCTATCGCTCAATTTCCGCAGGAAGTGTCAGCCTCCACCGCGGGCATGGCGGACACCGGCGAAAGGTTATTCTTTCCGAGCAGCTCGTTGAAAGCTTCCACATCCTTATTCTTGAGTTTCTGCCAGGCCGCAAGTTGATCCTTCCAGCCCTGGCACACCCGGTGAAAGGCGGCAAACGATTCTTCCGAAGGCGCAGAGTCCGCTCCATCCACGAGCGCCATCAAGGCCGTCAAGCTGTCGTTCACGGCCATCAAGCTCACGCCTTTGGGCGTTTGCAGAATCGGCGTGGCCTCACCTTCGAGAGCCCGTACCTTTTCCTCCAAAGCTTTCGCGGAAACGGCAACGGGATCCTCTTTGGGCCGCTTCAGCAGCTCGCCTAGCCGCGCGCACAATTGTTTCACCTGCCGGTAGGCCTCGTAGTTTCGCCCGAGCACGGTTGAAATCTTCAGTTGCAAGTCCAGCGCGCTCTCCAACTCGTTTCGCGCGGCATGGACGCGCGGATCCTGCTTCACTTCGAGCGACTCCCGCAGCGTTTGCCCTCCCGCTTTCAGTTGAACTTCGTATTTCCCCGGCAGAACCAGCGGTCCTTCGGGCGGCAACGGTGTCGCACCCATAATTGCTGCAATCGGATAGTTGTAAGGCGATTGCACGTGAACCGCCGGCGGATTGGTATACCGCAGATTCCAAACAAACCGGTGCATCCCTGCGGACTTCGAGAGCGGTTGCGGATGCGCGAGCCAAGATTCCGCGAAGAAAGGTAGTTCACCTCCTTCCTTTGGAAGCGGAGCGCTCGAGTAGCTGTGCACCAGATTGCCGGCCTCGTCGCGGATGTCCACCTGAACGTCTCCGGAAAAATTCGGCGGCAGATAATAATCAAGGATGGCGCCATCTGGTGGATTCTTCCCCGTTGGAACCTCTGGCGGCAGCGGCGTGTCTTGGTTTTCATCGCGCCGTACGCGGATCGGAGTCCTCGGCGCAAACAGATGCACTCCGCCGGATGCCAGGCTGGGATTCACCTGCCGCAGCGGCGTTATATCATCCAGAATCCAGAACGAGCGTCCATACGTCGCGGCCACCAAATCATCTTGTTCAATCGCTAGGTCGTGAATGGATACCACGGGCATGTTCAGCCGGAGCGTTTGCCAGTGGTCGCCGTCGTCGAACGAGACGTACACGCCCCTCTCCGTTCCGGCATAAAGCAGCGCTTTTCGCACCGGATCTTCCCGCACGGTACGCGCGAAATCTTTTTCGCCGATTCCGCTGACAATTTCCTGCCAGGTCTCTCCATAATCGCGCGTGCGAAGAATATGCGGCCGAAGGTCATCGAGACTGTTGCGATTTACCGCGGCGTACGCCGTCCCGGTGTCGAAGTGCGACGCTTCGATGATCCCGACCGTGCTCCATTCCGTGATGGCTGCGGGCGTCACGTTTTTCCAGGTCTTTCCGCGGTCTCTCGTGATTTGGATGTTCCCGTCGTCCGTCCCCACCCAAATCACGCCCTCTTTCACGGGCGAGGGCGCAATCGTCAGGATCGTGCCGCGGCGCTTCTTGGTGTCCTTTTCTTCCGCGCGAACACGCGTCAGGTCAGGACTGATTTCGTCCCAACTCGTGCCCGCATTGCTCGAGTTCATCAGGAATTGCGTACCCAGATAGAGAAGGTGTGGATCCTGCGGCGAAAAAACCATGGGAATGGTCCAGTTGAAACGGTACTTGCTTCCTTGCGGAATGGGCGCCGGGGAAATATCCCGTACTTGGCCGGTGGTCTTGGAAAGCCGAACCACGCTGCCGGCGGGTCCGGCGTTGTAAACCACATCCGCATCCAACGGATCGGGAATCGTATAGCCGCTTTCTCCCGGGCCAACCGGATACCAATCTCGCACCGTAATTTGCCCATTGTTGCCGCGGCTCGCGATTGCCGCCGTGCCGCTGTCCTGTTGCGGTCCATAAACCCAGTAAGGGAAACGGTGATCGGTGGCGACTCTGTAAAATTCCCCGGTGGGCTGGTTGTACCATGGACTCCAAGTCTCGCCGCCGTTCATGCTGATGGTTGCGCCTTGGTCTGTCCCCAAAATCATCCTTTGTGGATTCGTCGGATCGATCCACATGGTGTGGTAATCGTCTCCGCCGGGGGCGCCTTTTATCGCCGTGAAACTCTTTCCCCCGTCTGTCGATCGGTAGAAATTCTGCAGCGGTACATAAACGACGTCTGGATTTCTCGGGTCCACGAAAATCTCGCCCATGTACCAGAATGTTTCGATTCGCGGATCTTCGGTTATCTTGCGCCAGCTTGCCCCGCCGTCATCCGAGCGGAACAGACCGCCTTTTTTTTCCTTTGCTTCGATAATCAAGTACACCCGCTGCCCGCGCGTCCCCGGCGCCACCGCCACGCCAGAACGCCCCCAGTTTTCCGTCGGAAGCCCATTTCCCTTGATCTGGGTCCAAGTGACTCCCCCATCCTTCGATTTGTACAGCCCGCTGCCCGGTTCGAACGGCTGATCCCGCACGTCCGGCTTCCAGATCACATGCCAGAAGGTTGCAAAGACTACTTTCGGATTACCCGGCTCAAAACAGAGGTCGACCGCGCCGGTCGTGTTGTCCCGGAACAAAACCTTCGTCCAATTCTTCCCGCCATCCGCAGACCGGAAAACACCGCGTTCCTCATTCGGCCCGTAGCCGTCGCCGATCGCCGCCGCCAGCACAATGTCGGGGTTTCGAGGATCCACCAGGATGCGCGCGATGTGTCTTGAATCCTCCAAGCCCACGTGCCGCCACGTTTCCCCGCCGTCTGTCGACTGGTAAACGCCGTTTCCGTAGGAAACGTCGCCATAAATCGTGTTCACTCCCGTTCCCACATAAAGAATGTTCGGATTCGATGGCGCCACAACAACTGCGCCAATCGATGCAGCGAACCCTCCATCAAAAATCGGTTTCCACGTTACGCCGCCATCCGCGGTCTTCCACACGCCACCGCCATCCGCGCCCATAAAATAGATGGCCGGGTTTCCCGGTACGCCAGCGACTCCGTTCACTTTGCCCGCGCGAAACGGCCCGATCATTCGCCACTCCATTTCCGAATACAGGGAGGGAGGAAGCTCCTCGGCGAACGAAATCCGCGCCGCCTGGATTTGCACAATCAATAGAAACGCAAGACCGACTGCGGCCCGAATGTCGTTCTTGCTTATCATCAGCGTCCACGTCCTCCTTTTTGCTCTGTTTCTCATGGCCGGTCGTCCGCATCGGGGTTAGCCGAAGGGCTCTCTGATGGCGGTTTGCCGGTCTCGACTTCAGAGAGTCTGGCGCTCTTCAACTGTTTGTTCAACGCCGGAATATCCTGCTCTTTCGCGTCTTTCCAACCAGATCGCAGGGACTCGAGCGCGGTTGTCAGTTCAGCAAACACCGCCGAAGCCTGCGTCGTCGGCGCCGCATCGGCACTGTCGGCAACGGCCAGTATGCTTGCAAAATGCTGGTTGAGCGTGGAAAAATCCTCGCGATGTTTTCCGCGCGGCGGCAAGCCGTAGAAACTGCCTTGCGCCGCACCTTCCAGTTCTGCGGCTTTCTTGTCCAACGCCGCGATGGCCTCTCCGAGTCTGCCACTCCTTGCTTTTGCAGCCAACTCTTTCAATTGCGCGCGCACGGAGCGAACTTGCGCCAGTGCTTCGTAGCTCTGATTCATGCCTTCGAGCGAACCGCTTTCCATTCGAAACTGCTTTTGCAGGTCCGATAAAGAGGTGGTGATGCGCGGGTCCATTTTCACAACCAGCGGTTGCGTGTGGGTCTCTCCGTCCACCGTGAGCTTCACCGTGTAATTCCCCGGCAACGCCCACGCGCCCAGCGGGTATTTCGGCGTATTGTGATAAATCGCGGAAATGGGAAATTCGGGCTCCAGGGCTTGGGGAGGCGGGTAGTGCACATCCCAAACAAACCGATGCATTCCCGCCTCTGCAGAAAGAATCTGCGTTGGCCGCACCCAGTAGATGGGGATGGGATTCTCCCTGGCAATCTTTTCCAGCGGTTCGGGTTTGTCCGCGCTCGAGTAGCTCCGCACCACGTGATTCTGGTCGTCCACAACTTCCAGTGTCACGGGATTCCTCGACGGCGACGCCAAGTAGTAGTCGATGATCGCTCCATCCGGCGGATTGTTCCCTGCCGGGAATTCGGGAGGCAACGGCGTGTCTGGATTGCGGTTCCAGCGAAAACGAATCGCCGTCCCCGGAGCAAACAGATGCGCGCTGGCCTTGGCAATCTCGGCCCTCCATTGCCGCAGCGGCGTGATGTCATCCAAAATCCAGAACGAGCGTCCGTGCGTGGCAACAATCAAATCATCTCCATGAATCGCCAGGTCGCGCATGGAGGTGTGCGGGAGGTTGAGTTCGAGCGGCTGCCAGTCATCGCCGTCGTCGAAGGAAACGTAGACGGACCCTTCCGTGCCCGCAAACAGCAATCCCTTTCTCCCGGGATCTTCGCGTACGACGTTGCTCGCGCCTCCGTCGGGAATACCTCGGGTGATTTCCTCCCAGGTTTTCCCAAAATCCCGCGTGCGGTAAATGTGCGCCCGCAAATCGTCCAGCCGGAAAGAATTGATCGCCGCGTAGGCCGTGCCTGCCTCGAAATGCGAAGCTTCGATGATCGAAACCTTGCTCCAGGGCTTTAGCTGTGCCGGGGTCACGTTTTGCCAGGATTTTCCGCCGTCCCGCGTGATGTGAATCAACCCGTCGTCGGTGCCCGCCCAAATCGTATTCGCTTCTTTGAAGGAAGGCGCGACTGCATAGATAACGCCACGATGTTTCCCTTTCTCCGGATCGCTCGCGGCAAAGACGCCAAGGTTCGCGGGAACTTCATATGCTTCGCGGGTCAAGTCCGGACTGATAACCTGCCAACTGTTCCCCGCGTCGGTGGTTTTGAAGAGCACGTTGGCGGCGAAATACAGCGTGTGCGGTTCGAGCGGTGAAAAGACCACCGGGAGCGTCCGCACGTAGCGATATTCGCCGCGGCGAATCGGCTCGGGAGCGACCTGCGCGTATTCACTGATGTCCTGTTTGGTGCGCGTCAGCCACGCGCCATAGAGAATGTTCGGATCGAGTGGATCGACGGCGATGGCGCCGTACTCGAAAATGCCCGGCAATCGCCAGTCGCGAAAGGTAATTTCACCGAAGTCGCTGCGACTCAGCGTCGCTACCGAACCGCTTTCCTGCTGCGCGCCATACACCCAATAGGGAAAGCGATTGTCCGTCGTAACGTGATAAAGCTGCGCGGTGGGCTGGTTGTACCAACTGCTCCAGCTCTCGCCGCCATTCACGCTGACGACTGCGCCTTGGTCACTGGAGAGCGCGATAATCCGTGGATTCTCCGGACTAATCCAGATGCGCTGGTAATCGTCTCCCCCTGGCGCTCCCTTGAAACCCACAAACGTCTTCCCTCCGTCGGTGGATTTCCAGGTGGTCGTATTCGCAACGTAAACAACGTCGGGTTTGTCCGGCGCAACCGCGATTCCCATCGCCCCCGGACCGCGGCCCCCAATCCGATGATCCGAGTTGATGAGCCTCCAGGTTTCGCCGGCGTCATTCGAAACGTACACGCCGCCATTTTTGTTGGCTTCCACCGAGGCATAAATACGGCTCGGCTCGCTCGGCGCCACGGCGATGCCGATGCGGCTCAATCCTTCATCCGCGCCGGGCAAGCCTTTCGTCAGCGGACGCCAGTTCCCTCCCCCATCGGTCGATTTGAAAATGCCGCTGCCTGCGGTAATAAACGACGCGCCGCTGCGAATCTCCCAGGGCGCGACCCGAGCGGCCCACAGGGTCGCGTAAATTGTCCGTGGGTTCGACGGATCAAACGCCAAATCGGCCGCGCCCGTGTTTTCGCCCTTATACAAAACTTTCTGGAACGTCTGACCTCCATCGGTCGAGCGAAAAACTCCTCGCTCGGCGTTCGGGCCGTACGGATGCCCCAAGGCCGCAACAAAAAGGCGGTTCGGATCTTGCGGATCGACAAGAATCGCGGCGATTTGCCGTGCATCGCGCAACCCAAGGTGCGTCCAAGTTTTTCCCGCGTCAGCGGATTTATAGACACCGTCGCCGGTCGCCAGGTCCGGCCGCTGCAAACCTTCCCCGCTGCCGACGTAAATGACATTCGGGTCGGAAGGTGCCACGGCCAGCGCCCCCACCGAACCGGTAGGCTGGTCGTCAAAAATAGGATTCCAGGTATTCCCGAAGTCAGTGGTTTTCCAGACGCCACCGTTGACGGCCGCCATGTAAAAAACGCTAGGCTGTCTTGCCACGCCAGAGATTGCTACGGTGCGGCCACCGCGAAACGGCCCGATGCAGCGCCAGCGCATCTCGCCAAACAGCTTCTGGTCGAAGGTTGGCTCGGCCTGCAGATCGGAAGGTGGGAGCGCGTCGTGGGAATGGCGCGCAAACGCCGGTCGAAGGAAAGTCCAGCAAAAGATGAGTCCGACCAATGCTCCCCGAAAGAACCAATTTCCCGCTGTAAGCCTCCTACCGAAGCAACGCATCCGGCACCTCCCCGAAATCGGAGAGCATACTCTGCCGAACAGACGGGAGCAAATCTGCGGGAGCACTTGACAAGCAGGGGCTGCCGGAAAGGCGCAGCATGGCTCAAAAGATTGAGGGCGCAGCCGCCGTTAAGCAACTGCGCCCTCTTTCAATTGTGCCGCAAAGTTTTTAAGGCTTCCCGGCTCAATCTGGGAGGGAGACTAAGCCCACCGTTTTTTCTTTGCAAGATGTTTTTGAAATCTTGCCTGTGGAAAGGTGTGCATGACTGTGCAAAAGTGTGGCGAGCGAGCAAGGCATTGCCCGATGGCGGGCTTCGTTTGTAATCGCGCCTCGGGGACTCAGGACAAAGTTAAATGGAATCTTCGTCATTGCCCTCGAGGACAAAGGAAAATGCACCCGGCTGCGCGAGCGGTGGCACAAGCACCAGACTCCAGTGGCAGTTCTCACACTTTTTTCCTGCCAGAGCGAAAGATTTCTCCCGGGAGGGCCTTGAGGAAGCCGCGGCCCCAAATGCCGATGAGCAGCGCGGCGCCAAAAAGCAAAACTGCATCAAGGCTGGCGCGGCCCTCGCGCGTCCAATACACGGTGTCCTGCAGGTTGAGCCAGAGTGCAAATTCGTCCAGTGTAAGGGCGGCTCCGACCCCGTAAAGCAGCGACATCAGGCGGCTCGCAAACAGAGAGGAAGCCCTGTCCCCGGTCCCGACCTCGATTAACCAGCAAAACCCGACCGCCAACAGCAACAAAATCCCCCAAACCAGGTGATGCACGTGGGTGCCGCGGATGTAGATGTAATGAAATGGGGCAATCCCCCGCGCCGCGGCATAAGCCGCACCCCGCGCCAGGGCTAAGGTTAGGAAGAACCCGACCGCTGCAAGGAATAAGCGGCGCTTGGGACGATCACGGACGTGCCGGTGAAACAACTCGCCCATTCGCGGATGCCATAGAAACAAAAGGACTAAACCCACCACAAGGACAGACAAGCCAAAAAGCCCAGCCCATGCCAGCATGAAGGCGTCCCCCAGTCTTTAAGAGTAATCGAAATTTGCTCTGGAGCGCGGCCCCGCTTAACGGATTGAGCACAGGGGGACCTTCGGGCTATTTTCTGGCTTGGTCGGCTCCCTTATTTTGTGAGGAAGGGGACAAGCTTATGAACACCAAGTTGTGCGCGCTCGTAGGCTGTTTATTGCTTGCCGGGGTCTGTGCGGCGAAAGAGCACGAGGACTATCAAAAGGGAACTTTGCTGCGGATGGATTCGGCTCCTTGCGGCATGCAGGAAAAGGGCGGGAAGTCCGTGACTGGCGAGCTTCTGGGGACCGATTCACAGAGCAAAAAGACCCAGGAAGTACTCTGCCAGGAATACGTGCTGCAAGGCGAGAAGGTGGTTTATCGCATCCGCCCGAAAGATGACAAGCATCCAGCGTTGCTGCCTATCGGCGAAACCGCGCAATTTCGGCTGCACAAGGACAAGCTAATCTTGAAAGTGACTGAAGGCGATGACAAGGAACGCGAGTACATCGTCGTCTCCATGACTCCGCGGGAAGATCACCACGAGGCGGTAGCGAGCAAGAACTAATCCGTGCGAATTCTTGAAGTGGAGAAAGCGGCGCTTCGCGAGGGTGCGGGCGCCGCTTATATTTTGGGCGCTAAGCTGATCACCGACTTAAATAGGTGTCGAGGCGTTTCTTGTACAGGAACAGCACGCTCGGCCCGAAGGAAATTAGCATGATGGAAAATAACGGGATTCGTCAAACGAGCCTTCTCCGAACTTGTCCCCTTGAAGGGCCACACCGATAGCACCTATCACCGCGAACGTAAGGACGGCTGTGAGGATGGAGACAACCAGGCAGGATAGAAACATGTGTGCGCGGGGCCTCAGTCGTTTTTGAGTGGTTTCAACCGAAAGAGAGAGATGCGGCGCCCGGCGGCTAGGGAGTGTGCGCGGCCACGACTCCCAAGTCGGCGATGTTGTCACCTTTTTTCAAGGAAGGCACGGCGTTGACGTGGAGCACGACTCCGGAAACCGGAGCGCGCGGCTCGGCGATGACTTTTCCGAAATAGTCGGTGATGGTGCCGAGTTTCATTCCCGCAGAAACATATGTGCCTCGCTTGACCAGCGGATACCAGATTCCAGGACCGTCGGCGAGAACGTCAGACAGCTTTTCAATCCAAACCGGATTTTCGATGAATCGTGGTTCGCCCGGCAGCATTTTAAGAGAGCGCATGGTGCCGAGCGTGCCGTCGACGAGAAGGTTGACGTCGTCGGTTTCGACCGTTCCGGCGTGGCCTGCCTCGACTACGATGGATGGCTTGCCCCGGACCGTGGCCGTGTTGTCGAGATAGCGCGTGGCGTTAGGATCGGTGGGCCGCTCGCTCCAGATAATGATGTGGTCGAGGCCGAAGGCGAGAACCATTTCCTTGGAGACGCGGTCTTGCTCAGAGTGCCCCGTTGGCCCCCAATACGCGTACGGCCGCAGACTCTCGTCGAGATCGCCGCCGTGGTAGTCGATGAGGTAGTCACAACGGTCGACGATTTGCTTGGTGATGAGATCAGACGCGCGCTCGGTCTGCGTGCCGTCGGCTTTGCCCGGATAAAAGCGGTTCATGCTTTTGTTATCGATGGGATTGACGTGCGGAACTTTTTGCTCAAACGAGGCGATGTTGACGAGCGGAACGAGAATGACCGTTCCCGTGAGCTGCCCGGGATCTAGCTTTGCGATGAGTTTTTCAATGGCGATGATGGACACGTATTCCGTGCCATGCGCTCCCGAAACGAGCGCGAGCACTTTGCCGGGTTTCGCCCCGTTCACGACCACCACAGGAATATTCGTGCCCGCATCCACGCCCGCGGGCACTTCAAGGTAGCCCGTGGCTTTTTGTCCAAGTGCAGCAGAGGCGGTCCCGACGGTGAAAGACTGCTGGGCGTTGGCGGGAAGCGCACTTAGGAGAAGAGCAGCAAACGCAACAGTGGATTTGTAAAACATCTCACCCTCCCATCGAGGTGATCCAGGCTTCATCGGCCATACCTATGGCCATATAAGCGATCTTTTTGACGTCCAGAAAGGAATCGTCCGGACCTGTCTATCACGGAAGAGATTGCTATCGGCATTTGTTTCATTCCCGGAGCAATTTCCATCCCCTGCCCATCGGCTTCTCACAACGATTTGTGTAACCGCCCATCATTCAACCAGCGTATGGGTTTTGAAAGCACAGCCGTCCAATAGGATGGGTGGTGGTCTCCCGCCCTTCTTTTCTTCAACAACCGCGCCTCGATAGGAGTCTGAACCGCGAGTTCCGCTGGGGCGTAGTCGATTGAACTGACTCCGGATCGTCATGTCACGCCATTGGAGTCGGCCGGCTTGGACGCCGTCGTCGGCTGCCCAGGTGGGTGCGCCGGAGCGGAGTCCCCTTTGACGTAGTGGTTGTACCACGCCATAAAGCGCTCCATACGGTCCTTGATGTGCGATGGAATAGTGAAACCGTGATATTCGCCTGGGTATACGACGAGTTCGGTCGTGCGCCCAAGCGTCTTCATGGCTTCGTACATCTGCTCACTGCCCAGAATCGGCACGTTCCAATCGATGTCACCGCCCATGAATAACGTGGGGGTGGTGATGCTAGCGACACGATAGAACGGTGAAATTCTGTCCCATGCGGCTTTGTTGTCCCAAGGATGGCCGAGTTCGATATCGTAATCGCGCTGGTAGTGGTCGTGACCGTAGAAGCTGGCGATAAGGGCAACGCCCGCGCCGGAGATGGCGGCTTTGAAGCGCTGGGTCTGAGCAATAATGAAATCCGTCGAGATGCCGCCATAGGACCACCCACCCACGCCGAGCCTGTCGGGGTCGGCAATGCCCTGGGCAACGGCGTAGTCCACCATTGCCACGTCGTCCTGATAATCCCTGTTGCCCCAGTCGGCATAGATTGCGGCGCAGAATTTCTGGCCGTAGCCCGAAGAGCCGCGCGGATTCGGGAGCAGAACCGCGTAGCCGTTGGCGGCATACAGTTGAGCCAGATGGTAGAAGGCGGCAGCGTATTGGCCCACCGGTCCGCCGTGAGGATTCAGCAATGTCGGGACTTTCTTTCCCGGCGTGTAATCGAGGGGCTTGTACAAATACCCGGCGACGGTGGTGCCGTCCTTGCTTTTGAAGTGTACGTAGTCTGCTTGCGCGAGACGCAGTTGCTCGAACAGGGCGTCATTGGTTTTCGTGAGACGCGTTGGCTCATTAGCGCCGTTTGAGAGGTAAAAGATTTCGTCGGGACGATCGATCGTACCGATTTGCGCAGCAATGGAATCGTCTTTGCCGAGGGAATATGTTCCGACTGCCAAGCGACCGCCAATGGGGCGCGTGATTTCCCCGCCGCCGACAGGGATGCGGCACAGATTCTGGGTCCCGTCGTCTTCCGCCGTGAAGTAGATGTACTTGCTGTCATTCGAAAAACGCAGGCGGCGAATGCTGCGGTCAAAGGAACGAGTAAGGACATTTGGCTGGCCTCCGCTTGCAGGAATGACGGCCAAATGGCGGGTATTGTAATAGAAAAGATGCGGATCCAGCTCGGTGACATATGCAATCCATTTGCCGTCAGGGGACCAGGCGGGCGCCGAGTCGGGGCCGGGATCCGGCGTGAGCTGGGTGAGGTGCGCGCCCTTATCGGCATTGTCGACGGCAACGACCCAAATGTGAGACTTGTAGTTAGCATCGGCGTCCGGCGTGCGGTTGCTGCTAAAGGCGAGTGACTTGCCATCCGGCGACCAGGCCGGCTCGCTGTCATCGAAATCGCCGGAAGTGATTTGCGTCGTCGTTTTTGCAGGCACATTGAACACGTAGAGATGCGTGCGGCGGCGATCCAGGTAGCCAACGGTGTCACGTTTGAATTGCAGTCGGTCGATGACCAACGGGGGCGGCGTCTTCGGTTTGGGTGGTGTCGCTGGAACAGGCTTTTCCCGGTTCCGGGCGGCTTCGATGTCTTCGGGCTTGGGATCGCGCAGGATGAGCACGAGTCGTGTGCTGTCGGGAGACCACTCGAAATCATCAACGCCTTGGACGGTGTCGGTCAGGCGAACGGCTTCACCGCCACGGCGGTCGAGCAGCCACACTTGCGGCTTGCCGCCGTCGCGCGCCGAGAGAAACGATAAATACTTTCCATCAGGACTCCAGCTCGGATTACCGGAGGAGACGCCTTCCGCCGTCATCGCAATCGCGTCGCCGCCGTGCGTTGAGATCATCCACAAGCGCTGCTCGTTCTTGTCCTCTTTCAGCATTCTCGTGCGAACCGCGTAGGCAATCCATTGGCCATCCGGGCTGATCTCCGGCTGCGACACATCCCGAATCTGGAAAAAGTCGTCAATGGTGATCGCGCGCGGCGTCCTTGGTCGAGACTCCTGAGCCAGGGCCGGCGTTGGAATTGCGAGCAGGAAAAGAATGACGCTGGCGAACCGATTCTTCATTTAGGTCGCTCCTAAAAAAAGAGGATGTTTCGAAAACGGGAGCGAGTTTAACAGAGGATTCCCCGCGTGGCGCTGGAAAACAGACGAGCGGGCATGGACTAGCCGCCTTTGTTCTACTCTCCCGATTGCGCGGCGGAAACCGGCCGAGCGGGAGCGGAGTCGCCTTTGACGTAGTGGTTGTACCAGGCGAGGTAACGCTCGAGTCGGTCCTTGATGTGCGAAGGCGTCTTGAATTCGTGGTATTCGCCCGGGTAGACGACAAGTTCGGTGGTGCGGCCCAGCCTTTTGAGCGCCTGATACATCTGCTCGCTGCCGAGGATGGGAACGTTCCAGTCGATATCTCCGCCCATAAACAGCGTCGGCGTGGTGATGTTGTTTACGCGATAGAACGGCGACAGCTTTTCCCAGACGGCCTTATTCTCCCAGGGGTGGCCGAGTTCGGTTTCATAATCGCGCTGGTACTCGTCGTGGCCATAAAAGCTCGCGAAGAAGGCGCTGCCTGCGCCCGAAATGGCGGCTTTGAAGCGGTCGGTCTGCGTAATGATGAAATCGGTCGAGATACCGCCATAGGACCAGCCACCGACGGCAAGTTTTGCCGGGTCCGCAATTCCCTGCTCAATGGCGTAGTCCACCATGGCCATGTCGTCTTGGAAGTCCTTATTGCCCCACTCGGCCCAAATGGCCTGCGCGAACTTCTGCCCATAGCCGCTGGACCCGCGCGGGTTCGGGTAAAGGACGACATACCCGTTGGCCGCGCAAAGCTGCGGCAGATGGTCAAATTCGGCGTAATAGGACCAGACCGGCCCGCCGTGGGGCCGAAGAATCGTGGGGTACCTCCTGCCGGGGACATAGTCGAGCGGTTTGTACAGATAGCCGGCGACGGTAGTCCCGTCTTTGCTTTTGAAGTGGACATATTCCCCGTGGGAAAGCTTGAGCTGGTTCATCAGGGCGTCGTTCATGTGCGTGATTTGGGTGAGCTTGCCGCCGATGACGGAGAAAATCTCGTCAGGGTGCTCGAGCGTGGAGATTTGTGCGGCGATGTTGCCTGTGGAACCGTTGCCGATGGAATAGCCGTTGACCGTCAGGCGCCTGCCGACCGAAGGCCGCTCCCCGCGCTCGCCGTCGCCAAAGGTGATGGCGCCCGTGGTGGGGTTCACAGTGTATAGCCGTAGAGCTCCATCGTCGTCCGCGATGAAAAAGATCTTTCCGTCGGAGGAACAGTGCGGCTCGTCCGCGTTGCGGTCGAGCGTGAGTGTAAGGACTTTGGCGGAGCCGCCGGTGGCGGGCGCGACGGCGACGTGCCGCACGGCGTAGTCAGAGAGGTGCGGGTCAAGTTGGGTGACATAGGTGATCCACTTGCCGTCCGGCGACCAACTGGGAGCGGTGTCCGCGCCAGGATTGGTGGTGATCTGCGTGAGATGAGCTTCCTTCTCATGGGTGTCGGCGCGCACGACCCAAATGTTGATGTCATAGGTCGCGTCTGGGTCGGGCTGGGAGCGATTGCTGCTAAAGGCGATGGACCTGCCATCCGGAGACCAAGCGGGCTCGGAATCGTCGAAGTCGCCAGAGGTGATTTGTGTCAGCGTTTTTGCCGCTAAGTCGAATACGTACAAGTGGGTACGGCGGCGGTCAAGGTAGCCGATTTCATCCATTTTGAACTGCAGGCGGTCGATCACCCGGGGCTTTTGCACCTTGCGCTTTTCTCGGCTGACGGCGGCCCGGTCTTTCCTCTCTTTCGCCGTCTCGAGGTCCTCGGCGCTGGGGTCGCGGAGAACTAAAACAAGGCGCCGGCTGTCGGGAGACCAGGCGAAATCTTCAACGTCCTGGGGCGTGTCGGTGAGGCGCTCGGCTTCACCTGCCAGGCGCGGCAGCCGCCAAACCTGCGTGTTGCCCTCGTTTCGAGCGGAGAGAAAAGCAATGGACTTGCCATCGGGGCTCCAGCGCGCGTGAGACGAGGAGGCACCAGCCGCCGTGAGAGGGACGGCTTCGCCGCCCGCCGTGGGCACCATCCAGATGCGATCTTCGTTCTTATCCTCTTTGAGCAGGCGAGATTCGACCGTATAGGTAACGAATCCCCCTTCGGGGCTCAGATCGGGGTCGCTGACCACACGGATTTGAAAGTAGTCGTCAATGCTGATGGGGCGAGGGGTTCGAGGGGGCTGCTCGGCCAGAACTAGGAAAGCAGGTACCAGCACCAGACAGAGTACGGAAAAAGCGGCACGCGAGGGCAGCGCCATTCGAACGCTCCTTTAGGAATGGATGAAGCGCGACGGCAAACGCAAACGAGCAGTCTAGCATGCAGCGCCAGCCGGCAGGCGGTTGGCCCGCGTGAACGTCGAGAGTAAGTTTCTGGGCGAGAGGCTCAAGAAAATCTTGGCCGCATGCATTTTTCTCTTGCATGCGGAGAGGACTCCTGTATTCTGCACGTGCGAACTCGCTTCACCGGAGCGACGAGAGCGATGTTCGTTGAGGAGGACGAGAGTAAGAATTGAGTTCAATATCGCTTCCGGCCGAGTTCCCTTCCCGCGTAGCCCCAATAACAAAAAGGTCCATCGCCAAACTCACGCTCTGGCCTCTCGTGGCAGCGACATTCTTTATGGTGTCCGGCGGCACCTACGGGACGGAAGAAATCATTCATGGCGCGGGGTATGGCCGCGGGATCCTGATCCTACTGTTGCTACCCGTGTTTTGGAGCCTGCCGACGGCGTTCATGATCGGAGAACTGTCGAGCGCGTTGCCGGCTGCGGGCGGCTACTACGCCTGGGTACGGCGCGCAATGGGGAACTTCTGGGGATTTCAGGAAGCTTGGTTGTCCCTGGCGGCAAGCATTTTTGACATGGCGATTTACCCGACTCTGTTTGTGTTTTATCTAAAGCAGATGTCGCCATGGTTCGGCGTCGGGAATCACGGAATCTATGCTGGTCTGTTGGTCGTGGCGACCTGTGCTGCGTTAAACGTCGCCGGGATTCGCGTGGTGGGACTGACATCGCTGTGGCTGTTTTTCCTGCTGTCAGCGCCGTTTGCGCTGGTTGTCCTTTTGGCGCCTTTCAAAACGGGTACCTTCGCAGATCCCCACGCAGCACCCTCGATAACCGGGCTTGGCTTGGTTGGTGGCGTGCTGGTGGCGATGTGGAATTACATGGGGTGGGACAACGCGTCGACCATCGCGCAGGAAGTCGAGCGGCCGCAGCGAACCTATCCTCGGGCGATGATCGCCACGGTCATTCTGGTTGCGCTGAGCTATGTGCTGCCTTTTGCAGCCATGTATCTGGCCGGCGCCCCCTCCGCCCGTTTCGCGGAAGATGGCTCGTGGGCCACCGTGGCGGGAACACTTGGCGGAACCGTCCGAGGATTCGAATGGCTGCGATTCCTGATAGTGCTTGGCGGAATGATGAGCGGGTTCGGAATGTTCAACGCGCTGGTGATGAGCTACTCGCGTTTGCCCCTGGCAATGGCTCGGGATGGCATGCTCCCGAAAGCGTTCGCCAAAACAGGCAAACGGACGAACACGCCGTGGCTCGCGATCGTGGTTTGCGCAGCGTGCTGGGCATTGTGCCTCGGGCTGGGATTCAAGCGGCTCGTCACGCTGGACATCATGCTTTACGGCGCAAGTCTGATGCTGGAGTTCGTGACGCTGGTCGTGCTGCGCATCAAGGAGCCGGGGCTCAAACGGGGCTTTCGCGTTCCTGGTGGTCTGACCGGTGCGATCCTGACCGGCGTGTTTCCTTTGCTGCTGCTCCTGCTTGCGGTGGCAGAGAGCGACCACGAAACTCTCCTGGGGATGAACGGACTTTTGTTTGGGGCGCTGATTATCGCTGCGGGATTCCTAGTTTACCTCGTCAGCGGCAAACTAAATGTCCTCCGCGCCAAGCCCGTCTTTCCGGAGAAGATCGAAGAACTCGAAACGGCATAGGCTCCCGCGCTCGCGCATGAATCTCATTGGCTTGTGAACGATTTCGAGCAAAGACCCGCATGTGTTCCCACCAATGAGTTAGCTTCTATCGTAAGTTAGTTTGCAGAAGCAATTTGCAAGGCCGACGCTTCCGGCAACCTGGAACGGCAGACTTGCAGACTTGTGTAGCGGTGTGCTTTTGCGCCGGTGGGATATACTCGACACTCGTTTGGAAGGCTACATCACTTTTGGAGCCGACTTTGAAACTGTGCGCCGTTGTTGCTGCCTTTCTCTCCCTGCTGCTTGCCGAAGCATCCGTGCGACTGATGGCTGGGGAGGACCCACCGAAACAGGTCGACCAAAAACTGTTTCAAGAACTGCGTTGGCGGTTGATCGGGCCATTTCGCGGAGGACGCGTGCTGGCGGTGACCGGTGTGCGCGGCCAGCCCGAGACTTATTATTTCGGCGCAGTTGGCGGCGGAGTGTGGAAGACCAACGACGCGGGACGAACGTGGAAGCCGATTTTTGACTCGCAACCGGTTGCCTCGATTGGAGCGATTGCGGTTGCGCCCTCGGATGCGAACGTAATTTACGTGGGATCGGGCGAGGCCGACATGCGGTCGTCCATTTCGGTAGGAAATGGGATGTACAAGTCGACCGACGCGGGAAACACATGGAAGCAGATGGGATTGAGCGACACGCGACAAATTGCAAGGATCCTGGTGGATCCCCGCGATGCAAACCGCGTGTTTGTGGCGGCGCTGGGGCACGCTTACGGGCCGAACCAGGAGCGCGGCGTTTTTCGCTCGAAAGATGGAGGCATGCACTGGCAGAAAGTGCTGTTTCACGACGAAAACACCGGCGCAATTGACCTGGCGTTCGATCCGGGCAATACGAAGACGATTTACGCCGCGCTGTGGCAGACGCGCCGTCCCCCGTGGAGCGTTTACCCACCCTCGAACGGCCCAGGAAGCGGGTTGTATCGCTCGAATGACGGCGGAGATCACTGGCAACCGGTGAACGGGCAAGGATTGCCCTCGGATGGACTGGGGCGGATGGGAATTGCGTTTGCGCCCAGCAATCCCAAGCGGATTTATCTCATTGTGGACGCCAAACAGGGCGGGCTATACCGCTCGGACGATGGCGGACAGACTTGGCAGCAAGTTTCAAAAGACCGCCGGATTTGGGGGAGGGGCTGGTACTTCAACGAAGTTGCCGTCGATCCGAAAAACCCGGACATCGTGTATGTGCCGAATACTTCGATCTATCGGTCGGTCGACGGGGGAAAGAGCTTCGCCGTGTTCAAAGGCGATCCAACGGGACCGGACTATCACGAACTTTGGATTGATCCAGATGATGCTAAGCGCATGGTTCTGAGTTGCGACCAAGGGGCGGTCGTGACGCACAACGGAGGCGAGACGTGGAGCTCGTGGCTCAACCAGGCGACGGGGCAGTTTTATCACGTCGCGACCGACAATCAGTTTCCCTATTGGGTGTACGGAGCGCAGCAGGACAGCGGGCCCGCGGCCACCGCCAGCGCCAGCAAGTACCGTTTTCTGAACCTTCATGATTGGCGGCCGCTCGAGGCGGGCGATGAAAACGGATATATAGCACCCGATCCGCTAAACCCAGGAGTGATCTTCGGCGGATTCGTGGCGCGTCAGGATCTCGGCAACGATCAGATCCAAGAGATGCCGCCGACGATTGCGCAAACCGGCTCGTTCCGGCGCACGTGGACGCTCCCGCTGGTCTTTTCGCCGCTCAATGCGCACGTCCTTTACTTCGGGTCGCAGATTCTGTTTCGCACGGAGGATGGGGGAAGCTCCTGGCAAGCCATTAGCCCTGATTTAACGCGTGAAGACCCCGGCGCGCCGGCAAATCTGGATCCGGTAACGGCAGCGGATGCTCCGAAAGGAAAACGGCGCGGCGTGATTTACACCATTGGACCGTCGTACGTGAAGGAGGGAGAGATTTGGGCGGGAACGGACGACGGACAGATTCAGCTAACGCAGGACGAAGGAAAAAACTGGCAGAACGTCACGCCGAAAGAATTGACGCCCTGGAGCAAGGTGACACACATCGAAGCTTCGCATACCGACCCAGGAACAGCCTTCGCGGCGGTGGATCGGCACCGGCTGGAAGACTATCAGCCGTACCTTTACCGCACGCGGGATTTCGGGAAGAGCTGGCAGCGCATTTCGAACGGGATCCCGGATGGCAGCTTTTTGAATTGTGTGCGCGAGGACAGCTCTCGCAAAGGGTTGCTGTACGCGTGCACCGAAAGGGGCGTGTACGTTTCGTTCGATGATGGCGACGACTGGCAGTCGCTCGAACTCAATTTGCCGCTGACCTCGGTGCGCGACCTGGTGGTGCATGAAAACGATTTGGTCATTGCGACGTTTGGCCGCTCGTTCTGGGTTCTGGACAACGTGACGCCGCTCCGGCAGATCGCTGCACCCGTAACCGGTGCCGATGTATGGCTCTTCCAGCCAGCAACGGCGTATCGCATGCGCTCGGGAAGCGACCAAAGCACACCGATTCCCGACGATGAGCCGATGGCCGCGAATGCGCCGAATGGCGCGGTGCTGGATTACTGCTTGAAAGAAAAATCGGTTGCGCCAATTCAACTGCAAATTTTCAACAGTGACGGGAGGCTCGTGCGGCGGTTTTCAAGCGACGACGTGCCACCGAAGGTGAATGCGAACGATTTGCCGTTTCCCACTTCCTGGGTCCGCGAACCGCAAAAGCTTTCCGCCGAGGCGGGAATGCACCGCTTCGTGTGGGATTTGCGGTATCCGCCGGCAAAAGGCGCGCGCGCCTCGTTGCGGCGGCCTTCCGGTGCGCTCGCCTTGCCGGGAAAGTACACCGTGCAACTAACGGCGCACGGCAAAAACACTACGCAAACGCTGACCGTCAAAATCGATCCGCGCGTGAAGACGACGCACGAAGAACTGACTCGGCAGTTTGAGCTGGCTTCGAAGCTTTCCGCACGGGAGGGCGAGGTTTCTTCAGCGCTACAGCAGGTTGCCGAGCTGCGAAAACAGATCGAGGCGCGCCGGAAAGAAGCAAGTGAGAAAGCCGATGTCGTCAAGGTGCTCGAGGAGCTGAATCAGAAGTTGGAGGCAATGGTTCCCCCGGAAGGCGAGGGCGGGTTCGGGTTGTTCGGACTGGCGCTGCCGGGCAAGGAACCAGAGCCGCTGCCAAAGGTTGCGTCGGCGCTAAGCGGGTTGATGAGCATCGTCGAAAGCGCTGATGCGGCGCCCACCGAAGATGCCGAGACGGCGAGCGCGAAATGGGACAAGGCTGCCGAAAAAACGCTGGCGCAGTGGGCGGATTTTCAAAACAAAGAATTGGCAAACACCAATACGTTGCTCGAGAAGGCAAATCTGAAGCCGGTGGCCACGACGGAGACAGTGGGAACCCATTAGCTCCAATCCGTTTGCGATCGGCGGAGCGGCGCGGCCGCAAACCCCGTAAGACTGATCGAACCTGATCCAGCTAGCGGCAGGGCCTGAAGCAGGCTGCACCCTGCAACGACAGGTGGCCGCGTGAGGGGGATTTGATATGCTGCTCGATGTGGGAGACTCGAGGCGGTTAAGATTTCTCGCGATCGGTGGGATAGGCTCGCTGGTGGTTGGCGGCGCGGCGATGGCGTTCGCGCTCGAAACTTCCCCACAAACGCAACAAGGGCCCGGCGCGGGTACGTTGTCGCCGGCTTCCGTGGCGACGGCGGGACAAGGCGGAACACCAGCACCGGCTGGTCCTGCGCCAGGCCCGCCAACAGCTCCGCGCGCTTTGAACGTTGTTGTGCTGGATCCAGCTCACGGCGGAACGGACCCCGGCGCGCGAGGAACCGGGGGAATCCAGGAAAGTGAAATTACGCTGGAATTCGCAACGCGGGCGCGGCAAGCATTGGAGCAGCAGGGATTTCAAGTCGTAGAGACGCGGCAGGGAAACGAAAACCCATCGTTTGATGACCGCTCGGCGATTGCCAACGCGCAGCGTGGAGCGGTGTTCATTACGCTGCACATTGCCTCAACGGGGATACCGGGAACGGTGCGCGTCTATGTCAATGCAGACCTGCCGCCGGTCAAGGCAGCGAATGGGTTGATACCTTGGGACCTTGCGCAGGCCCCGTTCCTTGGACTGAGTAGGAAGCTTGGAGACCTGGTGCAGGGAATGCTCACACAGCATTTCAAAGGCTCGCCGGATGCGGCGCAAACAGCAGCCATTCGGCAACTTCGCACGACCGCGGCGCCGGCGATTGCGGTGGAAGTCTCGAGCGTGGTTGTGAACGACCGCGCGGAGCTGGACCATATGGTGCCGGGAGTCGCAGATGCCATTGCGCGTGGGGTCGCGGCGTTCAAGCCGCTGTACGCCATGGCCTTGCCGAGCGGGGCATTGCCGTGACGGAACTCGCAACAGCACCGGCAAGGGGGCGCTGGAAATTGTGGCTGACCACGCTGCTGGTATTTGCAGTGACGGGTGCGGCGATTTTTGCCCCGATTCTTCGGAAACGAATGGAGCGCGCGGCGCAATTGCAGCAGCAAAGCGAAGAACAGGCACGGCGCGAGCTGATACAGCCGGTTCCGATGAACCCGAGCGATCCTCGGGTGAAGGCCGAGCTTTTCTGGCTTTCCGATGCGGATAGTTCCATGCTAGCGCCAGTGGTCGTGGAACTACCGCTTTCGAGCGATCCGGTGCTGCGTTCCAAACAGGTGCTGAACACACTGCTAGCCGGACCGGTGGATGTTGAGCTACGCACGTTACCGCCGGACGCCGTGCTGCTCGCATTTTATATTTTGGCCGACGGCACGGCCATCGCGGATTTCTCCGAAGCGCTGGCAACCTCGATTCCGTCGGGAATTCAGAGTGAACAATTGGCGGTTGATTCCATGACACATACGCTCGAAGCGAACGTGCCGCAGGTGAAGCGGCTGAAAATCCTCATTCACGGGCAGGAAGTGGAGACGCTGGCGGGCCACGTCGACCTGACGGAGACGTTTGCGGTGAATGCTGACGCGGGCCCCTCCCCTGCAACGGGGCCGGCCGCCGGCAAGACGGGAGCCTTCCTTGTCCAGCCGTTGACACTGAGCTTCTCGCCCGTCAAACTGACCGGGCGGTGAGGAAAATTTCCGACAACGGAGAACCCGTGAGAGCACCAGGGCAGGAGGAGCAGAGAAGCGACAACCGGGCCGCGGACCAGATGCGCCCGCTCAAGATCACGCCGGATTTCATCTCGACGGCCGAAGGCAGCGTGCTGATCGAGCTCGGAAATACGCGCGTGATTTGCACGGCCACGGTGGATGACGGTGTGCCGCTATTCTTGAAGGGCAGCGGCAAAGGCTGGGTAACCAGCGAATACGGCATGCTGCCGCGCGCGACCGAAGACCGCACGCCTCGTGAAGCGACGCGGGGGAAGCAGTCGGGGCGGACAGTCGAGATTCAACGATTGATTGGCCGCTCCTTGCGTGCGGTGACAGACCAGGAAGCGCTGGGAGAGCGCACCGTGTGGCTGGATTGTGACGTGATTCAGGCCGATGGCGGAACGCGGACCGCGTCCATCACCGGAGCATTCGTGGCGTTGGCGTTGGCGTTCGAACGCCTCCTGGCTGCGGGCATCCTGAAGAGTTCGCCGCTCATTGATTCGGTTGCGGCCACGAGCGTCGGGATTGTGGATGACCGTGTCTTGCTGGACCTTGCGTACGAAGAAGACTCGCGCGCCGAAGTGGACATGAACGTGGTCATGACCGGCGGCGGGCACTTCGTGGAAATCCAGGCGACCGCAGAGGGCCGTGCGTTTACGGGGAGCGAAATGCAGGATCTGCTGGCTCTTGCGGCCGCGGGAATCCGCCGGCTCACTGATGAACAACGCGCCGTCCTGCCCCTGAAATTCAGTGCGCGCGCCCGTTAAGTTGTTTCTCGCTTCTTCGAACCCTGGAAAGTTGAAAGAGTATCGCATTTTGGCGGAGGCTGACGCTCCGTCCTCGGTTCGCGTCGATCTTGCCTTGGTACCAGAATGTGCTTCTCTTCCTGCGTTTGAAGAAAACGCTGCAACTTTCGCAGAGAATGCGGCTGGTAAGGCGCTGCATTACTCGCGAATGCAGGAAGGGCTAATTTTTGCCGATGATTCCGGGCTGGTCGTACCTGCCCTTGGCGGCGCACCGGGCGTCCTTTCGGCAAGATACGCGGGTGTGGCCGCCACGAATTCGCAGCGGATCGAAAAGCTTTTGGAAGAAATGTGCGATCTAACACGCGAAAAACGCGGAGCGCATTTCGTCTGTGCCATTGCCCTGGCGCGACAAGGCAGAGCTCTAGCGGTGGTCACGGACCGCGTGGATGGCGAGATTCTGCGGGAGACGCGGGGCGCGGGCGGGTTTGGATACGATCCGGTGTTTTACTTCCAGCCCCTCAAGAAAACCTTCGCGGAACTATCGGCCGAAGAGAAAAACCGCCATAGCCACCGCGGAAAGGCCTTTCGCAAGTTGTTTGTCGCACTTTCCTCCATGCTATAGTCTTGGCTCCTATGGCGACGAAATCGAGGCAAAAGAAATCGGCGAGCAAAAGACGCCCTCTTGTAAAAGGGAAGCCCGCGAAGAAAGCAGCCAAAGCGCCGAAGCCCGACCGGCCCGCCGGCACCGATCCGAAGCGCGTGGCCGCCATTCTCGCAAAACTGGACGAAGCGTATCCCAGCGCTACGTGTGAGCTGAATCACGAAAACGCATTTCAACTGTTGATTGCCACGATTCTTTCAGCGCAATGCACCGACGTGCGGGTAAATCACGTCACCGAGACGCTGTTCCGGCAATACCCCGATGCAAAAGCGTTCGCGTATGCCACGCCGAGCGAGCTCGAGCAGAAAATTCGGCCCACCGGTTTTTTCCGCAATAAGACCAAGTCCATAATGGGCGCAAGCAAGGGGATTTTGGAAAGCTTTGGCGGAGAAGTGCCGCGAACCATGGAAGAAATCCTTACCTTGCCGGGCGTAGCGCGAAAAACCGCAAACGTCGTGTTGGGAACCGCTTATGGGATCCCTAGCGGCATAGTCGTGGACACCCATGTCCAGCGAATCGCCAAGCGCTTGGACCTGACGCGAAACGAGGATCCGAAGAAGATCGAACAGGACTTGATGCAAGTGATTCCCAAGGACAAATGGATCCTCTTTTCTCACCAGATCATTTGGCACGGGCGGAGGATTTGCCAGGCGCGCAAGCCGAAGTGCCTGGAATGCAACTTGGAATCGCTCTGCTACGCAAAGGACAAAACGGTCTGAAATCCATGTGAGCAAAGCACGAGGTTTTGTGATCCAACTCACAGCAGCCCCCCGTCATCAGCCTTAGCATGAGCCAAATGAAGGTGGCAGCGAAGGCATTTTCGAGCCTACCCAAGGAAAGCTACATCGCCGGGCTCACGCTTCTTGCCATCGCCGGGCATCTCATTCTGCGCTATGCGGCGGCCTCGCCGCCCCGGATTGCGCTTCTTCCCCTGTTCGGGGCGCTAATCATTGGCGGAATTCCACTTGTCTCGGAGCTAGCGAAAAAGCTCTTCAAGATGGAATTCGGCTCGGACCTTTTGGCAGGCGTCTCGATTCTCACCGCGGTTCTGCTGGCGCAGTATCTGGTGGCGACCATCGTGGTGCTGATGCTTTCGGGCGGAGCCGCCCTGGAATTTTATGCAACGGCGAAAGCCTGCTCCGTACTCGATGAACTGGCAAAAAGAGTTCCCAGCATCGCTCACCGGCGGGAAGGTTCCGTACTCCATGATGTGAAGCTCGAAGAAATTCGTGTGGGCGACCTGTTGACGGTGTTTCCACACGAAATCTGCCCCGTAGATGGTGAGGTGCTTGAGGGCCACGGCGTCATGGACGAAGCCTACCTCACCGGCGAGCCCTACGAAATCTCCAAGACGCCCGGATCAAAAGTGATCTCCGGCGCGATAAACGGGGAGCAAGCCCTAACGATTCGCGCTGAAAAGCTGGCGGTCGATTCTCGCTACGCGCGAATTATGCGGGTGATGCACGAAACCGAACAGCAGAAACCGCGCATACGACGGCTGGGCGATCGGCTTGGCGCATGGTATACGCCGCTGGCACTCGCCGTGGCGGGTGTTGCCGGATTCTTGAGCGCTGACGCGCATCGTTTTTTGGCAGTCGTGGTTATTGCTACGCCGTGCCCGCTGTTGCTCGGGATTCCGACGGCAATCGTTGGCGCGATTTCGTTGTCCGCGCGGCGCGGGATCATTATCAAAAATCCTGGGATCTTGGAACAAATTGCTTCCTGCCGCACGCTCATCTTCGATAAGACTGGAACTCTGACGTATGGCAGGCCGGCGCTGACCGCCGTCATTTGTTCCAAAGGCTTTGATCGCACGAAACTGATGCGGCTTATCGGCAGTCTGGAGCAATATTCAAAGCACCCCCTGGCTGCGGCCATCGTGACCGCCGCAAAACAAGAGAACCTCGCGCTGCTGCCCGTGGCTCACGTCAGCGAGCGCCCCGGAGAGGGGCTTCTCGGCATCATCGAAGGCCAAAAGGTTCAAATCACTGGCCGCGGCAAAGTCGCTTCGGAGCAACTTCCTCTGCCGCCCCTGGCGGAGGGCTTGGAATGTTTGGTCTTCATCGACGGCCGCTATGCGGCGGCGCTGCGCTTTCACGACACGCCGCGCAAGGACAGCCGCACTTTCATCGCGCATCTGCGCCCGCGTCACGGCGTGCGCAAGGTGATGCTGGTCTCCGGCGACCGGGAATCGGAGGTGAAATACCTGGCGGAAACTGTGGGAATCACCGAAGTACGCGCGGGCGCGAGTCCCGAGGAAAAAGTGGAAATCGTCAAGCGCGAAACAGCGCACGACAAAACCTTGTTCGTGGGCGACGGTATCAACGACGCGCCCGCTCTGCTCGCCGCGACGGTGGGCGTGGCGTTCGGCTCAGCCAGCGACATCGCCGCGGAAGCCGCGGATGCCGTCGTGCTTGAGTTGGCGCTCGGAAAAATCGATGAGCTCATGCACATCGGGCGGCGTATGCGGCGCATCGCATTGCAAAGTGCACTCGGCGGCATGATTGCCAGCCTGGTCGGGATGATTTTCGCAGCGGGAGGCTATTTGCCGCCGATTGGCGGTGCGATCGGGCAGGAACTGATCGACTTGTTTGCCGTGCTGAACGCCGTTCGGGCGGCCTTACCGACCGACGAGTTGCAGGACTTTTAGATAGAAATTCTCCTGCTCTTTCCGTTCATTTTTCTGCTTAACGTGATACCGAGGTATGCCCGGCCGCCGGAATCCATGTGTGGTCCCGATTTGTTGGCAAGCGGGCGGATGCGTGGCGCCATACTAGCCAGGCTAGTCCTTAACTTATCCTCAGTTCGGCTTGCTTGGAGTTGTCTGGCTCTGCCCGCTCGGCTGGGGATTGGGCTTCGTGCCTGGCGTGGGGCGAGCGGGCGGATTCAAGACTTCGTTGAAATTCGGCATCGCCCCGGAATGCACGTCCGGGTTCGTGTGCGGATTTTGACCGGGATCGGGATGCTGAATCATGCCTCCCAACGATTGCGTTTTCAGCACCACCCATGCGCCATCGCGTTTCTCGAGATTGTAGGCCACGTGCATGCCGGCGCCCGCCGCGCCGCTGTTCTTGGGTCGAAACTCCACTTCCGCGTGAGCCTGGTTGCCGTTGACAGAAACGCTCTGGATATCCATGTCCATGGCGCTCATATTCAACGTACCGATGGAAGTCAAATGCTGCAGAATGCCGGCGCGGATCGCGTCTTTGTCATTCGCTTGCTTCTTGCAGGCACCAATGCCGATGAGCAGGACAAAAATTCCTACGGCCGGAGCCAGGTGCTTCACGCGCGATCCTCTCTAAACGATGAATTGCCCGTAACGATTTGCTTTCAGGCCTTACGCAGCCCATTCGGCACAAGCGGCAAATCATTCAGCCGGATGCCCGTGGCATCGAACAGTGCGTTCCCGACCGCTGGCGCAATCGCCATGATCGGCGTCTCTCCCGCTCCTGCCGACGGGATGTCCTTTCGGTCGAGGAGAACCGCCTCAATCTCCGGCACATCGCGGAAGCGCGGCACACGATAGGTGGCAAAGCGCGGGTTCTTGATCTGTCCATTCTCAAATTCGACGGCTTCAAACAGCGCTCCGCCCAGGCCTTGAATGATTGCACCCACCACTTGATTGCGCAAGCCATCGGGATTGACGATCGCGCCGCATTCGAACGCTTCGACGACACGGACAACGCGCACATCACCCAAAGCCCGGTCCACCGCAGCTTCGGCGCACGCTGCGACATAGCTCCCCTTCTCATCCCCGCAAGCAAGGCCGAAGCCCTGTCCCTCCTGCGTTTTCTTGCGCGGCCAGCCGAACGACTTCGTTGCCGCTTCCAGCACGGCCCGCATTCGTGCATTGGAAAGATTCTTTAAACGAAATTCGAGCGGATCCGCTTTGGCCGCGCGCGCCAGCGCATCCATGTGGGTTTCTCGCGCAAAATGGTTTGCCGTCGCGGCCAGACCGCGATAAGACCCGCTGCGCAAAACCAGCGGCACCTGGTGGTATTGCGTCAGTTGATTGGCTACATCGTAGGGCGTTTCGATCCCAGACATCCCGGAATGGTAGTTGTGAAATTCCCAAGCCGTCAGCCTGCCGTCGGCCGCGACGCCGCTTTTGACTTCGATCACACCCGCGGGGCGGAAGTATGCCCAGGTGAACTCCTCTTCGCGTGTCCAAACAACTTTTACGGGCTTTCCCGCCGCGCGCGCCAGTCGTGCGGCCTCCACAGCCGCGTCGCTGGTATGCTTCCCTCCGTAGGCTGCCCCCGTGTCGGGAACGATGACCCGAACGTCGCTCTCCGGCATATGAAAAACGCCCGCCAGTTCGTCGCGATTCGCAAACGGCCGCTGCGTTCCGGTCCATACCGTCAGCTTGCCATCGGCAAATTGCGCCACCGCTGCCCGCGGCTCGGGCGGACCGTGCGCGATATACGCCACGTTGTAGGTCGCATCGAGTCGATGCGCCGCGGCAGCGAGGCCTTCTGTTATGGAACCTTTCTCCCTTCGGAACCGCTCGTTTGACGAAGGCTCCGCGTTGTTCTTGAGGTAGGAGAAGATTTCTTTGCTCGAGACTTGCGGCACTTCTTTCCATTGCGTCCGAATGGCGTCGAGCGCTTTCTGCGCTTCATGCGCGCTCGGCGCGGCAACGCCGGCGAAGTCGCCATCTCGAACGACGACAACGCTGCTCATGGCTTTTGCGGCGGTGTCATCGTAGGAAGCGAGCGTCGCGCCAAACGAAGGCGGCCGCAGAACTCGTCCGTAAAGCATTCCTTCGAGCCGGATGTCGCTCGTGTACTTGTGACCTCCAGTGACAAACGCGCGGCCATCCACCTTCGGAAGCGGCTTCCCCGCAATCTTCCATTCCGTCGCGGGTGTGACGGGATCCTCCGCGGGGAGATTCTGCGCGAGCGTCTTGCCGCGGGCGAGTTCCGCATAAGTCAGCGAACGTTTCGAAACCGGATCCGTCACCTTCGCGTCCGCAGCGACTAACCCTTCCGGCGCAACATTCCACTCCTTGGCCGCCACTCTGATGAGCAGATTGCGCGCTGCTTCGCGGCGTCAAACGGCGTCAACTTCGTATCCCCCATCACCAATCGCACGCTTGCGAAAGGCACGCGCAACTCATCCGCGATGGTTTGCGAAAGGGACGTTCGAATGTTCTGCCCCATTTCCGCCTTGCCGGTAAACCCGGTCACTGTTCCGTCTTCCCCAACGTGAAGCCAGGATGTGATTTCCTTTGGCAGTTCCTCGCTGTGGAACGACCGCGAGCCAGGAGCGGTCTCCTGCGCGGCGAGCGCGTCCTTGCCCACCATGAACACGGCGATCCCCGCACCTAAAACCTTGAAGAACTCGCGGCGCGCCAGTGCAAACTGATGGATGGGCGGGGCATTAAATTCGTAACGCTCCGGTTCGGCGACGAGTCTTTCTTTTACGGTGTTCATCGCGCACGCTCCTGCATCATCTTTGCCGCGTGTTCGACTGCCTCGATGACGCGTGGGTGCGTACCGCACCGGCAGACATTGCCTTGGAGAAACCGAACAATCTCCTCTTGTCTCGGATTGGCGTTCGTCTCGAGCAAGCCGACCGAACTCATCACCATTCCGGAAGTGCAATACGCGCACTGAAACGCGCCCGCGTCAAGAAACGCTTGCTGCACTGGAT
>WNGP01000303.1_pt1 | contig 37202 bp, 35 predicted proteins | sample 5407671 | NCBI WGS metagenome assembly WNGP01 (sample SAMN13153381, study PRJNA577476) | soil metagenome | isolation source: 40 cm soil or saprolite under Garry oak tree replicate 2 | place: USA:California | collected 2016-06-15 | reverse complement strand
GCGCACGTTCACTTCGATCTGGTGCATGGGGATGTGCCCCGGTCCCTCGATCATCACCTGTACGTCCCGCGCCCAGGCGCGCTCGGTCAGCTCGCCCAGGGTGAAGAGCTCGGCGAGCTGCGCCTTGTCGGTCGCATCGGCGAGTGAGCCGGGCCGGAGCCCGTCGCCCAGGGAGAGCGTCACGTCGTACTTGCGGGCGATCTCGAGGATGCGGTCGAAGTGTGTGTACAGCGGGTTCTCCTGCTGGTGGTGCATCATCCAATACGCGAGCAGCGAGCCGCCGCGGGACACGATCCCCGTGACGCGCCCCAACGCGAGGGGCACGTGGGCGCGCAGGATCCCGCAGTGCACCGTGACGTAGTCCACGCCCTGCGACGCCTGGTGCTCGATCATGTCGAGCAGGTCGTCGGCCGTGAGGTCTTCCACGTTCTTGACGCCCGCCACGGCCTGGTAGATCGGCACCGTCCCCACCGGCACCGGCGACGCGGCGAGGATGGCGGCGCGGATGGCGTCGATGCTGCCGCCGGTCGAGAGGTCCATCACGGTGTCCGCGCCGTAGTGGACGGCGTGATGCAGCTTGTCGAGCTCCTGGTCGATGTTGGATTCGACCGCGGAGTTGCCGATGTTGGCGTTGATCTTCACCTTGGCGACGGCGCCGATCGCCATCGGGTCGAGGCCGAGCGCGAGGTGGTTGACGTTCGCGGGGATGACGAGCCGCCCTCGCGCGGCCTCGTCGCGCACCACCTCGGGCGCAAGCGCCTCCCGCTCCGCCACGCGCCGCATCTGGTCGGTGATCTCCCCGCGGCGCGCTCTGTGCATCTGGGTGACGCAGGTCATCGGAGTGGCTCCTTCATGACTTCCCTCGCCGGCATTACCCGGATCAGGTCCGAAGGGTGTGATCTCAGCCCGCCCGCGTTCGGCCGGACGGGCACCCCTGTCATCTTCAACCTAACAGCGCGTCCCCCGGGAGGGGAACGACTCAGGGCAGCTCGCGGGGCTTCGGCGTTCCGTAGCGCTCGGCGACGTCGTGCACCTTCTCCCACTCGGTGCGGAAGGAGAAGGGGTCGAGACCAGTCGCCCGGTCGACCGCGAGGATCCCGTCCAGGTGGTCGATCTCATGCTGCAACAGCTCCGCCATCGGGCCCTCGAGCGGCGTCGTGTGCGGCTTGCCCTTGAGATCGGTGTAGTTGAGCATCGCCTGATACGCGCGGGTTACCCGTACGAGGAGATTCGGGAAGCAAAAGCAGTCGTCCCATACCAGGAAATCGTCGGGGCCCACGTCGGCGATCTCGGGGTTGACCATGGTCCAGCGCTGCTTGTCGACCTCCACGAACACGATGCGGACCGGAGCCCCGATCTGGGGCGCCGCGAGCGCCCGCCCCATGCGGTACCGCTTGCGGGCCGTCCGCAGGGTGTCGCGCAGGTCGTCGGCCACGAGCCGAGTCCCCGGGGACTTGTAGTCGAGGACGGGCTCGCAGCGGACCCGCAGCACGGGGTCCCCCAGCTGGCGAATACGGCGGACTGCCATGGGCCGCAAATGTGGGGGTTTGGCGTGCCAGTGCAACTCACGGTAACGTAGGCCGCCATGTCCCTCGCCGGGGTCGTGTTGGCGGCCGGACGCTCGGCCCGCATGGGGATCCCCAAGGCGCTCCTCGACTTCCGTGGCCGCCCCTTCGTGACCCGCATCATCGAGGCCCTGGCCGCGCTCGATGTGAAGCCGCGACTGGTCGTACTCGGTCCGGACGCGGCGCGCGTGCGGCCGCTGCTCGCGGCTGACCCTGACTGCGTCATCGTCGAGAACCCCGACGTCGAGGGGGGCAAGGGCCCCATCGAGTCGCTGCGCTGCGCGCTCGCCGCCCTACGGCCGGTCCGGCCGGGCGGCGTGCTCGCCTGGCCCGTCGATCTGCCCCACGTCCGCATTGCCACTGTCGAGCGCCTGATCGAGGTGTATCGGCGGGGCCGACCGCCGGCCGCGGTCCCGGCATTCGGTGGGCGCCGCGGACATCCTGTGATATGGGACGAAGCCCTGTTCACCGCGCTCGAGACGAGTGAGCTGGCCACGCGGCACGGAGCCCCCGCTATCCTGAAAGCCAACGAGGACCGGCTCGCGATCGTCGCCGTGGACGACCCGGCGGTGCTGGACGATGTGAATACGCCGGAGGACTACGAACGGTTGATCCGGGAGGTGAATCGGGACATTTACTGACCGAACGGCGTCGAGGACAGGCGTCGAGAAGAGACGTCTAGAAAAGGCGTGCAGCAGAGGCGTCACACGGGGCGACGCCGCTGATTGACAATCCCGAGTAAGTCCCTTAGGATTCGAAAAGGTACCACCCGAACCCCAGCGCAACTCGCAGTCCGCAAAGGACTTCGGGGCCAGGAGCAGGCATGACGGAAAGCATTCAAGCCCAAGTCCTCCAGCCATACAAGTACGGATTCGTGACCGACATCGAGGCGGATGTCGTCCCGCCCGGTCTGAGCGAGGACGTCATCCGGCTCATCTCGGCGAAGAAGGGCGAGCCGGAGTGGATGCTCGAGTGGCGGCTCCATGCCTACCGTCAGTGGCTGAAGATGACCGAGCCCCACTGGTCCAACGTGACCTACGGGCCGATCGATTATCAGGCGATCAGCTACTACGCCGCCCCCAAGGCGAGGCCCAAGCTCGACAGCCTCGAGCAGGTGGATCCGAAGCTGCTCGAAACGTTCGAGAAGCTGGGCATTCCCCTCGGGGAGCAGAAGCGTCTCGCGGGAGTCGCGGTGGACGCCGTGTTCGACAGCGTGTCGGTTGGGACGACGTTCCGGGAGACGCTCGCGAAGCAGGGCATCATTTTCTGCGCCATCTCCGAGGCGATCCGTGAATACCCGGATCTGGTCCGGCAGTACCTGGGCTCGGTGGTGCCGGCCAACGACAACTTCTTCGCGGCGCTCAACTCGGCCGTGTTCACCGACGGTTCCTTCGCCTACATCCCCAAGGGCGTGCGGTGCCCGCTCGAGCTCTCCACGTATTTCCGTATCAACGCGAGCTCCACGGGACAGTTCGAGCGCACCCTGATCGTGGCGGACGAGCGCAGCTACGTGAGCTACCTGGAAGGCTGCTCGGCGCCGATCCGCGACGAGCACCAGCTCCACGCCGCCGTCGTGGAGCTCGTCGCCCTCGACGACGCGGAAATCAAGTACTCCACGATCCAGAACTGGTACCCGGGGGACGAAGCGGGGCGGGGCGGCATCTACAACTTCGTGACGAAGCGCGGCAAGGCCCAGGGCCGGCATTCGAAGATCTCCTGGACCCAGGTCGAGACCGGCTCCGCGATCACCTGGAAGTATCCCGGCTGCATCCTCCAGGGCGACCACTCGGTGGGGGAGTTCTACTCGGTGGCGGTGACCAACAATCGCCAGCAGGCGGACACCGGCACCAAGATGATCCACCTCGGCAAGAACACCCGCTCTACGATCGTGTCGAAGGGGATCTCCGCGGGGCGCGGGCAGAACACCTACCGCGGACTCGTGAAGATCCTGAAGGGCGCCGAGCATGCCCGCAATTACTCGCAGTGCGACTCGATGCTCATCGGCGACCAGTGCGGCGCCCACACGTTCCCCTACATCGACGTGCGCAACAGCACGGCGATCATGGAGCACGAGGCGTCCACGTCCAAGATCGGCGAAGACCAGATCTTCTACTGCAAGCAGCGCGGCCTCTCCGGGGAAGACGCCGTGAACATGGTCGTGAACGGCTTCTGCAAGGAGGTCTTCAAGGAGCTGCCGATGGAGTTCGCGGTCGAGGCGCAACGCCTGCTCGGCATCAGTCTGGAAGGGAGCGTCGGGTGACGGCCTTGCTCGAGGTCAGAAACCTGCACGCGTCGGCCGAGGGGCGGGAGATTCTGCGCGGCGTGGATCTCGACGTGCGGCCGGGCGAGGTGCACGCGATCATGGGGCCCAACGGCTCGGGCAAGAGCACGCTGGCCCAGGTGCTGGGCGGCCACCCCGCCTATGCCGTGACCGCGGGGTCGGTGCGGTACGAGGGCCAGGACCTGCTCGCGCTCAAGCCGGAAGAGCGCGCGCGCGCCGGCCTGTTCCTCGCGTTCCAGTATCCCGTCGCGATTCGTGGCATCACCAACGCCTATTTCCTCCGCGCGGCGCTCAACGCCTTGCGCAAAGCCCGCGGTCAGGAAGAGCTCGGCCCCGTGGAGTTCATGGACGCGGTGGCGGACAAGCTCGCCGTGATCGGCTGGGACGACAGCTACCTGAGCCGTCCGGTGAACGACGGCTTCTCGGGCGGCGAGAAGAAGCGTAACGAGATCCTCCAGCTTGCCGTGCTCGAGCCGAAGCTCGCGGTGCTGGACGAGACCGACTCCGGCCTCGACATCGACGCGCTCAAGACCGTGGCGCGGACCGTGGACAAGCTGCGCCGGCCGGACAACGCGACGCTGCTGGTCACACACTACTACCGGATCCTGACGCACATCGCTCCCGATTTCGTGCACGTGCTCGCGGGTGGGCGGATCGTGAAGTCGGGGAGCAAGGAGCTCGCCCTCGAGCTGGAAGAGAAGGGGTACGACTGGCTGCGCGAAGCGGCGCCGGTGGCATGACGCCGGCCGCGGACGTGCGGGAGCGCTACATCGCCGCCTTCGCGGCGTTCGCGCGCAACGGGGCCGCCGGCTCGCCCGCGTGGCTGCGCGAGATTCGCGAGCAGGCGATCGCCCGGTTCTCGGCGCTGGGGTTCCCCTCCATGAAGCAGGAGGAGTGGCGGTTCACGAGCGTCGCCCCGATCGCCGAGACGGCGTTCGCGCTGAGTCACGGGGGCGCGGTCACGGCGGACGCGCTCGCGCCGCTCGCGCTTGCCGGGCCGCAAGCGATCCGGCTCGTGTTCGTCAACGGCGCGTTCGCTCCCGGACTGTCCGCGATTGCGGAGCTGCCGCAGGGCCTGCGGGCGGGGAGTTTGCTCGCCGCCCTCGCGACCGACCCTGAACTCGCGCGCGAGCACCTCGCGCGCCACGCCGACTATCAGGCGAGCCCGTTCGCGGCCCTGAACACGGCGTTCCTGTCGGACGGCGGCTTCATCTACGTTGCGACCGGCGCGGTCGTCGAGCGGCCGATCGAGCTTGTGTTCGCGGCGACCGCGGCCGAGCAGCCGACCGTGTCCCACCCCCGCAGCCTGGTGATCCTGGAGCGCGGGGCGCGCGCGACCGTGATCGAGAGCTACGTCGCGCCCCAGGGCGGGGTCTACTGGACTAACGCGGTCACCGAGATCGCCCTCGGCGACGGGGCGCGGCTCGAGCACTATCGCGTCCAGCGCGAGAGCCGGGAGGCGTATCAGGTCGCCGTGACCCACGCGAGCCAGGGCCGGGACAGCGTGCTTCGGCTCCACCCGCTCGCCCTCGGCGCGGGACTCGCCCGGCACGACATCCGCGCCGTGCTGGGCGGCACCGGAGGCGAGTTGATCCTGAACGGGTTCTACCTGCTGCGCGGCCGCCAGCACGCCGACCATCACACCGTGATCGATCACGCGCAGCCGCACTGCACGAGCCACGAATACTTCAACGGCTTGCTGGGCGAGCGGGCCCATGGCGTTTTCAACGGGCGCATCATCGTGCGGCCGGGCGCACAGCGCACGGACTCGAAGCAGACCAACAACAACCTGCTGCTCTCTGCCGAGGCACGGGCCGACAGCCAGCCGCAGCTCGAGATCTACGCCGACGACGTGAAGTGCACGCACGGCTCGACCGTCGGCCCGCTCGACGAGACGGCGCTCTATTACCTCCGGAGCCGGGGCCTCGAGCGCGAGACGGCGGCGGGGATGTTGACCTACGGTTTCGCCGCCGAGATCCTCGGCCGCATGCAGCACGCCGGGGTGCGGGAGCAGCTCGATCGCGTGGTCCGCGCCCGCCTGGCCGACCGCGTCCGGGGCGGGCGGAGGGGAGAGACGGAGGCCTAGTGCTCGACGCCGCCCGGATCCGCGCCGATTTCCCGCTGCTGCAGCAGCAGGAGCACGGGCACCGGATCGTGTATCTGGACAATGCGGCCACGACCCAGAAGCCGCAGGCCGTGCTGGACGCCATCGCCGACTACTACCACACCACCAACGCCAACGTGCACCGCGGGGCGTACGACCTGGCGATCCGTGCCACGGAGGCCTACGAGGCGGCGCGGGGGCGCGTAGCGCGGTTCGTCAACGCCTGGGCGCCCGAGGGCGTGGTGTTCACCCGCGGCACGACCGAGGCGATCAATCTCGTCGCAGGCTCCTACGGCCGCGCCAACGTGGGTCCCGGCGACACCGTCGTGGTGACGGCGATGGACCACCACTCGAACCTGGTGCCGTGGCAGATCTTGTGTCAGGAAAAGGGCGCGAGTCTCCGCATGGTGGAGATCACGGAGGACGGCCGGGTCGATCTGTCGGATTACGGCCGGGCGCTCGAGCGGCGCCCCAAGGTGGTCGCATTCCCGTACGTGTCGAACGCGCTCGGCACCGTGAATCCGGCGGCGCAGCTCACCCGGCTGGCGCACGCCGCTGGCGCCGCCGTCCTCGTGGACGGCGCCCAGTCCACGCCGCATCTGCGGGTGGACGTGCGGGACCTCGATTGCGATTTCTACGCCCTCTCCGGCCACAAGATGCTCGGCCCCATGGGCTCGGGGGCGCTGGTCGCGAAGCCGGCGCTGCTCGACGCCATGCCGCCCTACCACGGCGGCGGCGAGATGATCTCGCGGGTGTGGGACGATCATTCCACGTACAACCAGCTACCGCACAAGTTCGAGGCCGGGACGCCGAACGTGGAAGGCGCGGTCGGGCTCGCGGCGGCCATCGACTATCTGGAGGGCGTCGGCCTCGACCGCATCGCCGAGCACGAGGTCACGCTCGCACGCGCGGCGATCGAGCAGTTGAGCCAGATCGAGGGTGTCACCGTGTATGGCCCGCGCGATCACAGGGCGGGCGTGGTCTCGTTCACCTACGGCGACATCCATCCGCACGACCTGGCGACCATTCTCGATCAGGACGGCGTCTGCATCCGCGCCGGCCATCACTGCGCCCAGCCGCTCATGCGTCGCCTGAACGTCGCCGCGACCGCGCGAGCCTCTTTCTATCTCTACAACGACCGCGACGACGTCGCCGCCCTCGGAGCGTCGCTGGTCAAAGCCGGAGCGCTGTTTGGATACGTCCCGGCCTGAGCCGCCGCTCAGCGAGTTGTACCAGGAGCTGATCCTCGACCACTACCGTCGCCCGCGCAACAAGGGCGTGCTCGAGCATCCCACCCACTCGGTCGCCCTGAACAATCCGCTGTGCGGCGATGAAATCGATTTGCAGCTCCAGGTCGAAGGAGGCGTCATCACGGACCTGCGCTTCCTTGGCCGCGGGTGCTCGATCAGCCAGGCCGCTGCCTCCATGATGACGCAGGTCGTGAAGCAGCGCCCTCTGAGCGACGCACTCGCGCTCGCAGATCGGATGAGCGCCATGATGCACGGCGACGAGGGCGCGGCGAAGGACAAGGCCCTGGGCGACCTGCGCGCGCTGGCCGGGGTCTCCAAGTTCCCGGTGCGCGTCAAATGCGCCCTGCTTCCCTGGAACGCGCTCAAGGACGCCGTGAAGTCCTGACCCTCAAGCCGGCGGTTCTCGAGCTCGACTGCGTGACGAAGCGTTTCGCTGGCCACACCGCCGTGGACGGCCTGTCCCTCGCCGTCCCGCCCGGCATCATCTACGGGCTGCTCGGACCGAACGGCGCCGGCAAGACCACATCGATTCGCATGATCATGGACGTGATTCAGCCGGACGCCGGCACGGTGCGGTTGTTCGGGGAACGCGCCTCCGGTCGGGACCTCGCGGCGCGCATCGGGTACCTGCCCGAAGAGCGGGGGCTGTACCCCAAGATGCGCGTCCTCGACGTGCTTACGTTCCTGGCGGAGGCGAAGGGCATGGCGCGCGGGGCTGCGCGGGACGCCGCGCTCAAATGGCTCGACCGGCTCGGGCTCGCCGACTGGCGGCTGCGCCGCGTCAACGAGCTGTCGAAAGGGATGCAGCAGAAGGTGCAGTTCATCTCCACGATGCTACACGACCCCGACCTCGTAATCCTGGACGAGCCGTTCTCGGGGCTCGATCCCGTGAATGCCCAGGTAATGAAAGACACGGTGGTGGACCTGCGCCGGCGCGGCAAGACGATCCTGTTCTCGACGCACATCATGGAGCAAGCCGAGCGGCTGTGTGACGAGCTGTGCATCATCGCCCGCGGCCAGAAACTGGTGGACGGATCTCTCGGCGACATCAAGCGGACACATGGTGGACACCATCTCGTCATCGGGTTCGACGGCAGCGCCGGAATGGCTCCGGAAGTCTTTGGGGATAAACAACTTGTGAAGAGGGTCGACGACTACGGCCAGTACGCCGAGCTGGAGCTCGCCGTGGGGGCGGACGCGCAGCGGATCTTGCAGCGGCTCGTGGCATCGGGCGCGCGGCTCTCACGCTTCGAGCTGATGGAGCCGTCGCTCAACAAGATCTTCATCGACCTGGTGGGGCCGGACGCCGTGCATGCCGCCGCGCGGCCGGACGTGGAGACCGCGCGTGCGTAAAGTCTGGGCGGTGGTGCGGCGGGAGTTCGTCGAGCGGGTCCGCAGGAAGTCGTTCTGGATCATGGCGCTGCTCGGGCCCGTGTTCTTCGCAGCGGTCTTCCTGATGCCCATCCTCATGTCCAGCGGCGGAGGGGTCAAGCGCGTCGTCGTGGTGGACCGGACGACGACGACGTTCGGGGCCGTCGTCGCGGAGCAGCTCGACTCCACGCGGCGGTTCTTCGTCGTGGGGCGCGTCCCTGGCCGGCCGGGCGTCGAGGACTCCCTGGCTCGCGAAGTGGGCCTCAAGAACATCGACGGCTTTCTCATCCTGTCGGACTCCGTGACCGACACCGGTGGCGCGGAGTACCGGGCATCCAACGTCTCGTCGCTCGAGGACGTCGGCCTGCTGCGGGAGACGCTCGGACGTCTGGCGGAGCGCGCCCGATTGGAACGCGCGGGCGTGGATCCGGCGATGGTCGCGAGGGCTCAGATCCGCGTGTCGCTCGCGACCAAGAAGATCACCCGCGGCCGCACCACCGAGGAGAGCGCCGGGCAGTCGTTCTCCCTCGCCTACTTCATGATGCTGCTGCTGTACATCTCGCTGCTGCTGTACGGCGTCCAGGTGATGGGCTCCGTCATCGAAGAGAAGACCTCCCGCATCGTCGAGGTCCTGGTGAGCTCGCTGCGGCCCTTCCAGCTGCTGCTCGGCAAGCTGCTCGGCGTGGGCGCGGTCTCGCTGGTGCAGTTCGCGATCTGGGGCGTGTCCGGCCGTCTGCTGCTCAGCCAACGCGCCTCGCTCGTGAGCCGGATGGCGGGTGGGGGCCAGGAGGTCGGCCAGGTGTTCCAGGTCCCCCACGTGTCGGGAGCGACGGCCCTGGTGTTCATCGCGTTTTTCCTGGGCGGATTCTTCCTCTACTCGGCGATGTTCGCGGCGGTCGCGGCCACCTGCTCCACGGAGCAGGAGGCGCGGCAGAGCCAGGTCCCCGTCACCGTTCTGATCATGATCGCGTTTTTCGGCTCCTTCGCGACGCTGGCGAATCCGGAGTCGCGACTGGCAGTCACGCTGTCGCTCGTCCCATTCACGTCGCCGATCGCGACCCCGGCGCGGTGGGCCGCGGGGAATCTCACGGCGTTGGACGTGATCACGTCGCTGGTGCTGCTCGTGGCCGGGACGGTGATCGTGACGTGGATTGCGGCACGGATATACCGGGTCGGGATACTGATGATGGGGAAGCGGCCGAACCTCAAGGAGCTAGTACGATGGGTGAGAGCAACCTAAGGAAATGCAAAGGCTAGACGGATAGACGCACAGTGGTGGACAGGAATCAGTGCGTAGGTCGGGTACGCGAGGCGTCCGAATGGTTACCTCCCTCGCTCCGGTCGGCTTATCCTGCCGCATCATGCCCCATCATCAAACGCTCAAGGCCTGGCAGCACGCGCAGCGCTTGGCGGTCGAGTGCGTCAAAGCGGCCCAGTCGTTCCCTGACTACGAGCAGAACGTGCTCGCGGACCAGCTACGGCGTGCCTGCTACAGCGTGCCCCTGAACATCGCAGAAGGAACAACGCGCAAGGGCTCCAAGGAGTATCGCCGCTACCTGGACATCGCCTGGGGATCTCTCGCGGAGGTGGAGACCGCCTTGGGCATCGCCCGCGATGTGGGCTACCTTCGCCCCGCTGACTTCGGTCGCCTCGAAGCCCTGGCGACCGAGACGAGCAAGACGCTGTTTGGATTAATGCGAAAGATCGGGCAGGTGACGGAGAAGTCCCCCAAAACCTCTTAACTACCTACCGCTGCCCGTCTATCCGTCTAGCTTTTGCCTCGCCTGATCCCCTAGTATTTCCCTATGACTATCGACTATGACGTTGTCATCGTCGGCGCCGGCCACGCCGGCACCGAGGCCGCCGCCGTGTCCGCCCGCCTCGGCGCCACGACCCTCCTCATTACCTCCAACCTCGACACGATCGGCCAGATGAGCTGCAATCCCGCGATCGGCGGGATCGCCAAGGGCACCGTGGTCCGCGAAGTCGATGCGCTGGGCGGGATCATGGGCCGCGCGGCCGATCGGGCCACGATCCAATTCCGGATGCTCAACCGATCGAAGGGGCCGGCGGTGTGGGCGCCGCGCGCGCAGTGCGACCGGGTGCTGTACCGGCGCGCGGTGCGCGAGATGCTCGAGGGATTCGACAAGCTGCAGCTCACCCAGGGAATGGTGACGCGCCTCGACACCGACGGGTCCGTGGTGCGCGGAGTCGAGCTGGGCGATGGGCGGCGCTTCAGTTGCCGGGCGGTAGTGATTACCGCGGGGACATTCTTACGGGGACGCATCCACCTCGGGACGGACACCCAGATCCCCGCCGGGAGAGCTGGAGACCAGCCAGCCGTCGCAGTTGCACAACATATTGAGTCACTTGGGCTTACTGTATCTCGCTTCAAGACCGGGACCCCGCCGCGTGTGGACGGGCGCACCGTCGACTGGTCCAAGGTCGAGCGCCAGGACGGTGAGGGGACCGAGTACCGCTTCTCCTTCTATCAGCGCACCGACCTCCCGCGGCAACTTCCTTGCTGGATCACTTGGGCCGGCGCCGAGGTGAAGGAGATCATCGAGCGACACCTGCACGAATCAGCGATGTACGGCGGCGCGATCAGCGGGCGAGGCCCGCGCTACTGCCCGTCGGTCGAGGACAAGATCGTCAAGTTCCCGCACGCGGCGCGGCACCAGGTCTTCCTCGAGCCCGAGGGCCTGGACACGCACGAGCTGTACTTGAACGGCCTCTCCACTTCCCTGCCAGTCGCCGTACAGCTCGAGCTGCTGCGAGCCGTCCCTGGGCTCGAACGAGCGAAGCTGACGCGACCCGGGTACGCGATCGAATACGACTACTACCCGCCGACCCAGCTGACCCCGTGGCTCGAGACGAAGGCGATCGAGCACCTGTTCTTCGCTGGGCAGATCAACGGCACGACCGGTTACGAAGAGGCCGCCGGTCAAGGCATCATCGCCGGGATCAACGCCGTGCGCCGCTTGCGGCAGCAGGAGCCGGTCGTGCTGGGACGCGACGACGCCTACATCGGCGTCCTGGTGGACGATCTGGTGACGCGCGGCGTAGACGAGCCGTACCGGCTGTTCACGTCCCGCTCAGAGTTCCGGCTGCTACTGCGGCAGGACAACGCGCTGCGCCGCCTCGTGCCGCTCGCCGAGCGGCTCGGCCTCTTGAGCACGAGCGAGCTCGCCACCGCCGAGCGCCGCCTGCGCGCGGAGGAACGCCTGCTCGAAGTGGCGCAGGCCACGACGATCCAGCCGCGCCAGGCTGCGCTTGTGCTGCCACCAGGCAGCGCGGCGCTGGTGGAGCCCGAGCGGTTGGCCGTGCTGGCGCGCCGGCCGGGCGTCGGCCTGCGGACGCTGCTTGAGGCCGCGGGCGTCGCTGTGGACGCGGGCGACGACGTCATTGCGGCGGCCGAAGTGGAGATCAAGTACGAGGGGTATCTGGCGCGGGAGCGGGAGGCGGCCGATCACCTCGCCGAGCTCGCGTCCTTCCAACTGCCGCAGGACCTTCCCTACCTCGAACTGCGCACGCTGGCGACCGAGGCGCGCCAGAAGCTCGATCGCGTGCGGCCGGCGTCACTGGCCCAGGCGGCGCGGGTGCCGGGTGTAACGCCGAGCGACCTGCACAACCTGGTTATGGAGACGATGCGCTGGCGGCGTCGGGTCGCGTAACAGTCAGAATCGAAATCAGTTAGTGCTGGGAGCGGAGTGTTTCACGTGAAACTTCGCCCCTTTACGCTCGCCGGCCCTAGCGCTATATTCGTAGCCACGTTACACCATCTACAGTGTAACTAATTGCAATACATAGACTTATAAAATGTCTCGCGTCATCGCGATCGCCAATCAAAAAGGCGGGGTCGGGAAAACCACCACCGCCGTGAACCTCGCCGCGTCGTTGGCCACCGCGGAGCGGCGCACGCTGCTCATCGACGCGGATCCTCAAGCCAACTCGACGAGCGGCGTCGGGATCGAGCGCGATCGCATTCGCTTCTCCCTCTACGACGCGTTGATGGACGGGCGCGCGCTCGGTGACTGTCGCTTCCCGCACGTCCACTTCCCGTACCTCGATCTGATTCCCTCTACGCAGGACCTGGTCGGCGCCGAGGTCGAGCTCGTGACCCGGCAGGCGCGCGAGACCGCCATGCGGCGGGCGCTGCAGGATTTGCGCGAGGACTACCAGTACGTGATCATCGACTGCCCGCCGTCGCTCGGCCTCGTCACGCTCAACATGCTGACGGCGGCGGACAGCGTCATCATCCCGATCCAGTGCGAGTACTACGCACTCGAGGGGCTGTCGCAGCTCCTGAACACGATCAAGCTGGTGCAGCGAAACTTCAACGCCGCGCTCGCGATCGATGGCGTGCTGCTCACGATGTACGACGCGCGCCTCAATCTCTGCAAGCAGGTCGCCGAGGAAGCGAAGGAGTATTTCGGGGCGCGGATGTTCGGTATCACGATCCCACGCAACGTGCGGTTGGCCGAGGCGCCGAGTTTCGGCAAGCCCATCATCCTTTACGACGTGCAATCGGTCGGGGCGCGCAGCTACCTCGCCGTCGCGCAAGAGCTGATCCGCCGCGTCGAGCACGCCGAGTCCCCTGCCCTGCCCGCCGTTGAACCGCAGCCGGAGGTGCCCGCATGACCGAAGTCACCGCAGGACGGCGTCGGCTCGGCCGGGGCCTCGAGGCCCTGCTCGGCCCGTCCCGCGAAGAGGCCGAGCGCGATGGCAGCCTGGTCGAGCTGGCCACGAGCGACATCCGGCCGAACCCGTTCCAACCCCGCCAGGACGTTGACCCGCAGGCGTTGGAAGAGCTCAAGGCGTCGATCCGGCAGGCAGGGCTGCTCCAACCCGTGGTGGTGCGGCCCGTGCCGGGCGGCGCGGGCTTCGAGCTGATCGCGGGCGAGCGCCGCCTGCGCGCCTGCCAGGCGCTCGGCTGGGAGCGGATCCCGGCGGTCAAGCGCGAGGTGGACGACCGCACCGTCCTGACCCTGGCCCTGATCGAGAACCTCCAGCGCGACGATCTGTCGCCGGTGGACGAAGCGCGGGGCTACGAACGGCTGATCGCGGAATTCAGCCTGGCGCAGCAGGACGTGGCCGACGCGGTTGGCCGCGACCGCTCCACGGTGGCGAACGCGCTGCGCCTGCTCAAACTGCCCGCCGCCGTGCTCGCGATGCTGCACGCCGGCCAGCTGTCGGTCGGCCACGGCCGCGCGTTGCTCGCGCTCGACGATCCCCGCGTCGCGACGACGCTCGCACGCGAAGCCGTCGCTCAAGGTCTGTCGGTGCGCGAGATCGAAGACCGCGTGCGCGGAGGCAGAGCCCCGATTCGGCGTCCGCGGCTCAAGCGTGGGGTGGGGGCGGCACCCGAGGTCCGGCGCGTCGAGGACGCGCTGCGGCGCCGCCTCGGCACCGACGTGCGCGTGACGCTGCGCGCGAAGGGCAAGGGCCAGATCCACCTCGCCTTCTATTCGAACGACGACCTCGCCCGCCTGCTCGAGCTCTTGCTCGGAGCCCCGTTCGACGGATGAGCTCGCGGGACGTCACTGTCGTCGTGCACGTCGACGGCGATCTGAATTCGCGCCAGTATCGGGTGCCAGTGTGGGCGTTCGAGGCAGGGAAGTGGGGCGCAGTCGTGATCGCGCTGCTCGTGGTGTTGTTCTTCGCATTCGCGGAACCGCTCACGCATGCGGCCGCGCGGGTTCCGGGCCTCGAGCAAGAGGTCGCGCGGCTGCGACAGGAAACTGCGCGAGTGCAGCAGCTCGCCGCGGCGCTCAATCGCGCCGAGGCGAACTACCAGGAGCTGCGCCAGCTGCTGGGCGTGCGCTCGCCGCCGGAAAACCGGGGCGTGCCGGTTCCGCCCCCCCCTGCCGGCGCCGACTTGATGCGTGCCGTCGCGGTGCAGGCCCGGCCGCCCGCAACGGCGTCGCGTCCCATCCCGGCACCGTCCGCTCCCTCGACCACTACGACCACCCCGGCGCTCGGCACGTCCACCATGGTCACGATGCAGACCTCGCCGCCTTCCTCCGCCCCGCTCCGGCCGGCGCCGCCGCCCCCGCGCCCTGCGCCCGCCGTGGCGTTGCAGTGGCCCCTCGATGTCTCGGGTTTCGTCACCCGCGGTCAGGTGCGACAGGATGACCCGGCGGAGTCGCATCCCGGGATCGACATCGCCGTCCCGGTGGGGTCCACCGTGCGGGCGGCCGGCAGCGGGGTCGTGGAGGCGGCGGGCGCAGACTCCGATTATGGGATGTTCGTCCTCTTGCGGCATCGCGACGGATATGAAACGATGTATGGGCACGCGTCGCGGCTGCTGGTTCACGAGGGCGACTCCGTACAGGCGGGTCAGGTGATCGCGCTCTCGGGCAGCTCCGGGCGCTCGACGGCCCCCCACCTGCACTTCGAGATCCGGCGCGAGGGCAAGTCCCTCGACCCGCTCACCATGGTGAAAGAGGAGAAATGAAATGGCCATCTTCACCGAGAAAGGACACGGCGCGCCGGAATCCGAATCCGCGCTGTCGATCATTGGATCCGGCATGCGCGTCGTGGGGGACATCACCGCCGATGGCGTGGTGAAGATCGAGGGCACGGTGATCGGCACCGTACGTGCCGGCCGGCAGGTGCTCGTGGCGAAGGGCGGGGAAGTAGAGGGCGACGTCATCACCCGCGAAGCGATCATCGGCGGTGAGGTGCGGGGCACCGTGGTCGCAGGCGAGCGGGTGGAGATCCAGACCGCGAGCGTCGTGCACGGCGACATCACGAGCAAGCGCCTGCTGGTGCATGAGGGCGGCGAGATCAACGGCGTCATCCGCATGGGCGAAGGCGCAGGCGCATCCGCCGAAGAGAGTGAGTCCGCAATCGCTGGGTCCCGCTAATCAGGGTCCCGATTATCCACATGGCGAGGTTTCACTCATGTGGATTGTGTATCTTCAAGTGCTGCGAAGTGTTAACAAGATGGGCCGTGTGGGAATCTCCCCGTGATGCTCGAATGATGTCTTAACACTGCACGCCGAGGGCGCCTCATGCAGCTGTCGGAGCTGGTGAGCTACCTCGATCACTACCTCGCGGTCCGCGACGTCCCGGACGCTCCCAACGCCTTGAACGGTCTCCAGGTCGAGAACGCCGGGGTCGTCACCCGCGTGGCCGCGGCCGTTGACCTGTGCGAGGCCACGGTGGGTCTCGCGGCGACCGAGGGCGCCGATCTGCTGCTCGTGCACCATGGGCTGTTCTGGGGTGGGCTCCGTCCGCTCGCGGGCCCCTTCTACCGGCGCGTCGCCGGCCTGGTGCGACACAACATCGCGCTGTACAGCGCCCACCTGCCGCTCGATCGCCACCCCGAAGTCGGGAACAACGCGGTGCTGGCAAGGGCATTGGCGGTGGCCCTGTGCGGCGAGTTTGGGGAGGAGTACGGCATCACGCTCGGTGTGTGGGGAGAGCTGAGTGTGGAGCGCGAGGTCCTGGCGCGGCGCGTCGGCGCGCTGCTCGGCGTAGTGCCGCGGGTGCTCGCGTTCGGTCCCGAGCAGGTTCGGCGGGTGGGGATCGTCACCGGGGCAGGGGGCTCCCTGATCCCGCAGGCCGCGGCCGCCGGGCTCGACACGTACATCACCGGGGAAGGACCGCATCACACTTTTTTCGACGCCGAAGAGTTGGGCGTGAACGTGATCTACGCGGGGCATTACGCCACGGAGACCGTGGGAGTAAAGGCCCTGGCCGAGCACGTGAGCGTCAAGTTTCAGCTACCCTGGAAATTTCTCGACCACGCCACGGGCTTGTGAGCCCGCGGCGCGTGCTCGCCGCGCTCGCCCTGGCCGAGCTTCTCGCCATGGCTCCCTGGTTCAGCGCGTCCGCGGTGGCACCCACGCTGGTGCGCATCTGGCGCCTTACCGGGACGGGCGCGGCGTGGCTCACGATTTCCGTCCAGCTCGGCTTCGTGGTCGGCGCGGTGACGAGTGCCGCTTTCACGCTGGCGGATCGCTGGTCGGCGCGACGGCTGGTGGCCGGCGCGGCGACGCTCGCCGGGCTCGCGACCTTCGGCGTCGTCGCGGCCCCCGGACCGCGCGTCGCGATTGCGTTACGGTTCGCGACCGGCGCCGCGCTCGCCGCCGTGTATCCGCCCGGGATGAAGATCGCGGCGGGCTGGTTCCGCGAGGCGCGCGGCTGGGCGATCGGGATCGTGGTCGGCGCGCTCACCGTCGGCTCTGCGGCGCCTCACCTGGTCCGGGCGCTGGTCCCGGCGGAGCAGTGGCGCGCCGTGCTCGAGGTGGCGGGCGCGTCGGCCCTCGCGGGCGCGCTGCTCGTGCTACGCGTTCCGAGTGACGGGCCCTACGCCACGCCGTCTCCTGCGTTCGACTGGACGGCGGCGCCGCGAATTCTCAAGGATCGCGCGGTGCTGCTCGCCAACTGCGGCTACCTCGGTCACATGTGGGAGCTGTATGCGATGTGGACCTGGCTCGCGGTGTTCGTCACGCAGAGCGAGCGCGCGCGGCTCGGGAGCGACGCGGTCGCCGGCACCGTACCCGCGCTCGTGACGTTCGTCGTGGTCGCGAGCGGCGCCCTCGGCTGCTGGCTCGCGGGAGCCGGCGCCGATCGTTGGGGGCGCACGCTCATCACCAGCGCGGCCATGGCCGTCTCCGGATGCTGCGCCCTCGTGGTCGGCACGCTGTTCGGAAAGCCGCTCGCGCTGCTCGCCCCGCTCCTCGTCCTCTGGGGCGTGACGATCGTCGCGGACTCGGCGCAGTTCTCCACTGCCGTGAGCGAGCTCGCACCGCGCGAGTACGTAGGCACGGCGCTGACGCTGCAGACGAGCCTCGGCTTTCTGCTCACGTGCGTGACCATCTACGTGCTCCCCGCGGTCGCGGCGCGGTGGGGCTGGCGTTGGAGCATGGTGGTGCTCGCGCCGGGTCCCGCACTTGGCGTGGCGGCGATGTTGGCGCTGCGCCGCCGGCCCGAAGCGGCCCGGCTCGCAGGCGGGCGACGGTGAGCAAGGCGCATCACCGGCCGGGGGGTGGGTTTCGCAACCCCTGGGGAGGGGATTCGCCCCGGTTCTCGAGCGTCCTCAAGTGGAAGCTGCTCGACCGCTTCACCCGGCCGCCCGCGCGCGAGCCCGATCACGGGCCGCTCGCCATCGCCCAGCCCACGTTCGCGAGCCCCCGCGCGCCCGTCGACCGCCTCACCCTCACCTGGGTCGGGCACGCGACCTTTCTCATTCAGGTGGGAGGCCTCAACGTGCTCACCGATCCCATCTGGAGCGCGCGGGCATCGCCGGTGCGGTTTGCAGGCCCGCGGCGGCGCGTCCCGGCCGCAGTGCCGTTCGATGCGCTGCCCCCGATCGATGTCGTGCTGCTCTCTCACAACCACTACGATCATCTGGACGACTGCACAGTGCGACGCCTGGTCGCGCGACATCCCGCAGCGCGCTGGCTGACGCCGCTCGGGCTCGGCGCGTTCGTGCGGATGCGCGGTGCGCGGGAGGTGCTCGAGCTGGACTGGTGGGAGGAGACGCGGCACGACACACTCGCGGTGGGATGCACGCCGGCGCGGCATTTCAGCTCCCGGTCTTTGGGCGACCGCAACCGCACGCTGTGGTGTGGTTGGAGCGTGGCCGCACCGGCGCGCCAGGTATTCTTCGCGGGCGACACGGCGTACCATCCCGAATTCGCCGCGATCGCTGACCGCTTCGGGCCCTTCCACACCGCGCTGCTGCCCATCGGCGCGTATGAGCCTGGGTGGCTGATGCGCTCGGTTCACCAGAGCCCGGAGGAGGCGGTGCAGGCGTTCAACGACCTGGAGCAGGGACGACCGCCTGTGGCCGGCCGCCCCGCCGTGATGGTCGCGATGCACTGGGGCACCTTCAAGCTCACCGACGAGCTGCTGGATGAGCCGCCCGCGCGCGCCCGCGCCGCGTGGCTCGCTCGTGGGCTCGACGCAGAGCGGCTCTGGATCCTCAGCCCCGGTGAGACCCGCGGGCTCTAGGGTTTCTCGATTCGGTGAGCGTTCCGGTGCTGCTATTATGTCTCTATACTGTCTCTTCTCATATTCGCTCGCACGGCGGCGACATTCCGCCGCATCCCCCCTGCGCCCGGTCGTTCGAAGGGTGTGTCCCCGTAGCGGCGCTCAAACTCGGCGGCTCCGGCTGCGGCAAGCGAGGCGACCTCCGGTGCGGCCAGCTCGTCGCGCGGTGCGAGCGCCGCGTCGGCGGTGGGGCGCGCAAAGCTGACGTTCCAGGGACACACATCCTGGCAGATGTCACAGCCGAACAGCCAATCCGCGACGAGCGGCTGCTGCTGCTCCGTGAACTCCCCCCGGTGCTCGATGGTGAGGTATGAGATGCAGCGCTGCGCGTCCAGCACGCGCGGCGCCACGAAGGCCTCGGTCGGGCAGGCATCGAGGCAACGGCGACACGTGCCGCAGCGGTCGGCCTCGAACGGCAAATCGGGTGCGAGGTCGGCATCGGTGAGGACGACGCCGATGAACGTGAACGAACCGCGGCGCGGATCGATCAGCATCGTGTTCTTGCCGATCCAGCCGAGTCCGGCGCGCTGGGCGAGATCGCGCTCGGGCACCGGTCCGGCGTCCACGTAGCAGCGCGTCCTCGCCCCGGGAGCCACGTCCGCGATGGCGCGCGCGAGGCGGGCGAGCCGGGCGCCGACGACGCGGTGGTAGTCGCCGGACCAGGCGTATTGGGCCACCCTTGCTCGGCCGGCGGGCGCGGCCCCCGGGGCCGTCGAGCCATGGAAGTAGTTGGTGAGCGTGACGACGGCGACTCTCGCGCCCGGCATGATGCGGGCCGGGTCCTTCCGCTTCTCCGCCTGGCGATGCAGGTACGTCATCGTGCCCGCATAGCCCGCCGCCAGCCACGCGTCGAGCGCCGTGGCGTGGACGTTCGGTCCGAGCGTCGCGATCCCTACCGCGTCGAACCCGAGCGCCATCGCCCGGCGTTTCACCTCCACGCCGTTCCTCGACGCCTCTCCTCGGCGCCTCCCCTCGACGCCTTTGTCTTCGTCTTTCACAGCCCCATGACCTGACGACGCCAGCGCGCGAACCGGACCACGTCGGCAACGGGCGGGACGGCGTCTTCGTCGCCATAGGCGGTGAACATGCGCCAGCGCGTGTACTCGCTGGGCGGGAATGGAAGGAACGGCGGACGCCGGTACCAATCACGCGCTCGGAAACTCCAGGTGAGGCGCAGCAGGTCCACGGCGAGGCGCGGATTCACGATCGCCCGCAAAGCGAGGCCCATGTACAGGACGGCCCAGGTGCCGGAAGGCGGCATCGTCCGGTTGAATGTACATGCGGGACTGTATATTCACCCCCTATGTCCCTTCCTCGACACCGTGCGAGATGACCATGTCGCAGCGCTCGAGCGGCTCGCAACGCAACGTCGTCACTGAGGACGAGCGTCTCCTCACCCAGCTGCCGCGCGAGCGGCGGGCCTTCACCAAGACCGACTCGTGGCGCGTGCTCAGGATCATGGGGGAGTTCGTGGAGGGGTTCGACACCCTTTCGGACGTTCACCACGCGGTCACGGTCTTCGGCTCCGCCCGGACGGAGCCGGGCGACCCCTATTACAGCAAGGCCATCGAGACGGCCCGTCTGCTCGCGCAGGAGGGGTTCCCGATCATCACGGGCGGTGGCCCCGGCATCATGGAGGCCGCGAATCGCGGCTGCCAAGAGGGCAACGGGCTCTCGATCGGCTGCAACATCGAGCTCCCCTTCGAGCAGCATATCAATCCCTACGTCGAGCGGGCCATCAACTTCCGCTACTTCTTCGTGCGCAAGACGATGTTCGTGAAGTACGCGCTGGCGTTCATCGCCTTCCCGGGCGGCTACGGCACACTGGACGAGCTGTTCGAGGCGCTCACGCTGATCCAGACGGGGAAGGTCAAGCACTTCCCGTTGGTGCTGTTCGGCCGGGCGTACTGGGCCGGGCTCGCGGAGTGGCTGCGCGATCGCGTGGCGGGCGAGGGGAAGATTGCGACCACGGACTTGGACCTGTTCACGATCACCGATTCGCCCCAGGAGGCGGTGGCGACGATTCGGGCCGCCCGTGACGTGCGGGGTCGGGAATCGGGCGCATACGACAGTCGCGAGGACGGCTGAGGCGATGACCTCGCGGCGGGACTTCCTGCGCGGCGCGCGTATCGATCCCAAGCCGATCACCGGTCGGGAGACGGTCTCTGAGCTGGTCGACAACGCCTTCCTCGCCTACAACGCGGGGCGGTTGGGCGAGGCGTGCCGGCTGTTCAGCGAGCGCATGCTCGAGCCGGACGTCACGGTCGGCATGAGCCTCACCGGGGCGATGACCCCGGCGGGGCTCGGCATGTCCACCATCATCCCGCTCATCGAGGCGGGGTTCGTGGACTGGATCGTGTCCACGGGCGCGAACCTGTATCACGACGCGCATTTCGGGCTGGGGCTCGCGATGCACCGGGGCAGCCCGTTCGCGGACGACGTGGAGCTGCGCGAGCACGGCGTGGTGCGGATCTACGACATCTTCTTCGACTACGAGGTGCTGCTCTCGACCGATGCGTACATCCGCGAGGTGTCTGCGGCACCCGAGTTCCAGCGGCCCATGAGCACCGCCGAGTACCACTATCTGCTGGGTGGATACATCCTGGAGCGCGAGACGGCGCTCGGCATCTCGCGGAAGTCGCTGCTGGGCGTGGCGCACGACTGCGGCGTGCCGATCTACACCTCCTCGCCCGGGGACTCGTCGATCGGCATGAACGTGGCCGAGCAGGCGCTGGCGGGAAGCCGGCTGCGCTTCGACCCCAGCGCCGACGTGAACGAGACGTCCGCGATCGTATTCGACGCCAAGGCGACGGGCGGCAAGAGCGGCGTGTTGATCGTCGGCGGTGGCAGCCCCAAGAATTTCGTGCTCCAGACTGAGCCGCAGATCCAGGAGGTGCTCGGCATCAGCGAGAAGGGACACGATTACTACCTCCAGATCACGGACGCCCGGCCCGATACGGGAGGGCTGTCGGGCGCCACGCCGGCGGAAGCCGTGAGCTGGGGGAAAGTCGATCCCGATCAGCTTCCCGGAACCGTCGTCTGCTACCTCGACAACACGGTGGCGCTGCCGCTCGTCGCGGCGTACGCGCTGGCGCGCCGCAAGCCGCGCCGCCTGCGGCGCCTGTACCAGCGGCGGGACGCGATGATGCGCAAGCTGACGGAGGAATACCTCGCGGCCAAGGCGGACCGCGACGCCCGCGCGGAGACCGCGACTGGCGGACGCTCCGCCTAGAGCCGCCGTCCCCTCGAGCGAGATCAGCGGGCGCGCGTACGCAGCGTACGCGCTCGCGCTGCTCACGTTGATCAATCTGCTCAACTACACCGATCGCAACGTCGTCTTCGCCTTGTTCGAGCCGATCAAGCGCGAGCTGACCCTCTCCGATCAGCAACTCGGCTGGGTCGGGTCCGCGTACGTGATCGTGCTCTCGCTCGCCGCGCTGCCGCTCGGGGTGCTGGGAGACCTGAAGTCGCGCCGGGCCGTCATCGCGTGGGGAGTCGGGTTGTGGAGCGTGTGCACCGCGCTCGGCGCGACGGTCCGCTCCTTCTGGCAGCTGCTGGTCATCCGCTCGCTCGTAGGGGTGGGCGAGGCCGGGTACGGGCCCGCCGCGCAGGCCCTGATCGCCGAGTACTACCGCGGCAAGCGGCGCGCCTTCGCCATCGGCGTGTACTCGGTGGGTATGGCGTTCGGCGGCGTCCTGGGAATCTGGCTCGGTGGGGTGCTCGCTGCCCGCTACGGCTGGCGCGCCGCGTTCGTGGCGATGGGCGTGCCCGGCGTCGTCCTCGCGGTGCTCGCCTCACGGCTCCGGGACCCCGCCCGGCGTCCCCCCGCGCCGCTGCTCGCCACCGTCCACGGCTGGCTCGAGCGCGGGGTGCGCCGCGCGGTGCCGCTGGTGGCGCCGCTCGTCGCGCTCACCCTCGCGGGCGCCCTCGCGAGCAGCATCCTCAACCTGTTCCAGCAGCTGCCGCCCAACCTCGACACCGCCGTGTTCGCGGTCGCGGTGAGCGCGGGGATCGTGTGGACGGTGATTCGTCTCGTGCCCATCGCCGTGCGCCGCACGACGGAGGCGTCCGACGTGGCGACGACGGCGTTCGAGGACTTCGCGCACGCGGCGGCCACGGTGCTGCGCACGCCGACCCTCGTCTGGCTGTTCCTGGGCGGCGCGCTGGTCACGTTCGCGGTCAACGGGCTCATCGCCTGGGCCCCGAGCTTCATGGAGCGCACGCACGGATTGTCTGTCGCCGCCGTGGGCCGCGCCTTCGGACTGTGGGGGCTCGCGGGCGGCGCCCTTGGCGCGCTGTTCGGAGGCAAGGTGGGCGACCGGCTGCTCGAGCACTGGAGCGGCGGGCGCGTGCTGGTGTCGGGTGCGGGCTTCGTCCTGGGCGGGCCGGTGTGCGTGGGGCTGCTGCTCGTGGATGAGCTGCGCATCTTCGTGCCCCTGCTGTTCATCACCTTCTTCCTCTACACCTGGTACAACGGGCCGCTGTCCGCCGTGATCCTGGACGTCGTCCCCGCGGCGGTGCGCGCCTCCGTGCTCGGCGCCTACCTGCTGTTCTCGCACCTCGCGGGTGACGCCATCGCTCCACCGCTCATCGGGTACCTCTCCGACCGCGTCGGGTTGCGGCCCGCGATGCTGCTGCTGCCCACGGCCGGCGCGTTGGGCGGCCTCCTGATCCTGATCGCCCTGACGACCGTGGGGAAGGACATGGCGCGGGTGAGGACATGAACGCGGAACGTGGAACGCGGAACGCGCACAGTCAGGGCGACGGTCGCCAGGGGATCGAGCTCGCACTTCGGTTCCTCGTTCGGCGTTCCCCGTTCCCCGTTGCGGGGTGGGGGGACGGGCGGTGAAGATCGCTGTCGTGTTCGACACGCTGCACCCCGACTGGGAAGACGCCGACTACCGGAAGGAAGTGGAGGCGAAGGTTGAGGAGGCGGAGTACGACGTCGCCCGGGCGCTGCTCGCCAACGGCCACGACGTGCGCCTGATCGGCGTGCAGGAGCAGCTCGCGCCGATGCTCGACCGGCTGGCGGAGTTCCAGCCGAAGCTCGTCTTCAACGGGTGCGAGGGGTTCCGCGGGCACGCCCGGCACGAGTACGCCGTCGCCGGCGTCCTCGACATGCACGGCTACCGCTACACCGGCTCTTCTCCCACGGCGCTGCTCGTGGCCCGCAACAAGTCGCTCACGAAGAAGATCCTCGCGTATCACGACATCCGCGTGCCCGCGTTCGCGGAGTTCGACCCCGGCGAGAAGCCGGTCCGCCCTTCGGAGCTGCGCTTCCCCTTGATCGTCAAGCCGCTCCTGGAAGACGCCTCGGTGGGCATCGCGCAGGCGTCGGTCGTCGAGGACGACGAGAGCCTCGCGGAGCGCGTGAAGTTCATCCACGAGAAGTTCAGCCAGGCCGCGATTGTGGAAGAGCTGATCGAGGGCCGGGAGCTGTACGTCGGCCTGCTCGGCAACGCCGCTCTGGAAGTCCTGCCGGTCGTCGAGATGACGTTCGGGGAGGCGGAGCCCGACGAGCACCGCATCGCGACCTACAAGGCGAAGTGGGACGAGGAGTATCGCAAGCGCAAGGGCATTCGCAACGTGTTCGCGAAGGGGCTGTCCGAGGCGACCCTCGCGAAGATCACGGACATCTGCACGACCGCGTTTCACGCCGTCTGGCTCCAGGACTACGGTCGCATCGACTTGCGGTTGACGCACGACGACCAGGTGTACGTCCTGGAGGTGAACCCCAATCCATTCATCGCCCACGAGCACGAGATGGCGAACGCCGCCGAGAAGGCCGGCATGAGCTACACCGCCTTCGTGCAGCGCATCGTGGATGAAGCGTTGAAGCGGGACCATGGCGCGGCGTAGGCGCGAGATCCCCACTCCCGAGCTGCGGTGCCCGAGCTGCCGCGCCGAGCTGGAGCGCTACTGGGCGTACTGCCCCGACTGTGGGCGCCGCCTCGAGTGGCGCGACGCGGCCCGGCTCACCGGCGCCGAGTGCTATTACTGCCGCTGGATGGTGTCGGACCGGTTCTCATACTGCCCGTGGTGCGGGCGGGACATCGCCGACCGGGACTCGAGCCCCCGGCCGCTCAAGGCGCCCAAGGGGTTCCGGTTCGACCGGCGTTGCCAGTGGGGCTGCGGCGGCGGCGTCATGTACCCGATGCGCCATTGCCCGTGGTGCGGCCGCCGGCAACGCTGGCGCGACGACCGCTTCCAGAACGTCTGCCCGCACTGCAGCCGGGGCGTGGACGACTGGATGGACGTGTGCCCCTGGTGCGGGGAGGACGCGACCGGGCGCGACCTGATCCGGCAGGCGCTGCGTCGCGTCCGCCAGCTCCTGATCGTATCGCGCATCAGGGACTGGCACTACCGCGTGCTGCTGCGTCCCGGCGTCTCGGGCGTGACGCACCGCACGCCGAAGGTCATCGAGATCGAGCGGCGCTACGTCACCGGCAAGCGGTCGCGCGACGAGATCTCGTGGAACATGCTCACGGGTCTCATCCTCCACGAGCTGGGCCATTCGTTCCTGTACCACCACTGGTCGCTGACGCGCACCGGCCGGTTCCGCCGCGCCTTCGGCGAGGTACGCAAGGCGTACCGCGTCGCCGACTCCAAATGGGTGGATTTCGAGCGCCGCGGGGTCACGACCACCGTCCCGAACTACGTCACCGCCTACGCCGCAACGCACCCGCAAGAGGACTTCGCCGAGACGTTCCGCTTCTACCTCACGCGCCGCGGCCGCCTGCGGGAGCTGTTCGCGGAATTCGGCCGGAAGCGGAAAGGCGTGTCGCTGTTCGAGAAATTCCTGGTGCTGCGCGACTACCTGCGCTCGCTGCGCGGATCCGCCTGACGGGCTAGTAGAGCGTGATGTTCAACCCGGCGAGCAGCTGGACCTGCGAGGCGCCGTGATGCAGTACGCGTCCTTCCACGTACGGATGCGTGACGCCGCGACGTGATTCCAGCCCGAAGAGGAGATCCCACCCCGTGTCCGTTCCGCTCGCGCCGGCCGTGCTCGAGTGGAGCAAGTTGACGCCGCCGCCGAAGTAGGGGTCGGTCCCGCCGCCGAGCGGCAAGCGCAGCTTCACATCGCCGCTGAACGCAAACAGCGTCGCACCATTCGCGAAGTAATAGTCGAACGACGGGTACAGCTCGACGAGCGGCGCGATCGGCAACAGCATCTGGGCGCCGGCGAGCCCACGCTCGCTGTCGAGGTTGTAGCCCCCGTGCGGGCCGATGTGCGCCCGCTGGGCGTGCGCCGGGACCGCGTAGAGAAGAGCGACCAGCGCCAGGGTGTTGAGCTTCATGGTTCCCTCCTGGAACGGTCTGGCATTCGCCTGCAAGATGCCCGCGCCAGGGGGAGGGTAACGCTAGCCGACCTCTTTGCTGGCCCTGGGGACCTCCTTGAGGAACGCGCGCGCCCGCTTCACCTCGGCCTGGTAGCCCGCGACCTCCGCATCGCGCCGCGCCTCATCCCAATTCAGCAGCCCGGCCATGCGCGCAGCGACCGGCCCCGCCACCACGCTCCCGTGCGACGCATCCTCGTAGAAGAGGTGGAGCCGCCGGATGAGCACGTCGCTCAAGCGCACCGCCATCTCCCGCTCGACAGTGTGCACCACTTCCGCCCACAGCTCCGGACGCCCGGCAACGATCGGCATGCCGAGCGCACGGTCCCGGTCCACGAGGTTCAGGACCGCGGCCGCTTCGCTGCCGTAATGATGGACGAGATGGCCGGCGAGCGTCGCGGACACCCCGCGCGCGCGCAGCGCTTCGACCAGGACGTCGAGGTCAGCGGTCTCACCACCGGGGAGCGGGAGCCGGTCCGTGGCCGGTCGCCGGGGCAGGGGGCGGCCGTCGAGGGCGCGCAAACGCCGCGCCACGCGGTCCGCCACGTCGCGACCCATCACGCGGTAGGTGGTGAGCTTGCCGCCCGCGATGGTGATCAGGCCGCTCGAGGCTTCGACCACGCGATGTTCGCGTGAGACCTGTGACGCCGAGACCTCTCGCTCGGGCGCGAGCAGTGGTCGCAACGCCGCCCAGGTGGCGACCACCTCCCGCGGCGCGAGTCGCGCGTCCGGGAACAGGGCGTTCGCCGAGCGCAGCAGATAGACGGCGTCGGCGCCCGTGGCGCGAACGTCGTCGGGCGAGACGGCCTCGTCCGTGTCCGTCGTGCCGATGTAGCTCAGGTCGCCCCAGGGCAGGACGAACATCACCCGGCCGTCGAGCGGGGAAGTCAGCGTCACACCGTGCGTGTGCCCGATGCGGGCGCGCGGCACGGCGACGTGCGCGCCTTTGGTGAGGCGCAGCAATGGCGCGGCGTGGGGATCGTCGCTCGCGCGGATTGCGTCAACCCAGGGACCCGTGGCGTTCACGACGACGAGCGCGCGTACAGTGTACGGCCGGCCGTCGAGCCCGTCGCTCACCGTGGCGCCGCGTACCACGCCGTCCGACTTGAGCAGGCTGGTCGCCGTGGCGTAGTTGGCGACGAGCGCGCCCGCCTGCGCGGCGCTCCGCAGGGTCGCGAGCACGAGCCGGGCGTCGTCCGCCTGAGCGTCGTAGTACAGCGCGGCGCCCCGCAGTCCCTTGGACCGCAACCGCGGCTCGAGCCGCGCGACGCCCTTGCGGCCGAGCCAGCGGTGCCGGTGCGTGTTCTGAAAGCCGGCGAGCGCGTCGTACAGCCACATCCCCACGCGCAGCTTCCACGGGGGCACACGGGCGCCGCGGTAGACGGGGAACAGGAACGGCAGCGGGCGGACCAGGTGCGGGGCGATGTTGAGCAGCACGCGCCGCTCGCGACTCGCTTCACGGACCAGGTGCAGATCGCCCTGCTCGAGGTAGCGCAGGCCGCCGTGGATCAGCCGTGACGAGCGGGACGAGGTGGCGCCGCCGAAGTCCCCCTTGTCCACGAGCGCCGTGCGGATGCCGCGCAATGCCGCGTCGCGCGCGATCCCTGCACCCGTGATCCCGCCGCCGATGACCAGCAGGTCCACGGGCTCCGCCGCCATCGCGGCGAGGGCGGTGGCGCGCGTGCGCTGCGAAAACGGGGCGTCCGTCCCCAACGATCCTCGTCTTGGCCCGGCGCTGGGCCCGATGGTAGGTTTCGCCCGGAGCCGAGCGCGTCCTTCAGGGCGCGTCTTTCCGGGAGGGAGAATGTAATGCCAGGGGTAAACGGATGGCGTCGCGTCGCGGTGATCGCGGGATACCGCACGCCGTTCAGCAAGGCGGGGACCGACCTCAAGGACGCGCGGGCGGTGGACCTCGCCCGCCATGCGGCGCGCGAGCTGCTCGAGCGCACCGACCTCGACGGGCGGACAGTGGACGAGATCGTCTTCGGACAGGTCGTTCCCTCGCCGCTCGTCCCGAACGTGGCACGCGAAGTCAGCCTGCTGCCGCAGTTCCCGAAAGAGATTCCCGCCTACTCGCTCAACCGAGCCTGCGCCTCCGCCGCCCAGGCGGTCTCCGCCGCCCACGACCAGATCGCGCTCGGGCACGCCGACGTCGTCATCGCGGGGGGCGTGGAATCGCTGTCCGACATCCCGATTCTGGCGTCGCGTCGGCTCGCCGACATCCTCGTAGAAGCTGGCAAGGCGAAGACCCTGGGACGCAGGGTGGGCGCGTTCAGCAAGATCCGGCCGCGGGACCTGGTGCCGGTCTCGCCCGCCATCGCCGAGCCGTCCACCGGGGAGACGATGGGGCAATCGGCGGAGAAGATGGCCAAGGAGAACCACATCACCCGCGAGGCGCAGGACCGCTGGGCGCTGCGCAGTCACGAGCTCGCTGGCCGCGGCACCGACGACGGCCGACTCAAGGCCGAGATCGTCCCGTGGGTCCCGGCGCTCGTCACGGAGGACAACGGCATCCGCCGCGACACCTCGCTCGCACAGATGGCGAAGCTGAAGCCCGTGTTCGACCGGCGCTACGGCTCGGTGACCGCCGCGAACTCCTCCCCGCTTACCGACGGGGCGTCGGCGGTCCTGCTCATGGGCGAGGACGTGGCCCGGTCCCTGGGCTACGAGCCCGTCGCATTCATCCGGTCCTATGCGGTGGCCGCCGTCGATCCCGGCTGGCAGCTGCTCCAGGCTCCCGTCTGGGCCGTGCCCAAGGCGCTCGAGCGGGCCGGGATCGAATGGAAGGACCTCGGCCTGATCGAGATCCACGAGGCGTTCGCGGCCCAGGTGCTTTCGAACCTCCAGGGATTCGCGGCGAAGGGATGGGAGATCAACGAGGAGATCATCAACGTGATGGGCGGCTCGATCGCCATCGGTCATCCTTTCGGGGCGACGGGGGGCCGCATCGTGACCACGCTCGCGAACGAGATGAAGCGCCGCGACGTGCAGTTCGGTCTCGTCTCGATTTGCGCGCAGGGTGGGATGGGGTTTGCCATGGTGCTGGAGCGCCGCTAGTGGCAGCCGCGGCGCTCAGCTGGGAGGTCGCCGACGGGATCGCCGTGGTCACCTTCGACCTCCCGGGCGAGCCCGTGAACAAGATCACCCAGGCGGTCAAGGAAGAATTCATCGCCACCTTCGAGGCGCTCGGCCGCGACGCCGAGGTCAAGGCGGTGGCGTTTTTCTCGGGGAAACGCGACGCGTTCATCGCCGGCGCCGATATCGAGGAATTCGTCGCGATCACGACGGCGTCCGACGCAGAGCGCCTCTCTGCCGGTGGCCAGGACATGCTCGAGCGGGTGGCCCGATTCGCGAAGCCCGTCGCCGTGGGCATCCATGGGGCGTGCCTCGGCGGCGGGCTCGAGTTCGCGCTCGCGTGCCACTATCGCGTGGCCACGGACCACGCCAAGACCCAGCTGGGGTTGCCGGAGGTCCAGCTGGGCATCCTCCCAGGAGCCGGGGGCTGCCAGCGGCTGCCGCGGCTGATCGGGGCGCGGGCGGCGCTCGACATCATCCTCGCCGGCAAGACCGAGCGCGCCGCCCGGGCGTTCCGCCTGGGGATCGTGGACGAGCTGGTGCCGCCGCCGATCCTGCGGGACATCACCCTCGCCGCAGCGCGCAGAATGGCGGGAGGGTGGCGGCCCCGCCGCCGCCGCCCAGGAGGGGTTGGTGGCTGGCTGCTCGACGGGAATCCGCTCGGTCGCCGTCTCGTGTTTCGCATCGCGCGGCGCCAGGCGCTCGCCACGACGCGGGGCAACTACCCCGCGCCGCTCGCTGCGCTCGAAGCGGTGGAATACGGGCTGCGGCACGGGATGGCCGAGGGGCTGAAGCGCGAGGCGCAGCTGTTCGGCCAGCTCGCCGTCACCGACGTCTCGCGCAAGCTCGTCCAGATCTTCTTCGCCACGACCCAGCTGAAAAAGGATTTCGGGATCGCGAACCCCCCCAAGCCCGCCGAGGTGCGACGCCTCGGCGTGGTGGGAGCGGGATTCATGGGGGCCGGGATCGCAGGCACCGCGGTCCTCCAGGCGGGCGTGGATGTCCGCATGAAAGACGCAGACCTGCCGCGCGTGGCGAAGGGCCTCGTGGCGGCGCGGGAGATCCTGGACGAGCGGCTCAAACGGCGCCGCATCACGCGCTACGAGCACGCCCGGCTCGTCGCGCTGCTGTCGGGGGACGCGGCGTACACCGGGTTCGGGCGCGCGGACCTCATCGTGGAGGCAGTGTTCGAGGACCTGGCCGTGAAACAGCAGGTGCTGCGCGAAGTGGAGGCCGTGGCTCCGGACGGCGCGGTGTTCGCCTCCAACACCTCGACGATCCCCATCGCGCGCATCGCCGAGGCCGCCGGCCGGCCGGAACGCGTGATCGGGATGCATTTCTTTTCGCCGGTTGCCCGCATGCCGCTGCTCGAGGTGATCCCGTCGGATCACACCGGCCCCGAAGTCACGAGCACGGCAGTCGCCTTCGGACGCCGTATGGGCAAGACGGTGGTCGTCGTGCGCGACCGTCCCGGTTTTTGGGTGAACCGCATTCTCGCCCCGTACATGAACGAGGCCGGCCACCTGCTGCTCGAGGGAGCGGCGATCGAGGAGCTGGACCGGTTGATGGTGTCGTGGGGCTTTCCCGTCGGCCCGATCACACTGCTCGACGAGGTCGGTCTGGACGTGGCGGAGAAGGCGTCGGGCGTGCTGCACGCCGCCTTCGGCGACCGCCTCGCGGCGGCCCCCGCGTTCGCCAAGCTCGTGAAAGACGGCCGGCTGGGGCGCAAGGCCGGGCGCGGGTTCTACCGCTACGCCGGCGGCAGGAAGCGCGGCGTCGATCCCGCCGTGTCCGAGCTGCTCGGCATCCATCCGAACGGGGGGCCGCACGCTGCCGAGATCATCCAGCGGCTCGTGCTGGTCATGCTGAACGAGGCGGCCCGGGCCGTCGGCGAGGGCGTCGTGCGGGCGCCGCGCGACGGCGACGTGGCGGCGATCTTCGGGTTCGGGTTTCCGCCGTTTCGCGGCGGCCCCTTGCGCCATGCCGACGACCTCGGCGCTGGCCGCGTGATCGGGGACCTCGAGCGTCTCGCCGAGCGGCACGGCGCCCGCTTCGCCCCGTGTGAAGTCCTCGTCGAGCAGGCGCGACGCGGCTCCAGATTCTATCCCTGATATCGGTTCGTGCTTCGGGCAGGGCTCCTCTGGCTTAGCGAGCAACCGCGCATCTTCCGCTTCGTGCGCGCCAACCGCCTCGCCAAGAAGCTCGCGTCGCGGTTCGTCGCGGGCGAGACCGCGGACTCCGCGGTGGCCGTCCTGAAAGCGCTGAATGTCGGCGGCATCACGGCGACTCTCGATCTCCTGGGCGAATCGGTGCGCGATGCCGCCGCAGCGCGTGGGGCCCGCGACGTGTACCTCGAGACCCTGGACCGGATCCGGCAGGCGCGGGCCGAGAGCCACGTGTCACTCAAGCTGACGCAGCTGGGTCTCGACATCGACGAGGCGATGTGCGTTGCCAACGTGCGGGCCGTCGCGACACGGGCCCGGCAGCACGGCTCTTTCGTGCGGATCGACATGGAAGGGTCGGCGTACACCGAACGGACGCTCGAGCTGTTCAGGCGACGGTTTCACGCCGAATTCGCCGACTCGATCGGCGTGGTCCTCCAGTCCTACCTGCGGCGCACCGAACAGGACGTGACGGACCTGCTCGCGCTGGGTGCGCGCGTCCGCCTGTGCAAGGGCGCGTACAAGGAGCCGCCCGAGATCGCGTTCCCCCGCAAGCGCGACGTGGACGCGAACTACGTCGCCTGCATGGAGCGGCTGCTCGAGCGTGGCAACTATCCCGCGATCGCGACCCACGACTCGAAGCTCCTCGCCCACGCCAAGGCGTTCACCCGGCGGCTGGGCATTCCCCCATCGCGCTTCGAGTTTCAGATGCTGTACGGCGTGCGGCGCGACCTGCAGCGCGCGCTGCGCCGTGAGGGCTACAACCTCCGCGTGTACGTCCCCTTCGGCGATCAGTGGTATCCCTACCTCATGCGCCGCCTCGCCGAGCGCCCCGCCAACCTGGCGTTCCTGCTCGGCAGCGTCGTGAAGGAGTCGCTACGGCGGAACTGACGGACGGCACGCTCGGCGGGTACCAGCGGGCGCACGAGCGGGCGCCCGCCTTCGGCGGCGCGGACGGGCAGGCATACTCCGTCGCCACCTTCGTCGACGACACCCCCGACGCCCACGGCCGGTACGGCGCGGCCCTGCTCTTCATCCGCTGGTCCGAAGCCGGCGACCGGCCCGTGGGGCATCTTGAGACCGAGTACTTGGCGTTCGGCGGGACGGCGGCGGAGGCGCTCGAGCCGCTGCTGCGGCTCACTCTCGGCGACGTGAAGAAGCATCTCGACGACTGTATCGAGCGGGTCGGACGGGGGACGGGGGACGGGGGACGAGTGTGACGACGGGCGTCGTGCTGGCTCGGGAGGGCTCGACCTACCGCGTGCACACGGACGCGGGCGAGGTTACCGCGGTGCTCCGGGGCAGGCTCAAGCACCGCGACGACGACCGCGTCGTGGCGGGGGACGTGGTGGACCTCGAGCCGGCAGGGGACGGCGCCGCCGTGATCACCACGATTCGGCCCCGGAAGTCGGTGCTCGCACGGCGCGTGGCGGCGGGCGAGCGCACGGGGCGCCGCGCGCAGCCGATCGCCGCCAATGTGGACCAGGTGGTCGTCGTCGTCGCGGCCCGGGACCCGGAGCCGAACCCGCGCCACGTCGATCGCCTGCTCGTGATTGCGGCGGCCAACGGATTGCCGGCGGTCGTGGTCCTCAACAAGATCGAGCTCGACCGCGGCGCGCTCGAGCGCATGGGGCGGCGGTTCGGGCCGGCGGGGTACCAGGTGCTCGCCACGTCCGTGAAGGCGCCGGAGAACCTGCCGGCGCTGCGCGATCTGCTGCGCGACCGCGCCTCGGTGCTGGCGGGCGAGTCGGGCGTGGGGAAGTCGAGCCTCGTGAACGCGCTCCAGCCGGGCCTGAAGCTCCGCATCGGCGAGGTCAGTGAAAAGTGGCGTACCGGCAAGCACACGACCCGCGCGGCGGTGCTGGTGCCGCTCGCGAGCCTGGGGCGGGGGTACGTGGTGGACACACCGGGGTTGCGTGAGGTGGGGACGTGGGGTGTCGAGCCCGACGCACTCGGCGTCTGCTTCCCCGAGTTCCGGCCCTTCCTCGACCACTGCCGCTTCGACAACTGCCGGCACCTCCAGGAGCCGGACTGCGCGGTGCGGCAGGCCGCCGAGCAAGGGGCCTTCGACCCCGACCGGCTGGTGTCGTACCAGCGGCTCTACGAGGAGATCAGCGTTCCTTCCTGGTCCAGCGCCCGGCGTCGCGAGCGGTGACCTTCGCCATCATCGCCTGGAACGCCTCGTCGAGATCGATCCCTTGGGAGTTCGCGAGACAGATCACGACGAACAGGATGTCCGCAAGCTCGTGCGCGAGCGACCCCTCGGGCTCGTCCTGCTTCTTGGTCTTTTCGCCGAATCGGTGGTTGATCTCGCGCGCCAGCTCGCCCACTTCCTCCGTGAGGCGTGCGAGGTTGGTGAGCGGAGCGAAATAGCCCTCCTTATATTGGCCGATCCAGCGATCCACCGTCTGCTGCGCGTCGCGCAAGGACAAGAGGAGTCTCCTTCACAGTGAGCGCCGATCCACCACCCCTGGTCGTTCCCTTCCGGGGAGAGCGGTACGCCGACGCGCAACACCTGAGCGCCCTGGTTGCGCCCCCCTATGACGTGATCTCGAAGACGGAGCGCGCGCAGCTCGCGGCGCTCCACGAACACAATATCGTCCGCGTGATGCTGCCGGAAGCGCCGGGCGGGGCGGGGGCGGCGGCGGGCGGCGATCGCTACGCGCACGCGGCGGCGCTGCTGGCGGAGTGGCGCCGCGCCGGCGTGCTCGTGCGGGACGCGGCGCCCGCCGTGTACGTGATGGCCCAGGAGTTCGCTCTGCCTGCGGGGGAACGCCGCACGCGCATCGGCATGTTCGCCGCCGTATCCGCCGAGCCGTACGAGACACGCCGCGTCCGCCCCCACGAGCGGACCCACTCCGGCCCCAAGGCCGATCGCCTGGCCCTGCTGCGGGCGACGGGCAGCAACGTCGAATCGATCTTCGTCCTCGCCCCGGACCCGGGCGGCGCGCTGGCGACCGCGCTCGGCGACGTGGCCAGGCGACCCCCGGACGCTCGTGCCGCGCTGGGCGGCGTCCGCATCAGCCTGTGGGTGGTGACGGGGGAGGCCGCGTCCCGCCTCGCGCATCTCGCATCCCGACACCCCCTCTACATCGCCGACGGGCACCATCGGTATGAGACGGCGGTGACGTACGCGCGCGAGCGCCCGGCTGCGGATCGCGTCCTGGCGTTCATCGTCTCTGCTGAAGAGCGGGGGCTCACGATTCTGCCGACGCACCGCATCGTGTTCGGCGGGGGGCGGGATGCGACCCAGCTGGTTGCGTGGTGGCGGCAGTGGTTCGACGTCGGGAGGGTGGCGCCGTGCGCCGATCGCATCGAGCGGCTCGCGGAGCTGGGCCGGGAAGGCACCGCCTGCATCGTCGCGTTACCCGACGGCAACGACCTGAGCCTGGTGCTCAAGCGCGACGCGCCACTGGACCGGGCGCCAGACCTCGGCGCGACGCCCGCCGTGCGCTCGCTCGATGTCGCGCGAGTGGAGACGCTCGTCGTGCAAGCGATCCTGGGCGCCGGCACGGCGACCCCGTCGCTCACCTACAGCGCCGATCCACAGGCGGCGTTCGACGCCGTGCGGAAGGGTCGGGCGGCGGCGGCCGTGCTGCTCAACCCCACGAGGGTGGAACAGGTGTTCGCGGTCGCGGACGCGGGCGACGTGATGCCACAGAAGTCGACCTACTTCGTGCCGAAGGTGCCGAGCGGCCTAGTCGTGCGGCCGGTGTGAAAGACGACGGAAGGACGGAAGGACGGAAAGGCGGAAAGGCGACGGTCAGGGTTCCGTGAGGCTACTCGGCTTCCGTGCTCGCCTTGCGATGGCTGCGTACAGTCCCCAGGTCAGCTTCCCGGCTCTCGCGCGCAAGGGCTCCAGTCGATCGTGGTCTGCAAGGGGGAGGAGACCAACGTCCCGAGCGAAAACCAACCCGTAGGAGACCTCCGCAAACGAGCCAAGCGCGACATCCAGGAAGCGGCGAAACTCGGTGCTTCCCCGCTTCGCAGACCCTTCGGCAATGTTGGCAGGCACCGAGAAGGCAGCCCGCCGGATCTGGGACGTAAGGCCGTACAGTTTACTCTTGGGGAACGATTGCGTCGTGCGATAGACGGCGACGGCGAACTCGTGTGCGGTCTTCCATGCGTCCAAGCGCCCGTATGCCATCATGCGCCAACAGTATGGGGCTTCTCCAATGACGCCGTCATCAAAAGACGGCGCCCAACACCGGACTCATGCAGTCATTCCTTCCGTCTTTCCGTCATTCCGTCCTTCCGTCGTTTCTGTATCTTTTCTCCATGCCCCGTCCACGCGAGCGTATCCTCGGCAACCTCGAGTCCCTCTACCGCGAGGCGTACGACCGCGCCAAGGCGGCGGGCGACGACAGGCGCATGGCCGACCTCGACGCCGCGTACCAGCGCGAGCAGCTGCTGCTCGAGGTGCTCATCGACATCCGGGACGCGCTCACCGCCCTTCCAGCGGGTGGGGAGGGGCGGGGGCGGGACACGCCAGCGCCCGACCCGATCGCTGCGCTTGAGACCATCCGTCGGGTGACCCGCCTGCGGTGACGAGACCCACCGTGCTGCTCCGTGCGGTGCTGTCGAGCGGCATCGTCGCCTGCGTCGCGGGGTGCACGCGGCCGGCGGACCTCGTCATCACGGGCGGGATGGTCTGGACCGGTCTGTCGAGCGGTCGGCCGCAAGCAGGCGTCGTGGCGATCCGCGGGGGGACCATCCTCGCCGTGGGCGACTCGGCCGCGGTCGCGCGCTACGTGGGCTCCGGCACCCGCACCCTGCGGGCGGACGGCGGGCTCGTCATGCCGGGCTTCGTGGACGGCCACACGCATTTCATCGACGGCGGGTTCCAGCTCGCTTCGATTGACTTGCGCACCGCAGCCACGCCGCAGGAGTTCATTCGGCGCATCGCCGAGTACGCCGGCCGACTCAAGCCGGGTCAGTGGATCACCGGCGGCGACTGGGACCACACGCTGTGGAAGGGCGCCCCGCTCCCGCGCAAGGACTGGATCGACTCGGTCACCCCGAACAATCCCATCTTCGTGAATCGCTTGGACGGCCACGAGGCACTCGCCAACAGCGCTGCGTTCCGTGCCGCGGGTGTGACGAAGGACACTCCCACACCTCCCGGGGGCGAGATCCTGCGCGATCCCCGCAGCGGCGAGCCGCTCGGCGTCGTGAAGGATCAGGCGCTCGGCGTCGTGGGACGGGCCATTCCCGAGCCCCGCGCCGAGGAGCGCGATTCCGCGCTCGCGCGCGCGCTTGCGCACGCCGAATCGCTGGGCGTGACGGCGACCGCGCACATGTCCGCGTCGTTCGCGGATCTCGCGAGCTACCGGCGCCTCGAGCGCGCCGGCCGCATGACCCTCCGGGTCGCCCTGTACCTGCCGATCGAGCGGTGGCGCGACGTCGCCGACACCGTCCGGCGCCGTGGTCAAGGCGACGACTGGGTGCGGATCGGCGGCTGCAAGGGGTACATGGACGGCTCGGCAGGGTCCCGTACCGCCTATTTCTTCCAGCCTTACTCGGATTCAGCCGGGTACTACGGCCTGCTCCAGCATCCTGAAGCCGACATGCGGGCGTGGATCGGCGGTGCCGACTCGGCAGGGCTCCAGATCGCCGTCCATGCGATCGGCGACCGGGCCAACGCGATCCTCCTCCAGATCTACGACAGCGTGGCGCGGGCTCACGGAGCGAGGGACCGGCGCTTCCGGGTCGAGCACGCGCAGCACCTGCGTCCGGAGGACATCGCCCGCTTCGGTGAGCGCGGCGTCGTCCCCTCGATGCAGCCGTATCATGCCATCGACGACGGCCGCTGGGTGGAGCAGCGCATCGGGCCCGAGCGGATCAAGACCACGTACGCCTTCCGCCGGCTGCTCGACACCGGCGCCAAGCTCGCGTTCGGCTCCGACTGGACCGTCGCGCCGATCGACCCGATCCTCGGCGTCTACGCCGCGGTCACACGCCGCACGCTCGACGGCAAGCACCCCGATGGCTGGATACCGGAACAGAAGGTCACGGTAGCGGAGGCGCTGCGCGCCTACACCTGGGGCAACGC
>WNGP01003923.1_pt1 | contig 37266 bp, 39 predicted proteins | sample 5407671 | NCBI WGS metagenome assembly WNGP01 (sample SAMN13153381, study PRJNA577476) | soil metagenome | isolation source: 40 cm soil or saprolite under Garry oak tree replicate 2 | place: USA:California | collected 2016-06-15 | reverse complement strand
CGTGATCGCGCAACGCCTGTACCGGATGAACCTCAACCTGTTCGACGAGATCTACCTGCAAAACGCGGCCGACATCGTCGAGACGATTCGGGCGATCGAAGTGCGGGTGTTCACGCAGCCGGATCAGGATGCGTATCAGACGCTGTATTCGCGGCCGGGGATGCCGCCATAGAGAACGAGGACGGAAAGACGGCAAGACGGAAGGGTTCCGTCCTTCCGTCTTGCCGTCCTTCCGCCCTCAGTTTCCCCGAAGCCGCTCCGCCTCCGCCACCCTCTGCAGCGCGATCGCATACGCCGCCGTGCGGAGCGTTACCCCCTGCTGCTTGGCGAGGTCGCGCAGCCTTCGTAATGGTCGCCTTGAGCTCCCGGTTCACCTGCTCGTGGGTCCAGCGGTACTGCTGGAGGTTCTGGGCCCACTCGTAGTAGCTCACGGTCACGCCGCCGGCGTTCGCGAGAAAGTCGGGGATCACCGGAATGCCGCGCTCTTCGAGGATCAGATCCGCAGTGGGGGTCGTCGGCTCGTTCGCGCCCTCCACGACGACCTTGCAGGCGATGGTGCGGGCGTTGTGCTCCTTCGTGATCACGCCGCCCAGGGCGGCGGGGACGAGCCAGTCGCACGAGAGCGCCCACAGCTGTTCGTTGGTGATCGCCGTGCCGCCTTTCCACTCGGACACGCGCCCGCGGGCGGCGGTGTGGGCGAGCAGGGCCGGGATGTCGAGCCCCTTCTCGTTCACGACGCCGCCGTCCACGTCCGAAACCGCGATCACCTTGGCGCCCGCCTCGGCGACGAGGAGTCGCGCCAGGTGTCCGCCCACGTTCCCGAACCCCTGGATCACCACCCGGCTGCCCTGGAGTGGGATTCCGAAATCCCGGGCATACTCGGTCATCACGTACATCACGCCGCGGCCCGTCGCTTCCTCACGGCCCAGGGAACCGCCGAGCGAGACCGGCTTGCCGGTCACGGCAGCCGGCGTGTAGCCGTGCCGGCTCGAGTACTCGTCGAGGATCCACGCCATCACCTGCGGGTTGGTGTTCACGTCCGGCGCCGGGACGTCGCGATAGGGCCCGAGCATGATCGAAATGCGCTGGGTAAAGCGGCGCGTGAGCCGCTCGAGCTCGAGCTTGGAGAGCCGCTTCGGGTCCACCGTGACCCCGCCCTTCGCCCCACCGAACGGGATGTCCATGAGGGCGGTCTTCCAGGTCATGATCGTCGCGAGGCCCAGCACCTCGTCGTGGTCGGCATCGGGATGGTAGCGGATCCCGCCCTTGCACGGCCCGCGGGCGCCGTTGTGCTGGATGCGGTACCCGGTGAACACCTCGATATGGCCGTCATCCATGCGCACGGGCACCTCGACCTGGACCTCCCGGAACGGAGAGCACAGGATGCGGCGCATGTACGGCTCGAGGTTGATGAGGTTGGCGGCGCGGTCGAACTGGCTGTCGGCGATCGATTTCCCCGACATGGTCGCGCGCGGCGGACGGGGAGCAGGGGCCGTGGCGGTCACCGCAACCGTCGGTCGGCGTAGCGGACGGCGGGGTGTTGGGACTCGGACAGGGCGTGCGCCGTGTTCGGACTGCGGTTACGCCGCGTGCCCCCATCGGTCAGCACGCCGATGACGTCCGCCGCAGCGGGGCCGGCGTCTGCCGGGTGTTCGAGCACGAACACGAGACCCGCGCCGTGCTGCGTCACGGCGGCGGTGAGGGTGGGCCACGCCGCGTCGGTAGGCAGCGGGCGTGGCGCCACCACGAGCGGGCGCGCGGCCGGATCCAGGGCGCCCCGCTCCACCAGCGGTGCCTGCAGCTCCCTCGCCAGCGTGCTCCAGATGGGAAGCGTGGGACCGGCGGTGACGACCTGGCCAAAGCGCCACCCCGCGTCGCGGGCGAGGTCGAGGAACGCTCCGAGCAACGCGTCGTCGTTCGGCGCGGCGGGCCCCGGATCGGGCGCCAGCACCACGCTGCCGGTCTCCGCGAACCAGCGCTCCGCCGGGCTCAGGTCGTCGGGCCGGCGCGGCGCGTAGAATGCGAAGCGGCGCGTGGCGAGGATCTCCCGTTCGGCGTCGTCGCGCTGCTCCGCATGCTCCCCGGCCTGCGCCGCCCCCTCGAACGCGACCTCCGCCGCTTGATAGCGGCCGGCATCCCGCAGGATGCGGCCCCGCAGGGAGAGCGTCTCGGCGTGCGGCTCGAGCCCGAAGGCGCGGTCGAGCGCGAGCAGGGCGCGGTTGGGGTCGCCGAGACGGAAGCAGGCGTAGCCCAGCTCGTGCCACGCCAGCGCCAGATCGGGATCGCGCTCCAACGCCTGCTCGAGCGCGCCCAGCGCCTCGCGATACCGCCCCAGCTCGATCAGCGCGGCGCCCTGGAGCGTGAACGGAAACGCGGTGGCGCCGAAGTGCCCCAGCGCTCCCTCCGCGAGTCGGAGCGCGTCGGCGGGCCGGTGGTGCGCGCGGAGCAGCTCGAAGCACTCGGCCCAGCAGGCCTTGAGGTCCGGATGCTCGGCGAGCACGCCGCGGTAGGCCTGCTCCGCGTCGGCGATGCGTCCTTCGCGCGCGAGCCAGCGGGCGCGCACGATGGCCCGCTCGCTCGGCGCATCGGGAAACAAATCGTACGACGCGGTCGTCCGCATGGCGCGAATATACCCGCGCGCTGATCGCTGGCTAGGCGCAAGTCGCGGGTCTAGATTGTCGCGCCATGGATACCGATCGGATGGTGCGCGAGCTGGACGAGTTCCTGCGGATCCCTTCGGTATCGACGTTGCCGGCGCACGACGCCGACTGCCGCCGGGCGGCGGAGTGGGTCGCGGGCGCGCTGCGGCGCCTCGGCTGTCGGGAAGTGGAGCTGCTCGCGAGCGATCCGCACCCGGTCGTGTGGGGCGTCGGTCCCGCGGTCCCCGGCGCGCCGACGCTGCTCATCTACGGACATTACGACGTGCAGCCGCCCGATCCGCTCGCGGAGTGGGTGAGCCCGCCGTTCGAGCCCGCCATCCGAGACGGAAAGCTCTTCGCCCGCGGGGCGGCAGACGACAAGGGCCAGGTGTTCTGCCTCCTCAAGGCGATCGAGGCCTTGGGGCAGCCCCCGGTGAACTTCCGGTTCCTGATCGAAGGGGAAGAAGAGTACGGGAGCCGCGTGCTGTTCGATCTGCTGCGCCGCGAGCCGCAGCGCACGCAGGCCGACGCGGTGCTCGTTGCCGACATGGCGTTCGTCGCGCCGCGCTGGCCCGCTGTGTATACGGCGCTGCGCGGGCTGTGCTATGCCGAGATCACCGTGCGCACCGCCAGGACCGACCTGCACTCGGGGGAGTTCGGAGGCGCGGCACCGAACGCGCACGAGGAGCTGGTGCGGCTGCTCGGCCGCCTGAAGGGGCCCGACGGCAAGATCAACGTTCCGGGGCTGTACGCCGCGGTGAAGCCGCCGTCCCGGGAGGAGCGCGCCGCCTGGAAGAAACTCCCGTTCCGCGAGGCTGACTTCCTCAAGAGTCGCGTCCAGGCGAAGGCGCTCACGGGTCTGAAGCGGTACTCCGTGCTCGAGCGGCTCTGGGCGCTTCCCACCTTCGAGATCCACGGCATCAAGGGAGGCTTCACGGGTGACGGAGCCAAGACTGTGATCCCTGCCGAGGCCACGGCCAAGGTGTCGTTGCGGCTGGTGCCGAACCAGAAGCTCAAGACCGTCGAACGGCAGCTCGCCGCGGCCGTCAAACGGCTCGTGCCGAAGTACGTAACGGCGAGGGTGGAATTCCTCCACGGGGCGGACCCCGCGCAGGTGAAGGTCACGCACCCCGCGTTCAAGCTGCTCGATCAGGCGTTTCGCGAGGTGGCGGGGCGAGGGACGGTCCCGGTGCGGGCCGGCGGCTCGATCCCGGTCGTTCCCGCCCTGGGCCAGAGCGGTGCACCAGTGATTCTCACGGGGATCGGGTTGCCGGACGACCGGCTGCATGCACCGAATGAAAAACTGGACCTGCAGCAGCTGTGGGACGGGATCGAGGTGTTTGGGAGGTTCTATCAACTGCTAGGAGCGTCAAGAAGAGGCGTCGAGAAGAGACGTTGAAGAACGACGTCGAGGAGAGGCGTGTACGCCTTCCCTCGACGTCTTTTCTTGACGACGTTCCTAGACGTTTTTCTTACTACGGTTTCTCATCTTGTTTATCTCGTGCTGCGTGAGGGCACGGCCGCCATATCGTTCTTCCCGCCACGGATCCCCCCGCATGTGATACCCGTTCTGCTCCCAGAACCCCGGCATGTCTTCCGCCAGCAGCTCGAGCCCCCGCACCCATTTGGCACTCTTCCATAAGTAGAGATGCGGCACGAGCAGGCGCGCCGGCCAGCCGTGCTCGGGCGTCAGCCACTCCCCATTCCATTTCAAGGCCACGAGGTTGTCCGGCCGGTCGAGGTCCGAGAGCGGCAGGTTGGTGGTGAACCCCTGCTCGGCGTGCACCAGGCAATAGGCCGCCTGGGGCTGCACGCCGGCGCGCTCGAGCAGGAGCTGCACGGGGACACCCTCGAAGCTGTTGTCCAGCCGGCTCCAGCGGGTGACGCAGTGCATGTCGCATTGCACCGTCTTGCGGGGCAGCGCGAGCAGCTCGTCGTACGCGAGCGTGTAGGGTCGCGCCACCAGCCCCGACGCCTCGAACGTCCACCGCGTCGTGTCCACCCGCGGCACGTCGCCGTAGTGCAGCACGGGCCACTTGGCCGTCACGACCTGGCCGGGGGGGACGCGCTGGTCTGTTGGATTGTTCACGCTGCTCCGTAGATCCGTGGGCTGAAGCCCCGGCTCGGCTTGAGGCGCGCCCTTAAGGGCGGGGTTTGCGCCGAGCCGGCTCTTTAGAGCACGGACAAACCCGCCGGGGCGACGAGCTCGCCGCTATACGCCGTCACGCCGAACGCCTGCTCGAACCCTCGCACAACCGCTTCGACAGCCTCATCCCACAACCCCGCTTCCCGTCTCCCGTTTCCCCTTTCCCGTTCAATGGATGTCATCTCCACACCGTGAATCCCACACGGGACGATGCGGCGGAACTGTGCCAGGTCGGTGTTGACGTTGAGCGCGAACCCGTGCCACGTTACCCACTGCTTCACGTGCACTCCGATGCTCGCGATCTTCCGGGCCCCGTTCTCCCCCCCGACCCAGACGCCCGTGTAGCCCGGACGCCGGGCCGCCGGAATCTCGAGCAGCGCGAGTGCCTCGATCAGTGCCTGCTCGAGGGTGCGCAGGTACCAATGGAGGTCGGGGCGGTGGGCCCGGAGGTCGAGAATCGGGTAACCGACCAGCTGGCCCGGCCCGTGGTAAGTGACGTCGCCACCGCGCTCGACTTCCACCACCTCGATCCCGTGGGCGTCGACCAGATGGCCCGCCTGTGCCGAGCGCCCGATGGTCACGACGTCGGGATGCTCGAGCAGCAGCAGCACGTCGTGCTCGAGCCGCCCGCCGATCCGAGCCTGCGCGAGGCTCCGCTGCAGATCGAGCGCCTCGCGGTACGCCAGTCGCCCTGCCTCGATCACTTCGAGCAGACGCTCGGTCACGGAGATACTCCTCCCCCTTCCCCCGTCCCTCGTCCCCGTACTGCCCACGCACTCCCCGCGAGGCCGAGGGCGACATTCGCGAGCGCCCAGACGATCAAGCCCCCGAAGCCGAGAAAGTGCCAGAAGGGAACCGCGAGGAACGCCATGATGAGCGCGCCGACGACCGACAGCACGCCGATCACGCCACGTTGCCAGTCGTTCTCGAGGGCGCGGCTGCGCCGCCACCCGAATGCCGCCGCGAGGGCGATCCCCGCGGCGAGCCCGGCGGTGAGGTCGAGCGAGGTGTCGCTCACGGCTTCGCCGTAGCGCGTCAGGTCGAGGTGCTGGAACGCCCGCACTGCCGTGAGGGTGAGCGCGATCGCGCCGCCCCCGAGGCCGATGCCGCAGGCGAGCGCGCCGAGCCCGATGGCGAGCGGGTCCTTCTCGCGCATGCTCAGATGTCCACCGCCCGGCCCAGCGAATCGAGGGCCGCCTGCGCCACGGCTTCCGACATGGTGGGATGGGCGTGGATCGCGAGCTCCACCTCTTCCACGGTGTACTCGTTCTCGCGCGCCACCGCCAGCTCGTGGATCAGTTCCGAGGCGTGACTCCCCACGATGTGCGCCCCGAGGATCTCGCCGTACTTCTTGTCGCGCAGGATCTTCACGAAGCCTTCGGTCTCGCCCGTGCCCCGGGCGCGGCCGTTCGCCGAAAACGGGAACTTCCCCGCCACGTAGTCGAGCTTCCGCTCCTTGCACTGGTCCTCGGTGAGTCCGATGCTCGCCACCTCGGGGTGACAGTAGGTCACGCTCGGTACGTTGTCGTACTTGATGGGGTGGGCCTTCTGCCCGGCGAGCTGCTCGGCGACGAACACGCCCTCCCGCATCCCCTTGTGGGCGAGCATCGGCGGACCGGCGACATCCCCGATCGCGTAGTAGCCCGCGGACGTGGTCTGGAGACTCTTGTCCACCTTGATGAAGCCGCGCTCGGTGAGCGCGATCCCCGTCTCCTTGAGACCGACGTTCTCCGTGTTCACGGCGCGCCCCGCTGCCATCAGCACGACTGCCGCCTCGATCTTGCGGGTCGCACCTGCGGCCTCCACCTCCAACGTAACCTTAGCTCTTCGCGAGCGCGTCCGACGCCTCCGGATCCTCGAGTGGCAGGATGCGGGGGAGCGCCTCGATCAGCGTGACCTGGGTGCCGAACGCGTTGAAGATGTCGGCGAACTCCATGCCGACCGCGCCGGCGCCGATGATTGCCATGGAGGGGGGCGCCTGCTCCAGGAACAGCGCCTCGTCGGAGGAGATCACGGTGGTCTTGTTGATCTCGAGGCCGATTTGGGGCAGACCCTTGACGCGGGATCCGGTCGCGACCAGCACCGCCCGCTTCGCCTCGTACGTGTCGTTCCCGACCTTCACCTTGCGGCCCGGCAACAGCGTCCCGGTGCCCTTCACAACGACGATCTTGTTCTTTTTCATCAGGAACTCGACGCCCTTCGAGTTCTGATCGCTCACCTTGCGGGAGCGGGTCATCGCAGCGCCGTAATTGGTCTTCACACCGGCGACCTCGACGCCGAACTCCGCCGCGTCGCGCAGCGCGTTCGCGAGATAGGCCGAGTGGAGCAGCGCCTTCGTCGGGATGCACCCGATGTTCACGCACACGCCGCCCAGCTTGTCGCGCTCGATCACCGCCGTCGCCATGCCGAGCTGGGCCGCCCGGATGGCGCCGACGTAGCCCGCGGGGCCCCCGCCCAGCATGATGACGTCGAATTGATTGGGCATTCAGAGCACCATCGCCAAGGGATTTTCCAGCATCTGCTTGAGTGTGCGTAGGAACGCCGCTCCGGTCGCCCCGTCGATCACGCGGTGATCGCAGCTCATGGTGACCCGCATGCGGCGCCGCGCGGTCACCTGGCCGTCCACCGCTACGGGCTTCGCCGCGACTGCTCCCACGGCGAGGATTCCCGCCTCCGGGGGGTTGATCACCGCCGTGAACTGGTCGATGTCGAACATGCCGAGGTTCGAGACGGAGAACGTCGCGCCCGTGTATTCCACCGGCTGCAGCTTGCGCGCACGGGCCCGCTCGGCCAGCTCGCGCGCCTCGCGGCCGATTTCCGACAGGGACTTGACGTCGGCATTGCGCAGCACCGGCGTGATGAGCCCGTCCTCCACCGCCACCGCCATGCCGAGGTGCACCTCGTTCCAGTAGCGAATGTGATCCTCGGCGAACCAGGCGTTGCAGGCGCGGTGCTGCTTGAGCGCGAGCGCCGTCGCCTTGAGGATCACGTCGTTGAAACTGACCTTGCCCTGCTCGCCGAGCGTCTGGTTCAACGCGGCGCGCGCCTCGGCCGCCCGCTCCATGTCCACCTCGGCCGTGAGGAAGAAGTGGGGGATCGGGCCGAGCGACGTGGCGAGCCGCTTGGCGATCGTCTTGCGGATCTGCGTCAGGAGGACGTCTTCGTACGCCGCACCCCCCCGCACAACTGCTGGGACGGGGGACGGGGGACGAGGGACGGGGACGACTGGTACTACCGCCTTAGCTATCTCCAGATCTTTCCTGACGACGCGACCACCTGGTCCCGATCCCGTCACCTCCTTCAGATCGAGACCCGTCTCCTTCGCGATGCGTCGGGCCAGGGGGGAAGCCTTCACGCGCGTCGCATCCGCTACGGCGGCTGATGCGGGATGCGAGATGGGGGATGGGGGATGCGCGTCGGCCACCGGTTTCGCGCTTCCCGCATCTCGCATCCCGCTTCCCGATGGCACCGCCGCTTCCCCCGGGACCGCAATCACCGCGATCTCCTTCCCGACCGGCACCGTCTCTCCTTCGCGCACCGTCACCTGCCGCAGCACCCCGTCCCCGCGCGCGACGAGGTCCATCACGGCTTTGTCGGTCTCGACTTCGGCGAGCGTCTCGCCCGACTGCACGGCGTCCCCCTCCCGCTTGTGCCATTTCACGAGGCGCCCTTCCTCCATCGTGGGGGAGAGTGCCTCCATGAAGACCGTAGTGGCCATCGTCAGTCGAGGTAGAGGACGCGCCGCGCTGCGGCGACGATCTTCTCGGGAGAGGGTTTCGCCGCGCGCTCGAGCTGCCGGTTGTAGGGCATCGGCACGTCCGCCTGCGTGACGCGCAGCACCGGCGCGTCGAGCGAGTCGAACGCGTTCCGCTGGATCACGTCCACCACCTGCGCGCCGATCCCGCAGTGCGGCCACCCTTCTTCGGCCACGACGCAGCGATTGGTTTTCGTGACCGACGTGATGAGCGTCGCCTCGTCGAGCGGCCGCAGCGAGCGCAGGTCCACGACCTCGGCGCTCACGCCGTGCTCCCCCGCCAGCAGCTCGGCGGCCTTGAGCGCGGGCGCCACCGTCTTCGAGTGGCACACGATGGTGACGTGCTCGCCCGGCCGCTTCACGTCGGCCGCGCCGATCGGCACCAGATACTCGCCCTCGGGGACGTCGCCCTTGACGTTGTAGAGCATCTCGCCCTCAAGGACGATCACCGGGTTGTTGTCGCGGATCGCGGACTTGAGCAGCCCCTTGGCATCGGCGGGCGTGGCGGGGCTCACGACCTTGAGCCCGGGAACGTGCGCGAGCCAGGATTCCCACGCCTGGGAGTGCTGCGCCGCGAGCTGGAGGGCGGCGCCGTTCGGGCCCCGGAACACGATCGGGATCGGCAGCTGGCCGCCCGACATATAGAAGATCTTGGCCGCCGAGTTGACGATCTGGTCGAGGGCGAGCAGCGCGAAGTTCCAGGTCATGAACTCCACCACCGGCCGCAGCCCCGCCATCGCGGCGCCCACGCCGACGCCCGCGAAGCCGAGCTCGGCGATCGGCGTGTCCACCACGCGTTGCGCGCCGAACTCCTCGAGCAGGCCGCGGCTGACCTTGTACGCCCCCTGGTAGATGCCGACCTCCTCGCCGATCAGGAAGACGTCGGGGTCTCGCTGCATCTCTTCGCGCAGCGCCTGGTTGAGAGCGTCCCGGTAGGTGAGCGTGGCCATGTCAGTCGGCCAGGACGTCCGCGGCGAGCTCGGCGGGATCGGGGTCGGGACTCTGGTCGGCGAACTTGACGGCGGCATCGACTTCGGCGCGCACTTCGGCGTCCAGCTCGTCGAGACCCGCCTGATCCAGCGCGCCGTCGTCCTTGAGCTTGCCGGCGAGCTGCGCGATCGGATCGCGTTTCTTCTGCTCCTCGACCTCGTCCTTGGTGCGGTAGACGCCGTGCAGGGGGTCCGACATCGAGTGCCCCATGAAGCGGTAGGTTCGCACCTCGAGCAAGGTCGGATGCCCGCCACTCCGGGCGCGGTGTACGGCGCGCTCGGTGGCGCGGTACACGTCGAGCGCGTCCATCCCGTTCACCAGCTCCGCGGCCATGTCGTAGCTGCAGGCGTGCTCCACGACGTCGGTGACCGCGGCGACGCGCTCGAACGCGGTCCCCATCCCGTAGCGGTTGTTCTCGCACATGAAGATGACGGGCAGCTTCCACACCGAGGCCATGTTCAGCGCCTCGTGGAACGCGCCGATGTTCACGGCCGCCTCGCCGAAGAAGCAGAGGCAGACCTGATCGCCGCCCCGATACTTGACGGCGAAGCCGATCCCGGTCGCAAGCGGGATGTGGCCGCCCACGATCGCGTGCCCGCCCACGAAGCCGCGGGCTGCGTCGAACAGGTGCATCGAGCCGCCCTTGCCCTTGGAGCAGCCCGTGGCCTTTCCGAACAGCTCCGCCATCACCACGTTCGGCGGGATGCCGCGCGCCAGCGCATGACCGTGCTCGCGGTACGAACAGATGACGTAGTCCTGCGGGCCGAGCGTCGCGAGCGCGCCGACCGCCACCGCTTCCTGGCCGATGTAGAGATGGCAGAAGCCCCCGATCTTGCCGAGCGCGTAGGCTTCCGCCGCCCGCTCCTCGAACCGTCGGATGAGCAGCATCTCGCGCAGCAGGCGGCGCTCGAGCTCGACGTGAGGGCCGGTCTTGGCGGCGGCCGGCGTGGCGGTGGCCATGGCTACGCGCTCCTCAGCTGCTCCCACGCATGATAGCTGGAGCGCACAAGCGGGCCGGCCTCGACATGACGGTACCCCATCTCGAGCCCAAGCCGCCGCAGCTCGGCGAACTCCGCGGGCGCGTAGTAGCGGGCGATGGGGAGGTGCTGCGCGGAGGGGCGCAGGTACTGGCCGATGGTGAGGATGTCGACGCCGCCACCCTGCGTGCGCAGGTCGTGCATCGCGCCGAGCAGCTCATCCCACTCTTCGCCCAGACCGCACATGATCCCCGACTTGGTGAGCAGGTCGGGGTCCAGCTCCTTGGCGCGACGCAGCAGCTCGAGCGCCCGCGGGTAGCGGCCACCGGGCCGCGCCAGGCGGTACAACCGATCGATCGTCTCGAGGTTGTGGTTCAGGATGTCGGGGCGCGCGGCGACCACGATTTGGAGCGCCGCCTCGCTCCCCTTGAAGTCGGGGATCAGCACCTCGACTGACGTTCCGGGAACGCGGGCGCGGATTTCCGTGATGCACGCTGCGAAACTCTCCGCGCCCCCGTGCGGCAGGTCGTCGCGGTCTACGCTCGTGATCACGACGTGCTGCAGCCCCATTCGCTCGACGGCGGCGGCCAGGCGCGCCGGCTCCTCGGGGTCGAGCGGCCCAGGCGTCCCGTGCGCCACGGCGCAGTACGCGCAGTTCCGGGTGCACACGTCGCCCAGAATCATGAAGGTGGCCGCGCGGTGCTCCCAGCACTCCCCGACGTTCGGGCAGTGCGCTTCCTCGCACACCGTGTGCAGCTTCAGCTCTCGCATCAACTGCTTGAGGGCGAGGTAGTTCGGACCCCCGGGCGCGGGGACCTTGAGCCAGGGCGGCTTCCGCACCGGCGCAGGGCCCGGCTCGGGCTGCGCCCGCGGAGCGAGATGAACGAGCGGAGAGGGCATCGGGTTCTTGGGCGGCGCAACGTGAAGATAGCCGCTCCTGGAGGGGTGGGGTAGCACGAAAATCAACCGTCTGGTTGATCTCGACTCCCCTGCTGCTTGAGGCGGCGCAGGTGCTCCTCGAGCTCGGGACTGGTGGACAAGGCGCCGTCCGCGATCTCGGCGATCTCTTCGGCCTCTTTCCAGCGCCGCTCCAGCTCGGTGATCTCGTCCACCTCGTCCACCGCCATTTCCAGCGCGACGCGCCGCTCCGGGCGGAGCGAGCGCAGCGTCAGCTCGCGCCGCGACACGTCCTGGATCAGGCGCTCGGGGCCGCCCACCAGGTCTACCTCCCGCGCCGCCAGCTCGGCGCGGCGACGGGCGCCGCGCGACGCGTTGAGATACGTGAGCCCGCGGCGCAGCGCCTGCGCGGCGTCGGGGCCCGTGAGCAGCGCGCCCTCGGCGCCGCAGGACGGGCAGCGGACCATGAGCGCCAGGTCCGCGTGCGCTTCCTTGACGAGGCGTCCGTGCTTCAAGTGGCGTGCGCGGAGCTGCATCACGCTGCCGCACGCCGCGCAGATCGGGGGCTCGGTCAGCGTGACGCGGCGATTGCCGACGAGCGCGACGTATGCGCCGTCGGCGACGCGGGCGAAGTTCCACGCGAGGAACCCGAACGATCCACCCGCGGCGACGTTCAGGGCGACAACGACTCCGACGGCGGCCACGGTCAGGGGCACCACGACCTTGGCGCGCTCGCGCTCCCGCGCCCGCAGGCGCTGCCCGTAGCGCCACCCCGCGAGCTCCACGCGCGGCGGGCGGCCCACGCGCACGAAGTCGTAGCGCTCCCAGCGCAGCAGCGCCACCTCGCCGGTCGCGGCGAGCACACGGCCATTCCGGGCCACGCGGGCCACCGCCTCGAGGCGCTCCAGCCGGTCGTCCAACGGCGTGAGGTTCCAGCGCCCGCACGCCTGGCAGATCACCCAGAGGCGGCCGCGCCATTCGTCGAAGGCGAGACGCTGTCCGACGCCGAGGCCGGACGGGCCACCATCGCCGCCGAGCGCCGCGTTGCAGAAGGCGCAGGTGCGGTACATCGCGCTAGGCCTCGAGCGCCCCCGGCCGGGCGGGCTGCCAGGCCGCGATATCGACGGCTGTCTCCCCCGTGCTCACCAGGTCCCCGACGATCTCACCGGTCAAGGCGGCGAGCAGCACGCCGTTGCGGCCGTGGCCCGTCGCGTACCAGAGACCCTCGACCAGCGGGTCGGGGCCGACGATCGGGAGGCCATCGGGAGTCACGGGCCGGAGTCCCGCCCAGGTTCGCAGCACCGGCTGCCTCACGAGGGCGGGGAACAGGCGGATCGCGGAGCGGAAGATCTGTGCGAGTCCCTCGTTGGTGACGCGGCAGTCGAAGCCGGCGTGCTCCAGGGTGCTGCCGAGCAGGGCCTCCCGACCGCGCGCCAACACGTAGCAGTGCTCGTCGTAGAGGATCGCGGCGGGCATCTCGGCGGGCCAGGGCGTCGCCGCCATCTGGCCGCGCACCGGCTCCACCGCGGGGGGGCGGGGCAGGGCGCCGATCGCGTTCGACCAGGCGCCCGCGGCGACAACAACGTGTCCGGCGGTTGTCACGCCCTGGGGTGTGACCACGCCCGTCACCTTCCCGTCAACGACGGTGACGCTGCGAACCGGCTCGACGAGGAGGGTGGCGCCGAGCCGGCGGGCGTCGGCGAGGCAGGCCCGCGCCAGTGCGTGGGGGTCGAGCGCGCCGTCCTCGGGAGCGAACAGGGCGCCGCGACAAGCGGGTGGTGGCGGCGTACCGGGCCAGCGCTCGCGCACCTCGTCGGGCTCGAGCCAATCGCAGCGCAGCCCCGCTTGGCGCTGGGCGGCGACCGTGTCTCTCAGCCGGTGCTCGGCGAGTTCGTCGAACGCGAGCGACGCGATTCCCGCCTGCCACAGGTGGATGTCGATTCCCGTGGTCTCGCGCAGCGCCGGCGCGAGCGGATGGTAGAGGTCGCGCGCGCGCACCCCCAGACTTACCGAGTGGTCCCCGGAGGACTCGATCTGGGCGGCGAGCATCCCAGCTGACGCCGGTGAAGCGGCGCCCGGCTCCGGCCCCGGCTCGAAGACGGCGACCGCGAGGCGGCGGAGGGCGGTGGCACGGGCGCATGCGGCGCCCACCACGCCCCCGCCGATCACGACGACGTCATACCCGCTCATCGCCCAACGCTGGCAAGTGTGAAACCTCCCGCTACATTGCAACGTACAGGGCAGGCACTGGAGTTCACGGAGGGTACCATGTTCCGAAGCATACTCGGCTTCGCCGTCTTCGCGGTGGTGGCCTTGCTCGCCATCAAGCTGTTGTTCGGCGTGTTCGGCATCGTGATCAGCCTGGCGACGACCCTGCTGGTGTGGGCCGCCTTCGGCTTCCTCGTCTATCTCGGCCTGCGCGTCATCAGCCCGAGCACGGCCGACAAGCTGCGCGATCTCATCAAGGGCCGGCCCGCGGACGCCTAGCTACCGCCCGTCCAGGTGCTCGAGCACCGCCCAGCACAACAGCGGGATCAGGAGCTCGTGGTGGCCGGTTAGCTGAATGCCGCGCCCGCCGGCGAGCGTGGGACGCTCCACCACATTCACCCGCGGCCGGTAGTGCCGCTGCATGTCGCAGTCGCAGGCGGTGAACCCCGTGGGCTTGCCGCCGTGCAAGTTGCGCGCGATGGACAGCGCCTTCAGAAACACCTCGGGCATGACGACGGCACTGCCGAGGTTCAGCACCACGCCGCCGCCGTCGAGCGCCGGCAGCGCCTCGGCGAGCCGTTTGAAGTCGCGGTGGCTCGTGGCGCCGAGCGCCGCGCCGTCGGCCGTGGGATGCTGGTGGATGATCTCGGCGCCCACCGCGGCATGCACGGTGACCGGCACCCCCAGGCGCGCGCAGGCGACGAGCACCGACACCTCGGGCGCCGCGAGCGTACGGCGCCGGCCCAGGTACTCCGCCAGCGCCTCGCCCATGCCCCGGCCGTCGCGCGCGCCTTCCGCCACGCTCGCGTTCATGTCGCGCCCCGTCTCTTCCGCCATGCCGAACGTGCCGTCGGCCAGCCCGGCCGCCACGTCTTCACTGGTGCCGCCGTACGCGGCCAGCTCGAAGTCGTGGATCGCCGCGCTGCCGTTCATGGCCACGTGGGTGATCACGCGACGCCGCATCAGCTCGATCAGCAGGGGACCGAGACCGGTTTTGATCACGTGCCCGCCCAGCATCACGACGACCGCGTGCCGCCCGGCGGCGCCGGCCAGCTGCGCGACGAGGTAGCGCAGGTCCTGCGCCGCGAGCACATCGGGAAGCGAATCCCAGAAGGCCTTGAAGCTCGAGTCCGCGCCGGGAGGGTGGGCGAGGAGCGCGGCGCCGACTTTGTTGCCGCGGCGGGTGATGGGGACGGTCTTGAGGCGCGAGAGGTCCGCCTCCCGATACTCGGTCATGGATGCCCCGGGACGGAGTACTCCTTCAGCTTCAGCGTCACGACTCCGAACGAGAATTTCGATTGCAGCGCCAGCATGATGCGCTCGTGGTCGTCGGAGAGCCACATGCGCGCCTCCGCCTTCTCGGCGAAGATCCCGCCTCCGTTCGGGATCCGGGGTGAGAGCACGATGGCGTTCCACTTGCGGCCCGCGACGTTGATCCGCTCGCGGCCGAGGACCTGGACGATCACGGGGTTCCGCTCGGGCCGGAAGTAGCGGCGGTACTCGTACCGCTGTCCGATGACGAGCGGCACCGTCCGGATCCAGTACAGGAAGGCGGCGTCATCCAGCGGATCGGACACCGTGGGCAAGCTCGAGTCGCGACCCGCCTCGCGATAGAACCCCGAATCGGGGAAGATCTCGAAGCGGTGCTCCCAGGACTTGCTCTTCTCCTCGGTCGTGTTCCAGAAGCGGCGCGAGCGGAAATCCGACGGCCCCACCCAGGACTCGAGTGTCTGGTTGAGGTGATACCACAGGGCGCCGCCCTCGATGTGGAACCTGAAGTGCACCGCCGGCGCGCCGCGCACGGTGTCGCGGCCCGCGACTTCCATGGTGGCTTCGCCCACGCTGAACACGCCGAACCGCGCCGCGTACACCAGCCGCTCGCCCACCGGAAACGGCACCCCGGGGGCGGGGGCCGACGCGGCAGGCGACCGGTGCGCCGTATGCTGCTGCGGGCGGGCGAACCGCGGCGTGGCGCACAGCAACAGCAGCGCGAGCGTCGCCCGCGCCGCGCGGATCACGGCGCGGGCGCGCCACGCCTCGACCAGCTGCCGCCACGGCCGCGTGCGCGAGGGCCGCTGCACGAGGTCGTAGCGAGTCGCTGCCGCGATCGCTTCCACCCGGCGGGCGTGCGCCAGCAATCGCGCCAGCAGCTCCGCGTTGGCGCACCAGCGCTCCGTGGTAAGCAGCGCCCTGGTGTCGCGTTCCCCTCCCCCTCCCCCTCCCGCCGTCCCCGCCGACCCCGCGCTCTGGGCCAGCCGCCACACGATCAGGCGCAGGGCGACGAACCCCGACACCGTGTCGCGCAGTCCCGGCATGGGCAGGAGCCGCGGGGCCCAGTGGCGCGCCCAGCGCAGCGACCGCGGGGCTCGCGCGCCACCGCGCTCATCCAGCAGGTCGGCGACGACCACGTCCGCTCCCGACTCGAGCACCCGCACCATTTCCGCCATCACGTCCGGCGAATGTCCGAAGTCCGCGTGCAGCACGATGGCGCAGTCGCGGCGCGGGCGGTCGGTACGCTGCGCGGCGAGGCGAAGCAGCTCCTCCAGGCTCCGGGCGTACCCGCGGCGCTGCCGGTGCGTGACGACGCTCATCGGCAGGACCTTCGCGTATGCCGCGAGCACCTCCGCGGTGCCGTCGGTGGAGCCGTCGTCGCAGACCAGGAGCTGATACTCGCGCGGGAAGGCGGTGAACACCTGCCGCACCTTCCAGAGCACAAGGCCCACGGTGGGAGCCTCGTTGTGGACCGGAACGCACACGTAGATCATGGCCCTGCAATCTAGAGGAGCGTGCGATACAGGGCCAAGACACCGCGTGCCATCGCCGCAGCCGTGAACTGCGGGGGAAGAGCGAAGGGGGTAGGGTGTTCCAAAGCCGCCACGACCTTGCGGGCGAGCGCGTCGGCGTCGCCCACCGGAACGAGCCACTCTGGCGGGACGATTTCGGGCAGTCCACCGCCGCGCGTCGCGACGACCGGTTTGCCCAGGGCGAGGGCGTGCAGTACGACGCTACCGAGACCCTCTTCTTTCGACGACATCACCACCACGTCGCTCTCGCGCAGCAGGGCGTCGGCCTCGGCGACGTGGCCGAGCAGGTGGACGCACCCCTCGAGGTCGAGCCGCCGCAGCAGGGCGGCGAGCGTGCGGCGCTCGGGGCCGTCGCCCGCGATCACCCAGTGGAGGTCGGGGCGCAGCGACCGCGCGGCGTGCGCGGCATGCACGAGCGTCCGCTGGTCCTTCGGCGGCTCGAGGGCCGCGACGTTGGTCGCGAGCGGTGATCGCTGGGGCAGACCGAGTCGCGAGCGGACGCCGAGCGGGACGGCAGCGGCCCGACGCACCTCAGCGGGATCTATCCCTGAGGGGACGAGCGTCACGCTGCCCGGGGGGAACCCGGCCGCGAGGAGGGTCGAGCGGACAGCCTCGGAGATCGCGATCACCGCGTCGACCCGGCGCAGGGCGCTGCGGGGGCTGACGCGGAACACGGCGCGCCGGGTGGCCACGAGACGCGGCGCGACATCCGTCCGGCTGCGGCGGAGGACCCCGCGCGCCCAGACCGCGAGCGTGACCGCGTGGCTGTTGTGCGCGTGAATCAGGTCGGGACGCCAGGCGCGCGCTTCCGCCGCGAGTCGCCACCAGGCCCGCGGGTCGAGTCCGACGGTCCAGGGGATCTCGCGAACCCTCACGCCTTCGGCCGCCGTGCGCCGGGCCAGCTCGCTCCCACGCCCGGTGACGAGCAGCTGCTCCACGCCTTCACGGGCAAGCTCGCGGGTGAGGAGGCGGACCTGGTTCTGACCGCCCCGCCACTCGCGGCCTGAATCGACCTGCAGGACGCGGAGCGTGCTCAGGCCGGGAGGGGCGCCAGGAGGCCGAGCACGCGGCGCAGCTCGGCGAGGGTGAAGGGCTTGTGGAGGTACGGCCGGCCAAGACTCTCGAGGAACTGCAGGGTGTCGCCGCGCACCGTGTCGCCGGTCGCGAAGATGATCCGTTGGGCCGCCTGCGGGTGTTGCTGGGCGAGGCGCTGGTACATCTCCCGCCCGCCGAGGTGAGGCATGCGCAGGTCGCAGATGATCACGTCGAACGGGTCGGCGATCGCGCGCTCGAGCGCGTACGCTCCGTCGGTCGCCACTTCGACGGTGTGACCCCAGCTCTCGAGCGTGGACCGCATGTAGTAGAGGATATGGGGCTCGTCGTCCACGACCAGGACGCGGAGCGGGCGCAGGTCGGCGACGGGGACCGCGGCCGCCGCCGCAGGGGGCGCCTCGCCGCGGCCCGGCAGCTCGACGGTGAACGTGGCGCCCGCGCCGGGGCGCGCCTCGAGGGTGATGCGGCCCCCGTGCTCCTTGACGATCCCGTGGGAGATCGAGAGGCCGAGCCCGGTGCCCTCGCCTTCCTTCTTGGTGGTGAAGAACGGCTCGAACACGCGCTGCGCGATCTCCTCCGGAATGCCCGGGCCGTTGTCGGCGACGCTCACGGCCACGCCGTCGAGCCAGCGGCGCGCCGTGACCCAGATGCGGCCGCTGCGCTGGACGCTCGCGATCGCCTGGGCGCCGTTGTTGATGAGGTTCACGAACACCTGTTTGATCTGGTTCGCATTCACCTCCAGCTCCGGCAGGCCCTCCTCCACCACGAGGGTCGCCTCGACCTTGTGCGCCATCAGCTGGTTGCGCAGCAGCGCAAGCGTCGATTCGAGGATCGGCCGGATCGGGTGGACCTTACGCTCGCCTTCCTGGCTGCGCGCGAACGACAGGAGGTTCTTGACGATCGTGGCGGCCCGCTCCGCCTCCTGGCGGATCACCTGGAGCGGCTCGGCCAGGGCGCCGGGGACCTCCCCCGTCTCGGCGAGGAAGTCCGAGAGCCCCACGACCGAGGCGAGCGGGTTGTTCAGATCGTGGGCCACGCCTGCGATCAGTTGACCGATCGCGGACATTTTCTCAGACTGTATGAGCTGGTCCTGGAGCCGGCGCTTGTCCGTCTGGTCCTCGAAGACCAGGACGGCGGCGCCCGGGTCGGCGAGCGGGATCGCGGTGAGGAGCAGCGAGCGCTCCGCCGAGCGCACCTCGGTCGTGCTCCGCGTGCGCTCCGTCACCGCGCGGCCGACGGGATCCGCCCAGGCTGGAGGCAGCAGGGCGAGCCAGGGGCGACCGGGGAGCGCCGTCACAGGGGTCTGCACCAGCTCGGCGAAGACACGATTGGCGCGGCGCACCACGCCCGCCGCGTCGATGATGCGACCAGGCGGGCGTTCTCGAGCGCGATCGCGACCTGGGCCACGACGGCGCGCACGGTCATGAGATCGTCGGGACGGAACGCGCCCGGCCGCTCCGAGACGAGGGACACCGCGCCGACGGGGCGGGACGCCGCGACGAGTGGCGCACCGATCCAGGAGCCGGGGGCGGGGACGGTCTGGTCGAGCTTGGCGCCCTGGGCGCGCGCCGCCGCGGCGACGTCGCGGGCGAACAGCAGCGGGCCGCGGCGCAACGCGAGCTGCAGCAGGGGATCGTCGGTGCGGACGGCCTCGGCGGTGGAGTCGAAGGCGGCTGCGAGCTGGTTCGTTTCCGGGTCGAGCAGCACGATGGACAGGCGGTCAGGCGCGAGCAGATCGGTCAGCGCGCGCGCCACGAGCTCGACGGCCGTGGCGGGCCGGAAGGCGCCGGCGAGCTCCTGGGACAGGGCTGTGAGGCGCGCCAGCAGCGCAGGACCGCGGTGCGGGGGCGATCCCCCGCTGGGAGGCTCGTTCATGATTCTCGCCAACGTGCGCAGCCGCTTGCGGGCTGCGGATCTTCGGCTCGTGATTCTGGCCCTCTCGCGCGGAGACGCCGGGCGGCGGGACCGCTACGAGCGCGCCCTGGCCGTGGCCGGCCCGGATCCGCTGCTCGACGACCCGGCGTTGCTCCCGGCGCTCCTCGCGGTGCGCACCCTCGTCGCGCCGTCATCGGCCCTCTTCACGTACGTCGCCGTGCGGCACACGCTGCTCGCCGCGGGGATGGAGGACCGCGAGCTCGCCGACTACCTCGCCGCGCTGCTGCTTGGGTTCGGCGATCACGACCGGCACACCCGCGTGCGCCGGCACGACGACGAATCGTACGACTATCTCGTCGACATCCTCGCCGACCTGGCGGAGCAGGACGAGGGGGGGGAGCGGGGGTTCCTGCTGCAGACGCATCTCGGAAACTACAGCCTCTGGCTCGCCGGGTTGTTCCCGGACTACGTGGCGGCCCGCCGCCACCGCGCGGGCGGGCCGGATCTTCCCTACTACGATGAGCTGGGGCGTCACGGCTACGACCTCGCGTCCCGGCACCGCATGGCCCGCGACTCCGGGATGGCCAGCGTCTTTCGCGCTGCCGCCGACCGGTTCCCGGCGCTCCGCGCCGCTTTCAATCGCCTGAGCGACCGCGTGTTCTTCCCGAACGTCGTGACGCCGGACCGCATCCTGAGAGCGCTCTAGCCCTCAACTTCGTCAAGGAACCGCGTTGGGACGCGCGTCGCCGCCTCCACTAGCGCCTCGGCTGACTTGATGAACCGCACCACGATCGGCAGGGAGCCCTGGAGCGCGATCTTCCGCTGCATGATCCCCGCGACCGGCCCGAGCTGCTTGCGGATGACCTCCTTCCAGCGGCCGTAGTCGCCGGTCAGCACAAACGGCGCCTGCGTCGCTTCCGCCTGCGACACGAGCTTCGCGGCGCGACACTCGCCGCGATCGAGATCGAGCCAGATTCCGACCGGGTCCGGCAGTCCGAGTGCGGGGATGGGGTTCACCACCAGGGCCACCGCACCGTGCGTCCATTCCGTGGACGCCTGGCGGTACGCCTCGCTCGCGTTGATCGCCTTCCCGTACGCGGCGACCCATTCGGGGGAGGGAAATGACAGGCTCATCGCACCGCCGCCGCGAAGCCACGGAACAGGGCGTCTTGCACGTCGTCCTCCGGGTGCCACTGCACGGCGAGCGTCCAGCCGCCCGTGCCGTTGGCCGCCTCGACTCCCTCGATCACGCCGTCCTCGGCCCACGCCGATGCCTGCAACGCCGGCGCGAGATCCCGGATCGCCTGGTGGTGGCGGCTGTTCACCGATGCGGCCAGGGTCCGCACGGTGCGGTGGAGCAGGGTATCCCGCTCGACCCGGAGCCCATGCCGCCCGCCCTCGTCCGCGTGGTCGATGGGGCCGGCCCGCTCCGTCGGAAGGTCGCGGTACAGCGTGCCGCCGAGCGCGACGTTGAGGATCTGAACGCCACGGCAGATGCCCAACACCGGGAGGCGGCGCTCGCGGGCGGCGGCGATAAGGGCGATCTCGAGCGCGTCGCGCGCGGCGTCCGTATCCTCGAGCGTGGGGTGCGGTGCGGCGCCGTAACGCGCCGGCTCGACGTCGCCGCCGCCCGTGAGCACCAGCCCGGAGACGTGGGCGAGGACGGCGGGCGCGCACTTCGGGTCGAGCGTCGGCGGCACGACGAGCGGCACGAGGCCGGCGCGCGCGAGCGCGGCGATGTACGCCGCGTTGAGGGCGACCCGCTCCCGGCCATGGTCGGCGCGCCGCGGCGCTGTAACGGCTACGACCTCGCTCATCGGGTCGAGGCGGTGGGAGCGGAGGAGGGGCCGAGCAGCGGGCAGCGTGGGTTGCTCACGCCCGCCCAATCGACGCGCACGCCGAACAATGGGATGCTGCGGTCGGTGCCGGTCACGGCGCCGAGCTGCGGGAGACTGCGGGGCGGGTCGGGCTCGTACAGGAGGACGCCCTGCGCGCGCTGCATCGAGTCGTCCACCACCAACACCGCGAACCCCCCCGGGCTCGCGGGGAACCCCGCGCCCTGGTAGCCCATCACCAGGCGAGACTTGTCGTACGCCACGAGCACGTCGCCCTCCTGGGTCTGACCCGCCACGCGCGCCGGAAGGGTCGAGGGCAGCCCGCGCGGCGCGTCCGTGAGCACGTGCAGGATGTTCGTCATGCGCTGCTGGACCATGGCGGGACCCACGAGCAGGGCCAGGCCGCAGGTTGGCGAGCGCGAGCGGTCGCCCGCACAGCGCGCCAGGGTGACGCTCCCGAGGATCGCAGCGGCGCCTATCCACGCCAGCGGGACGGAGCAGCGGGCGGGGGGGGGCATCGGACCAATCTAATACGTCCACGTCAGCGTCACGGACACGGCGCGTACCGGCGCGAGGGTCTGCGGAGCGAGGTTGTAGACGAAATTCAGGGCGTTCGTCACGAGGAGCCGCGCCGCGAGGCCCGCGCGCTGGTACCCGGCGCGCAGGTCCAGCACCTTCGGGGCTACCTGCGGGTCGGTCGGGGGGGAGAGCTCGACGCGAACGAAGCGGCTCATGAAGCGGAAGTCGGCACCCACGCTGAGGCCGCGCCAGCCGTAGTCGGCGCCGAGCGTCAACAGGTGGGTGGGTCGGAAGGCGAGGGAACGCGAGGGTATGGTGTCGTGGGGCAGTTCTCGAGTGTAGAGAAACGTGTAGGCGAGAGACGTCGACAAGTGAGGCGTAAAGGGAGCGGCGTAGAGCGCGAGGTCGAGACCGCCGAGTCGCGCCCGCTGCAGATTCTGGAACTGGATCTGCGTCACCTGGATCCCCGCCGAATCCTTCACGACCACGCTCGGCTCGATCAGGTCGCTCGCCTCGGTCCAGAACAACGCCGCGTCGGTCCGGACCGCCCCGCCGAGCGGGGCGGCGTTGCCGAGCTCGAATGACCACGCGGTCTCGGGTCGCAGGCTCGGGTTCGGAATCACCGTGACGCCCCCGAGCGAGGTCTGGACGAATCGCTCCCCGAGAGACGGGGCGCGGAATCCGCGGCCGGCGGAGGCACGCCAGACAGCGGGTCCGTACGGCAGGACCAATCCAGCGCGCGGGCTCACGACCGCGCTCAAGCCTCCGCCATCAACCGCGAGGTAGTCCACGCGGGCGCCCACCGTGGCGCGCGCCGTGCCGAGGCGTTGCTCGCTTTCGCCGTACGCGGCGAACGCGACCTGCGAGTGGTCGCGGAAGATGTCGCTCGTCACATTGGCGACCGCGCCCTCCCCGCCGACTGTCACGACCCGCCCGCCGGCGTCCGCTGGCCGCACGATCCCGCGTGCCTCGACGCCGTACGCGTTCGCGACCCCGAAATCGCCCGTCGGCCAGCGGCGATCGGTGAAGTCAGTCCGCAGCCACGAGCCGCGCGCCAGCCACGACACCGCAGGCGACGCGACGTGCTCGAGCGTCGCGGCGAACAGCCCTTTGTCCGAGCGCGTGAAGGCCCCTGCCTGGCGTGTGTCGACCATGAACGGTTGATAGGCTTGGCCGCGGTCGTCGCACGCGCCGGCTTCACACCAGAGCAGCGGCGCCTGGTACTGGTTGCTGGCCCACGACCCGAGAACGTGAAGCCGCGTCGCGTCGGACGGCAGCCACGCGCCGGTGCCGACCACCTCCCAGTGATCGCTGCGGTCTTGCTGCCGGTAGCCGTCGGAGTGGCCGCCGCCGGCGGTCAGGCCGGCCCGGATCGCGTCGCTGCCGTACGAGGCCGTCGCGTCCAGCCCTTCTCGGGCACCGGTGTAATCGCGGAACCGCCACACGGCTTCGGGAGGATTGGCGAGCGTGCCGCCCGTGGTGCGCACGCGCGCGTGCCAGCCGGACTGGAGCTCGCGGGTGATGAGGTTCACCACGCCACCCAGCGCGGCGGAGCCATACAGCGCCGAGCCGGCCCCTTTCACGATTTCCACGCGCTCGACCTGATCGACGGGGAGCATGTCCCAGTTGATGCCGCCTCGATCTCCCTCGTTCGCAGGCACACCGTCCACGAGCAGCAGCACCCGCGCGCCCAGTCCCTGCACGTAGCCGCTCGAGCCGCGGATGTTGATCTGGCCGTTCAGGAGCTGGACGCCGGGCGCCTTGTCAACCGCTTCATCCACGGTGGTCACGGCGCGCCGCCCGATCTCCGTGTCGGAGACGAGCGCAACGCTCGCGACGACCTGATCGAGGAGCTGGGAGCGTTTCCCCGCCGTCACGACCACGGCCTCGACGTGGAGTGCGTTCGCACGCAGGGCGAAGTCCGCTACCCTCGAGTCCCCCGGCGCGAGCGTGAGCGTGTCCGCGGCGGCGGCGTAGCCGAACCGGTGGACGCGCACGACTACCGTGCCGGCGGCGAGGCCGGCGAGGGTATAGCGGCCCCCCGCGTCGGTCAGCGCAGTGTGTCCGCCGCTCGAAGCCGTGACCTGCGCGTCCTGGAGCGGCTGGCGGGTGGCCGAGTCGCGCACCGTCCCGCGCACGATGGCGGCCTGTTGAGCCGCCGCCCCGAATGGCGCCGCAGTGAGCGACGCGAGCATGAGCAGCCGCTTCACGGGCAGGGTGGGTTGTAGTAGCGGCAGGGGGGGTGCAGCTGTCCGAAGTCGATCACGAAGTCGATTCGCGCAGTCACTCCTTGCGCGGGGACGTTCACGACACCCGGCTGGCTGGTGTCGGCGGGATCGCGGTAATAACCCGCTTCACGCAGCGTCGAGTCGGCGTTGGGGAGGGTGAATCCCTGCTTCACCCAGACGGCCACGACCCATTCGTAGCGCCCTGTCTCCACGGGGATGGCGTACAGCGCCGAGGCGCGGTCGAGGGGCAGCCTCTGGAGCTGGGTCACGGGAGGCCGGAACGTGAACAAGCTGTCCCGCGAGCGGGGAAACGTGTGGTACGCGACGACGTAGACGGCCTGGGTGCTGTCTGGCACGGCGCCTCGAAACGTGACGGTGCCGCACACGCCGACCAGGCCCGGAGGGCACACAGGCACGGGCTGCAATCCGGCGTTGCAGGCGCAGGCACAGGCCAGCACCACGAGTGCGGCGAAGGCGCGCGGGCGCATGCCAGCAATCTGGATGGAGCGCGCGCGTCGTCAACTTGACCGCGCTTTGGGCGGGGAATAACGTTGACGCGCCATGCCCATCTACGAGTATCGCTGCACCAAGTGCCGCAAGCGTTTCAGTCAGCCGGAGCCGATCGCCGCCCACGGACGGCGCCGCCCCGCCTGCCCCAAGTGCAAGTCGCGCGCCGTCGAGCAGGTGTACTCGGCGTTTTTCGCGAAGACGGTCCGGAAAAGCTAGCGCCCTTTGTTCGAGCGCCTGCGCGACGCGCTGCGGGCCGCCCTCGACGCGGCGACACCGGCCGGCGACCTCCGGGACCTCGCGCGCCAGATGCGCGAGGCCGTGGTCGAGGCGAAAGTGGCCGTGCGCGAGCTGCGCGACGCGCTCGCGCGCACCGAGGGCGAGCTCGCGCTGGAGCGGCAGCGGCTGGCGGATGCCGAGCGGCGCGGCCGGCTCGCGGGCGAGATCCAGGACCAGGAGACGGCGGACGTGGCGCGGCGCTTCACGGCGAAGCACCGCGAGCGCGTCGCGGTGCTGGAGCGCAAGCTGGCGGCGCAGCACGACGAAGTGGGGCTGGCGGAGCGGGAGCTGGTCGAGATGCAGGCGCAGCTGGGGCGCGCCGAGCGCGACCGCCCGCTCACGGCCGCCGAGCGGAGCGCGGAACGCGCCTGGCGCGACCTGCAGCAGGCGGGCGGGGTCCGGCCCGACGTGGACCCGGCGGACGATCGGCTGAGGGCGGACCTGGATGGGGCAGCCCGCGACGCCGCCGCGGAGCGGCAGCTGAAGGAGCTCAAGCAGCGGATGAAGAAGGACTAGCGATGCTCGCGCTGCTCGCCGGGCTCGCCCTCCAGCAAACTCCGTTACGCCCTCCGGATGGTCTCAAGCGCGCGCACACCTACAGCATCGTCGCCTACGACTCCGCGACCGGTGACCTGGGCGTGGCCGTGCAGTCCAAGTTCCCGAACGTCGGGGGCATCGTCCCCTGGGGGAAGGCAGGTGTGGGTGCGGTCGCAACGCAGTCCCTCGGCAACACCGACTACGGGGAGAACGGTCTCGCGCTGATGGCGCTGGGGACGAGCGCGCCCGAGGCGCTGCGCGTCGTGATGCGCGGCGATCCCCGCCCGGCGCAGCGGCAGGTGGGAATGGTGGATGCGCGCGGCAACGCCGCAAGCTGGACGGGGGATTCGTGCTTCGATTGGGCCGGGGGGAGAGTCGGCGGGCAGGCGGTCGGGCGGTCGGGCGGTAAGGGCGAGGTGATCGTCGGGCGGGGCTTCGCGGCGCAGGCGAACATCATGGTGTCCGACCAGACCGTGAAGAGCATGGCGGAAACATTCGAGCGCACCACCGGCTCGCTCGCCGACCGGCTCATGGCGGCGCTCGTCGCGGGACAGGCGGGAGGCGGCGACCGGCGCGGCATGGAGTCGGCCGCGCTGCTTGTGGTGCGGAAGAACGCCGGGTATCTGGGCCTGAACGACCGCTACATCGACATCCGCGTGTACGACGACACCAATCCGCTGCGCGAGCTGGCGCGGCTGTACCGGCTGCACCGATTGTACTTCTTCACCAGCCGCCCGGAGGACCTCCTCCCGATCACGCCGGCGATTGTGCGGCAGCTCGAGCCGATCCTGCTGGGCGAGCCGCTCCACCAGCCGCAGAAGTGGCTCGACGCCCCGCAGGGCGTCGCCAATGAGAAGTTCCTGAACGCGCTCGCGAATTTCATGTACTGGGAGAACTACGACGTGCGCGTGCGCATGGATGGCAAAATCGACCGGGTGGTCCTGGACGATGTGCTGAAGCGGCGACAGCCATGAGCGTCGTGGCTCGGGTGCTCGCCTGGTTTCGGGACGCGTACGTCGGGACTCGGGGCACGCACGACGGGCGACGGGCCGGAGGCACCATGGAAATCAAGCGCGACCGGATGGTCTTTCTCGGGTACGGGAAGTACTGGCGCTCGGACGCGATCGTCGGCCTGATGCCGATCGAGGAGGACCGGGGCCCCAAGCGGCGGACCAATGTCTTCGTGGCGGGGCGCGCCGACGCGATCGTCGCGTCACGCACTGAGCAGAGTATCCTCGACGACATGGGCGCCACGGAGGGCGGCTTCCAGGCGGAAGCGCTGCGCGAGGCCCTCACCGAGCTGCTGACGGCGTTCCACGAGTTCTCTCCCGCGCTGCGCCGCGCGCTGCAGCACGAGCATCACTTCGACCTCGAGAAGTGGGAGCAGCGCCTGGGCGATGCCTTGCGCGCGCCGGCCGCTCGCGAGGCGGTGGAGCAGAATGAGCTCTTCGACTGAGACGTCGGGGCGCGCCGACTGGTTCGGCCACCCGCGGGGCCTCTCCACGCTCTTCTTCACCGAGATGTGGGAGCGCTTCAGCTACTACGGGATGCGCGGGTTTCTGATCCTGTACATGACGAAGGCGCTCGGCTTCACCGACCCGCACGCGGGCTCCGTATTCGGCAACTACGTCGGCAGCGTCTGGCTGGCGGCGATCTTCGGCGGCGTGATCGCCGACCGGTGGCTGGGTCAATACCGCAGCGTGCTCGTGGGCGGGATCATCATCGCGCTGGGCCATTTCACGCTCGCCCTCCACCCGCTGCCGTTCTTCTATGCCGGCCTGTCGCTCATCGTCATCGGAACGGGGCTGCTCAAGCCCAACGTCTCCGCCATCGTCGGCGCGCTGTACCCAGAGGGGGACGAGCGGCGCGACGCGGGGTTCTCGATCTTCTACATGGGGATCAACCTCGGCGCGCTGCTCGGGCCCATCATCGCCGGAAAACTCGCCGAGCAGGTCGATTGGCATCTCGGCTTCGCGTGCGCGGGCGTGGGCATGACGCTGGGTCTGGTGCAATACGTGCTCGGGCGCCGGCGCCTCCAGCAGGCCGTGGAGCGCCTCGCCGCGCGGCCCGGGCCGGCCGCCGTCACCGCGCCCGCGAGCCGGTTCACCCCGGCGGACTGGAAGCGCATGCTCGCGGTCGTGGTGTTCTTCCTGTTCGCGTCGCTATTCTGGGCCGCCTACGAGCAGGCCGGGTCCACGCTGACGCTGTTCGCCGATCGCTACGTGCACCTGGAGCTGCTCGGCATCAAGCTCTACGCCTCGTGGTTCGTCTCGGTTCAGGCCGCGTTCGTGATCATCCTGTCGCCGGCATTCGCGTGGCTGTGGGTGAAGCTCGGGCCACGCCAGCCCTCGTCTCCGGCGAAGTTCGCTCTGGCCCTGCTGTTCGTGGGACTCGCCTTCGTGCTGCTCATGCCGGCCGGGGCGATCGCGCAGGGCGGCGTGAAGATCAGCCCCCTGTGGCTCGTCGGCGCCTACTTCATCGAAGAGCTCGGCGAGCTGTGCCTCAGCCCGGTGGGGTTGTCGGTCGTCACGAAGCTCGCGCCGACGCGAGTGGTCAGTCTCCTCCTGGGCGTCTTCTTCCTCTCCAACGCGCTCGGCAACAAGCTCGCCGGCTGGTCGGCGGGATTCATCAGCACGACACCGCTGCCCACCCTGTTCGGCGTGACCGCCGCGGTGACACTCGGTGCGGCGGTGGACACCGCTGCCCACCCTGTTCGGCGTGACCGCCGCGGTGACACTCGGTGCGGCGGTGGTCATGTTCCTGTTACTCAGGCCGGTCGAGCGCTTGATGGGAGGCGTGCGCTAGGCACCGCCTCAAGCAAAGAGCGGCGGGGCAAGCCCGCCGCTCTCGTGCCACTTCAGGACCAAAGGCTTACCGGCAAACCGGCGCGCCTTCCGGATCCGTGGTCGCGGCGGGCGCCATCGGCGTAATCGCGCCGACGTAAATGCCGCAGGTCTTCGTGGTGTTCAGGTTCGAGACGCTCGCCGTCCACCCCGCCTGCGTGCCGGTCCCGATCTGCGGGGTGGCCAGGGTGTTGCCGGTCGTGGTGCAGAATGCCACCGCGCCCGGGGTCGGCGGGTTCGTACAGGCAACGGTAATGCTGTACTTCACCGAGTCGGCGAAATACGCCTCTTCGGCGGTCACGAGGTTACGAAGGTCGGACTTCATCGAGGCGATGTAGGCCTTCTCCTTTGTGTTTGCGAACTTCGGGATCGCGATGGCGGCCAGGATGCCGATGATCACCACCACGATCAGCAGCTCGATCAGCGTAAAGCCCTTGCGGTTCATGGGTGTGTCTCCCTAGGGACGAGGGACCTAGGGCGCGTACGACCTAATTGTGTCTGGTGGGTCGCGGTTCAACCGTGACGAGTGTCACGCAGGGGCGGGCCGTTACGGCGGGCCGTTACCGGTTGAAAACGGGACCTAGAACTCGCGCTTCTTCATCTCCTTGAAGAAGTCGCGCCGCTCGAGGTCCTCGTCCGTGGTGTCCGGCGGCAGCGTGCTGTCGTACTGGCGCTTCACCTTGCGTTTGGCGGCCGCGGCCTTGGCGGCGTTCTTGCGCACCAAGGCGGCCAGCTTCTGCTCGTCGCTCTTCGACGACATCCCCCTGCTCCTCGCGTCAGACGTGTAGGAAAAATGCCGAATCCCGGGCTCCAACACCAGGGCTGCGCCTAGCGTGGCGCACTTCCCAGCTGCTTCTCGAGGAAATCCGCCGCCGCGTGGTACGCAGCGAGCCAATGGGCGTGAAGCAGGAAGTCGTGAATCTCGTCGGGGAAGATCAGCTCCTGCACATCGACACCCTGCGCGCGCAACGCTTCCGCGAGCTGCACCGTCTGGCTGAACTGCACGTTGCGGTCGTCGTCACCGTGGATCAGCAGCACCGGCGAGCGCCACGTCTTCACGGCGGCGATCGGGGACGACTCGCGCGCGACCTGCGCCGCGTCGGCCTGTTTCACGGGGTCGTACGCCGGAATCCAGTTCTGGATCTCGATGTTCCAGTCGTGCACGCCGTGCAGGTCTACACCGGCCGCGAACTGGTCCGACGCCCGCGCGAGCCCCAGGGCCGTCAGGAACCCGCCGTACGAGCCGCCCCACAGGCCGATGCGCTGGGGATCCACATCGTCACGGCCGCGCAGGTAGCGGCCCGCCGCGAGCACGTCGGCGAACTCGCTCGCGCCCCGGGCGCCATAGCGCAGCGCCTCGCGGAACTCCATTCCGTATCCGATGCCGCTGCGGTAGTTCACCGACAGCACGACGTAGCCGCGGCTCGCGAGATACTGGTTCAGCGCGTAGGCGTTGCGGTAGTAGTACATGTAGTGCCAGCCGAGCAGCATCTGCCGCCGCGAGCCGCCGTGGAAGAAGATCATCGCCGGATGGCGCGCCCCCCGCGGGTTCTTCGGCACGAAGAGCTGGCCGTGGATTGCGAGCCCGTCCGCCGCGGGGAACACCACCTGCTGCGGCTCGAGGAGCGCCGCGGCGGGGAAGTCCCGGGGAATCGCGTCCGGGGCGAGATCGCGCGGCGCCGCGCCGGCGCCTGCGACGATCGCCGGACGCGGGGCCTGATGGGCGTCGGCGCGGAGCAGCGCGATGCCGCGACCGTCACTCGTCACGACCGGGGACCACTCGAGTCCCGTCCCCGACGTGATGGGCAGCGGACGTCCTCCGGACACGGCGACGCGCCAGACGTGCCGCCGGTCGATGTCGTCCTGGTTGGAGCTGTACACGAGCGTGGCCCGGTCAGGGGCGAGGGTCACGTGCTCTACCTCGAAGTCGCCGGGGGTGAGCAGCGCCGGCGCGCCGCCGCGCAGCCCCACCGCATAGAGATGGGTCCACCCGTCCTTCTCCCACGGGAAGATGAGCCGGTCCCCGGCCCAGAACAGCTGGTTGTCGGCCACAACTTCCCGGAACGCGCTGCCGCGCCCGGTGTCGGCCACCCATACCTCGCGCCCCGCGCCCGTCGCGGCGTCGGCGACGCGGATCGACCAGGGCTGGGCGCGGCGCTGCGGCGTGAACGGGAGCACACTCGTGGCCGCGGGGATGCGCAGGAAGGCGACCTGTTGTCCGTCGGGTGACCAGGCGGGCTCGCCGTCGTGATCGGACCCCGGATCGAGGAAGCGGACAGCGGCGCCGCCGAGCTCGTAGAGCGCGATGAGATCGTGATCGCCCCGGTCGCTCACGAACGCCAGCCTGGCCCCATCGGGGGACCAGCGTAACGAGCCCGCCCGGCCGCGCGCGTGAATCAACTGCTGAGCGGCGCCCGAGTCTGCGAGCGGCGCCCACCACACCTGTCCCTGTTTCACGAAGGCCACGCGGTCCCCTTTGGGCGACACGGCGGGTACGTGCCCTTCGCCCAGCCTGCGCGGGGCTCCCCCCGCCATGGACACCGCCCACACCGACTGCTCCACGCCCGCTGCGACGCTCAGCGGGTTGGGATACTCGCCGCGGGAGTTGGCGCCGCCGCCGCGCACGTACACGAGCGAGCGGCCGTCGGGCGTCCACTGGAGGTCCGTGATCTCCTGGCCGTCGTCGCCCGCGTAGCTCGTGACCGGCCGGCCGCGGTAGTCCGGGGGTGCGGCAACCCAGACATTCCGGGCGCCGGTGGCGTTGAACGTCCAGGCCACGGCGCCGCCGGCGGGCGCCGCCACGAGGTTCTCCGGGAACGGGGCGGCGAGGAGCCGCTCGAGGGTGATCGCGGGCTGCTGGGCCAGGGCGAGGGTCGGGCAGAGCGCCGCCAGGCCGATGAGCCATCTCAACGCGGCCATAGCCACCCGAACGTGCCGGCCGTCAGCAGCGCATAGAGCAACCCGTCGATGGTGGACTTGATCGTCGTCACCAAGGAGCGGCGGTACCAGATCGCCATCTGCCACAGCGCGGCCGAGTAGGCGAGGAACGCCGTCGCGCCGACGAAACGGAAGACGCGCAGGTACTCGGTGCCGGGGGCGAGGGCGCGCCCCGCGACGTAGGCCGCGAACACTCCAACGACGACCGAGTAGAGGAACCACAGCGCGAGGGGTCGCGCCATCGACCCAGGGCCGTTCGGCATCACGGTCATCATCACGACGGGTCCCTTACGCAACCGTTCGCTGAACTCGGGCGAGCGCATCTCCTGCGCGCTCGACGGGCGGGGCATCATGTAATCGCCCGGGGCGAGGCTGAGCGGGCGGAGCGCATCCATCACCCGGTCCTCGTTCGGCAGCTTGGGGTAGTCGCTCTTGTGCCACGGGGTGGCCATGTGGATCACGGAACTAGCGACGAACACGATCACCGCCGACAACAGGATCGGCAACCACAACGCAGCGAGTCCGGTAAACATGTGGACCTCCTTTGGGGTGCAATTTTACGCCGTCTCGTCCACGAGGGTCAACGCCAGGGTGCCCGCGACGAGGAGGCTCGCGGCGAGGACGAACAGCCCGCTCTCGAAGCGGTGCGTGTACTCCTTCAAGAAACCCACGACCGTCGGCCCCACGAATCCGCCCACGTTACCCACCGAGTTGATGAGTGCGATCCCGCCCGCCGCCGCGGTGCCGCTCAAGAATCCGGTCGGAATGCTCCAGAAGGGCCCGAGCGTGCTCCAGATGCCGGTCGCCGCGACGCACAACGCCAGGAACGCGAGGATGGGGTGGCGCTGCAGCAGCGCGCCGAGCACGAGCGCGGCCGCCGCGGACCAGGCCGGCAGCGCCACGTGCCGGCGCCGCTCCCCGGTGCGATCTGAGTGGCGCGCGACGAGGACCATTCCCACCGCAGCCGCGAGGTAGGGAAGCGCGGAGATGAGGGAGGCCGCCGCGTTGCTCAGGCCGGAGAAGCTCTTGACGATCTGCGGCAGCCAGAACGCCACGCCGTAGAAGCTGATGATCGTGGCGAAGTACAGGAGACAAAGCTGCCACACGCGTCCGTGCGTGAGCGCCTGCCACAGGGTGAGCCGGTGCGCCTGCTCGAGCGCCGCCCGCTCCGCGCGCAGCGTCTCCTCGAGCCACGCCCGCTCGGGCGCGCTGAGCCAGCGGGCCTGGGACGGGCGGTCGGGGAGGTAGAACAGGGTGGTCACGCCCAGGACGACGGCGGGAAGCCCTTCGACCAGGAACAGCCACTGCCAGCCCGCGAGCCCGCCGGCGCCGCCGAGCTTGAGGAGCGCCGCGGAGACCGGTCCCCCGACCACGCCGGCGAGCGCGGTGGAGGTGAGAAACAGGGCGAACACCCGGGCCTGGTCCCGGATGGGGATCCAATGCGTGAGATAGAAGATCATGCCCGGGAGGAAGCCCGCCTCCGCTACGCCGAGCAGGAGTCGCAGCGCATAGAAACTGACCGGTGTCCTGACGAACAGCATGCAGCAGGAGAGGGCTCCCCAGGTCACCATGATGCGGGCGATCCACCAGCGCGCGCCGACCCGCTGCAGGATGAGGTTGCTCGGGATCTCGAACGTCACATAGCCCGCGAAGAACATGCCGGCGCCGAGTCCGTACACCGCATCGGAAAGGCGGAGGTCGGCTTTCATCTCCAGCGCCGCGAAGGAGATGTTGAAGCGGTCCAGGTAGTTCACGATGTAGCAGAGGAACAGGTAGGGGACGAGGCGGCGCGTCACCTTGGCCGTGACGGCGCTCAGAATATTCTCCGCTTGAGCTGATCGACGGAGAACCTGGCGGTGTCCGCCGTGGCCATCACGGTCATGACGCCCGCCTGCACGGGGTCCGTCACGACCAGGTCCGCCGCCTCCGGCACGCTGCCGGCCATGTTCAAGCTCACCACCAGCAACCCTTGCGCCCGGACCTCGCGCACCGCCCGCTCGATGTCACCGCCCATCAATGAGCCCGCCAGCACGAGGGCGGACGCACGCGGGAGGCGGGCCACGGCGCGCACGGCGTCCGCGAGCGGCTGCTCGCCGACCAGGGGAATGGTGTCCACCGAGATGCGCTCGCCGCGGATGTTGTGCCGGTCGGCTTCCGAAATGGCGCCGATGGCCACCTGGCCCACCTGGGCGCCGCCGCCCATGATGATGATGCGCTTCCCGTAGATCACCTGGAGGGTCTTGACGAGCTCGACCTCGCGGACGATCGAGAGCGCCCGCAGCTGCTCGACCAGCGCCTCCGGCGCCCCCGGCATCTCGATCTCGAAGTAGATGCGTGCGTCGGCGGCGCGCTGGACCATGATATCGACGGACGAGATGTCACCCAGGTGCTTGGCGATGACCCCCGTGAGCTGGTGCAGGACGCCCGGGCCGGAATCGGCTCGTACGATGACTCCGAATTTTTCCACGCGCCTAAGCTGCCGCCTGGTGGCGGCGGGGGCAAGCGATGTACGTATCTTACGCCCTGCATGACCGACCTTCTCGCTCGCCTTCAAGCCGCCTTGGGCGACCGCTACCAGATCGGCCGCGAGTTGGGTGGCGGCGGGATGAGTCGCGTGTTCGTCGCCGACGAGCGCGGGCTGGGGCGCCAGGTCGTCGTCAAGGTGCTGCCCCCGGAGCTCGGCGCTGCCTTGAGCGCCGAGCGCTTCCGCCAGGAGATTCGGCTGGCGGCATCGCTCCAGCACCCGCACGTCGTCCCCGTGCTCACCGCCGGAGAGGGCGGCGGGCTGCTCTACTACACGATGCCGCTGATCGAGGGGGAGACCTTGCGCGAGCGGCTGGCGCGGGTCGGTCCCCTTCCGGTCTCCGATGCCATCCGGATCCTGCGGGAGGTGCTGGATGCGCTGGCGTATGCCCATCGGCATCACATCGTGCACCGCGACATCAAGCCCGAGAACGTGCTGCTGACCGATCGACACGCGCTCGTCACCGACTTCGGCGTCGCCAAGGCGCTGACGCACGCAGCCAGCGGCGGGAGCGGGGTGACGTCCGCGGGCGTCGCGCTCGGTACGCCCGCCTACATGGCGCCGGAGCAGGTCGCCGCCGATCCGCAGATCGACCATCGCTCGGATATCTATGCTGCCGGCATCCTCGCCTACGAGATGCTCGCCGGGCGGCCGCCGTTCGGAGGCGCAGGCGAGTCGCCGCAGCGGGTGCTCGCCGCGCAGGTGATCACCCGTCCTGAGCCCCTCGGCCTGGTGCGTCCCGATCTGCCTCCAGCCCTGGCCGCGGCCGTGATGCGGTGTCTCGAAAAGGATCCGGCGGATCGGTGGCAGTCTGCCGACGATCTCCGGCGTGCGCTCGAATCGATCGGCGCGACGGGCCGCGCCGCCTGGCTTGCCCGGTCGGGCCGGTGGCTGGAGTGGAGGACGGCGTTGCTCGTCCTCGCGGTGGCGGGCGTGGCGATCGCCGGCTGGGCCCTGGTGCGGCTGCGCGCCCGCGGTGCTGGGCCCGGCTCACCGACGCTCGTCGCGGTGTTGCCGTTCTCAGTGCGCGGCGGCCCCGACGTTGGGTATCTGGGTGAGGGGATGGTGAACCTGCTCAGCACGAGCCTCGACGGGGCAGGCGATCTCCGAGCCGTCGATCCGCACGCTGTGTTGAGCGCGGCGCAGCGCCGCGCCGGCGGACGAGGGGCGCTCGACCCGAGGGGCGCCGCGACTGTGGCGGCGCGGCTGGGGGCCGGGTTGTATGTGCTGGGCGATGTGGTCGAAGCCGGCGGCCGCGTGCGCATCGGGGCGTCGGTGTACGACCGCGAGCGCGGCGGGGAGGGCGGAGCGCTGGCGAGCGGCACGGTCGAGGGGAGCGGGAGCCAGCTGTTCGCGCTGGTGGACGGCCTCGCGACGCAGCTTCTCGCGGAGGGGATCAAGGGTCCATCGTCCCGAGTGACTCGAGTCGCGTCGGTAACGACCGCTTCACTCGCTGCGTACAAGGCCTACCTCGACGGGGAGGCCGTGTTCCGGGCGGGCCGCGCAGACTCCGCGGTGACCGCGTTCCAGCGGGCGATCGCGCTCGATACGGCCTTTGCGCTCGCCTACTACCGCCTGAGCGTGGCGGCGGAGTGGGCGACGCAGGCGGCGCTCGCGGCCCAGGCGGCCGAGCAGGCGGTCCAACACAGCTCGCGTCTCGCCGATCACGACCGGTCATTGCTGCGTGCGCTGCTGGCAACGCGGCGCGGCGCGGGCCTCGAGGCCGAAGGCCTGTACCGCACCATCCTCGGGACCTATCCCGACGACATCGAAGCCTGGATCCAGCTCGGCGAAGTGCTGTTTCACTACGGCCCCCTGCAGGGTCGCTCCATCGCGGAGTCCCGCGCAGCGTTCGAGCGCGTGTTGTACTTCGACCCCGTCTACGTCAGCGCCATGGTGCACCTCGCCCGCATCGCCGCATTCGAGGGCCGCCCGAGGGCCGTGGACTCGCTCGTCGGCCTGATCCACACGTTGAGCCCCGCGAGCGACCGGGACCTGGAGATGCGCGTGCTCCGTGCATACGCCGTCGGCGATGCAGCCGCCCAGCAGCGCGTCCAGGGCGAGCTGACCCGCGCTCGCGACGACAACCTCACGCTCACGGTGTGGGACCTCGCCGCGTTTCTCGGCGACTGGGACGGGGCCGAGGCGCTGGCCCGCCTGCTCACCGACCCGGCTCGATCCGGGGAAGTTCGCGCGAACGGACACTTGACGCTCGCGTATCTCGCGCTGGCGCGGGGGAGGCTGGGAGCGGCGCGGGTGGAGGTGGGGCGCGCCGCGGCTGCGGATGCCGTGCGCGCGCTAGAGTACGGCACGCTGCTCGAGCTGGCTCCGTTCGTGGCGCCGCGACGCAGCGCGCTCGAGACGGCACGCCGGGCGCTCGAGCGGCTCGACGCGGGCGCGGTACCGGCGAGTGCCGAGCCGACCGTCTACTTCAGCGCCCATGACGGTATCCACGGTGTGCTGCGCGACTACCTGCTCGGCGTGGTGAGCGCGCGCCTGGGAGACGCGGCGGCGGCGGAGCGGTACGCGGCCGAGCTGGCACGCGAGACCGGGCCCCGCGCGGCGGTGGGGTTGCCGCGCGACTTCGGGTTGGCGATTCAGGCTGAGGTCGCCGTGGCGAATCGGTCCCCCGTGCAGGCGCTCGCATACCTGAAGCAGGCGGGCAACGAGGCGTGGTACGAGTATTACTTCGCTTCCCCGTTCATGGCGCACTCGCGGGAGCGCTACGTCAGGGCGGGGCTGGAAGCGGTGCAGGGTGACGCCCGGCGTGCGATCGAGCTGTTCAGCGGCTTCGAGGGATACTCCCCCTACGATCTGATGTATGCCGGGCCCTCACACCTCCGACGCGCGATCCTGTACGAGCGTGTGGGCGACGCGCGGGCGGCGGCATCCCACTACGCCCGGTTCCTCGAGTTGTGGAAGGACTGCGATCCGGAGTTCCGGCCGCTGCTCGAGCAAGCGCGGGGGGGCCTCGCGCGCGCGGCGGGGGGGGCGGCGAAGTGAGCGCCTAGTGGCCATGGTCGTGTCGGACGCCGCGTCGAGCCAGAGCGTAGTTGACGGGCCACGCGGCGAGAAATCCGGCAACCAGCGCGCCCGCCATGCCGATCCAGTAGAACGCCTGCGTGAGCGTGGCGGCCATCAAGCCCGGAACGAAGACTTCGACGGCCGCCTCCGCCGCCTCCATGACGGCGATGCTGATCCCTTCGGTGAGTAAGACGAATCCCCAGGGCAAACCCGCCGACGAGCCCGAACAGGAGGCCCAGCGCGATCGTCGGGCCGTTGGACAGATTGAGACCGGTGCCCAGGGCGTCGCCGGCGATCTCGCCGAGGCCACATCCCGCGAGGCAGTGCAGAGTGGCGCTGGTGGCGAGTCGTCCGGGGGAAAGCACGTCCATTATTATCTTTCCTGTCCACCCTTCAGGAACGAGCGATGAGTGTGCGCCTCTGGGGAACGGGCTCGATGGTCGCCCTCTCCCTCCTTACAGCCGTCTGCGGCAAGAAGCAACCGGATGCCGGCCGGACCGCCAGCTCCTCGAGTACGGCTCCGAGCGATGCGGCTCCTGGGACGTTTCGGGCCCGGCTCGAGACCAGCGCCGGCGCCTTCGTGATCGAGGTGAAGCGCGACTGGGCGCCGCAGGGCGCCGACCGGTTCTACAACCTCGTGAAGAGCGGCTATTACGACGGGGTGCGGTTCTTCCGGGTCATCTCCGGGTT
>WNGP01001515.1_pt1 | contig 37267 bp, 36 predicted proteins | sample 5407671 | NCBI WGS metagenome assembly WNGP01 (sample SAMN13153381, study PRJNA577476) | soil metagenome | isolation source: 40 cm soil or saprolite under Garry oak tree replicate 2 | place: USA:California | collected 2016-06-15 | reverse complement strand
TGTCGCAGAACGAGTGGGGCGACCGCGGGCCAGATACTGCCGCCGATGCTTCCAAGATCGGCGACTGGAGATTCGACGGCGATCTGCATCTCCTTGGTCATACCGCAATCGACAATCGTCACCGGACGAAATGCTGGTGTTCCAGAGGTATCTGGTACGCAGCCGCCGAGGAAGCGTGCGACTGCTTCGAGTGGCCGTTGCGTCGCCGACAGGCCAATTCGCTGGGGCGACTTTTCCACCAACGCTTCGAGTCGCTCGAGCGTCAACGCCAGGTGAGCACCACGCTTGGTCCCCGCGATTGCGTGAATCTCGTCGACGATCACCGCTCGGACTCCGCTGAACATCCCACGCCCCTTGAGCGTCGTCAGCATGATGTTGAGCGATTCAGGCGTGGTGATCAGAATGTGCGGCGACTTTCGAAGCATTCTCGCGCGCGCCGAGGCCGGCGTGTCACCCGTTCGCACGGCTACGCGAATTTCGGGGAACTCCTTTCCTTCGGCAGAAAATCGCTCTCGAAGTTCGGTGAGCGGCCGCTCCAGATTTCTCTGAATGTCGTTGTTGAGAGCTTTAAGCGGCGAGATGTAGAGAAGATGGACCGCATTCGAGAGCGGTTCTTTCGTTCCGCGAACGATCAGCTCGTTCAGCTCCCACAGAAACGCCGCCAAGGTCTTCCCGGTTCCGGTCGGAGCGAGTATGAGCGTGTGGGATCCGCTCGCGATCGCCGGCCAACCCTCGCGCTGCGGATCGCTCGGCTTGCCGAACGTCTCCTTGAACCATCGCCGTACGATGGGATGAAAGCGCGTCAACATGGAGGGACTGCTAGTCACGTCACAGGCTGGGGCTAGTGGACGATTCTCGACTGCGTGCTAGAGTACGCGTCTCAGCTTCTGCGCCCCCCATTCGAGAATCCTTTCCGAGAGGGGACGCTTTCTGAACTCGTCGAGCTTTATCTCCTTGGACCATTTTATGTCATCCATGAAAACGGAGTCCATCTGTGCTCCGACGCGGCGGTCGAGCGCTACCAGCAGTGACTCGTTATTGAACGATAGCGAACGGTTGTCGAAGTTCATGGATCCGACAAAGGACCATATGCCATCTACAACCATGCTCTTCGCATGCATCATCGTCGGCTGATACTCGTAGATCTTCACCCCGCCTTCGAGGAGTTTCTCGTAATAGGTCCGCCCCGCATACCAGGTCGTCTTCACATCGGTCTTGTCGCTCACGGAGAGTACCCGGACGTCTACGCCCCTTCTTGCTGCCGCGAGAAGCAGCTGCAGAAAACTCTCGCCCGGAACGAAGTATGAGTTGCTGATGTAAAGCGTTTTTCGCGCACCCGCGATTGATAATGCGAGAAATCTTTCCGCCGCCGTGCTTCCCGTGCTTGGTATGCTGTGCATCAGTCCGGCCTGCACATCACCGACGTCGGCGAAAGAGCTCCTCGGAAAGAACAGGTCTCCCGTAAGCAGCTCCCCAGTCGACTCAGCCCAGCCGGCCACAAATGCCGCCTGCAGCGCTCCCACAGTCGGCCCCTCGAATCGAACGTTCGTCTCGCGCCATTGGTCCTCGTGATGGCCGTCTCCAAGCCAGTAGTCGGCGAGCCCGAAGCCGCCAGTGTAGCCGATTTTTCCATCGATCACGACGGCGCGAACGTGCGATCGCTGGGCCGCCTTCTGTAGCGTGTACCAGCGAAGAGGTCTCAGCCATTTGACCTCGACGCCGGCGCGCTTGAGACTGTCACGCCACTCCCGCTTGAGAGGCTGGGAGCCGAACGCATCGAGCAGCAACAGTACCCGCACTTTGTGCTGCGCGCGGTCGATCAAATACCTCGCCATTGTATCGGCGACCGCGCCGGGCTGCGAGTAGTACATCTGTACCGTGACCGTGCGCTGGGCTGAGGCTATATCCTTCCACAACTGTGGGTAGGTACCATTGCCGTTCAGCAGCAGCTGCACGTTGTTCCCGGGATCGATGTGCGTTCCGGTGAACAGCTCGATGCTTCTGGCAAACAGTGGGTCCTCGACGCTCGGGGGCCCGTTCTTGTCACCCTCCGCGATTACGCTCGTAACCGGTGTATCGTGCGTGACCGACAGAACGCCAATGAGAGCCAGAACCAGTCCGAATAGAACGAGCGCCGCAATTGCGATGTACTTGATCAGTGTCATATTCTCTCTGCATGACCTTCGTGGCCCGTCGGCGAATCGCGACGCGTGCTATCGTTCTCGACCGCTCTCTTGAATCGCTCCCAATCTTCCGACTGAGCGACTCCGCCGAGGACACGGCAATTTCCTTCTCCCCAGAGAGCGGTGGCCGGTGGCGTGTGCTCCCCAGCCCAGGCGACCGCCTGCCCGGAACCTTCGATCAGGACGTTTACATCGAGCTCCTGCATCGTTTTCACGAGGCAGGAGCTCCTGAAGATGGAGTTATAAGCTTTACGCTCCACGCTTTTCTGCGTTCCATCGGACGGCGCGTCGACGGCAGAACTTACGAGCAGCTTCGATCCGCTCTGACGAGACTCGAGCGGACTACCCTCGAGTCGAGCGGAGTGTACGTTGCGGCAAAAGAAGGACAGCCGCTAGAAGGACGCTTCACCATTCTCTCCTCGGTTTCCATCGCGCGCCGACGACTAGCCGAGCGCGAACAGTTCACTCTGTTTCCGGTGCTGGCTGCGTCGGAACCGGGCGACGCCCACGTCACCATTGGTCCCGTAATCCGCGCGAACATCGCGGCGGGACACACCGTCACACTCTCTGCAATGCACTACATGTCGCTCACAAACCCCGTGGCCAGACGCCTCTACCGCCTGCTCGAGGTAGCAAGAGAAGAAGGAATGGTAACCTGGAGAGTCCCCCTCGCCGCGCTCGCCGAGCAGCTCCCCTTGACCCAGCGGTATCCATCCCATTTGCAACGAGTGCTCCAACCCGCTCACGAAATGCTGCTAGCGGCTGGCCTCCTCCGCGACGCGACTTTCAGGCAGCTGAACCGGGATTGGCTGGTGGATTACGTACTTGCGTCCCGTATTGCCTGAGCGAGATGTTCCCGCTGGTGCCTTTTGTGCGTCAATAGGAACAACTGACTTACCGAAGGCGTATCTATTAGGTTAACGCCCTCTTCTCTTTACCTTGAGCCGTATGTCTCGACCCAGAAAAAGCCTGCTGTTCGGCCTCGCTCTGATTCCGCTGCTGGCCGGCGGTTTCGTATTTCAGCAGCACGAGAGCCAACAAGGTGCTCGTTTGCTAGACCAGGTCCTCAACATCGTATCCAGCCGGTTCGTCGATACAGTCGACGCCGCGACCCTTTACGAAAAAGCTGCCCGCGGACTCGTCCACGAGCTGAATGATCCTTACAGCGTCCTGCTGTCGCCGAAGGAGCTTTCCACCTTCAACGCGCAGACGAACGGACGCTACGCAGGCATCGGAATGGAGATCGCCGAGACACAGGGGTTCATCACCGTGCAGCGCGTTTTCCCGCATACACCAGCGGAGCAGGCAGGGGTGCAGGAAGGCGATCGCATCAACTTCATCGACACGACCAACACTCGCGGCTGGACCGTCTCGCAGACCTCCGACGCGCTGAAGGGGAATCCCGGCAGTAAGGTCCTGGTCAAATTCTCCCGGCCCGGCGTGCCTGAGCTGATACCGATCTCTTTCACTCGCGCGGTCATCAACATCCCGGCCGTACCTTACTCAATCATGCTGGACGGCAGAGTAGGCTATATCCCGCTTCTCCAGTTCAACGAGAGCGCGAGAGACGAGCTCGAGAGCGCAGTCACCAAGCTATCGCGCGACGGGGCAAAGGGAATCGTCGTCGATCTGCGCGGGAATCCCGGTGGCATCCTGGATCAATCGCTGAGCGTCAGCAATCTCTTCCTCAGGAAGGGACTCCAGATCTCCAGCATCCGCGCCCGCAACGGTGAGAACCAGACTTTCAACGCCACCGATGACCCGATCGCACCGACGATTCCACTCGTCCTTCTCACGGATGGACGAAGCGCTTCGGCTTCAGAGATCGTCGCTGGTGCTCTCCAGGATCACGACCGTGCTCTGATTGTCGGCACAACTTCCTTCGGAAAGGGCCTCGTGCAGTCGGTATTCCCGCTGGAAGGCGGTTATGCTCTCAAGATGACGACAGCCAAATGGTACACGCCGAACGGCCGCTCCATTCAGAAGGAGCGCAAGCTTCTTCCGAGCGGCGACTTTGTTGAAGTGATGCCCGATTCTCTCGAGACCGATTCGGCTCGTCGTTCGCGCCCCGCCTTCAAATCGGACGCCGGTCGCGTCGTATATGGTGGCGGAGCGATCACCCCCGACATCATCGTGCGTCCCGACACGCTGACAACGGCGGAACAGAAAGTATTCAATGCGTTCGCCCCGAAGACGACCGACGTCAGAGCAACGCTCATGGACTACTCGCTCGAGCTGAAGAAAACGGTTCGGCCTGACTTCGCCGTGCAGCCCGCGTGGCGCGAAGAGTTCTACCGCCGCCTTCAGGCAAAGGGGATCACAATCGATCATGCACAGTACGAGCAGGCGGGTTCAGAGATCGACCGATTGCTTGGCAACACCGTCGCGCGGTTGGCATTCGGTGACTCGACAGCCAAGCGGCGCAGCGTCCCGGACGACAATCAGTTGATGCACGCACTGCAGGTTCTCAAACAGAGCGCCTCTCAGAAGGACCTCTTCCTCATCGCTCAGCGAGAGCAGGCGGCTACAAGTTCCGCCTCGGCTCGCCAGTAAATAGATCGGCGCTGACTGGAACGATAGAAATGAAAACTCCGGCGGGAATTGTTCCGCCGGAGTTTTTTTGTCTAGGGCCAGCGATGCTTGTTCGAGTACTTGCTGCCGAATACCTGCAGGAGGGCAGGCTTCGGATCCTCCGTTCTAACGATGGCGTCCAGTTTGTCGGCAAGTACGATTGGGCGGGTGAGCTGTCGATATCTACGATAGCCGTGACAGAAGCAAAGCGGTCCCTTCTGTGTAATGTCTCCCAAAAGAATGTCGGGCTCTCCAAAGATCGTCATCGCGTAGAAAAAGTTGAGTGCGTGGTCTGGGAAGGTCACCTTGGCGTACGTTCCGGGGGAGGCTGCCATGCTTGCCCCACTGAACATCGATCGCAACCTGCGACCGCGGCCAGGTGGCATGAAGGATCTGCCCGTGCCAGTAGGTCCAGACGTCGGAAGGGGCGTAAGTCGAGTCATAGCCTACCCATAGGACCTCCTCGTCTGTGGGGATTGTGAACGGAATCCAAGACCCATGGACCTCGTCCCGCCACAGCAAATGGTAGGCGATTACCCGCCGGACGGGGTGCAGAACGGCGACCACCCGTTCGAGCGGGAACGTTTCGTCCCGTTGTAGGTATAAGACCGGTGCTAGGCGCCGTGCCAGGAGTGCTCCGCTATCCGTTGGTGCAAGGGCGTCATGCAGATTGGCCGGTCGGAGCGGTATATGGGCATGCGGGCCGCAGGCAGCAAGAAAGCCGAGGGCGAGCCCGGCACAGATCCGCTCGCGAATCTGGATGGCTTTTCTTTTCAATGGATAGCCGTCAAGAACGTCCACCTCACAATGCGACGCCTACCGCGCAGCGCCGTGTCGAAGTACTGGAGAGCTCATGCGCAAGCCACGTCCGAACGCGTACAACCCCGCTCAGGCACTATTTCTCATCAGCAACGACCGCAGCGGATCTCCACTCAGCTGCCCCTCATGCGCTGGATCCATTGAGCGCGACCCGCTAAAGATTCCCCCGCCACCCTATACCCACGTTACTCTTCGCTGCAAGAGCTGCGGGCGATCAGCCCATTACGTGGCTGGGGCAGCCTAGAGTCACGGCCTGTTGCACAAAACTTGCCCTCCTCTGCAAGCTGCCGGATGGTTAGTGCGTCACGCGGAAGTCCGGCGAAGCGAAGCGTGTCGATTTTCACGGTCGCTAGCCTGTCGCAAGACGCTCCACAGATTGCCCCGCGGGGAAGAGGATTAGTTCAATGGCACGCATCACTGGAACGGTCAAATGGTTCAACGACGCCAAGGGATTTGGCTTCATTTCACGCGAGGGTGGCCCGGACGTCTTTGTCCATTTCAGCGCGATCAGTGGGTCTGGATTCAAATCTCTCGCTGAGGGCGACAAGGTCGAGTTCGAAGTAGTTCAGGGTCAAAAGGGACCTCAGGCCGCGGACGTCACGAAAGCCCCCTGACGGCTTTCGCATCAATTCCAGAAAGAGCCCCGTTAAGCGGGGCTTTTTTGCATTCGTGCTCCACCAAAAAGTTTTCCACAGGCGGCATTTGATTTGCTTTCACGCACTCTCCTGGGGAAACTCGGGACTGGAGGTTGGGATGGCTGCAATCTGGAAGGGCTCGCTGACATTTGGACTCGTCAACATTCCGGTTGAACTCAAGACCGCGATCCGAGCGGATCATATCAGCTTCCGGCTCCTCCACGAGAAAGACCTGTCCCCGGTCAAGTACGAGCGAATTTGCCAGGCAGAGGAAGAACCGGTCCCATGGAATGAGATCGTGAAGGGTTACGAATACGAGAAAGGAAAATTCGTCGTCCTGACCGACGCGGATTTCAAGGCGGCAGCGCTCGAGCACTCGAAGACGATAGATATCCTCGATTTCGTGAAGGAAGCCGAGATCGATCCCCGCTACTTCGAAACTCCATACTATCTCGTTCCCGGCAAGGGCGGTGACAAGCCATACGCTCTGCTGCGTGAAGCCATTCGCCAGACGGGCTCCGTCGGGATTGGCAAGATCATTATCCGCCAGACACAGCACCTCGTTGGTGTGAAAGTCATTGGCGATGCGCTGGTGCTGGAGATCATGCGATTCGCCAATGAGCTGGTTGACGCTAGCGAGTTCAACTTTCCAGGTCGCAGCGCCGTTCGCCCACAGGAGCTGCAGATGGCGGAGCAACTCGTCGGGAATCTGGCCGAGCCTTTCGACCCGACTCGCTACACTGACGAATATCGGGCGAATCTGATGAGAATCATCAAGGCCAGGATGAAGGGGAAGAAGCCCAAGCTGGAGGAGCCGGAAGGAGAGGCCCCTGATAGCGGAGTGCTCGATCTCATGTCGCGCCTCCGCGCGAGCCTTGAGGAAGGCAGCGGAAAGAAGAGCGCTTCGCCTGCGAAAAGAAAAACCGTCGCCTCTCGTCACAGAGCCGTGAAGGCAAAGAAGGCAAAGACCGCGTAGAACTAAAATGGCCGTTAAAACGAGTAAGAATCCAAAAGGACATGCTCGCGCCCAACTGGCTGAGTACCAGCGGAAGCGTAATTTCGGCAAGACGCAAGAGCCCTCTGGAGAGCTGACACCCGCTACCGCCCGGCCGGGCCGACTTCGGTTTGTCATACAGAAGCACGCCGCCCGTCAACTGCACTTCGATTTGCGACTCGAGCTCGACGGAGTGATGAAGAGCTGGGCCGTTCCCAAAGGCCCTAGTCTCGATCCCTCGGTGAAGCGCCTGGCAATGCAGGTCGAGGATCACCCGATCGACTACAACACATTCGAGGGCACGATTCCGCAGGGCGAATACGGCGGCGGGACCGTCATGCTCTGGGATCGAGGAACGTACTCCGCCGATACCGCCACATCTCCCGATGAAGAGGAAGACGCGATTCGTGAAGGGTTGAGACGCGGGGATCTCAAAATCACCTTCAATGGTGAAAGACTGCACGGCTCGTTCGCCCTCATTCGCATGAAGTTCGCGCGGGATGGCTCATCGTCCTCCAAGCCACAGTGGCTACTCATCAAGCACCGTGACGAATTCGCGAGCAAGGAGGACGTTGTTGCCGCGAACATGATATCGGTAGATACGAACCGAACCATGGAGGAGATAGCGTCTGGAAAGAGCAAGGTCTGGAATAGCAACCGCGAGGCGAAGAAAGCCGCGGTGACGTTGTCGCGGCCGAAGAAAGTTGGGACAGTCGCTATGTCCTACCCAAGGCTTTCATTCAACTCTCTCGAGCCGATGTACGCCAGCATCGGCACCGAGATCCCGGGCAAGGGTTGGACTTTCGAGCCCAAATACGATGGCATTCGCGTTCTCGCCTTTGCGACGCAGACCGAAGTAAAGCTCATTACGCGGAACGGCAAGGACAAAGCGGAGCAGTTCCCCGAGATCGTCTCAGCCCTGAAGAAACTCGCGTCACAGACCAAGCGTCCACTGGTTCTCGATGGCGAGATCGTAGCGCTGGCCAACGGAGACCCCGCGAGATTCCAGGAGCTGCAGGGCCGCATACAAGTCAAGCAATCGCAGTTGATTGCGCAATATTCGGCCGCGACACCCGCTGCGCTCATTCTCTTCGACATCCTGATGGACGGCGATGATGTTCTGGTTGGGGAGCCCTGGACCGAGCGACGCGCGCGGCTGCTGGCGCGGGCTGGCAAACGCACATCGACCTACCTGCGCCTGACCGACTCCGTCGAGGGCGATGGGAAAAAGATGCTCGAAAAGGCCCGCCGGCAGGGATGGGAAGGCATCATGGCCAAGCGCATGGATTCCAGATACGAGCCGGGAAAACGGACGCCGGCATGGCTCAAGCTCAAGATCGAGTTCCGCGAAGAGTTCGTAGTCGGCGGCTACACAGAGCCGCGCAACAGTCGCGAATATATCGGGGCATTGCTACTCGGCTACTTCGACGGCGACCGATTCATTTACGTCGGACACACGGGCGGAGGGTTCACCCGGCAGAGCCTGAACGACATGTACGACCGGCTCAAGCCTCTGGAGCGGAAGACATCTCCATTTGAAGAAACCCCAAAAACCAATGAGAAGGTTCATTGGATCAAGCCCGAAGTCGTGGTAGAAGTGAAGTTCAACGAATGGACCGCCGACCGTCGCTTGAGGCAGCCGATTTTCATTGGCGTCCGTGACGACAAGACCGCAAAGGATGTTGAGATCGAACTTCCAAGCGTGCAGCGAAAACCCATTGGGGGTGGCACGATTGCGAAGCGCTCAACACGTGTGAGTGTCCCGGCCCGAGCCAAAGTCGCGACCAGAGCCTCGGCCCCGAGAAAACAGCCCTTCCGGCCTGCGCGTGCCAAATCGCTCGAAAAAGTCGACAAGAAAGCCATTATGGAGCAGCTCTCAGCGATCGAGGAGGCCGGCGGAGCTGGAACTCTCGACTTCGGCGGTCGAAAAACGCTCAAGATCTCCAATCTGGACAAGATCTTCTTTCCGAAGGAGAAGTACACCAAGGGTGACGTGATGCGTTACTACACGCGCATCGCTGACTTCATCCTTCCAACGATCCAGGATCGGCCGCTCGTTCTCAAGCGATTCCCCAATGGAGTCAATGGGGAGAGCTTCTACCAGCAGAAGGCGTCAGAGACTACGTCGCCGGAGGTCCGCGTCGAGCTGATAGAAACCGATGGGGGAGAGAAACAGCGCCGGATCATCGGCGGGGATCTGCTCACGCTTCTTTATACGATCCAGCTCGGTGCCATCTCCGTCGACCCATGGCATTCCCGGGTTCAGTCTCTGGAGCACGCGGACTACACGATTATCGATCTGGATCCTGGACCGCGCGCAAATTTCGCCCGCGTCGTTCAGAGCGCGCGTTGGGCAAAGGAGGTAATCGATGGGTTCGGCCTCCACGCTGCGATTAAGACGTCCGGATCGACAGGGTTGCATATCTATCTACCGCTGCCGCCCAAAACACCAAATGAGGCGGCAACGCTTGTCGCTCAGGTGATCGCGACGAAGGTGGCAAATGGGCATCCGAAGGAGGCAACGATCGAGCGCTCCGTCAAAGCGCGCGGAGCCGGAACGGTTTACATCGACTACCTGCAAAATATCCAGGGGAAGACGGTTGCCGGTCCGTACTGCGTTCGAGCAAAACCCGGAGCGACGGTCTCGACTCCACTAGAGTGGATCGAGCTGACAGAAGACCTGGATCCGCGCGACTTCCACCTCGGCAACGCGGCCGACCGTTTTGAAAAGATTGGGGACATCTGGAACGAAGCGATGAGGAAAAAGAATTCGCTTCGCGCGCTCGTCTAGAGCGTTTTAGCGGCCGCCGTTTCCTACTTTCCGGAGGGGCAGCTCTATTTGTCCGCCTTCGGCTTCACTCTGCTTCGAAGTATCTCCGAAGATCGGATCGCTCGACTCGTCGACCATATGAGTGAGCTTGTAATAAAAGTGGAGCGAGTGAATCGGCGCCATGAAGCTGCGGTTACCGGCGCGAGAAATCGCGACAGCCTCCTCACGCACTCGCCGGGGTAAATCTCGCGCGGCCGGAAGTGCAAGAAGCCGCTGTATCTCCGTACTGTCTCGTGCGAGCAACGCTGCGCACAAACTGTCGAGATAAGCCAGCATAGCTAACGGGCTCCCAGTTCAGGATGTTTAGCCTTATGTACACATTGCAACTAATACACCGCCGCCGCAAGAGGTTCCGGTGGCTAAACCGGGTTAAATACGTAGCTGTTACCTCTGTCACGGATAGAGAAAATCGAACCTCACACCGCGGTGCGGCCTACGCTTTTTCTTCGGTAAATATCGGAAAAGCTGCGCCGGCCTACCCCTGCCTTCACTACGCCATTCGTCCATAGGTTCGACGAGCCAGGCGGCCTGAAGGGCACGCCGGAAACTCGCCTTGTGCAAGCGTTTACCCAGCAGCAATTCATACATTTGTTGTAGCTCGCTGAGAGTGAATGTGGCGGGTAGAAGCCTGAAAGCGATCGGCGCCTGGTCAAGGCTGCTTTGGAGGGTTTTAGTCGCGCCTTCAACCATTGCGCGCTGCCTGGGAGGCAAGGGGGGCAGATCCCCGATCTGGAACCAGGTATAGCTCGCGCGGGGGCTCGCCGTCTCGTGCGGAACGAGCCCGAGATAGGCCACCGAGACATCGGCTTCGCTCGGGTGCCGCTTGCCGTCACCAAATGCTCCGATCTGTTCCATCCAGGTTGGCGATTCGCCGAGCGCTTCGTCCGCGGTGCTGGCTGCAGCGGCGTCGAGGCTTTCGCCGGTTTGTGGGGTTCGCCAGGGAAGCGACCACCGTTCTCGCTCGCTCGAGTTCCGCACCAGCAGAATCGCCAACTGATTGCCCATCGCTGTCACCAGAACTGCGTCGACAGTATAAAGGCCAGTCTTGGAAGAGCGCTCACGCATCGTGATGCGAATTAGTCACTTTATGTGACTAAAGTCAAGGTCGCATCAGCTGATTTTCTGGTGGAGTGACGTCGTCGTTCCAGCAGCGAACGTCTGGCGGCGGGCAATCAGTGATATAACGACGCAATGATCCAGCCGTCAACAGAATTTTCAGAAACTTTTTCGTTGGCGCGACAACGATTGAATCCTCAGAGCAGATTGACTCAGCGCGCCTGAGCTGCCCTCTCCTCGCCCACTCCGCGACTAGTGTATGGCGGTATGCTGATCGGTAGGTGACCCGAGATCGCGGATGTTCCGAGCAGCGCCCGTGCTGCCGCCGTTTGCGAAACCGGAAATCCACCCCATGCAACGAGATACGCGCTTATCCACGGCAACTGTTGCAGCATATACGGATTTCCGAACGCAACCACAATTGGTTTTCGCCGGCGCTGAACAAGAGTCTGCACGAAATCCGTGAACGCCTGCGGTGCGCTCGCGCTAACAGCGTCCCAGCTTTGCCCCACGTATGAGCCGACTATCGTTACATCGGCGGAATCGGCTGCTGCGATCAATCGCGGATAGTTGAGAGCTGCGTCTTCAGTCGCGACGAATTCGGTGCGCAGTTTTGGCAGACCCGTGCGCAGCTCCGCGTTGAAGGCATTGCCGGCCGGAAGATCCGCCCGACGCGCAACGGTGATGGAGAGGACTCGCGCGTTACTGTCCACTGCCAGAGGAACCTGTCGCAGGGAGTCTTTGACGAGCGTGATTGATTTTTCGGCAACCCGCCGAGCGATCTGCAGATTAGAGCTATCCCCGACAAGAAACCGTAACGCGCTGAGGTCGACGAGTTTGTTTTGGGCGAGACCCAGCTTGCGCTTCGTCTCGAGTACTCTCCGCACCGATGAATCGAGACGAGCTTCGGTGTATCGCCCCTCCGCCACACCTGCGACGACTGCATCGATCGTCTGCGGCACATCGAGCGGCTGAATCAGAACGTCGATTCCCGCCGCGATCGCCCGTTTCACCGCCTCTGACGCACCGAACTGATCCAGAACCCCCCGCATGTCCATCGCGTCCGAGATGATGATTCCCCGAAACCCCATCTCGCCACGAAGGAGCCCGGTCAAAACCTTTGACGAAAGAGTTCCCGGCACGCCGGATGAATCGAGTGCGGGCATCGCTCCATGAAACGACATGATCGCGCCCACGCCACCATTGACCGCAGCCCGGAACGGTACGAGCTCCACCGTATCGAGCCGGCTTCTGCTCACCGTCACCACGGGCAGCGCCAGGTGTGAGTTGACACCGGTGTCACCATGACCCGGGAAATGTTTCCCAGTCGCGATCATGCCGTGATCCTGCAGGCCGTGAATGAATGCGACACCCATCCGCGCCGCCAGTTGAGGATCCTCCCCGTACGAGCGCGTATTGATAACTGGATTATCCGGATTGTTGTTGACGTCGAGCACCGGGGCGTAGGCGATGTGAATCCCGAGTGCACGCCCTTCGAGTGCGGTGAGACGTCCCTGCTCATAAGCGAGAGTGGTGTCTCGCGTTGCGCCAATCGCCATCTCCGGTGGGAACACGATGGCTCCTCCGAGATCGATGGCGTTGGGAACGAAGTACCCGCCCCGTGCGCGGAATCCCGCGCCCGCCTCGAGATCCGCGCCGAACAAAAGGGGAATCTTGCTCATCGACTGGAGCGCGTTCAGCTTCGCGGCCACCTCTATAGGCGACCCTACGGAGATCGTGAATCCCCCGACCTTTTCCTGCTGGATGTATTGCGTCAATCGCCGCCACTGCGGCGAGTCGCCGGACGTGTAGTCACCGTATAGGCTTGGCCACACGATTTGGGCGGCCTTCTCGCGTAATGTCATCGAGGCGAGAACGGAGTCTGTCCACCGCGTCGAAGCGGTGCCGGTTTGTCCGGAGCCGCCGGAGCCGCCGGTGTTGGTCCCGATCGTTGTGCAGCTCGCAGCGAGGAGAACGAGTGTCAGTACAGGAAATCCCTTCGATTTCCGCATCAATGGCTGATCGTACCTTTCTTGCTCGTATCGATATCCGCCGACTCGCCGGACTTGAAGAGGAACGCCGTCATGTTCCTGGTGAGGAACGCCCGCGCCTGCGGATCCATCACGTTGAGCCCATAGTGATTGATCAGCATCGTTTGCTGCTTGAGCCAATCGGCCCAGCACTGCGTGCAGAGTTCTTCTACGACTCGGGCCCCGATGGGGCCGGGAAATGGGGGCTTAACGAATCCTGCGCGCGTCTGTCCACAGCGCGCACAAGTTACAGTCTCAGGCACCCGCGGTTCTACCTGCGAGCGTACGAGATTTCGGCCAGGCCGAAAACGGAGAGGAGCCGGAGATAGACCCAGCCTATATCGAACTCATACCACTTTGCCTTGAACTTCGCTGAGTGCGGGTCGGCGTGGTGATTGTTGTGCAGCTCCTCGCCGCCGAGCCAGATCGCAATGGGGGAGATGTTACGGCTCTCGTCCTTGACATTGAAGTTGCGATAGCCGACGGCATGGCCGACGCCGTTGATGATTCCCGCCGCCCAGAACGGTATCCAGATCATCTGAACGCCCCAGACGGCTGCTCCTACAAAGAATCCAAACAGGTAAACGTCCACCGCGAGCATGACAAGGATGCCAACCCAGTTGAGCGGCGAGAGGAGGTGTCTCTCGAGCCAGTCGTTTGGCGTACCCTTTCCATATTTATCGAGAACCCCGGGCGAGCGGACGGTCTTTCTATAGTAGAACGCCCCCTTCAGAATGATGTTGCGCAGGCCTTCCATTAACGGGCTGTGTGGATCGCCTTCGCGATCGGCAAACGCGTGGTGCTTGCGATGACAAGCAACCCATTCCTTGGTCACAATGGCGGTCGATAGCCACAGCCATAGCCGCATCGGTAGTGCGGCAAGGAAGTGAAGCTTGACGCCGCGGTGGGTCTGAGCGCGGTGCAGAAACAGAGTGACGGACACATTAGTGAGATGTCCCGCAACAATCACGAACAGAATCGGCTTCCACCAAGCCGTCGCCCAGCTTCCAAAATCCGGCATTATTGCTCCAGTTATCTTAGTCTTGACTTGCCTTTCAATGTACCCGAACGGCACCTATAAACCAAACGACCACATCACCGTCTCGTCACAGGTCCGGGTGGATTTGCGGGCGGTGGTGCACCCCACGTGTCGTTGGAGGGATTCCAATCCGGAACGGACGGATCGGGCCAGAGTCGCACACCAGTGACATTTCCACGCACCGGAATCACGGCATCGAAACGATTGCCACGTGCCCAGATATTCACTGGAAGCGAGAAGTCCTGCGTCGTTCCATCGGCGTAGCCAACCCGCAGTCGCACCGGAAATGGTATTGATGTGAACCGGTGAAGTGCTATCGTCGCAAATAGCTGTCCTTCTGAGGTCCGCGTTGATACGCTGTCGATGCCGATGTCTAGTACATCGGTCGCATAAAAGAAGCTGTGCCAGAACCAGGAGAGATCCTCACCCGCCGAATTCTCGATACTGCGGAAGAAATCTCCAGGGGTGGGATGCTTGAACGCCCAGGACCTGATGTATTCTCTGAATGCAGTGTCGAAAAGGTCTGGTCCAACCACGTGATTTCTCAGCGTCAACAATACGAGGGCTGGTTTCCTATAGCCGATCGCTCCCAAAGCGTTCGGATCGATGTCGTCCGGTGCCGTCATCAGTGGCGACTGAGTTCTCCTTGTTACCGCATCCGCCCAGTTTCGGAGATAGCCTGGATACGCGCTTTGTCCGGGGTAGCGGGCCTCGTTTGCAAACGCGTTCAGGTAGGTGTTGAATCCCTCATCCATCCACGCGTAGCGCCGCTCGTTGGAGCCAACGATCATCGGGAACCATTCATGACCATGCTCGTGATTGATGGTGCTGAAGATTGATGCGGGGTCGGCCGTCCCGTATCCGACCATCACGAACATCGGGTATTCCATTCCACCGACTGGGCCGGCGACGCTCGTCGCCTGCGGGTAAGGGAATGGGAAAAAGAGCTGTGAGTACTGCCTAATGGTCCACTGCGTCTGTTCGGCGGCCTGTTCCCAGGCTTTTCCGGCTTTCGGAAACTCGTAGTAGGCCTGCGTCAGAATTCCGTTCCAACTGGTTGCATCCCATCTGAAGTCCGGAGCGCCTGCCCACGCGACATCGTGAACATTCCGGGCACGGAACCGCCACGTTCTGGTACCAGGCTTTGACTGTGTCTTCGCGACCGCAGCCTCTGATTGGGTGATGATCTGAATTACATCGCTGCTCTGCGAGGCAGTCGATAGCTTGCGTCGCTGCTCGGACGTCAAAACCTCGTCGGGGTTCTGGAGCACGCCACTACCCGCGATCACGTATCCGGCCGGAGCCGTAACTGAATACTCGTAGTCGCCGAATTCGAGATAAAACTCGCCCTGCCCCAGATATGGGTCTATGTTCCAGCCACGGACATCATCGTATACGGCCATTCGCGGATACCACTGGGCGATCTCGTAGAGTGCGCTGTCCCGTCCCATCCGATCCGATCCGTGCTCCGGGACCTTGAACGAATAACGGATCGAGATCGTGGCCTTTCCCCCCCGGGGGACCAGAGGCGAGGGAAGATCGAGACGCATCATGGTGTCGTTGATCCTGGGGCGCACCGACGTGCGGTTCACGCGCACGTCGGTGAAATTGTATCCACCTTCGAACCCCCTGACGCCCCAGCGCGAATCGGCGGGGAAAAGCGCGGAGCCTTTGCTGCCATTGCGATAGAGGTTCTGATCGACCTGAACCCAGACGTAGCGAAGGGTGTCTGGAGAATTATTCGTGTACCTGATCTCGACGGCGCCGGTAACTTCGGTAGTACCAGTATCGAGAGTGGCCGCGATGGTGTAGTCCGCGCGCTGCTGCCAGTAATCAGGACCGGGCGAGCCGTTCGAAGAGCGGTACCGGTTCGGGCCGGGCCAGTCGATCCGATTCATAGTCGCGAACGGATCCTCCCGCTGTGTATCGAATACCGAGCGGGAGGATAAGGCGGTTGCGGACGTATCCGGAGTCTCCATCCGCATCGGGGCGAGTACCACTGGATGCTGCTGCGTACACGCCGTCAGAGCTACGAATAGAAGAGCGTATGATTTCACTTTCGAGCGCCGTTGTTTGAGAAAGTCTCGTAAACTGTGCTCTCGCTGTTGAGCAACGTAAGGGCCATTGCACGTGATGCCTACCTTGCATTACTCGGGTGCTCCCCGTACCCTCTCCGCAATGGCTCGTCAAAAAGGCTTGGAGTCCCTCGTTGAGGGGCACGCGACATCTGAGGGCACGCGACACTTTCAAGAACGTTTCGTCGACGCTCAGACGGATCATTTCTATCGCCCCATCAACGGAGGCAACCTCGTCTCCTCCCTCGGATTGGGTACGTATCTCGGTGACTGCGATGACTCCGAGGATGCACGATACACAGCGACGGCCAGGGCTGCGCTCGAGAGAGGCGTGAACCTGCTCGACACCGCGATTAACTACAGATGTCAGCGGTCAGAACGCGCGATTGGGCAAGCTGTCCGCATCAGCATCGCGAACGGTAGCATCCGCCGGGAAGAAGTCGTCGTTTGCACGAAGGGCGGATATATCCCGCTCGACCGAACTCCCCCCGCCACCAAGGAAGGCTATCGGGGCTTTCTCGACAGCGAGTACTACCGGCCCGGTGTGATGCAGCCCGCTGACGTCGTTTCCGGTGGCCACTGTCTCGCGCCACGCTACCTTGACGATCAAATCGAGCGCAGCAGAAAGAATCTCGGGCTCGCCGTGATCGACATCTACTATCTCCACAACCCAGAGCAGCAGCTGGACACAGTGCCTCGGCTCAGGTTTCTGAGCGTCATGCGCGATGCTTTTGCGGCGCTCGAGAACCAGGTCAGCCGAGGCGTGATTGGGAGTTATGGGTGCGCTACGTGGACGGGACTCAGGGTCCCGCCAGAAACTAGGAGCCATTTGAGCCTAGAAGAGCTGGTGACGATGGCGCGTGATGTAGCCGGGGCCGATCATCATTTCAGGGTCGTCCAGCTTCCAATCAACCTGGCGATGACCGAAGCAGTCCGGGTCTCCACTCAGTGCGTGCGAAATAATCGCGTTCCGCTGCTCGAGGCAGCAAACCGGCTTGGCATCTCGGTAGTGGGAAGTGCGACGCTGATGCAATCTCAGCTCACGCGAGCACTGCCTGAACAGGTGCATTCAGCCTTTCCCGGATTCGAGACCGACGCCAGGCGCGCGATCGCGTTTTCGCAGTCGCTCCCGTTGGCGTCCGCTTTGGTTGGGATGAAAACGGTCTCTCACCTCGACGAAAACCTCGCGCCGCCTAAGATCAGCTAAATGGTGGCGCCTTCACATCATCGGCCTGACGGCGGATTCAGGAATCCGTGGCCGTCCGCGCAATTGCACGGATTCATGGATTTTCTCAAGTGGTCGTTGATCGAGAGGCGGCGAAAGCCGCGCCGTCCCGATCCCGACCCGCGCACGTTCGCGCGAGTCGCACCGGAGTTTATAGTGCCACGAGCTGCGCCAGACCAGCTCACGATCACGTGGGTCGGACATACGAGCTTCCTGCTCCAGATTGCAGGGCTCAATGTTCTCACCGATCCAATCTGGAGTGAGCGAGCTTCGCCACTGCAGTTCATCGGGCCCCGTCGCTGGGTCCCGCCAGCCGTAGATTTCGACCGCTTGCCGCCGATCGACGTCGTAATTCTCTCGCACGACCATTACGATCATCTCGATGCCGCGACCATCTCCCACATCGCCGGTCGTTATCCCGCGGTGGCGTGGTTCGCACCACTGGGTCTGGGCACGTTCCTGCGAACCCGCGGCGCCCGTGAAGTGACGGAACGAGATTGGTGGCAGGAGAGTGTGATCGGAACGCTCCGCCTGACTTGCGTTCCGGCCCAGCATTTCTCTGGCAGAACGCTTGGTAGCCGTAACAACACTCTCTGGTGCGGGTGGACGCTCCGTTCACCACACCACGTATTGTTCTTTGCCGGTGATACCGCTCTTCATCCTGAATTCGGGACAATCGGACAGCGTTGTGGACCTTTCGATGTGGCGATCCTGCCGATTGGAGCTTATGAGCCGCGGTGGTTCATGGGTCCGGTCCATATGAATCCCGAAGATTGCGTCAAAGCTGTCGCTCAGCTGGCGACAGCGCAGAACGAAAGACGTCTGATCATGACCGCAGCCCATTGGGGAACATTCAAGCTGACTGACGAGCCGATGGACGAGCCACCGGCGCGGATGCGCGAGCAATGGCGAGCAGCCGGGCTCAACGCCAACGATCTCTGGATCATGCGACACGGCGAGACACGTACTATCTGGTAATAACAAAGCGCCGTTGCGATGCATGCCTGCATCGCATACGCGGTCTCACGGCTTTGTTGTGCGCGAATCTTGCTATCCGTTCTACGAACCCTCCTACACGGAGCCTTCCCATGGCTGCAGCCAAGAAATCCAGTCGGTCAAAGAGCGGTAGAAAGCGGTCGCGGTCCGGATCCTCCGGACGCAAGCGTGGAGGTTCAAAGCGCGCGACTAAACGAAGCTCCGCAAGCGCGCGTAAATCGCCGCGCCGTCGTAGCGGGCGGAAATCCTCGGCCAAGCGCAAGAGCACTGGACGCAGGGCGGGCGCAAGAAAGCGAGCTCGTAGCAGATCACAGGCAACTGTGGCTCGCGTGAAGCGTGTTGCCACGGGGGTCGTTCACCAGGCTGCAGACTTGGGCGAGCGAGCGGTCGACACAGTTACTGAATTCGTACAGGATCGCTTCTAGCTTAGAGTCGTTCGACAGCCGCTCCGCTATTCAGTGGCGGCTGTCGTCCCATCGCTGTCGTGTGCCCGCAGCCACTTCTCGACTTCGCTGAATACGCGCTCGCGGCCATAGTCGACGGTGATGATGTGTCCCGCGCCTTCGGTCCAGACGAGTTTTTTCTCCTTCGCTCCGAGCTCGTTAAAGTCGGAGCAGTTACTGCGGGCAGAGCCTTCCTCGCGCGATTCATCACTCTCGACAGCTCGTAAAGTGCCCTTCCCGTCACTGCGCCATAAGCGAGACTTCTCTCGCGCTCGATAGGATCGTGAATCGAGCGGGGATTCTTCCCGTTTAGTTCGCCGGCCAATCCGCCCCAAAGCCAGTGGGTTGCGGCGGCGATGCGGAGCAGCCGCGGCATGCCCAGATAAGGCGCGATAAGAATCAGAGCCGGGATGTCCCGGAACTCCGCGGCTAGCAGAACAGCCAGTGCCCCGCCCATCGAGAGTCCGACGACGCTGACCGCGTTGCTCCGGTCTCGCATTTCGAGCAGTGAGTTCCTTGCCGCATCGATCCATTCGTCGGCGCGCGACCGGGTGAATGTTTCCATCGTGCGTCCGTGTCCCGGTAGCAACGGCACGAGTACGCTGTAGCCACTCTTGTGCAATCTGTGCGCAAAGAGGGAGAGTGTCTGTGGAGTGTCTCCAAAACCATGCAGGAGGAGGACTCCGTGTGAGCCCTCCTCCTGCAGGTCGATCGTTTCGGCCCCCTTCAGTACCGCGGCCGGGTCAGCGTCTCGCCAATCGACCATTCATCCTCATCATCGGACCATTTCTCTCGCTACGGGAACCGTCGCTTCCCTGTCACCATTGTGGCCAAGCGAGGATGTCAGTGAACCGGGCTCGATCAGAAAAGTCATACCCCGTCTCTCCGCGATGCCAGCCGAAACCAGGCGGCTGAGTGCCAACGCGATCGATTCTCTCGTCGCACCGACCATCTCGCAGAGGAGTCGATGATGCGCGTTCTCCAGCTTGAGACGGCCATCCGACGCTGTGAAGCTGTGGTCTGCACTGAGATGCGTCAGCGTGGACATCAGACGCTGATCGACGTTCAACGCCGCCAGCTCGTGAAGTTTCTCGAGCAGATAGGCGCGCTCCGACATTATCTGCGACAACAGCGGAATCGTCTGGGCCGGACGCTCCCTGATGAAGGCGCGGAACTGTGCTCCGCTCAGAAACATGGTCTTCGTTTCTTCCGATGCGCTCGCGTCCGTAACATAGTGACTGTACGGAGAAAGCCCTTCGCTTCCAAATGTCTGTCCGGACGTGGCGATCAAAGGAACGAATCCACGTCCTACTTTTATCTTGTTGCGCAAAACGACGTGACCCTCGAGTACGATGAAGACGCCGTCCGCGGGAGCGCCACGCTGATAGAGTTGAAATCCGGGAGGCCAGTTTGCTTTCGCGCCGTAAGCGCCGAGGGGCGCTACTTCGTCCGGAGTGAGACGTGAGCGTCGCACTCCCGTTTGCCCGTTTCTAATCTGGCTGTCTTTCATTTCATTTCTCGCCGAGCGGTCATCTAACGCAATGTCCGGGCCCGGACCGGACGAGAGATGACTTCGCGTTTTCAGCTTTTCCTTAGCAATTCCGTCGCCATCCGCAACGCATGCGTCGCCGCGTCAAAACGCTGGGCAAGGTCTGCCAGCTCTTGCCCGACAGTACCTTGATCACCGAGCCGGATCGCTTCATTCACCGACGGTAAGACCATTGTGGAATAACCGTTGTTCTCGTCAGCGGCGTAAATGAGGTTTCTAAACCACGGCCTCGTCGTCAAACCGCGTGGTCTTGTAAGGTGGCGTTCAACTTCGAGCAATGTCGCGTTGACTTGCTTCGCTGTGGCTGGCGCCAGCTGAGCCGTAAGAGCTCGGTCCCTCGCGGCGCTGAATATCGAGGCCGCATCCTCCATTCGTCCGATCGCCGCGGTCAATCCGGCCGCTGAGACTTTCAGCTGCTTGTCGGCGATTGCCTGATCAACCTGCGTTCCGAATCGCCGCATTGTTCGCGCGAATTCCAGATAGTCGTACGGCAGGATGTCGGCATTGGCGATACGCAGCAGCGTCGCAGCTCCTATTCGCGCCGCGGTCGCGTGAACCTCGAAGTTCGGGTCGCCGAACTTCGACATCCAATGATATGAATCGTACGCCGAGTGATAGACACCCTGCGGTCCCCCGAAACCCCAATCGGCGATTGGGATGCCCAGATGGTTGTAGAATCCGGCGAAGTCGGAGCCTCCACCGGGGTCGCCCATTTGTGGCTCGAGTGAATCTGCCGTCAGGTTGGCACGTTTCCTCCAGGCGTCGTACACGCTGCCCTGGTGGCTCGGATCGGGTACCTCCTTCGTGACATCGCGCAACAAAGCCCGAAGCGATGGCGATCCGCCGCCGCTGAAATTCGGACCCTGAGCGACATCATCCTGATTGAGATAGGCGACGGCACTCCGGCTCAATCGCAGAGAATCGTCCTCGACGTATTCCGTCGATCCGATCAATCCCCATTCTTCCGCGTCCCACGTCGCGAACACTATCGTGCGCTTCGGCCGCTTCCCCGCCTTCACCTGCTCCGCGATTGCGCGCGCCGCTTCCAACACGCTTACGGTACCGCTCACGTTGTCCGCCGCGCCTGGTCCCCATGCATCGCGGTGCCCGCCGATCATCACGATCTCATCCGGGAATTCGCTCCCACGAACGATCCCGAAGGTGTCCCAGATTTCCTTGTAAGGATTCGTCGTGGCGTCTGTCGTCACCGCCATTCGCGCTTGCACAGGGCCGGGCCCGACGTGGTATCTGAAAGGAAGGCCTCCCTGCCACGGCTGCGGAATCGATTGCCCCGACAATCCGCGCAGAAGCTCGGCGGCATTTCCATAAGAGATGGGAAGTACCGGAATATGGGGTACCTCCATTTGCGATACCGGAATTCTCTTCGCGTTCACGGTGCTCGGGTACCCTGGCGTACTCGGATCACCATCGGGGTTCATGACGCTTCCACGCTGAATCCCCTGCGACGGCCTCATTGGGCCGACGGGATACACGTCTCCGCGCACGTAGCCATCGTCGGCGGGATCGCTGTAGATCATAAGCCCGACCGCTCCATGCTTTTCGGCCTCCCGAGCTTTGATGCCGCGGTACGACCGGCCATAGCGCGCGATCGCGATCCTTCCCTTCACCGAAACGCCCATCGAGTCGAGCTGCGCGTAGTCTTCGATCAGTCCGTAGTTCACGTAGACGACGTCACCATGGACATCTCCCGCGGCGCCATAACCATTGAAAGGCATCACCTGGGGGAACGCGACCGATGTCGTGTCTTCGGAAATTGGACCTTCCTGCAGATTCAGCTCGACCGGGTCGGGTGCGATGCGCCACGCTCGCGTACTCAGCGGGTGGGGCATCCATACGCTGTATGAGCGCACTTCTGTCTCGAGGCCCCACGACTTCATCTGATTCACCACATAGTCACGCGTGCGTGCCTGTGCTGGAGTGCCAGCCATGTGAGGCTGGAATGAGAGAAACTTCGAGTGCGCGGATGCACTCGCAGGCGATGGACGGGAGATAACATCGGCTTCCGTGGCGCGTTCGGTCGTCGCTGACTGGGGCGAGTATCCGGGACTCGTCTGCGCGCCGAGCGGAAGAGCGAGCACGAGCGTCACTGAGAGTGCGAGTTTCATGATCATTTACGGACGGATACCTCCGTTTGGGCTTGGTGCCGTTGAAATGCGGTGTCTATTCGTCCAGCTGTTCAAGAGCGGCGGAGATTGCTTCACGGAGTCTGGCTTCGCCTTCTGGCCCTGGCGCAACACTGCCAGCGAGTGAGTTGAATTTGGCTAACATCTCCTCGTCCACATATTTCTCGGGCTGGCGTACTCCGAGCGACTCCAGAGAACGAACCGCCAATCGTCGAAGCAGCGACAGAGTAGAGCTTTCGAGTCCCACCAGTGATTGCGGATCGGGGGGCGCTGTGACCGAGGCACGGTCACGTTTCCGTCTCGGGGCGTTGAGAAGCGACGAGATCGAACCCAGCTTCACGACGAAGGATCCCGGTGTATGCTCCCGCCACTCACTTACGACACCACGTCTTCGCAAAGCCGGCAAAAGCGCGACGATCGCCGCGCGTACTGTGGAGACTCCGCCGGGACTTTGGTTGCCACGCCCGGTTATCAGCAGGACTTCGCTCGTCCCTGTGACTTGTCGCTCGCGTAACCATGCTTCGGCGCGATGACGCGCGTCCGCGGCAGTTGGCAGTGACTCTCGAAGATTCAGAATGTTCTTCGGCCCAAACTCCGCCTCGTCAAAAGCCTTCCAGACGGAATGAAGTGAGACCCTACCGGATCGCATTCTGAAGGACGTGGCCGTCGAGTTTCTCCTGCGGTGTTGCATGAACGATCGCCGCCAGGGTGGGTGCCATGTCGACCACCCTCGCAAATTCTGCGTAACGGCCACGCTTGACGTCATTCCCGTAGAAAATGATCGGGACCTGCGCATCCGAATCGTTCGGACTTCCATGTTGCGCCTGATAGCCGGCCAGCCAGTAGTTATAGGGAGCCAGTGTCACCACCATGGCTGCCTTGCTCTCGTCACCAAACATGTGCAGCCACCGGCGCGCGATCCTGTCATTCACGGTATCTGCCCGCGCGAGATCCGTAATTCTGTCCGCGCGCGCAACGCCAGGCACGCGAAGAAAGTCAGCACGCACCGCGCGCAGCAGTGAGTCCTGATTGATCCTTGTTTTCGCGAGAGCCGACCGGTCGAGTTCCAACACTCCACTGTCGAACGAAAAGCCATTGCCACTGTAAGCGCCAGCATAGTTGAGTCCGTAACCCGGTACGCCGGCTTCAGAAAGCGAGTTGCTCAGTCGTTGCAGAACTGGTCGGACATTGACACGGATTGCCCCCACGTTTGGATCGTGCGCGTGATTTTCCGGAAAGGGCGTAAGACCATGATCCGCGGTCAGAGCGATGACGACGTCCTTCTGATTTCGAATGCGGAAGAGCGAATCGAGGAATGTGCCCAGCGATCGATCGAGACGAAGTATCTGATCGTGGAGCTCTCTGGAATCTGGTCCATAACGGTGACCGATCGCGTCGGTAGTCGATAGCGAGATCGCGAGGACATCGGTCCGTGGGCCTGCGCCGAGATTGAGCGCATTGACGCCAGCAAGCGCAAAATTGAGCGTCAGATCATCCATCCATGGAAACTCGGCGAGCACGCGAGCGGCCGTGTCAGGTGAAGCAGATTCAACATGCGGAAACAGGAATCCGACGCCACCAGACTCTAGCGGAATGCTGTCCGGTTCGGGGTACGCGTTCTCTGGTAACGAGAGCTGCCACGCGCGACCAGCGAAACTCGCAGGAAGCTTCCGCGCATTGAATGCGTTCACCCAATCCGGAAGAGCAGAGCCGTAGTAAGTGCTCGTCGTGAAGTTGCCATTCGGGGAGTACCAGAAGACAGGCTGTTTCGACCTTCCGATCGGAAGAATCGCGGCGCGATCCTTCCTCGATACCGACAGGACTCGGGTGCGCGGATCTTGCGCGACCAGCCAGTCGACGAATGTAGTGCCGCGAAAACGAAACGGCGATGCTCCCGGACCGGGAGCATCAATGAGCGTCACCGTGGTGTCATATACGCCAGCAGAATTCGCGGAGATGCCGGTGTGAACCGGGAAACGACCCGACAGCGTTGCCGAATGGCCGGGCGCCGTTTCAGTTATGGCATGATCCTGAAACGCGTTGGTGAATACGGCGCCGTCTCTGTAGAGTCTGGCCAGCCCACCAGTGAGCTGCGACTCGAAACGCGTGAGATAATCGGGGCGCATCGCGTCAACCGTTATGAACAGCACCAGCCTCGGTCTGGAAGAATCACGGGCTTGTGCTTGCGCGGGAACCGCGAACAGGACCGCGAGCACTATAAGCATTAGAATGTTTTGGAACCGACGAGTCATTGATTCCTTCTTGGCAGTATTGGTTTTTCTACTTGCACTGCGCGGGCGCGCCCGCGGCTAGTCCAAACGCCGTCGTGACAACTATCCTCCAACCCTCGGGCGTCTTCAAGAAGATCCGTTCGGAGACGCCGCTCGAAGTCGTGTCCTTCTGCGTCACAGTGTAACAGTAAGTGCCGTACACGACACCCGGCGCAATTGGGAGCACACGCAGATTCCTGGCGACGAGAGTGTCGGGCCACGTCGAATCGCGGCGCGCGCTCCAGCCATCGTACCCGAGCTCGAGCCCCGCCGGTCCATTGCGCCCCAGCGTCGCCGTGTGAAGATATGTGGCGAGATATCGCGCGCGGTCACGTTTGTGTATCGCGTCTATGTTCTGTTCGAACAGGCGCCGCGCCTCAACTGTGTCCGAGGCGGACGATCCTGACGGTGACGGACCAGTATTGGGCGCCATGGGTGCGCACCCGATTGCCACGAACAGCGCGAGGAGTCGGCGGGACGAGAGTCTCGTCGATGCCATACATCTCTGGGGAAAATGTCCCCGCAATCTTAACCGGAGAAGCTTTGGTTGGCGACTCCGGTTCCGGACTAATGGCCGATGATGCTCTCGAGAATATGCACGCCACGCATCAGATCATCCCGATCCATTACGAGCGGCGGAAGAATGCGGAGCGTGTGCTCGCCAGCAGTGAGCGCGAGCAGACCTTCGTCCCAACCGCGCTTTACGATTTCGTTCGCCGATTCGACTACATCGAGACCCCAGATGTAGCCAGTTCCGCGAATGGCTCGCACTTTGCCGGAGCGTCGGGCGACCGCATCAAGCTGCTCCCCGAGCCATGCTCCGTTTTCACGAACGGCCCTCAGCAGAGATGGATCCGACAGCCGGTCTACGACGTAGCCGGCAACTGTCGCCAAGAGAGGTCCGCCGCCAAAGGTCGTTCCATGATCTCCCGGTTGAATTGTCGCTGCAATTTCCTCTGACACGAGAACTGCACCCATGGGCAACCCGCCAGCCAAAGGCTTGGCAAGCGTCAGCATATCGGGAACGACTCCAAAATTCTCGTACGCGAAGAAATGCCCGGTACGGCCGAGACCGCACTGAATCTCGTCAAAAATGAGAGCGATCTCCCGCTCAGCCGTTAGCGTGCGAAGGCGGCGGAGAAAATCGGAATCGAGTACGCGCACTCCTCCTTCGCCCTGGATCGGCTCGACGATCAGCGCGGCAACCGTCTCTCCATCGAGGGCGGTGTCGAGATCGCGGAGGTCGCGCTCACAAATTGAGACCCCGCCGGCGAGGGGGCGAAACGGTGCGCGATACGAGGGACGATCGGTCGCGGCGAGAGACGCGAAGAGCCTGCCGTGAAAGCTTCCACGCAGAGCGATGATCTCGACTTTTGCATCAGTGCCTGTCTTTCGGGCCCATCGCCTCGCGAACTTGAAAGCGCCTTCGTTCGCCTCCGCCCCTGAGTTGCAGAAAAACACCTTGGACGCGAATGATCGCTCAACCAGCTTGGCAGCGAGCTGCTCACCAGCCGAGGTTCGATAGAGATTCGATGTGTGGATCAGGCCGGTGCTCAATGCCTCGCTGATCGCCTGCGCAATTCCAGCGTCTCCGTAACCGAGCGCATTCACCGCGATCCCGCTTGCAAAATCGAGATAGCGCTTGCCATCGGAGTCGATGAGCTCTACGCCATCCCCCATCACGAGCTGCATCGGCGCGCGCTTGTAGGCTGGAAGAAGCGGAGATGACTCCGTTGACGAAATGGTCACGACTTCCTCTCCGATCGGCAACGTGATTGTGTTCATAAGGCAACGCTCTGTGAATGGGTAACAAAGGTTCCGCGCTCGCCATCGCTGAGACCGGCAAGATCACAGATTCGTACGCGCATAACTCCAGCGATGAGGGCGGCTTGAGCCGACTCGAGCTTGGCCGCCATACCGCCGACAGCAATGCCGTTTGCTGTCAGCTCACGGGCGGTTTCAATGCTTAGATTGGTGATTACTTCACCGTCGCGATCGTGAACGCCTTCGACATCGGCGATCAGCAGGAGCTCTTCGGCTTCGAGCGCAACGGCGATGGCGGCAGCAGCATCGTCACCATTGACATTCAGCGGACCGCCTTTCGAGCTCCTCGCGTTGTATCCAACCGGCGAAATTACCGGTAAATACCGGCCCTTCAATAGAGTGCGAAGGACCCCAGCCTTTACGAGGACGGGCTGACCCGCGAACCCGAGCGAAGCAACATCGATCAGCTCGGCGCCAATCAGAGCACCATCCTCTCCCGATATACCCACTGCGGGCAGACCGGCAGCGACCAGCGCATTCACGAGTCGCTTGTTGACGACCCCAGATAGCACCATGCGCAGAAGCTCGAGATCTCCCTCCGATGTGACACGACGCCCGCCGACGAATGCCGGTTCCCTTCCAAGCGCGCGCTGCATTGCGGACATCTCGTCACCACCGCCGTGTACCACGCAAAGCTCGCCAGGTTCGGCGTCCCACGCCTCACGAAGAGTTGCTGCCAGGCAAGGATCGCCCTGCGCCCGTCCGCCAATTTTCACGACGCGCATCATGCCGGTAACCCCGCCTGCTCGCTCAGGCCCAGCAAAACGTTTGCGTTTTGCAGCGCCTGCCCCGCTGCTCCCTTTACCAGATTGTCGATTGCCGAAATGATGATGAGCGTGGGTTGGCGAACATTTGCTGCTTTGGCAACGCTCACACGTACAACGTTTCGGCGTACGACGTCTTTGAGCGATGGTGGTTGGTCCGCAATCTCGATGAACGGCTCACCGCGGTAACAATCGCGCCAGAGATCGGACGGATCGTCAGCATACTCGTTAACCGGAATCGTGATCGTCGCCAGAATTCCTCGGGCGACTGGAAGCAAATGGGGCGTGAACAGTATGTCGTTGTCGCGGCCACCCAGTTCCTTCGTCACCGCTCGCATTTCCGCGATGTGTCTATGCTCATTCCCCACCGCGTACGCACGGAAATCCTCGGCGACTTCGGCGAATAACAGATCGGGGCGAGCCGAATAGCCAGCGCCGGTAACACCACTGGCAGCGGAGACATTTATGGTAGCCCCGGGCACCACCCAGCCTGCTTTGAGGAGCGGTGCAATGGCGAGCAAAATGGCCGTCGGGTAGCAACCGGGATTCGCCACAATGTCCGCCCCTGGAATCTTGGCGCGCATGAGTTCAGTGAGCCCGTAGGGCGCCTGAGTCTGGTCGATCGCTGCGGCCGCACCCGGTCTGAAATCGGACGAAAGATCCACCACCCGCGCTCCGGTGGCGCGTGCATTTCCAACCCACTTGGCCGATGCCCCGTGCGGAAGCGCTGTGAAGACGACCTCAGCTTTGTTCAACGGCGCATCTTCTGTGGCTACATAGGTCACCTCGGTTGCTCCGATGCGAGCGCGCTGCCCCCGTTGCTCGTTGGCGGAGGCAAACGCAAGCTCAAGCCTGGGGTGGCGCGCGATTAGCCCGCATAGCTCCCGACCCGCATAGCCGCTTGCACCAAGGACTCCCACCGGAACTTTATGCATAAGGAATGCATAACATTACACTCACGGCTCGTCAATGATCCGCACCGTCCGCTCGCGCAATCCTTTCTGCAGTGCTAAACTCAGTTCCGTGGCCAACAAGCGCGAACGACACGACACGATCCTCGAGATCGTAGACTCTCGAGTCGTGAGCAGCCAGGAGGATCTCCGCAAGCTGCTGCTCCAGCGGGGCTGGGATGTGACCCAGGCAACTCTCTCCCGCGACCTACGGGAATTGCGGCTCGCCCGGGTCCCGACCCCTGAAGGCGCCAGATACGCGATTACCGACGGCAGCATAGAGGAAAGCAGAGCCGCGCTCGATACCCTCCTGCCGCAGCTTTTCCTCCGGATCGACGGCGTGAGCGAAATGCTGGTGCTCCGCACTGTCCCCGGAGGGGCGCAGCCCATCGCACTGTTGGGGGCGACGACACGATCCTGATCATTTGCCGGTCGGTTGCCGCCCGCGAGCGTGTTCTCCGGCGCCTCAAAGCCCTCGCCGGAGAGCCCGGGTAAAGTCTTGACGGGGCTGGCCGGACCGATTAAATATTCAGTCATTCTGTATACTTATCGACTGAGGCGCCTGTGATTCGTACGATTGCCCTTGCCTATTCCGGTGGGCTCGACACATCCATAATCGTCCCGTGGCTCAAGGAACGCTATGGCGCGCGCGTCATCTGCATCGCCGCGGATATCGGCCAGGGCAACGAGCTGGAGGGAGTGCGAGCAAAAGCGATAGCATCGGGCGCCGACGAGTGCTACGTCGAAGATCTGCGTCAGGAATTCGTGGAAAAGTTCGTCTGGCCCACCCTTCGCGCTGGCGCTATCTACGGTCGGAAGTACCTCCTCGGAACCTCGATGGGGCGTCCTCTTATCGCGCGTCGGCAGGTTGAGATCGCGCGCCAGGTGGGTGCGGATGCTCTTGCTCATGGCTGTACCGGCAAAGGAAACGACCAGGTTCGCTTTGAACTGACATATGCTGCCTTTGCACCAGATCTGCCGATTATCGCGCCCTGGCGCGAGTGGGATATTCGGAGCCGCGAGGACGCGATTGCCTACGCCGAGTCTCGCAATATCCCCGTTGCCGCGACGAGGGAAAAGATCTATTCCCGCGACCGGAATATCTCACATCTCTCACGAGGGGGGCGTGCTCGAGCAGCCGGGGACCGCACCACCGGCCGACCTTTTCATGCTGACGACCGCGCCAGAGAACGCTCCCGACCAGCCTGAGGAAGTCACCATCGGATTCGTCAACGGGATTCCAATGTCGGTAAACGGTGCCGAGCTGGATCCGGTGGACCTTGTCGTCGCGCTCAACACGATTGGCGGACGGCACGGAGTCGGACGCATCGATCTCGTCGAGGATCGACTTGTCGGGATGAAGTCGCGCGGCGTCTATGAGACCCCTGGTGGTACTCTGCTCTACTCAGCTCACAGCGAGTTGGAGCAACTGGTGCTCGACCGTCGGACTCTCGCCGCCAAGGATAGCATCGCTCCGCGCTACGCGGATCTTGTATATGAAGGCCGGTGGTGGACGACAGAGCGTGAGGCGTATGACGCGTTTGTAAACGTGACGCAGGAGCGCGTCACCGGATCCGTGACGCTCAAACTTTACAAGGGAACCGCCGCGGTGGTGGGTCGCGAGAGTGATTACGCTCTTTATGACGAACGTTTCGTTACCTTCGGCGAAGACGACGTTTATCAGCAGAGTGACGCTGCGGGCTTCATCCGGTTGTACGGACTTTCCGCACGGGTCCGGGCGATCCGGGACCAGGAACTGGCAGCGGCCGCACAGCGTCGGAGCGAAACGAAAGCGCAGGAGCCCGCAACTCTGGCCATCGCCTGACCGGCAAGGAGATCAGCATGTCGGACCACTCATCGCACAAGCTTTGGGGTGGACGGTTCTCGATCCCGACTGCGGGTGCTCTGGACGCACTCAACCGGTCCATTGGCACCGATTACCGTCTCTGGCCATTCGATATCAATCTATCTCAGGCCTGGGCAGTGGCCCTTTGGGGGGCCGGAGTCCTGACGCTCGAGGAAAGCAAGAAACTCGAGCGCGGTCTCGCTGCTGTTGGCCAGAAGCTCGGAGCTGGTGCTCAGTCGCTTCCATCCGACGAAGACGTGCACACGCTCATTGACCGAATGCTTCACGATGAGGTCGGCGAAGTAGCGTCGAAGCTTCATACCGGCCGCAGCCGAAATGACCAGGTTGCAACCGCGACCCGCCTCTGGTCGATGGATGCGTGTGCGAAGCTCGATACCGCGGTCCGTGCCCTTCAGCAGGTAATGTTCGATCACGCGGTGACGCTCGACGACGTGCTGATGCCGGCATACACACACCTTCAGCGCGCCCAACCAGTAGCCGCCGCACACTGGATGTTGTCGCATTTCTGGCCGCTCGAGCGGGATCGAGCACGAATTGCTTCGGCGTCACGTGCTGCGGCGGTATTGCCCCTTGGCTCGGGTGCGATCGCTGGTTGCGCGTTTCCAATTTCCCGGGTTTTGCTCCAGGGCAGTCTTGGTTTTAGCTCCGTGTCGCAGAACAGCATCGACGCCGTTGGTGATCGCGATTTCGTCGCCGAGCTCTTGTTCACGGTAGCGATGACTGCCACGCATCTTTCCCGGCTCGCCGAAGATCTGATTATTTATGGCTCGAGCGAATTCGGATTCGTTCAATTCGGCGACGCGTTCACTACCGGTTCGAGCATGATGCCGCAGAAGCGCAATCCCGATGCGTTGGAGCTTGCGCGTGGCTCAGGCGCGCGTGCCATTGGAGATCTAACGACGCTGCTGGCGACGCTCAAGGGAATACCCAGCGGCTACAACAAGGACCTCCAGGACGACAAGCGCGTGTTATTCGACGCTGTTGATACGATCATGCTCGTGCTGCCCGCTGTATCCGGCGCACTCCAGGAGGTTCGCTTCAACCCCAAGCGAATGCGCGCTGCGCTGTCGAGCAGCATGATGGCGACCGATCTCGCCGATTATCTAGTGGAGAAGGGAGCAAGCTTCCGCGAGGCGCATTCTTCAATCGGCTCTTTGATTCGCGAGAGTGAGCGCGAAGGCTGCGAGCTCGATGGATTGCCCCTCGCATCGTTCAAGGCTGCACATTCACTATTCGGCGATGACGTTCTTGACTGGCTCGACCCCGCACGCTCAGTGGCACGTCGCGATGTTCCCGGCGGTACGGGTCCGACTGCGCTCGGTGCACAGCTTCGTTCCGCGCGTGAAGCTCTCCGGCCAGCAACAGATGCCGCACGTGGGAACGAGCTGGTGCTTCGGGCAGTCTAGGAATGGCAGTTGACGGGGAAAAGAAAAGCGCACGATCGTGCGCTTTTTTCTCCCCCCTTCTATAAACTCAGAACATCAACCCGAACGTAATTGGGACGAAGTGGATTACTCCGCCTTTCGAGGGCTCGCGGGAGATAAAGTGATACCTCGACTCGATGAAGCTCGCAATCGGCCCCAAGCCGAACGTAAAACCGGCTCCGGCATTTAGTCCGAGATGATTCTCCGACTTCGAACCGGCAACATCTAACTTGGTGTTGTATGCCCCTCCTCCCGCCACGATGTAGCTCTTGATTGTGGTTCCCGGAAAAGCGTACACGGCATTAGCGAGCAGACCAGCGATTCGAAAACTGTATGTATTGCTCGCTCCGGCCTGGGGCGAAGTGACATCCTTGCGCGAGAAGCTGTTATAGATCCCGTCAAATCGAACGCCAATCGGCAGGTCGGGAGCGCCTAGCGCGAGGGCAATGATCCCGTTGAATCCGGTAATCTGGGTGTCGCTCAACTTTCCGACTGGTATGGCCGCGCCTCCACCGATTCCCAGAGCGTAGGTCTTCTGACCAGCCACTCGAGTGGAGAGAAAGGCTGAAGCAAGAACCGAAACCGCAATAATTGTCAAAAGTCGCTTCATCTGGCCTGACCGGGATTCATTGTTGGATGAGTGTAAGAAGCGGGACAATATAGCGTGAGAACCACGTTGCACCGAAAGCAGAGATGCGTTACCGTTAAATATCCTTGATTAGTAGGATAATATATGGCTAGGGTGTATACCATTGCCACAGCCGCACTTACACTCGGAACCTCGATGAAATGGCTCGATAACGTGCTGTCGCACAATCGTGTCTCTGGGGTTGTACAGCAACGTCAAGGAGTGTCTCGTCGACTTTCAGTCGAGGGCTTGGTCGGTCTGGGCGTCGCGGTTTTGCTGGTACGGGAGCTTGGGCTTCCGATCGCAAAAGCGATCGCCGTAGCCGAGAATCTCGCGAAGGACGAGGGTCGGTATATCGCGTCTCGAGGGCTCATGCTCACACTCGATCTATCATCATTTCGGGCAGACCTGCTCGAACGCCTTGAAAACGCCGTCGAGATCGCGCCCGTTCCGAAGAGAGGTCGCCCCCATAAGAACAAAACGGGGCGCCTCGATTGAGACGCCCCGCCAGATTGTGCCAGTGAAGCGGACGTGGCTTAAGAAGCCTTCGTCACGTTCTCGGCAGCTGGACCCTTCTGACCCTCGACGATGTCGAACTCTACCGCATCGCCTTCTGCAAGGGACTTGAAGCCCGAGCCGGAGATCGCGCTGTAGTGAACGAAGCAATCCTTCTGCCCGTTGTCAGGTGTGATGAATCCAAAGCCCTTCGCGTCGTTGAACCACTTCACTTTGCCGGTCGTACGCATTCCCTACTCCTGGAAAATTGTGTCTTGGGGAGCGGAATTACGCCCGACCCTCGACAATCTGATACGCAGGTCTCACTAACCCCGCATTGGACTTGAGCCCGCAGCAAGGGCTTTCACCCGTACTCCTGGCTCGACTTGGCGGAAAAATAGCAAGGACCGGCTGAGCAGACAATAGAAAGATTCAGGGGCCCACAATACGGACGTTTGAGACGAAGTACTCCGTCTCTCCAAAGCACGACGACGGAACCCCTCGATGCTGTTCGTAGGTCAGGGAAACACGCTTTCCCAGATCCTGCTCCAGAATTGAAGCGATCGAGTCACTGCGCACGGTAAAGTTGAAGATCTGAGGGGTCACTGATCCAGGGAGATTGACCATTGCCAGCTCGCCCTCCCAGGTCTTGCAGAGCCAACCCTTCTTTGAAAGCTTCTGCACGTATCCGGCGCGCTCACCCGTGGAATACACGTAGCCCAGGGTCACCCATGACCAGAGCGAAAAAATCACGAGGGGTGCCAGGATGATCATCAAGAGCAGAATCAGTACTGGCTTGCGGTACGTTCTCTTTGGCGGAGACGATGCAGGAGCAGCATCAGCCACCTCGGGAGTATCAGCCATCTAAGCTCCAGTAAGTGCCGGGAAAGAAGCGGTGCGTCGTTCGCATGCACCGGTCAGGCCAGGGAATTAGCTTTCAGATTCAACACACGCAAGAACCGTTGACCACTATCGCGCGCAGAAAGACCGCGACTGCCATCGTGGGTGGCGTACCCGTCGGGTCGTCCCACCCCATCGTCGTGCAGTCCATGACCAACACCGACACGGCCGACGCTTTGGGTACCGCACTCCAGGTGGCGGAACTGTCCAGGGCCGGAAGCCGACTAGTCAGAGTCACGGTAAACAACGATGATTCTGCACGTGCGCTGCCGGAAATTGCCGGCAGACTGGTTGATATGGGCGTCTCCGTTCCATTGATCGGAGACTTCCACTACAACGGTCATTTGCTGCTCGCAAAATATCCCGCGACGGCGAAAACCCTCGACAAATACCGAATCAATCCGGGCAATGTGGGTGGAAAGCGGCGCGACGAGAATTTTCGAACGATCATCCAGATAGCGCTCGACAACGACAAACCTGTCAGGATCGGCGTGAACTGGGGCTCGCTCGACCAGGACCTTCTCACGACGCTAATGGACGACAACGCGCGCAGCGCCGAGCCGCGAGCCGCGAAGGAAGTCTACATCGAGGCGATGATCCAAAGCGCGCTCCGCTCGGCGTTTATCGCTGAAGAGATGGGGTTCAGACATGACCGCATAATCATTTCCGCCAAGGTATCGGGCGTTCAAGATCTCTTGGACGTATACCGGCAGCTCGCGGCCCGATGCGATTATCCGCTCCATCTCGGTCTCACCGAAGCTGGCCTCGGGTCAAAGGGCATCGTCGCCAGCACCGCAGCGTTGTCGATCCTGCTATCGGAAGGAATTGGAGACACAATCCGCGTTTCCCTGACTCCGCGACCCGGCGGAGATCGGACCGAAGAGGTGAACGTCGCGCAGCAGATCCTTCAGTCGCTCGAGCTACAGAGCTTCAACCCGCAGGTGACAGCGTGTCCGGGATGCGGCCGCACCACATCGACTTTCTTCCAGCACATGGCGGAAGACATCCAGACTTATCTGCGGGAGCAGATGCCGACATGGCGCGATCGTTACCCGGGCGTGATAGAAATGAAGGTCGCAGTGATGGGGTGCGTCGTTAACGGGCCGGGGGAGTCAAAGCACGCGAATATCGGCATCTCGCTTCCTGGAACCTTCGAAGATCCCAAGGCGCCCGTGTACGTCAACGGCAAATTGATGGTCACCCTCAAAGGCGAAACCATCGTTCCAGAGTTCTTGAGGATACTCGAGCAATACGTCGAGAAGACCTACAGCACGGGGACAGCCACGGCTGCAACGCCTGGCTAGCGCTTGCTTCAGCCAGCGAGCTCCTGGAGCTCGCCCGAAACTGCGTCGAGCTCCGCCATGATCGGAGCATCGAATCCGACTTCGCGAAGCCTTTCGTAGACCTGGCGATACCAGCGACCGGTCCCGACTCTTCCCCCGCCGAAGCGATTCCAGATCGTCTCAGTGTCCACGGTTCTCCTCAGATCCGAAAGGATCGACGACGCATTATGAATCTTGTCCGCGGCGCAAACCCAACGCGCCTCTTCGCTCGCTTCTGAGAGCCGTTCCAGATAATCTGTCTTGCGGTCGTCGCCGGAAAGCTCCACTCCGTCATCGTCGTGGCGGCGGTATGTTACGGCCAACACGGTATCCAGAACTTTCGCGCCGAATTTATCGCCAATTCGTTGCTCCAGCATTTCCCGGGAATAGCCTTCCCGAACGCAGTCCTCGATCACGTCGTGAAGGATCCCCGCCACGACCGTATTGCTGTCGCAGCCGTATCGAGTGAGAATCACAGCCACGTTCGCGGGATGCGTGAGGTAGGGAAGCTTCGTTCCCTTTCGCACCTGGCGGTCGTGATGCTTGGCCGCGAACGCGAGTGCATGATTGATTACGTCGGAGTAACCGGTGACTGTCATTGCTTCGTCGCAAACCAGGACACGAGTCGTTCGAGCCCTTGCTGGTCTTCTGCTTTGAACGCATCCAGCCGGTCAGAATCTACGTCGAGAACCGCGATTAAATCACCCCGCTGATCGATAACGGGGACAACGATCTCTGACCGGGATCGCGCATCACACGTGATATGCCCGGGATACTTTTCGACATCCGCGACGATTACGGTTTTCATTTCCGCGGCGGCTGTTCCGCACACCCCCTGACCGAACACAATGTCGAGGCAGCCGAGGCTTCCCTGATACGGTCCGACTCGGAGGAGCTGCCCGGGAACAACCACACGATAGAAACCAGTCCACAGATGGCCGAATGCGTGATGCACCAGAGCTGCCATTGTAGCCATCGCTGTGACATCGTCGTCGATGCCCTCGAGAACGGCGTCGCTGTGTCCCTTCAACTCGGCGTACGCGCGAGCTTTCGGGACGCTTCTCAGATCAGGAATTGTCTCGGCCATTACCCGCTACCGCGCCGTCGCAAGCTCTGGCTGAAACGCTCCTGATTGTCGAGTGGCCCCGAGCATCTCCTCCCGCGTCTCCAGCTGTGGCATTTCCGCATCCCATAGCACGAGTCCGTGGATGCGCATATCGGCGCCGCGAAGGCTGTCCACAGCGCTCTTGAGCCCGCCCACAGTGGTGTGGGCGATTCTCGCACAGAGTATGACGTCCGGAGCCGGGATGATGCTGCTGGCGCTCCGCTGAACGTAGCTGGTTGGAGCTGCGATGATGATGAAGTCATAGCGTCGCTGCATCCGAGCAAGCTCTTTGCGCACCTCTTCAACGACATTTGGCTCTGGAAGTCCGGAGCGCCGCGTGCCGCTCGGAAGCACGTCCAGCGGACGGTCGCGACCAATGGTCGTCGGAATAATCGCTTCCGGCCAGGTTGCATTGCCCGTGATGATTCCCGAAAGGCCAGGGTCAGGTCGGATTCGCAGGACGCTTGCGACGCTGCACGTTGTGGGATCGACATCGACGAGCAGAGTGCTCCGGGCCTCGTAGGCCGCGGATGCAGCCACATTCGCCGCGACGGTAGCTACAATGCCGGGGTCATCGCCCGTGATCGTCACGATCGGGACGCTTGCTTCGACCGATGCGATGTGCAGATAAAGCGTTCTGTAACTCTCAGAGACGACATCAATGAGAGGTGGTGCCTCCACATCCGCTTGCCGGCGGCTTCTTTCCACGACGACTTCCGGCGGCTTGATCACAGTTAACACGCGGGCGCCGCTTATTTGCTCCGCCTCACGCGGGTCGGCGATGTGCGGGCGTTTCAACTCGGTTCCGAACGATGCCGCAAATCCAACGGCCAGTGCGAGCACTAGCGCGGCGGCGAGCATTGCCCACGGTGGAGCACCCACGTTGGCAAGCTCGCGCGCGTGTGCCGACTCACGATCAATGCGCGTGTTCTTCTGGTTTATCTGAGCCAGCTGCGCTAACGACGTCGCGTAGTTTTGCTGCGCAGTCGCGCGCTGGGCGACGAGTTTTGTCGTATCAACCGTTATTACTGGCTTGACCACCGGTGCTGGCGTCGGGCGTATCAGCGCTAGCTTTCCTCGCACCTCACCGCGCTTCGCGTCGGCGATCCCCTGTATTTGGCGGCCGATC
>WNGP01000301.1_pt1 | contig 37340 bp, 33 predicted proteins | sample 5407671 | NCBI WGS metagenome assembly WNGP01 (sample SAMN13153381, study PRJNA577476) | soil metagenome | isolation source: 40 cm soil or saprolite under Garry oak tree replicate 2 | place: USA:California | collected 2016-06-15 | reverse complement strand
GCGCCTTTAGATAAAGCGCGTTCGCCAGCACAAGCCGAGTCGTCTTATCCAGCGCCCCTCCCGGAATCAGATCGCGAATCCGGTCACGCGTCTGGTCTGTCACCCATTTGTTGATGCGCTGTGTGGCTCCCCCGGGATCAGCAACGAAATCGATCGGCTCGAATGCCCCGCCGAAATTTTGTTTTATTAATGAGAGAAACGTCTCGCGAAAATGATAGCCCTTTTGCGCAAAAAGCCGGTTGGCGATATTCAAGGTGATCGGTACGCTCGGGCCGCCAAATTTTTTGGATTGTTTTACCAGCTCCGCTGTTTTCGCGCTCATTTGTTCGAGCGAACGCTGCAGAGCGGAGAATGAGGCGGGCACATCTCCGTCGTCTGGAAAATGCAAAACCCGCGCCATCTCGCTGCGCGTTTCGCCGTCGGTCCCGGCAAATGTCATGGCCAGCGCGCTATCGATTGAGTACGGCGAAATGCAAAGGTTCTCGGCGCCTGTGGCAAGCTGCCGGTAAAGATCGACCCCGACCTCGTTCGTCGCTTTTGCCGCCAATTCAAAACTTGGCGCGCCATGCGCAACCATGACGGCTAGCGCGCCGAAAACATTCGAGATAAGAAAGCGTTTCATGTGCACCATCAAAATCTGAATGATTCGCGCGTAAAGGCTTCTTTTGGATGACTGGGCTTCCGGCAAGCTCAGGTCGAGGCGAAAGCGGCGCAGCAACGCCGCACTCCAAAACGCTAGCGCCTGCCATGCGCGCGGCGCGACGGCCACGTTTTGGAGTGCGGCATTGCTCTGCCGCTTTCAATCGTGCTACGCAAGCTCATGAGCATTCGGTACGGTGTCGGCATTGCAGTCAGTCGCCAGCCCTGATTTAGTTCAAAAATTCATGGGGGCACAACGAAAGCCGAACTTAATTCTCTTTCTTCCCGATCAGCAACGCGCGGATACGCTCGCTTGCTATGGAGGCGTGCAGGTTCGCGCGCCTAATCTGAATAAGCTTGCGTCTGAATCTGTGGTGTTTGAACGCACGTACGTCACGCATCCGGTTTGTACGCCGTCGCGCTCGTCACTGATGACGGGCACATGGCCACACGCCAATGGTTGCACACGTAACAGCGTGCCGCTTGACCGGCGGTTTCGCGTTTTTCCAGAGCTGACGCAAGACCAGGACTATCGGACCGCGTACATCGGCAAATGGCACCTGGGCGAGGACGGCCCTGTGGGGCGCGGATTCCAGGAGTGGATTTCCACGGATGATCATGGCGACTACACAAGGTATCTGATCTCAAACGGCGTCGCGCCGGACAAATCAAACGGGCGATTTTCGGAAGTAGCGATCAGCAATCTGCCGATCGAGCTAGCGCGGCCAAAATTTCTAGAGAAGCACTCCTGCGACTTCATCGAGAAACATCAGCGCGATCCTTTCATTTTGGTGGTTGCATTCGTGGAGCCGCATTCGCCCTACAACGGTCCGCTCAACGATGTGAATCCGCTCGATGACGTGCAGCTCGATACGACAGCGACGCTTCCAGAAAGCGAAGACATTCCGTTGCGATACCGTTTGATGCGCGAATGGCAGCAGGCTGAAGCCATGTTGGATCGAGAACGTTTGCCGAAGCAGTTGTTCTTTGGGATCACGCCGGACGAATACCGAAGTATTAAACAGCGTTACCTCGGTCTGGTTACACTCGTGGACGAAAGCATTGGTGCGGTTCTTCGTTGTCTGGAGCGATGCGGCTTGGCGGAAGACACGATCGTGGTACACACCAGCGACCATGGCGATAGTCTGGGTGCGCATCATCTTTTCGGAAAAGAAACCATGTTCGAACAGGCTGCGCGCGTGCCTTGGCTGATTCGGTTGCCGGGCCAAACCCGCCCGAAGATGATTTCATATCCAGTGAGCCACATCGATTTCGTGCCGACCCTGCTGGATCTTCTCGGTCAGCCAAATCCTAAGCAATGTGCCGGCAGGAGTCTGCTGCCGCTCATCAATGACGAAATTGCGCCGCCACAGAACGTCTTTCTCGAGTGGGCTCCAAACCGGACGAAGGTGAAAAAGGGAAGCAGGCTTGCTCGACGACGCACAATCAAACGCGCCCTCGAAGAAGCCACTCGCACCCTAGTTTCTCCAGAAGGCTGGAAACTTTGCCTCCGTGATAAGGATTTAAATGAACTGTATAACTTGAAAGACGATCCATTCGAGATGCGCAATCTGTACTCGGACCCGGGATGCGCATCAGTGATATCGCGCCTCTCCGGCGAGATTCATCGTTGGCAGGAATCCACAAACGACAAACTCAAGTTGTGAGTAAGACCGCCCGCTGGCCGCTGCAGCGCAGGTTTTCAAACCCACCCGCCCAGTTAGGTTCATGCGTTTTCTCTTGCTTTCTTCCGGTGCGTTTCGCTCTGTTCTCGCCACATCGCTGCTGCCGACGCTGCAGCGCGCCCAAGCCAGGGAAGCAAAAGCAGAAAGGTTATGATTATCGTTGCGGAGTCTTGATCCCTCATAGGTTTCGACCTCGGTTTGTGTTCACCTAGTAATGCGTAAAATCGGCCTGGAGGTTACGCGGAAAGCGGGGTCGCCGGGGTCAAAGTTTATCCCCGTAGAGACGTTACTCCTGCCGATTTGGGAATCGACAAGACGGCAGGGTTAAAAACCTGTTCTACAGCAATACGAGCGCGAATCGCAAATCTCCTGCCGTAGAAGCGCCTGCTGGATTTTTAGGGCGGCGGTTTCGCCGTGACTTGTGGCGCAAGCGAAGCGACGATTTGTTCGAAGCGCGGATCGCTTCGTAGCGGGTCCCAGCACGGATCCAGACGCAGTTCGCCGTAGCTCAAAAACCCGGGGAGCCCGACCGCGACAGCTAACTGTTGAAGCGCAAGATCCGTCTCGCCCGTCCATGCGTAGATAACGGCCATGTGCTTGATCAACAAATGGCCATCTATGGAATTTTTGCCGACAGGCATCAGCCCAGTAGCCCGGCGGCCTCGGCGAATTGCGTCTTCCTTGTTGCCGAGAGCTGCGTCGATCACCCCCAGTACAGCAAGCGCTTCCGGATACTTGGGGTCGGTCGCGACGAGTTTGGCCGCTTCTTTGCGCGCGATGGTGAAAGCGGCCTGCGCCGCGGCTTGATCGCCGCGCGTCCGGGCGACGACGCCCGCGCACCAGGTCCGGGGGAAAGGAATCTGGTTGTCGTAACATCCAGTAATCGGCAATGCAGCCAGCGCGCGTTCTGCACTGTCACCATCTCGCTCATACAAGGAACCCTGAAGCCAAAGTTGTGCGATATTTTCGCCCGCGCGGGGATTGTCAGCCAGAATGGATTCCACCGTGGAGTGCAGCGGTCGCGGATCAGCGTGCCAGTAGAGTTCGATGGCTGCACGATATGCTCGCATGCTTGCATCCTTGGGATCAACCGCGACTGCACGATCTAGAATGCGCCCTGCATTTGCATAACGTCGCAGGCAGACGTAACTGTCGGCGAGCTGCTTGACGAAACCGCCGTTTTGCGGGTCGAGCTCAATAGCGCGCTCGAGGTTTTTGGTTGATTCAGCCCAGCGGCCCTGGCGTCTATCAATAAACCCGAGGATTTCAAATACCATCGGGTCGTTAGGCAAACTCTTCTCCGCCAGTTTGAGTTGCTCTCGAGCGCGGTCGTAATCAAGGTACCCCCAGTACAAATGCTTGGCGAGCGCGAGATGTGCTTCCCCTGAATTGGGGCGCAGCCGAGTGAGTGCCTGGATCGCGACATCGGCTATGGCCAGACGCGCGGGGGTGTGATCAATGCCGCCAAAATAGAATTGGTCGTGCGCCTGGGCGAGCTGGTAATAGGCAAGCGCAAACTTTGGATCGCGCTCGGTTGCTTCATTCAGCAGCTGAATGGCCTCCGACAGGCTCTCCAGTTGGGGAGTGCTAAACCCAGAAGATACGATAAGTGTTTTGGCCCGTATGTACAAATCATGAGCGACAAGATCGGCCGTTGGTTTTTCTTCGATGGCCGCTTTCTCCTCCGGGGACAGATTGATCTTGAGTTGCGAGGCGATGTTCGCGGCGATCTCGGCTTGCAGGTCGAATACGTCCACGAGATCGCGATCATAAGTCTGCGCCCATAACTCCCGCTGGCTGCGCACATCGATCAGGTGCGCATTTACGCGCACACGGTTACCCGAGCGCCGTACGCTGCCTTCCACCACATTTGCCACACCGAGTTGTTGGCCGATCCTGCGAAGGTCGCGAGCGGTATCGCTTCTGTATTGCATCACCGATGTGCGGCCGATTACCTTTAGGTCCGCGATCCGAGCCAGATTGCTTAGAATTTCGTCCTGTACACCATCGGCGAAAAACGCGTTGTCCGAATCGCGGCTTAGACTTTCAAATGGAAGCACTGCGATGCTCTTTTCGGGCGGGGGACGAAACAAACCACTTTTCCAGATATTCCAGCTCACGGCGACGGCCAAAGCGATTAACGAGACGATCAACGCGGTGACAGTGGGATTGCGTTGTACCCATTTACATGTGTGCGTGAGAACTCCGCTTCGTCTCGCGCGGATTGGTTCGTGTTTGAGCCAGTGTTCAAGGTCTTCCGCGAGCGCCAGAGCCGACGGGTATCGGCGGTTCGGATCTTTTGCCAAACACTTCAGACAAATCATGGAAAGCTCGCGATCTACCTTCCTATTCAGGAGACGCGGTTCTCGCGGGTCGGTCTCGACGAGTAATCGGATCGTTTCGGAGGCCGTTTCTGCAGCAAACGGTGGATGACTGGTAAGCAACTGGTAAAGCACTGCGCCCAGTCCGTACACGTCTGTTGTGCCGGTCAGCTGGGCCTTGTGACCCATGGCCTGCTCTGGCGCCATATAACTCGGCGTTCCCATGATTTGTTCCGTTTCTGTGACGGTGCTGTCCACTTCGACTAATCTGGCCAGCCCGAAATCGGTCAGATGCGGTTCGCCGCTTGTGTCGAGCAAAATGTTTCCCGGCTTGATGTCGCGATGGAGGATTCCGTGTTGGTGCGCGTAGTGCACCGTACGCGCCACTTTGGCGATTACTTCCGCCGCCTGCCGCATTGATATCGGCGCTCGGCTTATGACTTCGTCAAGTTGACCTCCTTCGACAAATTTCATGCTGAAATAGCACGATCCATCACGCTCGCCCACTTCATAGATGGGAACGATACGAAGGTGATCAAGGCTCGCGGCGGCTGCCGCTTCGCGGCGAAAGCGCTTCAGGTCTGCTCTGCTGGCCCACTGACCAAGCCTGAGAATTTTCAATGCGACTGTGCGATTGAGGCTCTTCTGCCTAGCGAGATAAACTATGCCCTGGCCGCCGCGGCCAATCTCATGCAGTAACTCGTAATCGCCGAATTCTCCCGCCAGCGCCGCTACGCGCTCGGTGCGCCCGCCCTGATGCGTTTCGGCCCCAGCGGAGCACTCTTGATCTTCGTTTACATGCGCACCAAGCCCGCTCTCAAGAAGGCAGCCTGGGCAGGCTCCTTGCGGTGCGTCGGCTGGAATTTCCAGCCCGCACGTTGGGCAAATTCTGAGTGGGCGGATCATTGCTCGGAGAGCCGCTCTCTCGCTCCCCTCTTTACTACGCAAAATTCCCTTAGAAGTTACGCCCGGACGACGGAAATTAAGTGGCGCAATTCGTCTTCAATATCCACAGGTGTGGCGACGGTGTGAGCAATCTCATCTCGCAATAGCGTTTGGTAACGCTGGCGGAATCGGTAGAACGCTTGTTTGACCGCGTTCTCAGTCATGTCGAATTCGACCGCGACTTGGGCTTGCGACGGCCGGCCAGGCTCGTCCATAAGCATCTTTTTCATCTGATCGAAGAATCGCACATTGCCGGCGCCGCGGTATTCTTCCTCCAGCCGCGCCATCACCTGCTCCAGCAGCGTGAACGCCCAACGCCGCTCATACATCTGATCGGCTGTGAACCTGTCGCAATGTTCCGCATCGATCCGTTCCCCTTCACGAATATCATCGAACGGAATTAAGCGCTGTCCTTTGCCGCGCTTGAGCGCCATGGCACGACGCGACTCGTCAGCCAAAAAATGCTTAACCGACGCAAGCAGGTACGATCGGAGTCGTCCTTTTTCTTTGCGCACACTATTCAGATCCTTGCGCTCCAGCAATAAAGCGAAAAAACCCTGCGTGAGATCTTCCGCATCCTCGGTGCCGACGCCTTGTCGCCGCACGAACACGTAAATGGGTCGCCAATAGGTGCGGCAAAGTTTTTCAAGCGCCTCTTGTGCTGCGGGCGATTCGCCCTGCGCCTCCAGCACCACGCTCCAATGCGTGGTAGCAAACACCCCGGTGCCATGGACGCTTTCACCCGTCGCGCTCACCCCGGTCAACGGATGTTCGGCAGGCGACACACTGCGATGCAATCAAAAAATCGTGCAAAAAGCAAGCCTTGATTGGACCACCAACATCTGTCCCACTAGAGCTCAAACCGATACCGGTGCAGTTCGATCTCTTTGGCGAATGCTTTCTCTATGAGTTGGCGTTGTTCGTCATTGAAGACTTCCTGATATAGCCGCCGGTCGGCGCGATAGTCGGATTTCGCTGCTACACCTAATGTGCCGTCAAACGGAATGTTCAGGTAGGCGAATACTTCGCGGAGTTCTGCGAGGAGGCTTTCGTAGCGGACGACCCGGTCGACGATGAGCTTTTCACCGGAGCGATCCATGTATCGAAAGTAGTTAATGGGAAATTGCCCGCGAGCGAGATACTCGTCGAGTGAAAGCGCACCGCCTGCCCGCGCGGCGTGCATGTGGTAATGAGACAAAACTTTGTCCCATGGATTTCGCTCCACGCAAAATTTGAAGTAACGGTTCCAGACCTTGGCGGGAACGCGATTCTTCACCTCGCGTGCCGGCATGTGATTATAAAATTTCGTACCGCTTGTCATTGTGTGGTGCAATACAGAGAAAAGCCTGCCGGGACGTTCGAGGATTTCGGCAATGGGGTTAATGAATCCCTCATAATTGCGCGGCTGATGCCCTTCGAGCGGAGGCGCAATTGGCGTGACGATGTCTTGCGGGCCACAATGTCTGGACAGGAACACTTCGATACTCGTGCCGGCGGTTTTCGCCGTTTTGATGAAGATGAATCTGTACTTATGGGACAAGATCATTGAGCACTGCCGGAGCGCGCATACCTCGCTGCACCGCGTCGGCAACTTGCCGACGTGAACGGTTTTCGGCAAGCTGCCGTCGCCGATGATCTCTTTTCAGAAAAGTTTCCTCTTCATTCATATTCCGAAAACGGCGGGTAACTCAATTCAAAGTGTTCTGCGCGATTATTCGGAGGATCAACTTGTTGCTTTACGCAAGGAGCAGGATGGAATCGAGCGTTTCGGACTGCACAATCCTAAGTACAGGATCAGGAAACACTCTACGCTCAGAGAATATCGCGATACTCTCGGCGACGAGCAGTTTCGAAAACTGTACCGATTCACGTGTGTTCGGAATCCGTGGGACCGCATGGTGTCGTATTACTTTACCCCGACGCAAAGCTTGGAAAGTTGGGACCGCAAAAAGTTCCGCGGGATCATTTCCAAGGCTGTATCCATTGCGGACTATCTGCGGCTGAACGAGAACGAAGAGGACCCATTCGCGAACGTCGATTACATCATGCGCTTCGAAAATCTTGCCGCCGATTTTCGTACCCTGTGTAATCAGCTGAAGATTTCGCCGGCAACGCTGCCGCAGTATAACCGCTCAACCCGCGAGCACTACTCAAGATATTACGACGACGAGCTTCGCGAATTCGTGCGGACCCGGTTCGCTGCCGAGATCGAGCGATTTGGCTACACTTTTGAATAGCAATAACACGCTAGTGGGAGCCGGACCGGCGCGTGAGCTTTGGTCCGTCCTTCGCATCGCGCACGTCCCAGCCCAACGCAGAAATTTGCTCGCGTAATTCATCGCTGCGTTTCCAATTCTTTTCGTGTCGGGCGTTCTCGCGCTGTTGTGCGAGCTTTGTCACTTCGGCTGGGATGCGCATCTCGGCCTCCGATTCGAGGTCGAGGACGATGTTGATCCGCTTCCACCAATCCAGCCATGCGCCTGCCGAATGTGCGTCCATTTCGTTCTGATCCATCGCGCGATTCGTTTCACGAATCGATTCGAACAGAAATCCCAACGCAGCAGAGATGTTGAGATCGTCATCCAGCGCGTTTTCAAACGCCGTAATTGGGCGTTGGGGGCTGGTTGTTGTGCCTTCAGCGTTTGCTTTCCCTGCAACTTCGCGAAGCCGCGCCAGCCATTCATCAATCCGGGCTAACGACTCGCGTGCTTCATTCATTCCTTCCCAGGTGAAATTCAGCGGCACGCGATAGTGCACGCGCAGGAGAGCGTAACGAAGCTCCCGCCCGGTGTAACCTTTCGCCAGAACATCTGGCACAGTGTAAAAGTTGCCTAACGACTTGGCCATTTTCTGACCATCCACCAGAAGATGCGCGCAGTGCAGCCAATAGCGCACAAACTTCTTTCCCGTGACGCCTTCGCTCTGCGCGATCTCCGCTTCGTGATGCGGGAAGATGTTGTCGACCCCGCCGCAGTGGATATCGATCTGGTCGCCCAGCAACGCTGTGGACATGGCGCTGCACTCGATGTGCCAGCCGGGACGACCCGCTCCCCACGGGGAATCCCATTTTACGTCGCCGTCTTCTTCGTCCCACGCTTTCCATAATGCGAAATCCCCTACGTGTTCCTTGTCGTATTCATCATGCTTCACGCGGCCGGTCGATTGCAATTGCGTGAGATCGAAATGCGCGAGCCTGCCATAATCGGGAAATTTATCGATGCGAAAATACACCGATTTGTCGTCAGCATGATAAGCGAGTCCTTTCGATATGAGCGTGCTGATCATTTCGATCATCCTGTCGATGTAACGCTGGTCGGTGGCACAGGGGAATTCGTCAGCGCGTTTGATCCGCAATGTTTTGGCGTCTTCGAAAAACGCCTGTTTGAATTGCTCAGTAAATTTGGCCAATGGCACGTTGGCTTCGCGCGCTCCACGGATCGTTTTGTCGTCAACATCGGTGATGTTCATCACGCGATGCATCTTATAGCCGCGCAGCTCGAGGTGCCGTTGGAGTAAATCTTCAAACACATATGCGCGGAAATTTCCAATATGCGCCCGGCTGTAAACGGTCGGGCCGCACGTGTACATTTTGATTGGCCGTGCCGTTGGATCGCGCGGCTCGAATTCCTCAACTTTGCGCGAGCAGGTGTTTGAGAACTGCAACGGCATTAGCTTGGTAAGGACGGACCACCGGGCCGTCCGCTTTGTTTTCGGCGCGCCCTGCGGTCGCGCTCTACCATTTCAACAGTGGCGATCGCGATTGCGGCTATGCCTTCCGCTTGTCCGATGGGCCCCAGCTTTTCGTTGGTAGTCGCTTTCACGCTCACGTTCGATTCGCTTACGCCTATCGCTGCCGCAAGTTTTTGTCGCATCACGAGAGTATGCGGGGCGATTTTTGGCGCCTCGGCGATGACGGTTGCGTCAACGTTGAGCACACGCGCGTTTTTCTCGGCGAGCAATTTGGCGACGCGTTTTAAAATCTCGATGCTGCTGATGCCGCGAATCGATTCGTCGGTGTTTGGAAAATGCTCACCGATGTCGCCGGCGCCGATCGCACCGAGCAGTGCGTCAGCGATTGCGTGTGAGAGAACGTCGGCGTCGGAGTGTCCCTCCAATCCACGCGCATGAGCAATCTCGACGCCGCCCAAAATCAGTCTTAGTCCGTCGGCGAAACGATGGACGTCGTAACCAATCCCGGAGCGGATCATAGGCTTCACAATGTTGAATCGTTGAATTTTAAGCCGCAAATCCGGTGTAACAGTCTAACGAATTACGTTCTCTGCTGTGATCGTCATGCATTACAGTTTCAAATCGATCAGACCGTTGGACGCCACAATGCTGTATTTGTCCTTCATGTTCTCGCGCGGGCGAAGATCGACAGTGCCGCCGGCATTTTCAACCAGGAGCCAGCCCGCGGCGATGTCCCACAAGCTGATCCCCGTTTCAATGTACGCGTCGAATCGGCCGCAGGCGACGTACGCCATGTCGAGCGCAGCGCTGCCGAGCACGCGGCATTTGCGTACCCGATGGATCATGTGCTGAAGCAGCGGAAAATTTGTATTGATGGTCTCTCCGGTCTTGGCGAGCCCGATCGAGATCACCGCTTCCGCGAGCTCTGTGCGGTCGCTAACGTGAATGCGACTTCCATTTAATTTCGAAACGTCGCCTTTTTGACCGGCCCACATCTCATTGCGAATCGGATCATAGATCACTCCAGCGATGATTTCGCCGCGCAGGCGGAGCGCAATGGAAGTGCAAAAATGGGGGATCCCGTAGAAATAATTCACGGTTCCATCCAGCGGATCGACAATCCATTGATGATCGCTGGATTGATCACCCACGATGCCTTCTTCGCCGTACAACGCGTGGGCCGGGAACTCTTCGAGGAGTAGGTTGCTAATCAATTCCTGCGCCTGAACATCGATCTCCAGTTTGATGTCGTGCGCCGCGACCACATTAACGCGCTGTCGCTGCTGAAAATTTGCGCGCAGTAGTTTGCCGGCAGCTCGGGCAGCATTCTCCGCTGCATTAAGGTAATGCTTCATCGCAGAAATTAGCTCGCACAAAGAAAATAAAGTGCACGATGGAAATCGCGCACTGTCATTCCGAGCGAAGTCGAGGAATCCCGCGGCGAAACTTAACGTGAGTTTAACGCGAGATCCTTCGGCTTCGCTCAGGACGACAGAAAGGAGTATAGAGAAAAGAACCGGGAGGAAAATAAATTCTCCTCCCGGGTTGAAGTTAGGGTTGTGACCCCGAAGAAATTCGGGGCCGTTAATACAGCGTTGGGCTTAGTGCCTCTTTTTCTTCGCTGTTTTTTTCTTTGCTGCTTTTTTCTTTGCCATCGACTAATTCCCCCCTTTCAATCCGCAACGCGCGGGGCATTGTGAAGAGTTGGGAATGACTTCACTTATGTGCGTTCAGTAATCATCACATTTTTTTTGTCAAACGTTTTTGTTGCAAATTTCAAAAAAATTTTCACCAGCTCGCGCGAGAGAAATGTTTTTGGCGCGCGTGAAAGTCTCTTCGTTTCGCCGTTACGAAATAAAATGAGCAATTCATTTTCGTCGCTCTCCATTCCGATTCGCGCATCGTTCGCAACAATGATGTCGCAATTTTTTCTGCGCAGTTTTTCCCAGGCGTTTTTCTCGATCTGATCCGTTTCCGCGGCGAACCCAACGAGAAGAAATGGTCGATCCCGCTGCTGGCCTAACGACTCGAGAATGTCGCACGTGGTGACTAATTCAAGCGACATTCTATCGCCGCGCTTTTTGATTTTTGCCGGGGAAACTTTTGCCGGCTTGTAATCCGCCACCGCGGCACAGAGCACGCAAATATCCGATTCCCTTGCGTGCCGGTGCACTGCTTCGAACATTTCGTCACTTGTCGAAACGGAAATGAATTTGGTATTGCGCGGCGGTGCCAGATTGACCGGACCGGAAATCAGAACGACGTCGTGGCCGGCATCCAGTGCAGCTTCCGCGATGGTGTATCCCATCTTTCCCGACGATCGATTGGAGATGTAACGAACGGGATCCATCGGCTCGCGCGTTGGACCCGCGGTGATCAAGAATCTCACGCGATCAATTTGTCGTGCCGGCTAAGAAGAAATTCCGCACGGAACGCGATCTCGTTCACTTTCCACAAACGGCCGAGACCTTCATATCCGCACGCCAGCATTCCTTCTTCCGGTCCAATGAATTCGACGCCGCGCGCTTTGAGTTTTTCCACGTTCTCGACGGTCGCGGGGTGGGCCCACATTTTTCCGTTCATCGCCGGCGCCACCAGAATCGGCGCGCGCGTGGCAAGCGCGATTGCGGCGAGGGGATGACCGGCAAAGCCGTGCACGAGCTCCGCGAGTATATGCGCCGTTGCAGGCGCGATCAGCAGCAGGTTGGCGCGATCCGCAAGCTCGATGTGACCCGGCCGCCAGTTTTCTTTTTCGTCGAAGAAGCTGGTCATCACCGGATTTTTCGAAAGCGTCTGCAAGGTGAGCGGCGAGATGAATTCGGTCGCATCCTGCGTCATCACCACGAAAACTTCATGAGCTTGTTTCACCAGCAGACTGGCCAGCTCTGCAGATTTGTACGCGGCGATCGATCCCGTGACGCCGAGCACAACGGATTTCCTGCCAGGGGGAATGTCCACCACTTTGCGCAAACTCTTGTCTACTTTACGCCTGGAACTTTTATCTATCGCAGCCATATCGATCATTTTGCAGTCAGTCGCCTGCTCAAGAACGTTTCAGCAGACATGATGTTGCGGACCTTTTCGAGATCTTCTTCGATTGATCCACTGACGATAGTGTAACGGTAGTCGCGCCATAATTCCATTTCTCGCGTGGCGGTGGCCAGACGCGATTCGATTTGCTGGGTCTTTTCCGTTGCGCGTTTTTCCAATCGCCTGCGCAACTCTTCAACATCAGGGGGCATGATGAAGATATCCGCCAATGCCTGGGGAACAATCGAATCGTCAGAATTGCGGATGGTGGCAGCGCCTTGTGTGTCAATGTCGATCAAAACATCCGTTCCGTTTTCCAAATTCGTCACCACCGGTTCGCGTAGTGTGCCGTAAAGATCTTCGTGTAACTTGGCGTGCTCCAAGAAATGGCCAGCTTCGATTCGCGCCCCAAAATCTGCCGCGGAAAGAAAGTGATAATGTTCGGCGTTAATTTCACCAGGACGCGGTGCTCGCGTGGTGCACGACACCGAATAAAAAAGATGCGGGTTTTTCCGCAGTGCTTGAACGACTGTAGTTTTTCCGCCGCCCGATGGAGCGGAAATGACGAAGAGAATTCCGTGCCGGCTGAATTTCATTAGCTTGTCATTCTGAGCGAAGCGAAGAATCTCAGACTACTTCTCTCTTCGCTCACTAAGCCAATAGTCAGAGATGTTTCGCTTCGCTCAACATGACAAAGGGAACGCTCGTTTCAACAGATCGCGATCGGGTGTGCGGCGCGATTCCGGTCCATTTAGGCCAAAGGATTGCTTACTCAAGGTTTTGGACTTGCTCTCGGATCTTCTCCAGTTCGGCCTTGCAGCCGATGACTCGCTGGGAGATCGCAGCGTCATTCGCTTTTGCTCCGAGCGTGTTGAGTTCGCGAAAAATCTCCTGCGTAATGAACTCCAGCGTCCGCCCGACCGGTTCCTTGCTGCGCAAATGATGCGCAAATTGAGCAAGATGACTTTCGAGTCGCGTCAATTCCTCCGATACATCAGCGCGATCGGCAAAGAAGGTAATTTCTTTCAGCAGACGTTCATCGTCACTGGGGAGCGGCAGCCCGGCTTTTTCAATTCGGTCGAGCAGCACAGCGCGATATCGTTTCACTACCTCAGGATGCAGTGCGCGGACTTCTTTGAGTCTTTTTCGAATTGCTTTGAGGCGGTGAATTAAATCTTTGGCCAGGTGTTTGCCTTCGCGTTCTCGCATTTTTATCAGATCGGCAAGCGCCGCTCGCAGGGCACGTTCGACTGCCGGCCATGTGTCTTCGGCGTTTAATGATTGCTCCGGGAACCGCATCACGCCGGGCGCTTGCAAAATGGTGGTGATGCTGATTTCACCCGGCGTGTTCAATTCCTTCTGCAACGTGCGCATCGCTTCATGATACGAACGGGCGAGTTCCGTGTTGAGCGCCAGATTGCGCGCGCCGTTCGCGCCGCTGTGAAGACTGACTGTCGCGCTCGTGCGCCCGCGCGAAATATTTTCATTGATCGTCTGGCGAATGCGGGGCTCGAGCTCAACCATGTCTCGTGGCAGGTTGATGACTACGTCGCTTTGTTTCCGGTTTACGGAATTGAGCTCGACAATAAATTTTGTTCCTGCGTGATCGGTCTCCCCGCGACCGTATCCAGTCATGCTTCGCATATCTCTCGCTCAAAAGCTTATCGCAGAGAAACGGAAACGTTCAACGTTCAACGCTCACCCAGGCACCGCGCTTGGCTTGAATTGAAAAGACGCCGGCCATCCGTTATGGACGGCCGTGAATCACTGGCAAAAGGAAATGGTCGCGGCGGCGATTTTCGGGATCACGTACGTGCTGATCAGCGGGCGCCAGATGAAGATTCTGCCGTTGAACCGTCCTGCTGCGGCCTTGCTCGGAGCGGTGTTAATGGTTTCAACCGGCGTAATGACGCCCCAGCGCGCGTATGGTGCGGTCAATTACGATACGCTGGTCTTGTTGCTCGGGATGATGCTGATTTCGGCGTACCTTTACCTCGCCCACTTTTTCGAATGGGCAGCCGACGTTATCCTGAAGTATTCCCATACGCCGGGGCGGCTGTTGCTCTATCTGACGCTTACGTCGGGGATTCTGTCAGCGCTGCTAGTTAACGATACGATTTGTTTGATGCTAACGCCGCTGGTGGTTGCAGTGATCAAACGCGGTAAACTTCCGCTGCTGCCGTTTCTGATTGCACTCGCGACCAGCGCCAATATCGGCAGCGTGGCGACACTGGTGGGAAATCCGCAAAACATGATCATCGGACATTTTTCACATATCCCCTTTTCAGAATTCGCGCGATCGCTCGCTCCGGCAGCGATCATTGGACTGGCGATCAATTTTGGGATTCTCAGGTTCGGTTTTCGCAGCGTGCTGCGCGCCGCGGTGATCATCCGAAAGCCCGATGTTGTTCTGAAGCTCGATCGCGGATTGTTCGTGCTGGTCTGCATCGTGTTTGTGTCAATCTTCGTCTGTTTTTTCGCGGGATTAAACCTGGCTTGGACAGCGCTTGCGGGCGCGGCGCTGGTGATGGTGCTTGGGCGCCGCGACACCCATGAGGTTCTCAAACTTGTCGATTGGCATTTGCTCGTCTTTTTTGCGGGACTATTTGTGGTGGTCGAGGGGCTCAGCGACACAGGCTTGCCCGACGCGATTTACCGCAATCTGCAACCGATGTTTGGGGCGCAAGCGGCAGCGCAGACGTGGAACTTAACTTGGTTCTCAATCGCCGGTTCGAATATTTTTTCTAACGTGCCCTTTGTGCTTGTGGCGGGAAAATGGATCCCGCACTTTGCCGATCCGGTGCTGATGTGGAAGGTCCTCGCGTTGGCGACGACCTTCGCTGGCAATCTTACAATCATCGGTTCGGTTGCCAACATGATCGTGGTGGAATCCGCGCGGGAACATCTCGAAATCGGTTTTTGGGATTACGCGCGCGTTGGAATTCCCATCACGGCCCTGACGACTGCCGCCGGTATCCTTGTGCTACTGGTTTTGCACTGAGCAATCGCACTTTCTGCGCAAGAGCGCATCGAGTGCCCGCCGGTGCGGTGAAGGCATTGCTGCGTCTTTGGTCGATACAAACCACTGTTGCTGGGGAGCAATTTGCTTCGGCGCAGGACGGCGATACACAGCAAGCGTGACTCGGTGATATGTAAATGGAAACACTGATTGATAAATAGGCCGTGTCCGGAAACTTGACCGCTTGCGGCTAACTTTGATTGGCGGCAGGATCCACATCCCACGCCAGCGATGGCTTGATTGTTCGAGCAGAATCCGACCCCGCCTAACGATCAGGGCGTGGGTTTCGATGAGTAGTTTGGTCTGACGACTGGATTTTTTGACCGGAAGAGCCGCGGGTTCTTTTGCGCGGCAGAATGCTTTGACCGGGCATAGACCGCACTTTGGCTTCCGTGCTACACAAACCAGCGCGCCGAGATCGAGGAGTGCTGAGTTGAAGGTCGAGGCCTCGGATTTTGGAAGAAGAATTGCGGCGTGTTGCCAAAGGATTTTCCGAGCGACAGCGGAATCGATGGATTCGCGAAAGTTAAAAAGCCGGGCCAAAACGCGAGCAATGTTAGCCTCGACGATTGGAACAGTTCGATTGAACGCGAAGCTGGCCACCGCGTGCGCGGTGTATTTGCCGATTCCGGGAAGTCGCCGCATTTGCTCGATTGAGCGCGGGAAGCGTTCGTGGTGTCGATCCACAATGATTCTTGCTGTGCGGTGGAGATTTCGCGCCCGGGCGTAATAGCCGAGACCCTGCCAGGCGCGGAGCACATCGTTTTCCGAAGCGCATGCCAGGGCGGCGAAATCGGGAAACCGCAGTAGCCACTCGTGATAGTAAGGGACCACCGTCACGACCTGGGTTTGCTGGAGCATAAGCTCGGAGACGAGGACGGCGTACGGATCACGGGTCTGGCGCCACGGGAGATCGCGGCCATGGCGACGATACCAACTCAACAAGTGACGACGAAATTCGGTTGTTTTGAACGCCACAGATACACACAGATTACCACGGATTTTTCCAGCGGGATTGCTGAACCCTTTCTTATCTGTACCTCATCTGTGTTAATCTATGCCTCAATGAATTCATACACGCATGCGCTTACGCACGAGCAAGTGCGGAAACTTCGCGCTTTGCTCCAGGAGTCAGGGTTCGAATTCGGTCCGAAGGAGTGGACGATTTTTTTTGCGCAGAAGAACAAGCTGAGCGTGGCGGTTTATGAGAAGGGACCAAAAGTGCTGGTGCAGGGCCGCGGCGTCGAGGAGTTCGTGCAGTTCGAACTCGAGCCGAAAATTTTGGGCGAAGCCGAGCTTGGGTATGAAGAAGTGCACTCGCCCGAAATGTTCGAGCCGCATTTCGGCGTGGACGAGAGCGGGAAAGGTGATTTCTTTGGGCCGCTGGTGATATCCGGGGTTTACACTGACCACGGGATCGCGCGCAAACTCCTCGATGCGGGCGTGGTGGACAGCAAGCGAATCGGTTCCGATGCACGAATTCGCACGCTGGCCGACACGATTCGGAAGAGTTCGCAAGGGCTGGTGGAAACGGTCCTCATCGGCCCGGCCAAATACAACGACCTGTACGAGAAGTTTAGCAATCTGAATCGGCTGCTCGGCTGGGGGCACGCGCGGGTGATCGAGAACTTGCTGGAGCGGAAGCCGGCCTGCGCGCGCTCGTTATCGGACCAATTCGCAGACGCACGAGTAATCAAGGAGTCGTTGTTGCGACGCGCGCGCCACATTGTGATCGAACAACGACCGCGAGCCGAATCGGACGTTGCGGTTGCGGCGGCGTCGATCATCGCGCGAGAGGCGTTCATCAACTGGCTCGAGCGAAAGGGCAAAGAGCTCGGCGTGCGATTGGAACGCGGCGTCTCGCCTGGCGTAAAAGAGACCGCCAGAAAGCTGGTGGACGCGAACGGCTCGGAAGCCCTGCGCGATGTAGCTAAAGTGCATTTTCGCACCGCGCACGAGATCGCGCCGGAGCGTTATACAGCGCCACCGCCTCGCGAAGATTGGCGACGGCGGACGCGAGATGTTCGCGCTTAAAGGGCTGCCGCGGCACCCTGCATCCGTTCACCTAGGAGCGGCTTAAACTAGCGTTTTAAAAAATTCGTTTTTTGTGCTTGATTGGGCCACCAGCAGAGTCACAAGCGACGATTACTAAAATAGATATGGCGAAATTAACCAAACGCGACATCGTTGTGTCGATCAGCAATCAGACCGGCATGGTGCAGCATCAGGTCTTCGATGTGGTGCAAAAAACTCTTGATAAAATCACGGACAGTCTGGCCAACAACATTCCGGTTGAGTTGAGAAACTTCGGCGTATTTTTGCCGCGGCTTACCAGACCGCGCATTGGACGAAACCCTAACCAGCCTGGCAGCAGTTTCGTCATACCGCCACGGGCGACGGTGAAGTTCAAGGCCGGCAAAATCATGCGTCAACGTGTGGAGAAGCTCTCCCGCCAGTTGAAGGAAGCAGAAGAGCGAAAAGTTAACACCGGAGTCGGCGCGCAGGCTGGCCAATAGTGGATCTGAGCGGACGAGTGTATCTGCGGTTTCAGGAGAGTAAGCTCTGGATCGTTTTCTCCAAGCGCTCAAAATTGATCGGTTTGGTGAGATGTTCAGCAAAACCTGCCTCTCTGGCTTGGTTTACGTCCTCTTCGCTGCCGAAACCGCTCAAGGCGATTCCGGGCAAACGCTTGTTAAGTCGCACTTCGCGCATCAGTTCATAGCCGCTGCGATCGGGCAATCCAATGTCGCTGATGAGCAGGTCGAATTCCTGTGTGCGAACTTTCTCTACGGCCTGCTGAGCGGAATGGGCGATGCTGATTTGGTAGCCGCGGCGTTCCAGCATTCTTTTCATGCCGAGACAAGTATCTTGATGATCGTCCACCAGCAGGACACGCCGGTTGGCAACAATAGGTTTCGGTTCCCGATCCACTGGGCGATCCTCTCTGTGCCCGTCGCCTTCGACAGGAGTGTCAACGGTGTTTAGCTCGACGGAAAAACTGGCTCCCTGATCTTTCCCGGGACTTTGAACATGGATTTGTCCACCGTGCGCATCAATCAGCGTCTTCGAAATCGTTAAACCAAGGCCGAGTCCCCCAAATCGCCGTGTGATATCACGTGGTCCCTGTTCGAATGCGTTAAAGATCTTATCGATCGCTTCAGACTCAATGCCGATGCCGGTGTCGATGACGCGCACCTCGATCTTGTCCGGCGTTGGGTTCACTGTCTCAATGGTGATTTGGCCTTTTTCAGGCGTAAACTTCACGCTGTTTTTGATTAGATTCCAAAAGACCTGCTGCAATCGCGCCGGATCGCCATCCACGTACGTGTGAGCGGCGCGTAGGCGAAAAATCACTTCGAGGTTTCCGCCTTCGATATCATTTCGGCAAATCTCGTAAGCGCGCTGAAGGATTTGGTGAACGCAAATGGGCTCAAAACTCAATTGCAGTTTCCCTTTCGAGATGCGAGTGACGTCGAGCAGGTCATCAATGAGCCGCGCTTCCAGTTCGACATTTCGCCGGACAACCTCGAGCGCTTCTGCGACGGGCTTGGAATCGGGCAACTCGGCTTCGAGTTCTCCCACCATCGCGATTACTGGCGTAAGAGGGCTGCGAAGCTCGTGAGATAGTTGTGCCAAGAACTGGTCCTTCGCCGCATTTGCGGCAATTAGTTCCTGGCGCAGAGTGACGTCACGCGTCTTGTCTTCCACAAGGTAAAGCACGCCCTGGATGGTTTCATCGGCTCCTTGTAGCCGGAGCAGGTTGATGTCCAGGAAATGCGTGACGCCCGTCTTGTCGTTCAGCGGCTGCTCGATGAGCTGAAATGGCGTTCCAAAGCTAAGTACCCGCTCAATAGCTCCCGGCGGGGCAATCTTTACGTCATCGCAGACAACTTCGGTAATATCGCGACCCGGCGGCAAGTCTCCAAAGCGTTCCGCCATCCGAGCGAACGAATCATTCGCATGAAGAAATTTGCGCGATACTGGATCGACTAAAGCGATCCCGCCGGGCATGTTCGCCAGCATTTTCTCGTTGAAGATCACTTCACGTTCGAGTCGCTGCTTCGATTCCAGCTGCCGTTGATAAAACCGGCTGCCCAGCCACGCGAATACGGCCGTCAGGCCAACCAGCCAGGCCGCCAAAACTGTCATTCGCTCAAGAAGGTCGTGAACCGGTTTGTAAGCCACCGGGACAGGTTGCTCCACAAGCGCCACCCACCCAGTGGATTCAATACGACTGAAGGAATAAAGTTTATTCTGGTATTCGAAGTGCCCACTGCTGCTCTGGCGAATTTTATTCACTAGCTCGCCGCTCTCAGCTGAAGTCGCACCGGGGTTTGGCTTCAGATCATTGGCGAAAAGGGCCGCACCGTTTTGGTCGAGGACCTCGAAAAGGAAGCGGTCGGAAAACTCGATTGCGGATAGCCGCCTGCCAATTCGTTCGACCAGGACCGAGTCGCCAACGAATCCAAGCAGCGTCCCATCAGGTGCCCGAACGGCGGCGACAATATCGGTCACCAGGCGACCGTCCGAGAACCTCGGATGAACCGAGGACACAAACGCCTGGTCGGATGCAGTTGTTTCTTCGTGCCAGCTATTTGCCCCAAAATCTTTGCCGACCATGTCTGGCGCAGTGGGGATTGACGCAAGCAGCGCACCATCGGGTCCAGCCAAGAACATTCCGTCAATATTTGGATGCGAATAGAATGCGGAATTAAGCCACTGCTGCGCGGCAGGCGCGGGATTTGGGGAACTAAGAGTTCGGGCGACCTCGGGAAGGGTCTGGTAGTAGTTGACGAGGGCGCTGCTACGGCTGAGATCGGTTCCGACCACATGGCCAAGCAACTGCACTAGCGTTTGCCGGTCCCGCAGAATGCGTGATTCCAACGTGTCGCGCAGGATCGTGTAGGAAACGATCAGCGTCAGAATGGAGGGGATCCATCCTGCCAGAAGAATCGGAATGATAATCTTTGAACGTTCGAAACGGTCACGCCTTCGTTTCGTCATGAAACCTCCCAACTAGATGCCGTATTTGGCGAGAATTGGATCAGTCACCGTTAACCTGCTGACCGCCTGAGGCAAGGGGAATTCGCCATAGGTTCGGCAGCATTTCAGATACACAACGCGGCTAAGGGGAGACATCGCCAAACCGACAAGTATGGCAATTACGAACCGATAAGAGAGTGCTGTCCATCAAGATGATGTGAATGCGGTTTGAACCGCCAACGTTGAGATTTGGATTGACGCAATCCCTGAAAATTGCATCATGTCGCCCTTACTGCTTCAACATTTCCAGTAATAGCTATCTCCATGCAGGAAAGCGTCGGACATATTATCTGGTCGGTCTGCTATCTGAGCGTGCTCATCGGGCTTTCCGCTTATGGGGTCCATCGGTATTTCATCATTTATTTGTACCTGAAAAACCGCAATCGGCCGCCGGTGCCTTCGTGCCACTTCGAGAAACTGCCGAAAGTGACTGTGCAGTTGCCGATTTTCAACGAAGTGTACGTGGCGGAGCGATTGCTCCGTTCCGTAAGCGAACTGGATTATCCGCAGGAGCTTTTGGAGATACAGGTCCTGGACGATTCAACGGACGAGACTCGCGAGATCACCGCCGCGTGTGCAGAGGAACTGCGCCAACGTGGTTTTAACGTGCAGCGTATCCATCGGACTGAGCGCACTGGCTTTAAGGCTGGAGCGCTGGCGGTGGGTCTCGCTGCCGCCGAAGGCGAATTTCTTTGCATCCTGGACGCCGATTTTGTGCCACAAAAAGAACTGCTTAAACAGACCATCCATTTCTTCACCGACCCGAAGGTCGGAATGATCCAGACTCGATGGGGGCATTTGAATCGGGGCTATTCCCTGCTCACCCGGATGCAGGCAATTTTCCTGGATGGACATCTTTTGCTGGAACAAACCGCGCGCAGCCGTAGCGGCCGCTTTTTCAATTTCAACGGAACGGCCGGGTTGTGGCGGCGTTCCTGCATCGAGCAGAGCGGAGGCTGGCAATATGATACGTTGTGCGAGGACCTGGATTTAAGCTATCGCGCTCAGCTTGCTGGCTGGAAATTCATTTATCTTTCCGATGTCGTCACGCCGGCGGAGCTGCCTGTCGACATGAACGGCTTCAAATCTCAGCAGCATCGCTGGACCAAGGGTTCCGTCCAGACCTGCAAGAAGTTGTTGCCGAGCGTCTGGCGGAGTCAATTGCCGTTCCCGATTAAGCTCGAGGCGACCGGGCATTTGATGTCGAATTTTGCCTACCTGCTGCTGGCGATTCTTTGTGTTCTTCTGTATCCCTCCACCGGCGGACCGCCGGTGGGCTGGGTTCGCACAGTGCTAGTGGACATTCCGATTTTCCTGGCAGCATCGGCTTCCGTTGGCCTTTTCTACATCTGCGCCCAACGCGAACTGCATCCCGGAAAATGGATCAAAGAGATCCTTTTTTTGCCATTTTTGCTAGCATTGGGAATTGGTCTGTCGCTCAACAACGCGCGAGCAGTGCTCGAAGCGATGATTAATCACAAGTCGGATTTTACGCGGACACCCAAGTACGGAATTGAACACAAATGGCAGCCGTGGCGCAGTTGTAAGTATCGGCCGCTCAAGTCGGCGCTCCCGTTGGCTGAATTGGCATTTGCGATCTATTTCACCTACTTCGTGGTGTTCGCTATTATACATCGGCAGTTCTTGTCAGTGCCGTTTCTGCTCATGTTTCAGGGCGGCTTCCTCTACGTCTGTCTCTCTTCATTCCTGGCTGGTTGGTCAAAATTCAATGTTGGCAGCTCACGCGTGCAGGCCACAATTCCTGCGTGACAAATCGGAATTCTCGAGTAAAAGATTTGGCCATGCTTCGGCCGTTTGCAGTCATTTTTAGCGTAATCTCGGCTACCTCCGCGTTTGCGATCGCGCCGCTGGACACTTCAAACCAGTTGATCATCAGCGTCCGTGATCAGAGACTGATGCTTCTGCGCAACGGCAATAAAGTGGCGGTCTATCCCATATCAACTTCGATGTTCGGCTTGGGCGACGCGTGGGGACGAATGACCACTCCTCTCGGGTATTTGGCGGTAGAAAAAAAGATCGGCGACAACGTGCCGGTCGGTGCTGTGTTTCATAATCGGCGGCTAACGGGTGAAGTTCTTCAGCCCAACACTCCCGGCCGCGATCCGATCACTACGCGCATCATTTGGCTACGCGGATTGGAAGCGCAAAACGCGCACGCGTTTCAACGTTGCATTTATATTCATGGAACGCCGGAGGAAAAAAAAATCGGTCGTCCGGCGAGTTATGGCTGCATCCGCATGAAATCGAAGGATGTCGCCGAGCTTTATGAACAGGTGCCGCTCGGTGCTATAGTGCAAATTGTTCCTGATCGGCTGCCCAAACTGGAAAAAGCGAAGCCGCGTCAGGAAACAAGCGGCGGTGTCGTGGCTGCAAACGCAGCGCCGGAACCGCCACCGCAAATAAGTGCCACCACGCTCGCGACGCCGCCTTCCGGGTCACTCAGCGTAGATCAAATGCGAATGGCTGGAGCGCTTGCCGGCGCCCGGCAGAAGACAAAGCTTGCATCGAACAAGCCTTTGTAGGAATTGCTCTCGGCAGAATCCGGCTCTCGCAAAAGTTTTTATCAGCAATGGCTAACACGAGATCAGCGGCCAAGCGTTCCCGCCAGACACAAAGGCGGGCGCTCCGAAATCGAAGCGTTAAGGCGCACCTGCGAAGTCTGCAGAAGCCGATCCGCTCCGCGCCAGCGCCAAACGCCGATGAAATTCGCCTGGTCATTTCAGCGATAGACAAAGCTGCTAAGCGCGGGATCATCCATCGCAACGTGGCCAATCGTCGCAAGGCGCGGCTCAATAAGGCGGTCGGCACGGCAAAATAACGCGAACCGCCATCTTGGGCAGGGCTATGGCAGAATCGAAAACGCTGGCCGATGCTCGTCCGATTGATCGGTTTGCAGCGGGATCTGGTTTTTCAACCATCGGCTAGGCTGGTTCCCCCGCGCCCCTTTGGCCGCGCTTTGGCTCGCATCGGAGAAAGCAGCCGATCAATCGTCGCCGCACTGATGTTTGCCAGCTTCTCTTTAAGCGGTAAAGCGAGCGCGCCGTATTCTTTCTCGTAATTCGGGCAGCCACTCTGGCAGTGCCGCTTGGAGTCGTTTCCCGCAAAAGCTGACCGCTCTCAAACCAAATCCGCTCGAGCACCAGCTGCACTTGCTTCGGTGGATAAACGGGGCTTAGCTCCGCTGCGCTTAAGTAAACGCGGCCTTCCTCGCCCATTTTAACAACCCAATGGCGTGCTTGCGACTGTAACCGCACAACGCCACTAGCTCCTCGATCAGCTGCTTTTATACCTGCGGCCCTGCGCCCGCACATAACGCCAGCGCGTCTCTTGCAGATACTCTCGGTTGCTCCTCATACTTACTCATTCCGACGTTTCCATGGGTTCGATCGAATATCAGGCAACGATTCCTTACACCCTTTTCTACTCAGTTCCTTGGGTATGACTAATGCGAAGCAATTCGCCATGCTTTGCTTTTGGCTTTTAAATTTTTAATATAAGGTTCTTTGCACGATCAATCATGATCATATCCTTCAAGAAATCTGCTAAAGAGAATTTATTCCAACCCGTCGATGCTTTGCCCTTGGGAATCTTTCGTTTTCTTTTTGGATTTCTGTTATGTATTGAGTTTCTCGTGTTAAGCCGTAAAACCTTTCCTCATTACTACATTGAACCCGTGTTTCATTTTACTTATCCACTCTTCGACCTTTTGGGATTAAAGCCCCTGTCTAAGCCTTTTCTATGGTTGATTTTCAATGTCCTGCAAATCTCGACTGTTGGTATTATGCTGGGTCTACTTACGCGAATATGTTTTATTCTTTTTACTTCGGCATTCGGATATTTCTTTTTCATGGAGAGCGCTCCTTACACCAATCATTACTATCTCATTTTTCTGCTCTCATTTTTGATGTGCTTTGGCCATTCAGGTTCCATATTTTCTTTCGATAGTCTAATCAATAAGAATGCCCGAAAGGAACAAGTTGGTTATTGGGAGTTATTTTTGTTACGTTTCCAAATCTGTGTTGTGTTTTTTTTTGCTGGCCTAGCAAAATTGAATGCAGATTGGCTAATCCACGCCGCGCCCCTTTATCTAAATCTAGTCAAGCATTTGTTTTTCCTGGGCTATCCTCTTCAAGAAAAATGGATCGCTGTTGTCCTTAGCTGGGGAGGGATGTTATCGGATCTTGGGTTAGGGATATTGTTATTTATCAATCGCTGGCACAAGTTAACCTTTACTTGGCTTTGTCTATTCAACGGCACGAATATCTTTTTGTTCGGTCTCGGAATCCAAACTTTTCCCTATTTGATGCTCTCGACTTATGTTTTGTTTCTACCAAGCGCTATTGTAAGAGAATCCGTTGCGCGTTTTTTAAACGGGAAATTTTTTAAATACGAACCGATAATGGATAAGACATGACAAAAAGGAAGGTTAGTAATCAAGGCACGCCCATCAAAGGATCGCCTTGGGTTCTGGGATTTGTCATTATTTATACATCTCTACAAATTCTGATCCCATTAAGGCATTTGCTCTATAGGCGAGATCTGCAGTGGACACACGAAGGAAGCAACTTTTCTTGGCGTATGATGGCGGATCACCATGAAACTAATGTGAGCATCACCATTGAAGATCCACGTACAAAGGGCGTTTACATCGTTGATCCCCAGAAATTATTGAACGATAAACAATTAATCATGGCGACCAATCCCTATATGCTGTTTCAATATGTCCAATTCTTGAAACGACTAACGAAACAACACATGGGTATCAAAGATCCCATTATCAGGGCCGACATTCAGGTGTCTGTAAATGGTAAGCCCTTTCAATATATGTTTGACCCAACTTGCAATTTATCAGAGGTGAGCTATTCGCCATTTCAAGACTTAAAATGGGTTTTACCTTTCAAGGAAAATTAATTATTAAAGCTACTTCATTATGCCGCCTAGAAAGATTGGACCGAAATGGGGGGCAAGAAATTTCCGTTGAAGCACAAAGCGTTTGCCAGGCGGTTTCGCTCGTGCGGTGTCGGCGATGGCGTGAAAGTAGGTAGGGTCGGGCGGTGCGAGGGCCGTATGCCGCAGCCCGGCATCTTTACCATCTTCTCCTTTGCATATCTTGCTGGCCGGATAGATTCTGAGAAATGATTCCTGCGCTTCTTCTCATCATCGTTGCGGTGGTGTTTCGTATCGCCACCGGCTTTTTCGGACACTCCGATGCAATGGGGTGGATGAACTTCGCGCCCATTGCCGCGATTGCCCTCTGCGCGGCTGCTTACTTCCCGCGGAAGTACAAATTCACCGTCCCCATGATCGCGTTGCTGATCTCCGATGTGGTATTGGACGCGCACTACGGGTTTTCACTCTTTAGTCCGTTTGTGCTCTCGCACTACGTTGGCTTTGTGATTGTCGGCTGCCTTGGATTGCTCCTTCAAAATCGCACGTCGTGGAAAACGCTCCTGCCTGCATCGGTCGCCGCGTCGCTCATCTTCTACGTCATCACTAATTCCGTTTCGTGGATTTACGACCCTGGTTACGCCAAGAACTTCGCCGGATTTATTCAATCGCTGACGGTTGGCTTACCTCAATACAGCGCAACTCCCAGCTGGATGTTCTTCCGCAATTCACTAGTCAGCGATCTGTTGTTCACTCTGCTTTTTGTTGTTTGCATTAAGCTTGGCCGAAGCGCGGCGGGATCGCGGGCGCGCGCCCCAGTTCCGCGCACGGCTTGACCGCCATGCAGCCGCTGGAGCAGCGCGACGAAGTCGAGATGCTCTCGCTGATGCTGTTGATCAGGCGCTTCGAAGAACGCGCCAGCCAGCAGTATCAAGCGCAGAAGATTGGTGGATTTTGTCACCTTTACATTGGACAGGAAGCCGTTGTGGCCGGCGCGGTGGCTGCTATTCGCCCGGATGATTACATCATCACCGCATATCGTGATCACGGGCACGCTCTTGCCCGTGGCACCACCGCAAACGCGTGCATGGCAGAGCTTTTCGGCAAAGAGACCGGCTGCTCGCGTGGACTCGGCGGATCCATGCATTTTTTCGACAAGGAACACCACATGTACGGAGGGCACGCAATCGTCGCCGCTCATGTGCCGCTGGCGGTAGGATTGGCCTTCGCGATCAAGTACCGTGACGAAGATCGCGTCACGCTCTGCTTCTTCGGAGATGGGGCCATTAATCAAGGTTCGTTCCACGAAGCGCTGAACCTGGCCGCACTGTACAGACTGCCGATCATCTTCATTTGTGAAAACAACCTTTTCGCCATGGGCACGTCGGTGAAAAGATCCACCTCGCTCAAGCAAATCGTCGACCGCGCGGAGGGTTACGACATCCCCGGAGAAATCGTTGACGGAATGAATTTTCGCGAAGTGCGCGACAAGGTCGCAGAGGTTGCCGATTCCATTCGGAAGGAATCGCACCCTTCATTTCTCGAAGTGCGCACGTATCGCTACCGCGGCCACTCCATGTCGGATCCGGCGAGTTACCGGACCAAGGAGGAACTGGAAAAATATCGCCTGGATGATCCAATCATCCGTTTGCGCGCGCAGCTCACGCGGGAGGGCAAATTGACCAACGAACAGTTCGATCAGCTCGACAAGCGGGCGAAAGAAACAGTGCTGGCTGCGGTGAAATTTGCCGAGCAAGGCCCCGAGCTGCCGGTCGAGAAACTTTACGACTACGTCTATTTCAACGGAGCAAAGGCGTGAGAGAAATCACATATCGTCAGGCCTTGAACGAGGCACTTGCTGAAGAGCTGGAACGCGATCCCAACGTTTTCCTGATGGGCGAAGAAGTGGCCGAATATCAGGGAGCGTACAAGGTGAGCGCCGGGTTGCTTCAACGCTTTGGGCCGAAACGCATCATCGACACGCCGATCAGCGAGAACGGATTTGCCGGTCTCGGCATCGGCGCGGCAATGGTCGGCCTCCGACCGATCATTGAGTTCATGACGTTCAGTTTCTCGCTCGTGGCGTTCGATCAGGTCGTCAACAACGCGCCCAACATGTTCATGATGTCCGGCGGGCAATTTAATATCCCGATTACATTTCGGGGTCCGAATGGTCCGGCGCATCAGCTTGCGGCGACGCACTCGCACGCCACGGAAAACTTTTACGCCAGCGTGCCCGGTCTGAAAGTTTGCACGCCCGCGACTCCACGCGACGCTAAAGGTCTCTTGAAAACTGCCGTGCGCGACGATAACCCGGTGCTGGTCCTTGAAGCGGAACTCCTTTACAGCTCGAAGGGAATGGTTGAGCCGCCCGATGAGGAGCTGCTCATCCCGCTGGGAAAGGCAGACGTGAAGCGCGAAGGCAGCGATGTCACCGTGATTTGCTATTCGCAGACTGTTCCCATTTCCCTCACGGTCGCGGCTCAACTGGAAGAGGAAGATATTTCCGCCGAGGTCGTTGATCTGCGTTCGATCAAGCCACTCGACGAGAAGGCGATCTTCGAATCTGTAGCGAAAACGCATCGCGTCGTGATTGTCGAACAGGACCACTCATTCTGCGGTGTTGGCGCGGAAATTTGTTATCGCATTCAAAAAACCATTTTCGATTCGCTCGATGCGCCGATTCTGCGCGTATCACAGGAAGATGTCCCGATGCCATACAATGAAGACCTGGAGCGCGCCGTCCTGCCGAACGCCGAAAAACTGGTCACCGCTGTGAAACAGGTCTGCTACGCGTGAAATTAGTTAAAGGAGTTACAACCATTACAAAAAGGAATTGCCACTGTAACGATATAACTCCTGTAACGTTGTAACCTTTTGAACCATGCCTGAGATCCAGATGCCGAAACTGAGCGACACGATGAGTGAGGGAACCCTCGTAGCGTGGAAGAAAAAGAAGGGCGATCAGGTCTCGGCTGGTGAAGTGCTCGCCGAGATTGAGACAGACAAAGCGACCATGGAGTGGGAATCTCCCGAGGACGGAACGCTCGCCGACATTTACGTGCAGGAAGGCGGGAAGGTGAACGTTGGAGACAAAATCGCGTTCATCCGGGGCGAAGGGGAGGAAGCTCCCGCGCAAGAAGCGTCGGCACAGAAGAAGGGGAAAGAGCCGGACTCGGCAGGAGAGAAAAAAAACAAGCCGCAGGCTGAAACGGAAAAACCTGCACCGGCGCGAGCCGAACAAGAGGAAATCGCTCCACCGCAGCAAAAACGTGCAGAGGGCGCGGTGTCAGCCGCCCTCGATGAAGAAAAACAACAGAAGCCTGAGCCGATAGGACGAGAACATGAACAACCCCGCGTGAAAGCGTCGCCTGTTGCGCGACGAATCGCATCGGAACTCGGCGTTGATCTCTTTAGCGTAAAAGGCACCGGACCTGAGGGGCGAGTGACCGAAACGGACGTTCGCGCAGCGGCGAAATCGCAACCTGTAGCGGCGGGCGTGTCGCCCGCGGGAAAGCAGCCGGCACGGCTGCCACTACAGGCTGGCGAAAGCGCGCGCATTCAACTCTCCGGAATGCGCAAAATCATTGCGCAACGGCTGGTGGAAAGTCTTGGCCCGGTTCCACACTTTTATCTCACGATCGAGATCAACGCCGGCCCGCTGATGGAGGCTCGTGAGGAATTGAAATCCGCCGGGGAAGGAGCAGATGCGGCGAAGATCACCGTGAACGATTTCGTTTTGAAGGCCGCGGTGATGGCTGCGGTGAAGGTACCGCGAGTGAATGCTTCATTCGATAAGGAATCGATTGTGCAGTACGCGGACGTCGATCTGGGAGTTGCGGTGGCAATTGAAGACGGGTTGCTGACGCCGGTAATTCGCGACGCCCAAGACAAATCGCTACGCGAGATCAGCGCATTGGCCAAGGACCTGGCGCATCGCGCCCGAAACAAGCGAATGAAACCTGAAGAATTTCAGGGCGGCACATTCACGATCTCGAACCTTGGTGGGATGGGCATCGACAGTTTCTCCGCCGTGATTAATCCTCCGCAAGGCTTCATTCTTGCCGTCGGCAAGATCACCAAAGTTCCCGTTATCGATGATTGCGACCAACTCGTCGTGGGCCACCGAATGTCGATCACGATGAGTTGCGATCATCGTGTCATCGATGGCGCACTCGGCGCGGAATACTTGAAGGAACTGCGTCACCTGCTGGAGAACCCGGCGTTGCTGATGGTTTAAACCTGTAGCCGCTTCGCTGAGCGAACTGGGACGTCGATGTGAGCGCCTCGCGCGAACTGCGTCGCCGACAAGGTTGACGGCTACAGTGCGCGCGTTTCCCACATCATGAAATCATCGAGCGTCTGGCGGGTTTTATCGGTGACGAATTCAATCACGGTTGCGTCATCGACGAAGCCGAGGACCGGGGTTGCGTCCGGAATCAAATCAAATGGGTCGATCAGGTAATTGAGAGCGGCAACGATCCACAGCAGTGCGTTGTCGGGGACTCGATCGTATTCGCCGCGATGATGAGCGCGGACTAACCGCAGCATGGTTTGCAGATAGGGCCAACATTCTTTGAATGGCTCCCTCGGCACTGCCGCCGCCTTTTTCGCTGCGTCGTTGAAAAGGCCTAACAGAGTTTCAGAATCGTTGAGACATGCTTTTGCATCGATCAGCGCCCGAGCGAATGCGTCGCTGCGAAGCGCAGGTTTTCGATAGGGCACATTTTGCTCAGAATTCCTCGCGGCAGGCAGGGCTTTTGTTGCTGAGCGCGACTTCGTTTTCGTTTTCTTCATCTCGCAAATCAAAACACTTTAACCCGCAGATGAGAAGTAGATTCGTGGTGCACCGGCATTAAGGTTTCGTCGCCAGAATGAGCGGTGACGGCCCCGGCGCGTCGAGTTTTCGCACTTTTTTGAAGCCTGCGTCCTCCAGCCACTTTTTGATTTCGTTAAAGCTGAATGTATCGCCTTTTTCGGTGTTCACGAGCATTTGCACTGCAAACATCAGCGAGGGTAGCGGTTTGGTGCGATCGTCATTTACTAGCCATTCCGCGATGGCGATCGTGCCGCCTGATTTTAGCGCGCGAAACACCTTTTTGAGCAACTGCTGACTGCGTTTTTCACCTTCGCTATGCAAAATGTGGCCCAAGGTGGCGATGTCGTAGCCATTGCCGAAGTTCGCTTCCAACAAATCGGCCTCGACAAAATCGAAGCGGTCGCGGACGCCAAATTTCCCCGTGATCCGTTTTGTCGTCGGAATCATCCCCGCCCAATCGACTGCGGTCACGCGCATGCGCGGCGATTTCTGGGCCAGCGCAATTCCCCAAATTCCAGACCCCGCTGCGAGATCGATTACCCGCAATCCATCTTTCGCTTTTGCGACATTCAAATGTTCGGCAAGTTGCCGCGCGGCGGCGTAGCTCATAGGAATGATTGTCTCCACCAATTGGCTAAAGAATTCCGTCCCCTCGGTTTCTTGGTTCACGGCGACGGCGGGCCGTCCGTCGCGCACGATATCAGCCAACCGCAGCCAGCGCGAAATCATGACCGGCAAAATCGAACCGAAGAATCCGGCGAGCGCACCCGGCTTGTCGGTTAGGAGAAATGTCTGACTCTCTCGCGTCAGAGAATATCTCGATTGCCGATCTTTTTTCAGCAGCTCCAAACCGACGAGTGAGTTCATGATGGCACGCAAACCGCGTTGAGATGCGCCGGTTTCTTTTTTGAGTTGATCAACCGTTTTTGCCCCGCTCTGTAACGCATCGAACACTTTGTTGTTTACAGCTGCGCTGATGATCAGCGGCGGCGCGTACGCGAAGCCAAACTGCTGCAACCGCTCCGGAGTCGGTTTTTTCGTTTTGCGCTTTTTCATAGGTGACCTTATCGACAAATAATCGGAAACTGCCTTTCGTCCAGCGGATGTGGCCGAACCGGTCGGCTTCCTTTAGAATCTGGTCAATGAGCAGAGGTTGGAAGACGCGGGAGCAAATGGAGGCGGCAGAGCGAACCATGCTCGCACCGTTTGCACAACGATCCGGTGAATCGCGCGGGCGCAAATACTCCGAGCCGAGTCACGCCTATCGGACCGAGTTTCAGCGCGATCGCGCTCGAATCATTCATTCACGCGCGTTCCGTCGCATGGAATACAAGACCCAGGTTTTTCTTAACGGAACTGGCGACCATTTGCGCACGCGCTTGACGCATTCCATCGAGGTTGCCTCGATCAGCCGCACCATCGCCCGCGCGTTGCGCCTGAACGAGGATCTGGCGGAAGCGATTGCGCTTGCGCATGATCTGGGGCACGCGCCGTTCGGACATTCCGGCGAGGAGATGCTGTCCGAATGCATGCGCGATCACGGCGGGTTCGATCACAATCGTCAAAGTGTGCGGGCGGTGGAGTTGCTTGAAAGGCCATACCCTGATTTCCCAGGTTTGAACCTGACATTCGAGGTGCGCGAAGGCCTGCGGAAGCACGAGCGTCCTTACAGTTTCGTGACTGGCGAGAAATACCAGTACCCGTCTCTGGAGGCGCAGGTTGCCGATCTGGCAGACGAGATCACGTATTACAGTCACGATCTCGATGACGCACTTGATTTTGAAATCTTGAACCCGCCGCAATTGAAAGGTAACGAGGTGTGGCGTCACAGCCATCGCGCAGTGCTCGCGCGCTACACGGCTGGGTCCGAGCCTGACCTGCACAAGCTGATCATTCGCGACATTATTGATCGCGAAGTACACGACTTGGTTGCGACGAGTGCCGGATCAATCGCCGACGCAGGAGTTCAGAGTGCCGATGACGTGCGCCGGCAATGTGCGCCGCTTATTCGCTACAGCGATGAACTGGCTGAAGCCAATCGAGCGCTGCGGAAATTTTTATATCAAAATGTCTATTACCATCCACGCGTATCGGAAGTGAACGGGCGTGCGTGTGAGATGCTGCGCCGCGTTTTTGGAGCGTTCCTGGCCGATCCAGACCGTCTCGGTGAAGGCGCGATCCGACGGATTGAGAAGGAGGGATTGTATCGCACAGTTTGCGATTACGTCGCCGGTATGACCGACAGATATTTAATGGAAGAATACGAGCGAATTGCCAGTCTGTAACGGCCTCGCTGTGCGAGGCGCAAGATTCGTGTGTTTCAGTGCGATGCCGCCGCGCGTCGCACGGACGGCGGCTACAGCTAGGCCGCGGCGTTGCCAATCTCGTCGCGTAAATATCTGATGAGAAAGCGGAGGCGCTGATTCACCGAGCGTTCTTCGAGCAGATGTTGCCGGCGCAAGGGATCATTCACGAACGTGGAAGCCATCAGATCAGCCAGCATTTCCAAGTCGCGCAGCTCGGAAAGATAGCGATCGAGTTTCGCAGGCAACTGACGATCGTGCTTCAAGCTCCCGTAGAGTTCGATCACCTTTGCGCCAAGCGCTTCGGTCTCGACCGTGGTCGGATCGCGCGATTCGACGGCATCGATGCTCGCAATCGGAAACGGTTTCTCCTGGTGGAAACTGTTAAACCGCACGCGTTGCAGACCTTGCAGGATTAAATTTGACGTGCCGTCGCCGCGTCCAACACAAGCGCGGATCAATCCGGCCGTGCCGAGGTGGAAAAAATCTTCCGGTGCACGCCAATCGGGACAACTAGGCTTAATCAACGTGATGCAAAACATGCGATGCTGTTGGAGCGCGCGCTTCAGCATGTGGCGATAACGAGCCTCGAAGATGTAAAGCGGCAACAGCGCGTGCGGGAAAAGGACCGCAGCCGGCAACGGCATCACCGGTAAATCTTTGGGCAACGTGACAGATGACGACATAGTGTGCGGCTTCTTTCTGTAAAAATATACGTATTGTGAGAAGTGAAAAGCTGTCGTCAGAAGCCCAAGGATCGTAAGTCACGAATCCGAATTGACGACCAGCGCCGAACCTGCGGTGTCGTTATTCCTATTTCAACATTGTCCCGATCCCAAGATGGGCAAGCTGTTCCAGTGACAGTTGTCCTTCGATGTCACTCGCCGCACCAAGCGACGCGTAAGTCAGGACCGAGCCGGCGCGCGCTAGCAGGACGCGTGAAATTGCGCCGAGTTGGCCGACGCCCATCACCGCGACCGGAAGATTTACGCGGCAGTTTGTTGTGAAATCAAGCAACCGTCGGAGTTCCACCGGCTTATCGGTGCGTGTCGCTACCTTGAAAATATCTGCACGATGCGCTCTCGCCTGTCTCGCCTTGGCCGACAGCAGCCGCGCGCTCGGCGTCGATTTAAAACTGTGGAATGAAATGATGCGACAGACCTTTTTCTTCCCCGCAAGCGCGAGCAAGCTTCGCATGGCAATGGCTGAGCGCAGTTCTACATCGACATAGTCGGCGCAAGTTAAAAACCGAGTCAGCAACGCGCGGCGTTTCCGCAGTGAGAGTTTGCCGGCGCCGCCTTCTTGGGGGTGTCGCGCTGTGATGATGAGCGGTGCGCCGAGTTTCGGTAACATGTTTTCCAGTCGATCGACGGCGGCTGCTGGGAGACGATCGAGGCGAAGCTCAAATAAATCCGGCGGCCTGTGCATCCGCACAGCGCGATCCAGGTCGACGCGCGATGCGATCACGCCGACTATCCGCGGAGACCGCTTGATCGCAGGAGGTACCATTATTTCTTCACCACGAGCGGGGTAACCATTTTCTCCACGTACTTGGCGAGGATGTCGAACTCGAGATTGACGAGATCGCCCGTTTTTGCGCAATCAAGATTCGTATGGCGCTTGGTGTAAGGGACAATCCATGCTACGAAGCGTTTCGGAAGAATATCGGCAACGGTCAGGCTGATTCCATTGACCGCGATTGAGCCCTTCGAAGCGACATAAGGCGCGAACTCCTTCGGCAATTTGATTTCCAACCGGAAATCTGGGCCTTTCTTGTCGAACGCCATAATACGTGAGACGCAATCCACATGGCCTTGAACAAAATGTCCACCCAAGCGTCCGTCAGCGCGCAAAGCCCGCTCCAAATTTACTTGGCTGTTCGGCCGCAAGTCTCTGAGATTGGTGCGAGCGAGAGTTTCCTCCAGCAGATCGAAGGTCAGCCGGTCACCGCGGCGTGAAGTAAGCGTCAGGCAGCAGCCATTGACGGCGATGCTCTGTCCCGCTCGCACCTGTTTGGCGGTACCCGGAGCGGCAATTTCTAGTTGCACACCGTGCTCGGTCGCACGCGCTGCCACAACTTTGCCGATATCTTCAATTAATCCCGTAAACATGGATCTCGTCTGGGGCAGTTTATTAAATCATTGCACCATTACATCGGACCTACGATTCAATGACTTCACTCAACCGAGGCAAGTTGAGCGTTGAGCCTTGAAACTTGGACGTTAGCTTACGTGCTGTTGCAGTCACGGCCATAGATCAGGTGTATTGACCTGAAGGAAACGATATGACAGCCCGCTTGAAACATATTCACCTCACGATTTTTCAGAGGTTTTTCCGCACTGAAACCGTTGGTGGACTGGTTTTGCTAGTGTTCGGGCTTGCGGCGCTGGCCGTTGCGAATTCGCCGCTGGCCGAAACCTATGACCATGTTTGGGAAATACCGCTGACGCTGGGCATCGTTAATCACCAACTGTCGCTGAGTCTGCATGAATGGATTAACGACGGACTGATGGCTGTGTTTTTTCTTCTCGTCGGACTCGAAATCAAACGAGAACTGCTGGCGGGCGAGTTGTGCTCGGTGCGGCAGGCCACGCTTCCAATCGCGTGCGCAATTGGCGGAATGGTTGTGCCCTCCGCGATTTACTTGTTTTTCAATTTCCGCGGGATGGGTTCCCATGGCTGGGGCATCCCGATGGCGACCGACATCGCTTTTGCCCTGGGCGCGCTCAATTTAATTGCCCCCAATGCCCCAATCGGGGCGAAAGTGCTGCTCACCGCGCTGGCAATCGTGGATGATATGGGAGCGGTGCTGGTAATCGCGTTATTTTATTCCGAAGCAATTGCGTGGACCGCGCTTGCCGGAGCTGCGGTGACGTTGCTTGTGCTGATCGGATTTAACCTGGCCGGTGTTCGCCATCTGTGGGCGTACTTATTGGCCGGAGTGGTGCTTTGGTTGTTTGTTCATGCCTCTGGGGTGCATGCTACGATTGCAGGTGTCGCGCTTGCATTCACTATTCCCACGAATACGCGAATCAACGCCGTAGAATTTTCCCGTGAAGCGCGCTCGCTGCTGGGCGACTTCGACCGGAGGGAAACGGGGGACTTTCTGGTTTTGACGAGCAAAGGACAACAGGAAGCATTGTTTTCTCTTGAGCGCGCGAGCGAAGGTGTGACCGCACCCGTCCTTCGGCTCGAACGGGCGCTGCACAATTTCTCTGCGTTTGCGGTGATGCCGCTCTTCGCGTTCGCGAATGCCGGCGTCAAAATTGATTTGTCGATGCAGCATTTAGAGATCGGCCTCGGCGTGTTGGTAGGACTGGTTTTCGGTAAACCGCTCGGAATTATGGCAGCCGCGCTGGTCGCCGTTAAGATGGGGATTGCAAGGCTTCCTATGGGTGTGAGCTGGAGATCTTTACTAGGCTATGGGTGCCTCGCCGGGATCGGCTTCACGATGTCCCTCTTTATTGCCATGCTTGCCTTCGCTGACAGCCCTTTGGTCGATACAGCCAAGCGAGGCATTGTCGTTGGTTCCCTGCTTGCTGGAGTTGCTGGCGCGGTACTGCTGAAGATGAGCCCCGTTTTGCGCGATGATCAGTAGTTCGCAAGAATCTCGTGCCGCTCGCGAGCGAGACGCGCCACGTGCTACGGGCTCCCAAACCGCGCACGCGGCAATAGTTTGCGCTGTTCTTTTTTTCTCCGGCATTGGGGCGCTGATTTTTGAAACGCTGTGGTTGCGGGTGAGCGGGTTGGCATTTGGCAACTCTGTCTGGGCTGCGGCGCTGATTCTCTCGAGTTTCATGGCAGGCCTGGCGTTTGGAAACGCGATCGCTGCAGCATCAACAATTCGGCGATGGCGGCCGCTCCATTTCTATGCTGTGCTGGAAGTGCTCGTCGGATTGTTTGGCTGCATAATTGTTTTTGTTCTACCGGCGCTCGGCGATGCATTGCGGCCGCTGTGGCAAACGCTCTGGAACTATCAACCGGCGTTGTTAGGGCTGCGGTTCGTGGTCTCGTTTTTGATTCTGCTGGTGCCAACGACCGCCATGGGCTTGACGCTACCGGTCATTATCGAGGACCCGCTTCTGCGGCAGACGGCGTTTGGCCGCGCGATCGGTTTTCTTTACGGCTCAAATACATTGGGCGCGATGGCTGGCGCAGTACTTGGTGAAGCTTATCTAATTCGAGCCTTCGGCCTTTATGGCACCAGTCTGGCGGCGAGCATAGCAGTTTGGATTGCTGCAATCATCGCGCTGCTGTTAGCCGAAACAGGGCCAGTTTCTGCACCGCCCCAACGTTGGACTGAACAGCGCCCCTCACTATTTTTCCCATTGCGCTTTGACGCGGGTTATCGGCCGCCATGGCGTTTGCTTTTGGTTAGCTTTGGTACAGGCCTGATTTTTCTTGCGCTGGAAGTGATTTGGTTCCGATTTCTGCGGTTATATGTCGCATCTTCGCCGACTGCTTTTTCAATCATGCTCGCGGTTGTGTTGGCTGGAATCGGTGTTGGAGCGCTAGTGGGCGGCGCGACTCATCGGTTCTGCACTCGATTATCGAATCAGTTCGTTCCAGCGCTGCTGCTGGGAACAACGATTTTCGTTGCTCTGTCGTACTTGCTTTTTCCCGGTGAATTTATTCCCGCGCCTACCGGCGTGTTTGATCTCCGCTGGTGGCAGATCGCGCTGATGTCCCTCGCGTTGATGTTTCCGGTCGCGGTCCTATCGGGAATCCTGTTTCCGTTAATTGCGACACAGGTTCAGGCGAGCGTAGGCGACCGAATGAACAGCGCAGGAATCACGACGCTGTTTAATACCGCAGGTGCAGCGGTCGGTCCCCTTCTTGCAAGTTTTATCGTGTTACCGACGCTTGGATATCAATCCAGTCTCATTTGCTGCGCTGCCGGGTACGCTTTGCTGAGCATTCTGGTGACCGAACGCGCGA
>WNGP01001415.1_pt1 | contig 37452 bp, 26 predicted proteins | sample 5407671 | NCBI WGS metagenome assembly WNGP01 (sample SAMN13153381, study PRJNA577476) | soil metagenome | isolation source: 40 cm soil or saprolite under Garry oak tree replicate 2 | place: USA:California | collected 2016-06-15 | reverse complement strand
GCGCGCTCAGGCGACTGGCCGACGCCGGTGTCCGTGTCGGGTTGATCGTGGCGCCGGTCCTTCCGGGGATCACGGATGACGTACCCCATCTGGAAGCGCTCTTCCAGGCGGCCCGGGAGGCCGGCGCCAGGTTCGTGCATGCCGGTCCGCTGCGCCTGTACGGCGCGGTGCGGAACCGATTCCTCCCGATGCTCAAAGCGCACTTCCCCCACCTCGTCGCTCGCTACCGGCGCGCCTACGAGGGCCGGAGCGGGGTGCCGCGCGACTACGCGCGCGCGCTGGCTGCGCGCATCAAGCGGCTGCAGGCACGATTCGGATTCCCGGCGAACGAGGGCATGGCGGATCGCTACGGGCGACGGCTCGCACCGGTTCAGCGAGAGCTCGGATTATGAAGGGTCAGGCGACTTCGCTGGCGGCTTTGCCCCGGGGCCGGTAATGGCGCACCAAGTCCTGTACCCAGCGGGGTGGGGAAAGGCGCCGCGCCTCGTACGATTCGACGAGCAGCCCCGCGAGCGCCCGTCCCAGGCCGAGCGTGTGCTCAGGGGAGAGGTCGACCGACAACTCGTTCAGCAGGCGGACGAACTGACCCACGTTCGGCGGTCGCGTGACTTTGCCCTGGACGGCGAGCCAGCGCTCCAACCTGATTCGCGTGACGCTGCGGGGAATCGCTCCGTGCAGGAAACCGCGCAACCCGTTGGGGCTCATCCCCACCTCGCGGGCGACGCGCCGCAGAGAAAAGCGCGCCGACTCCCGCGCGAGCCCGTCTCGCAGCAACGGCACCGGGAGGGTCGGAACGGCCGAGTCGACGTTCACGTGACGCCCGAGGGCGGGGTACGGGCGGGCCCCCTAGGGCGCCCGCTTCCCCCCGTAATACGCGATCAGGTCCCGGACCCAGCCCGGGACTTTTTCTTGCTTCGCGCGGTACGCGTCTCGTAGCAACCCCGCGATGCCCCGCCCCAGCACGACGCCGTCGTGCGCGCCAACCCCGGCGGTCAGCGCCTCGACCAGACGCACGATTTCGGCGGCCTTGGGAGACGGGACCCGCTTGCCACGCTTGGTCGCCACGTCAGCACCGCTTCGAAGAGGAACTGCACAAACTTCACATAGAAGATGTATCGCGGGGGCACCGGGTCGCAAGACCCCAGCCAAACTGCTTTTTAAGCGACTTCGCTGGCCGCTTTGCCCCGGCGCACGCGGTAGTGACGGAGCAGGTCCTGGACCCAGCGGGGTGGGGACAGCCGGCGCGCTTCGTACGCATTGGCGAGCAGCCCCGCGATGTCGCCTGCGAGCGCCGCCGTCTGCTGGGTGGAGAGGTCCCCCGCCAGCTCGTTCAGCAGGCGCACGAGCTGACCGACGTTGGGCGGGCGGCTGACTCGCTGGCGCCCGGCGAGCCAGCGCTCGAGCTTCACGCGCGTGGCGCTGCGGGGAGCCGAGCCGTTCAGGAAGTTCCGCAGCCCGTTCGGGCTGATGGAGACCTCGGCGGCTGCGCGTCGCAATGACAGCCGGGCCGTTTCCCGCCCGACGGCGTCACGCAACAGAGGAACCGGCAGCGTGGGAACACCCCGGCTGCTAGGTCTCATACGAGCTGTGCACTTTGTGCGGTACTACGGGTGTTACACGGGAATAGCCTAGCCCGAGTCGGCAAAGCTCGAGCCGGTTGTTCACGAGGATCAGCGCTTCCATATGGCGCCGGATCACCTCGGCGACGAGGCGCAAAAGATCTTGTCGCACTTCGGGTTGAGGGTCGCGGATCCGGTCGTAGGGCTCGAACAACTTCACCGCGTCGGCATAGGCGCGCCCGGGCCGGAGCAGCGCGCGCGCCAGGGTGAACCCTGCCGGGAACGTCCACGGCAGCTCGAGCTGCTCGCCGATCGGCGGCATCTCGTTCCACGAATTGAACACGTGTGCCACCCCATGGCGCGCCAGCACCGCACCGTGGGCGTCGGTCAAGAGCTCCCGGTTCCGCAGCTCCACTGCGTAGCGGAAGTCGCGAGGCAGTCGCCGCAGGAAGGTGTCGAGCTCGTCCGCCCATTGGGCCGGCTCGGGGAGATCATGCCCTCGCATCGCCTGAAACTCGAACACAAACGAGCCGGCGTGGTCCGAGAACGCGCGGGCGTACGGCCCGAGTACCGCGTCCTTGAAGAGGTCGGCGTTCAGGAAGTCCGAATTCCTCTGTCCGGCGAGGTTGCCCCAGCGCGGGTCCTGCGTGAAGCGCCGCGCCGTGATCCGATCCCACACTTTGCTCACGCACGGAAAGCCGGGAGGCAGCGCTCGCGCGTACGCGACGAGGACCTCTTCTGACGGCGGCTCATAGAACGCGCTGTCGATCCCCACCGTGCGGAACAAGGGATAGCGCACGTACTCCTCGAGCCGGCGAGCCGGCTGGGCGCTGCGATAAGGCCGATGGTAGACGTCTCCCGTCCACCCGTCATAGGTCCAGGTGGACGTGCCGAATCGGACGTTGGGCGGGACGCGTGCTCCGAGCGCGACCAGGTCGGGGGACGGCGGCGGCAGCGCGCCGACGTCGTCAAAGAGATTCGGCTGATTGCGTTTGGGCATTAGAAGTCTAAATATACCAATAGCTTACCTTCGAAGTAATCGACCTTGCGACTTGCTCAATCTTCGGGATATATTCGGGTCCCATTGTCATCTGGCAATGACCCTGAAGTCTCATCTGACGAGCGATACGGCCGCCTGCTGCTGGATCCCGTTGTTCGCGCTGCGCTGCGAGACGGCGCGGCGGCCCGAGCTCGCGTCGCTCCCCGTTGCCCTGCTTTCACCCGACGACAGCCGCCGGGTATGGCAGGTTGCGCCGCTCGCCCGGCGCGCGGGCGTGAAGCCGGGGATGACCGTGAGCCAGGCGATCGGGCTCTGTCCCTCGCTCAAGCTGTGCGAGCCCGACCCGGTGCATTACGACGAGCAGTTCTCTCAGATCGTCACGGCGCTCGTCACGGTGAGCCCGGTGGTCGAGCCGGTGGAGCTGGGGCGGGCGTACGTGGGAACAGACGGCTTGGAAAGGTTATACGGTTCGCCACAGCAAATCGTCGAAGAAATACAAATGCGGAGTGCGGAGTGCGGAATGCGGAATTTCAGTGAAGGGTCGTTTGCCCCACGAGCTTCAAACGTACATTCCGCACTCCGCATTCCGCATTCCGCACTTCGTGTAGGGTGGGGTCGCGGAAAGTTTGTTGCCTGGGTTGCAGCCACGCGAGCGAAACCCGGAGAGACGGTACTCGTGCCGGCGGGAAGGGAGGCGACGTTCCTCGCCTCCCAGCCACTCGCCGTTCTCCACGCTGGGCGCGCTCGTCGCGCTGCCGGAGGAAGCCGTCGTGTCGCAGTTCGGCGGCGCCGGCCGGCAGCTGTGGCGACTGGCCGCGGGGCTCGTGGCGGAGCCCGTGGTGGGACGAATCGTGCCCGAGCCGATCGTGGCCGCCCTCACGTTTTTCACTCCGGTCGGCGAGCGGGACCTGCTCGCGCACGCACTGGACAAGCTCGTCGACCGTGCGCTCGGGGATCCGCGCCGCAGCGGGTGGCGCGTGCAGGTGGTGCGCGTACACGCCGAGCTCGAGCACGGGGCCTCCTGGCTCGCGGCAGCGACCCTCAAGGACCCGTCCGCGACGCGGGAGCGCATCGCGGCGCCGCTCAAAACGCAGCTCGAGCGGTCGCCGCCCGCCGGAGCGGTACGGCGCGCGCCGGGCGGCGGCGCGCGCTCCAGAGCGCCGCCCGGGAGATCGCACTCCGGATCCGACGGCCGATGCTGTATCACATCATCGAGGTGCAACCCTGGTCCCGCCTCCCCGAGCGGCGGTACGCGTTGATCGATTATGAACCGTGAACAAACGCGGAAGTTGGAACGCGGAACGCGGAACAATGTGGACAGGCTTCGGGCGCTCAACGTTCAGCAGCAGGTGAAGGTCGATCTGGATGACCGTGGAGTGCCGGTAGTCGTGACGCGGGAAACGGGAGACCGGAAACGGGTTGAGTCGATCGGCGAGACGTGGCGGATCGATGATGAATGGTGGCGATTGCCTATTGTGCGACGATATGTGGAAGTGATCCTCGAAGGCGGCGGACGGGTCGTACTGTTCGAAGATATGTCGACGGGCGAGTGGTGGATGCAGAAGCCAGCCTGAACGTTCCGCGTTCCGACTTCCGCGTTCCGACTTTCTATGTACATAGAGCTTCACTGCCACTCGGCGTTTTCATTTCTCGACGGCGCCTCGCTCCCCGAGCAGGCGCTCACCGACCACAACGGGCTGTACGGAGCGATGGCGTTCGCGCAGGAGTCGAAACAGCTCGGGCTCCAGGCGATCACCGGCGCGGAGCTGACCCTGCTCGACGGTTCCCACGTGACCCTTCTCGCGGAGACGCCTGAAGGTTACGCGAACCTCTGCCGGTTGATTACGGAGGCTCACCTCGGCCGTGAAGACCGGCGTGACCCGCGGCTCGACTTCGCCTCGCTCGAAGCGCGGCACGCGGGGCTCATCGTGCTGTCGGGGTGCCGGAACGGGCTGCTACCTCAAGTGCTGCGTCGCGACGGCCCGGCCACGGCCCGTCGCTTCGCCGAGCGGTGCCGTGCGGTGTTCGGGAAAGAGAACTTTGTCGTCGAACTGCAGAGGAACTACGTCCGGGGAGACCTTGCCCTTACCCGAGCGCTGAAAGACGTCGCCGATTCCGTACGACTTAGCGTCGTAGCGTCAGGCAACGTCCACTACCACAAGCGCGAGCGGCATCGGCTGCACGACGTGCTGGTGGCGATCCGACACCGCACGACGCTCGACGGCTCGCACGACGTGCGGCGTGCAAACAGCGAGTTCTTCCTGCGGCCGCCGGGAGAAGTCGAGGAGCTGTTCCGTGACTGTCCTGAAGCTGTCATCACTACGGCGGCCCTGGCCGAGCGCTGCCGTGGGTTCGATCTCACGCGGGATCTGGGATATCGGTTTCCCGATTTCCCTGGCGCCGAGCGCGCGCCCGCACCGTGGGCGCTCGCCCAGCTGTGCCGCGCGAAGCTCGAAGAACGCTACCCGGCCGGCTTCGAGCAGCGCGACGAGGCGGAGCGGCGGCTCGCCGAGGAGCTGCGGATCGTCGAGCACCACGGGCTCAGCGGGTTCTTCCTCGTCTATCACGATCTGTTCGAGCTCGCCCGCGAGGTCGCCGCCGACGTGCGGCGTGGCTCGCGGCGGGCGCAAGGCGGCCTGCTGCCCGGTCGCGGCCGCGGGTCGTCGGTCTCTTCCGTCGTGTGCTACCTGCTCGGACTCTCACACATCGATCCGGTCGCCACCCGGCTCTTCATCGGGCGCTTCCTGAACGAGACCCTCGCTTCGGTGCCGGACATCGACCTCGATTTCCCGCGCGAGATCCGTGAAGAACTGATCAGGCGCGTATACAAGCGGTACGGCGACGATCATGTCGGGCTCGTCTGCTCGTTCCCCACCTACCGCCTGCGCTCGACGGTGCGCGAGATCGGCAAGGCACTCGATCTGCCGCCGGGCGAGATCGAGCAAGTCGCGAAACTGGCGGACCGGCGATCCGGCGGACTGGCGGACGAATTGGACCAGCTTCCCGGATTCGCGGGGCGCAGGAGCGCGCCGCTCTGGAAGGAGCTGTGCGAGCTCGCCGAGGAGATCGCGGGGCTGCCGCGGCACATTTCCCAGCACGTGGGCGGGATGGTCATCTCGAGCCGGCCGCTCGTGGAGATCGTGCCGCTCGAGCGCGCCGCCATGGAAGACCGCGTGGTGTGTCAGTGGGACAAGGACTCCTGCGACGACGCGCGCTTCATCAAGATCGACTTCCTGGCGCTCGGCATGCTGTCGCTGGTGGAAGAGTGCGTCGAGCGAATCGCCGTGCGCGAGGGAACGCCACCCGACCTCTCGCGCATCGACTTCGAAGACCCCGCAGTGTACGACCGCATCTGTCGGGGCGACACGGTGGGGCTGTTCCAGATCGAGAGCCGGGCGCAGATCCAGATGATCCGTCGCAGCCGGCCGAGGAACCTCGCGGACCTGGCGGTCGAGGTCGCGATCGTGCGGCCCGGCCCGATCGTGGGCGGCGCGGTGAATCCGTACGTGCGGCGCCGGGAGGAGCAGCGCCGCGCCCGGGCCGCGGGCCGCTCTTACGAGCCGCCGCTAGAGCATCCCCTCCTCAAGGAAGCGCTCACCGAAACGCTCGGCGTGATCCTCTATCAGGACCAGGTGCTGCAAGTGTGCCAGGCGCTCGCGGGGTTCACGGCGGGTCAAGCCGAGGCGCTGCGGCGCGCCATGAGCCGGCGGAGGAGCAGGGAGCTGATGGCGGGGTTCTGGGAAGAGTTCAAGGACGGCGCGGCGGCGCGCGGCGTCCCCGAGCAGACGGCCCAGCGCGTGTTCACGCAGGTGATCGCGTTCTCCGAGTTCGGGTTCCCCAAGTCGCACGCCGCCGCGTTCGGCCTGCTCGCCTACCAGTCGGCTTGGCTCAGGCACTATCACCCGGCCGAGTATTATTGCGCCCTCTTCAACAACCAGCCGATGGGGTTCTACTCGCTCGACGTGCTGGGACGAGACGCGAACAGAAACGGCATCGAGATTCGGCTGCCGGACGTGAATCTGAGTGACGTGTGGTGCACGATAGAAAAAGGAGCAGGGAGCGGGGAGCAGGGAGCGGTTCATTCCGACGCAGTGAGAGTGGGGCTCGGGTTCGTCCGAGACTGGAGCGAGGAGACGGCGACGGCTGTGGTGATCGAGCGCGAGCAGCGGGGCCGGTACGTGAGCATCGGCGACTTCGTGCGCCGGGCACCACCCAAGCTCAAGCGCACCGCGATCGAGCATCTCGTATGGGTGGGGGGATGCGACGGCTTCGGACTCACCCGGCGCGAGCTCCTCTGGCAGGTGGGGCTGTGGCTCCCTCCGGAATCGGAGCACGGGGTGGACGCGCGCGGACGCCGGCAGCTCGAGCTGGGGCTCAATCATCCTCACGAAGGACTCCGATTCGGCGGCCTCGAGGCCGCCGAGCGGCTGCTCGCGGAATATGCCGTCCTGGGGTTCGCCGCGAGCGGCCATCCGCTCTCGCTGCTCCGCGGGGCACTGCCGCCGCGTGTCGTGCAGAGCGATGCGCTCCCTGCTACTCGAGGACGAGGCCGGGATGGTGAACGTGATCGTGCGGCCCGACGTGTACGAGCGGCACCGCACGGCGGTCCGCGGCGAGCCGTTGCTGTGGGTGCGCGGCAAGCTCGCGAAAGACGACGGGACGGTGAACGTAATCGCGGAGGAGGCGAGGGGGCTGAAATGCGGAATGCGGAATGTGGAATGCGGAATTGAAGGGCTGCCTGACGATTCTGCATTTCGCACTCCACATTCCGCATTCGCCTTTCTCAAGTCCATGCGTCGCCTCGCGCCGGAGTCCAAGGATTGGGGCTAGCGGCATTGACATCGTCACGGCGCCGGATAGCCTTGCTCCATGCCGATCCCCACTGAACCCATTGGCAGCATCCCCAGACCCCCGGAGCTCGTCGCGGGGATGCAGCAGTTCGCCAGCGGTCGCCTTTCGCGCGACCAGTTCGCTCGCCTCCAGGACGCCGCGATCCAGGACACCATCCGGCGGTTCGAGGCGACCGAGTCCCCCGTCATCACCGACGGGGAGCAGGCGAAACCCAGCTTCGCCACCTACCCGATCCATGGGCTCACGAATCTCGCGCCCGACGGCATCACGATCCCGTTCGCCGACGGACACACGCGGCAGCTCCCCCGGCTGACCGCCGGGCCGTTCCGCTATCAGACGTACGCCGATTCATACCTCGCAAGCGCGCGAGCGCACGCCCACGTGCCCGTCAAGCAGGCGGTGATCGCCGCCTCGGCGCTGAGCCTGCTCTATCCGGAGGGCGGCATTGCGGGGTACCCGCGCGAAGCGTTTCTCCAGGATCTCGTGCGCGAGGCGGAGACGGACATTCGCCGCTGCCTGACCAAGGGCGCCCACGTCGTGCAGCTCGATTTCACCGAGGGCCGCCTCGCAGTGAAGTTCGATCCAACGAAAGTGCTGCTCCAGATGTTCGTGGACCTGAACAACCGGGTGCTCGAGCGCTTCACCACGGACGAGCGGCGGAGGATCGGGGTCCACACCTGTCCGGGCGGCGACCGGGACTCGACCCACAGCGCCGACGTAGACTACGCAGAGCTCCTGCCCACCCTCTTCGAATTGAAAGCGACGAACTTCTATATCCAGTGCGCGAGTGAGCCGGACCGCGCCAGAACGCTGCGCCTCATGAAGGAGCACGTCAAACCCGGCCAGCGGGTGTTCGTAGGCGTGATCGATCCAATCGACCCGAGGGTGGAGACGCCCGAAGAAGTCCGGGACCGGGTCCTGGAAGCGGCGCAGTACATCCCGCTCGACCGGCTCGGGACGACCGACGACTGTGGTTTCGCGCCCTTCAGCGACGACACGTCCACCGACCGCGAAACCGCGTTCGCCAAGATCCGGGCGCGCGTAGCCGGCACGGCGCTGGCAGCCCGGGCGCTGCGGGCGGGATGACGCTTGTCGCTCCGGCTAGGTTTCGTCAGACGCAGAAAGGGGATGTGGACATGCCGCAGCGCGAAGTGGCGACCCTCGCCGGCGGGTGCTTCTGGTGCCTCGAAGCCGCCTTCCAGGACCTGAAGGGGGTCGAGAAGGTCCAGTCGGGCTATTCCGGCGGCCGCGTACCGAACCCGTCCTACGAGGACGTCTGCACGGGAAGTACGGGCCACGCCGAGGTCGTCCAGATCACCTTCGACCCCACAGTCGTGTCGTTCGACGACCTGCTCCACGTCTTTTTCACGATTCACGATCCGACGACGCTCAACCGCCAGGGAGCGGACGTGGGCACGCAGTACCGCTCCGCCGTCTTCTACCACACGCCGGAGCAGAAGGTCGTGACGGAGAAGGTCATCGGGGAGCTCGCGGCGGAGCACGTGTGGGACGACCCGATTGTGACCGAGGTAAAACCGCTCGAGGCGTTTTATCCGGCTGAGGAGTACCACCGCGACTACTATCGCCGCAACCCGAACCAGGGCTACTGCCGCGCGGTGATCGCGCCCAAAGTAGCCAAGGTGCGCAAGCTCTACTTCGACCGGCTGAAGCAGCCCACGGCGTGAGCCGTTTCACCGACATCCTGCTCGTCTCGCCCCTCGCGGACGGGAACACCTGGGTGATCATGCGCGACTTCGGCTACGAGGTAGGAGCCGAGGGCAGCGGCGACCGCATCGACGTGGCGATCGGGTTTCAGACCGATTTTGCCACGGTGCCGCGGCCGCTGTGGATCGTGTTGCCGAAGTGGGGCCGCTACGGTAACGCCGCGGTCATCCACGATTGGCTGTACTGGAAACAGGACCGGCCGCGGGCCACGGTGGACGGCCTCTTTTTCGAGGCAATGGGCGTGCTGGGCGTCGGCGCCGCCGCGAGGTACACATTGTATTGGGGCGTGCGACTGTTCGGGTATGCTGCGCCGGCTGGCGGGCCACGCGTGGGGACGCCTACGGCATGACTGAGGAGGAGCCATGGTGCGTTGGTCGATACTCGCGGTGCTCGTCGCCGCGCCGGTCTGGGGCGCGGCCCAGGCGCCGCCGGCCGGAGCGAGTGAGCCGTTCGTGGTGGAGTACTACTACAAGACCCGCTGGGGCTTCGCCGACGAGTTCATCCGGCTCTTCAAGAAGAACCACTTCCCGGTATTGCAGCGCGAGATCGCGCTGGGGCACATCCAGCGGGTCACCGCCGAGGCACCGAGGTTCCACGGCACGGAAGACGGCCGCTGGGATTATCGCGTCACGATCGTGTGGAAGAATGCCGCGGCGCCGCACGAGCCGTTCCCAGAGGCGGAGCTGAAGCGTCTCTTTCCCGACCAGGACACGTTTCGACGTGAAGAGCAGCGGCGCTTCGAAATTCTCGCTGCGCACTGGGACCTGCCGGTGGTCACCGTGGATCTGTCGCGGCCGTAGGAGCGGGACGGCTCTTCCCCAGATACGTCCGCACGAGCGGCGCTACACGCCCGCGCACCAGCGTGGACTTGAAGCGCTCCCGTTCGTCCGGTGTGACCTCCACCAGGTACCGCTCCCCGGTCCCCGCTCCCTCCTTGATCGCGACGGGGATCCCATCTCGATATAGGATCCGGTTCGTCGCCACGCCGGCGAGCACGTCTCCCGGCGTCACGATCCCCACCAGGTTGAGCGGGTCGGCCCCGCTCAGCGCCACGAGCTCCCCCCGCGGCTCCTCGCGGCGCACGCTGCGCAGCAACCCCACCGCCTCCGGCAGCGCATACTGCTCCCCCGAGAACCCGCCCACGAAGCGCCCGCCGCGAACCTCTCCTCGCGCCTCGAGCCGGCGGTACACCCGCAGGATGTCGCGCCACGGCGTGAGCAGCGTCTCGCGCGTCACGAGCCGACGGAACACCACGCCGTAGCGGCGCAATAACTGCCACGCCACTGCTTCCGCGACGGCCTCTTCCGGCAGCGGCGCCGGGCCCCGTACGCGGGACCACCGCCCCGCCGTCTCGACCCCGAACGGCGCCACGCGCCCTCGCCGCCGGAACCCGCCGCCCCCGATGGGGCGGCGCCGGTCGGACGGCACGAGCAGCGCCCGCAGCCCGGCGAAGCTGTCCGAGGTCACGAGCCCCCATGCGACCAGCTCACCGAGTCCCTTCTCCACTTCGGTGCGCAACAGGCCCGTCGCGTTCACCAGGTCGCCGAAGAACGACGCGCCCCTCTGATCGAGCGCATCGAGGACGGCGCGGGCGGAATGGGAGAGCGGGAGGTGCGCTGGATCGGCCTGCGCCGTCATGGACTGCCAAAACACTCCCCGCTCCCTGCGAAACAGCGCAATAGGCGTCGTGCGGATCGGCCCCGACTTGTGGCCCCCGTTCGACGGTGCCGCAGCCGACAGCCGGCCCCAAGCGATCTCCCCCGAGAGACACAGGCCGTCGAGCCACAGTGGGTCGTACTCGCCGAGGCGCGCGGGGAGCACGTCCGCTTCCCAGGCCCCCGCCGGCACCTCGTATCCGTCGAGCAGCTCGAGCACGGCAGCGAGCCCTTCCGGCCCCTCGGCCCGGGCGTCCGGTGCGGCGCGATGCCACTTGAGCAGGAACCGCATGAAGTCCGCCGCCGTGACGGGCTCGATCTCCTGGCGCAGCCGGTCGAGTGTGTAGCGGTGGATGCGGGCGAGCAGGCGCCGCTCGCACCACTCCAGGGCCGCGACGCCGGGCGTGAACCGGCCGCGCAGCACGAAGCCTTCGTGCTCGAGCGCGCCGAACGCGAACTCCACATCCCCGACCGCCACCCCCAGTGAGCGGGCGACGTCGGCGGCCGTCGTGGGACCGACCGCCTCGAGCCGGCCGCGCACCAGCTCGCGCACCGCGTCCTCGCGCGTCCATCCCTTGGCGCGATCGCGTTCCGGCACGCTCAGCGCGGGCTCGCATCGAACACCCGGGAACACCGCCTCCAGCATCGGCAGCCGCTCGGCGGCGATCCAGAGTCGAGGCTCGCGCAGCAGTGTCGTCGCGCGCCCCGCCCGCGCCAGCTCATCGAACCATCCTTGCCATTCCGCATTCCGCGTTCCGCATTCCGCACTCGCCAGGGCACCGGTGACGAGTAACGCGTCGTGAAGCTCGTCGGCGGAACTGATGTCGGGCCAGGCCTCTTCGCGCACTCGATCGATCGCCGCCTGATCGAGCTTCCCGAGCTCCTCCGCAGTCTTGACGTCGAGCCCGCGCCGGGTGATCACCGCCTGAGTGCGGCGCTCTTCCAGCGGCGCGTCGTCGAGGAAGGCGTACGGCTTGGCGTTGATCACCTCGTGCGCGAGCGGGGACGGCTCCGTCGTGTCGCGCGCCACGAGCGTGAACTGCCCCGCCGCCATTCCTTCGAGCACGCCTTTCAGGCCTGGGAAGTCCATCGCCTCGAGCAGACAATCCGCGATGGTCTGTTGCACCAGCGGGTGATCGGGAATCTCGCGGTCCCCCACGAGGTTTTCGGGGCACGCGAGCTGGTCGGGGAACACGGCGGCGACCAAGTCCTCCGCATCCATACGCTGGAGCGGCGTGGGAACCTTCTTCCCGCCGCGCGCGCGCAGCACGGCCAGCGCCCGGGTCGCGTTCCAGCGCCAGCGCGAGCCGAACATCGGCGCGTCGAGCATCGCCTGCACCAACAGATGCTCCGCGGTCTCGGGCTTCAGATACTGGAACACATCCTCGAGGGGGAAGCTGTGCTGGGGTCCGAGCGACAGGACGATCGCGTCTTCGGTGGCGGCGGCCTGGAGCTCGAAGTTGAAGCTGCGGCAGAACCGCTTGCGGAGGGCGAGTCCCCACGCGCGGTTCACCCGACTCCCGAACGGCGCGTGCAGCACGAGCTGCATCCCGCCCGCCTCGTCGAAGAAGCGCTCCAGCACGAGGGTCTCCTGCGTCGGGATGACTCCCAGGATCTTCTTCGACGCGGCGAGATACTCGATCATCTGACGGGCGGCGGGCTCGGAGACGCCCGGGATCTCGCCCGCAAGCCAGGTGGTGGCCTCGCCCAGATCCACGAGTCGGCCGTCGACGTCCCGGCGCAGCCGGGACACTTCCTGTGACAGCTCCGGCGTGCGACCCGGCGCCTCGCCCAGCCAGAAGGGGATCGATGGAGGCTGGCCTTGGGCGTCGACGACGCGCACCTGGCCCGACTCGATTTTCTGGATCAGATACGACCGGTTGCCCAGCTGGAAGATGTCGCCCGGCATGCTCTCGATGGCGAAGTCTTCGTTGAGCGTTCCGACAAAGGTCTCGGTCGGCTCGAGGATCACGCGGTAGTCGCCGATGTCCGGTATGGCCCCGCCCGATGTGAGCGCGGCGAGCCGGGCGCCGCGCCGCGCGCGCAGCCGGCGATTCACGCCATCGTAATGGACGTACGCGCCACGCCGCCCTCGCCGCGTGGTGAATCCCTCGGCCAGCATCTGCACCACGGCGTCGAAATCCTTGCGCGACACGTCGCGGTACGGGTACGCCCCCCGCACCAGCTCAAACAGCGCATCCTCCTGCCACTCCTCGCACGCCACCGCCGCCACGATCTGCTGCGCCAGGATGTCGAGGGGATGCGTCGGGATGATCAGCCGGTCGAGCGTGCGCTCCCGGGCGGCCCGCACCAGCGCCGCACACTCGATCAGCTCGTCGCGCGACAGCGGGAACAGCCGGCCTTTCGGCACGGCGGCCAGGTGATGTCCCGATCTCCCCACGCGCTGCAGCAGCGTCGCGATCGAGCGCGTCGAGCCGATCTGACACACCAGGTCCACGGCGCCGATGTCGATCCCCAGCTCGAGCGACGCGGTCGCGACCAGCGCCTTGAGCTTCCCCTCCTTGAGTCGCGTCTCAGCGTCGAGGCGCTTTTCCTTGGAAAGGCTGCCGTGGTGCGACGTCACCTGGTCCGCGCCCAGCCGCTCGGAGAGATGCAGCGTCAGCCGCTCCGCCAGCCGGCGCGTGTTGACGAAGACCAGCGTGGTGCGATGCTCGAGGATCAGCTGCACCAGGCGCTCGTAGATCTCCTCCCACACCTCGGCCGCCATGACCGCCTCGAGCGGCGAGGAGGGAATCTCGATCGCCAGATCGAGCGTGCGCGCGTGGCCGGAGTCGATGATGCAGGTGCCAGGTGTTGGGTGGCGGGTGCCAGACAGAAAGGCGGCGATGTCCTCGATCGGCTTCTGGGTAGCCGACAGGCCGATCCGCTGCAAACGCCGGCCGGCGAGGTGCTCGAGCCGTTCGAGCGACAGCGCCAGGTGGCTTCCCCGCTTGTCGCGCGCCACGGCGTGGATCTCGTCCACGATCACGGTGCGTACGCCGCGCAGCATCTCGCGGGCGCGCTCGGATGTGAGGATGAGATAGAGGGACTCGGGCGTGGTGACGAGAATATGCGGGGGCCGCCGCACCATCTCCTGGCGCTCCGCGCCCGGCGTGTCGCCGGTCCGCACCAGCGTGCGGATCTCCACATCCGGCAGGCACAGCGCTTCGAGCGTACGGCGGATCCCGGCGAGCGGCTCCGCCAGATTCTTCTGGACGTCGTTGGAGAGCGCCTTGAGCGGCGAGACGTACACGACCTGCGTGCCGTTCGTGAGCGTGCCCTCGAGGCCCTGACGCAAGAGTGAGTCGATGGCGGCGAGGAAGGCCGCGAACGTCTTGCCTGAGCCCGTGGGGGCCGCGATCAGGGCGTTCCCGCCCGCCTGAATGAGCGGCCAGGCGCGCTGCTGCGGCTCGGTCGGCTCGCGGAAACGGGACTCGAACCAGCGCTCGACGGCAGGATGAAAACCGGGCAAAGACATACCCGAAATATGGCGAAGATTTACCGAAGCAGCGACAGGCCCCGTGTCGCCGCGATACGTTCGACCGTTTCCCCGATCTTGTTGTTGGGCGTCGAGGCGCCCGCCGTGACCCCCACCGTCAGCGGGCCCGCGGGGAGCCACCCGGTCACCAGGCGCTCCTCCTTGGCCCCCACCGGACGGAAGCGGATCGACCCTGCCTCTGGGTCGACGCAGCTCGCATCCTCGATGTGGTAGGTCGGCGCCTTATCGTGGCAGATGGCGGCGAGGTGCGTGGTGTTGCTCGAGTTGTATCCCCCGATCACGACCATCAGGTCGAGCGGGTCGGCGATGAGCTTCAGCACCGCATCCTGCCGATCCTGGGTGGCCGAGCAGATCGTGTCGAAGGTACGGAAGTGCTCGGGCAGCGCCGCTTCGCCATAGCGCTTCGCCATGCTCTTCCGGAGCTCGGCCGCGATGGCGAGCGACTCCCCAGAGAGCATCGTGGTCTGATTCGCCACGCCGACGCGTACCAAGTCCTGTTCGGGATCGAAGCCAGGCGACATCGTGCCGGCGAAGCGCTGCAGGAACTGCTCCCCGCTCCCCGCTCCCTCGATGTACACGCACACTTCGCGCGCGTCCGCCATGTCGCGCACCACGAGATAGCGACCGGCCGGATACTTCGTGACCTGACTGGACGTCGCCTTCGTCTCCTCGTGGTAGTACTTGCCGTGGATCACGGCCGTGAATCCGTCCTTCGCGTACGAGTCCACGCGCTTCCAGACGTTGAGCACGGATCCGCACGTCGTGTCCACGAGCACGCACCCGACCGCGCGCAACCGCTCGAAATCCCTCACGGTAACCCCGAAGGCCGGAAGAATCACGACGTCCGCCGGCGTGACCCCGTTGAATTCAAAGTCACCGCCGTCCGGCCGGTGCAGGAATTCGACGCCCATACCCTGCAGTTTCTTGTTGACGTGCGGATTGTGGATGATCTCGCCTACCAGGAACACCCGGCGCTCGGGGAACTTGGTGCGGGTTTCGTAGGCGTATTCGACGGCGCGGTCCACGCCGTAGCAGAACCCAAACTCACGCGCGAGCCTGAACGTCAGCTCGCCGACCGCGAGAACGTACCCATGGGCGCGGATGCGATCCACCACCTGGCTGTGATAGTCGGCCGCGAGCGCGCCCTCGATGTCGCCCTTGAGCCCGAAGCCGCGGCGGAAGTAGGTCTGCTCCACGAGGTCAATCTAACCGAGCGCCCCGCCCGTCGCGTACGGCGGCCATCACGCGCTGCACCACGAGGACATCCTGGAACGGTGCCGGGCCCACGCGGTGCGTCACGGCCGCGGCTGGCAGGAAACCGTGTCCGTCTCGAGCGGCACCGCGTCGAACGAGGCCTCGAGTCCGACGCGCCCGGCAGCGGTCACGTCAAGCCCCGTACCGCGCGCGACGACCGTGAGGACGCCATCTGCCCTCCGCACCTCCACCGCGCCGCTATCGAGCGGCAGGCCGTGCGGCACATCGCCCATCATGTAGCGAACGCCCACGGTCGCGCCGCGCGGCGACACGGTGTCGCCCCGCTGCAGAAGCGGCCACGCGCCACCCGCCTGCGAGTCCGCTCGACTCCCGCCCTCGCGTAGCCACACCACCACGCCGTTCCCCTCGCTCGACCCTTGCAGCAGCAGCGCGCCACTCCCGGTACCCCCGTGACAGCGCCGAGCGCGCGCGGGAGCTTCGAATCGGATGGTGTCCTTGGGCGGTCGGATTACGCGCGCGTGCACTCGGCCCGCCTGCTCGGATGCGCTGCCACAGGCGGCGCCCAGCAGAGCAAGCACAAAAGCGGCGATCCGCGGCGTGCTCAGGGAGTCTCTCGCGCGCCCGGTGGGACCGTGATGCCGAGGACCGCCCGCGCGGCGGCGGGCGTCAGCGTGTGCGGAGCGAGCGCCTCGACCAGCCCTGAAGGCAGAGGGCGCGGTTTTAGCCCCTTCCGGTCGACGCATACCAGCACCATCCACCCCGCGGCACCGAGCCTCGACGGATCGTCGCGCAACACATCGAAGTTGAGTGTCATAGACTTGGTGCCGACGCGGCCGACGTACGTCGCGACACGCAGCCGGTCGTCCAGCCGCGCGGGGTAATAGAACTCGCTATGAACCGCCTTGCGCGGCAGAAAGATGTCGTAACGATCGAAGACCCGGGCGTAGGCGAGGCCGCACGCACGGAACAGCTCCGTCTCGGCGATCTCGAAGAAACGAACGTAGGACCCGTAAAAAATGATGCCGGCGAAGTCCACGTCGGACCACCGGACATATTCTTCGATGATGTACGGCTTGGCGGGCATCGCTTCCCGAACGGTGGAGCCCGAGCGGGAAGCTAGGGGGCGTCAATCCTCGACGCCAGCACGGCAGAGGGCGTTAGACGCGCGTCGCCGCGCCCGTGCCGCGGTGCCCGTTGGGCCGGAGCCCATAGGCACGCAACCGGCGCCACAGAGTGGTGCGGCTGATGCCAAGCCGTCGCGCGGTCTCGGCAAGCTTCCCGTGCGTCACCTCGAGCGTGTCGAGGATGGCCTGGCGCTCTCGCTCGGCCAGCGTCGGGCTGTCGACGCCGTCCGGCAGGAACACGACTTCGCCGAGCTCGAGCGAGCCCTGCTTCAGGGTGCGGGCCCGGCCACCGAACGCAATGAGCCGCTCGCGCACGTTCTCGCCCCGATGCGACACCCCGTCCCCGAGGGCGTCCAGGGTACGCCGCCCCCGCTGGTTCGCGTACACCATCCGGCCGTAGGGGTCGAAGACGATCACGCCCTCGCTGAATGTCTCCATGACGGCCTGCCCTAGAGGGGCGAAGCTCAGTGGAGCTGGAAGACCAGGGTTCTTTTCTCTCGCGGCCATACGTCCTTGTTTAGCCCAATGGGCAGGTCAAAGTTCCAGAAGGCACCACCATAAGCTAGACCCGCGGAGCGTCCGGAGGTCACAGCGCGCGGGCATGGGTTTCTAGCGACGCCGGCCCCGCCTCCCGCCCCGCGCCAAGCGCTGCCGTTCCCCCCGGGATAGACCGCTCAGCTGGCGGCGCAGGTCGTCCAACGAATCCGACCGCACGGCCTCGCGCTTGCCCCGGATGACCGTAAAGCGGACCGGTCGGTCGAGCGGGGGCAGATCCCGCGGTTGCAAGCGTCGCGCCTGGCCCTCTTTGAGGCGCAGCCGCACGACGCCGACCCCCTGCTCCACCTCGTAATCCACCGGCACGCGATCACCGTAGAGGTGGACGGACGCCGGGAGTGCCTCCAGGGCACTGCGCTCCGACTCGGGCACTATCTCGTCTACGTCGAGGACCAGCCGCGCGTTGATGAACTCATCCCACGAGCCGACCCGGGCGAGCTGGGCCGCCAGTCGGGCACCCACGCGCTCCGTGGCCGCCTCGGTCAGTCGTCCCCCCGAGCGGCGCCAGTAGAAGCCGAGCCGCTCGAGCGCGCGCCGCACACGTGCCTGGTCGGGATGCGGCGTGTGACCGGCGAGGACGGCCTCGACCAGCGCCGCCCGCGCGGCGTCCGCGAGCTCCGGGCGAAACGGGCTCGGGAGCGGCTCGACGTCGCGCTCGAGCAGGAAGCCGAAATAGCTCACCGTCTGGACCCGCATCAGGCCCTCGTGCCGGCGTTGCCGCTCGAACACGACCGTAGGCGCGCCGCGCCGCGCGTAGCGGCGGATCGCGCGCTCGGGCAGCTGCGTTCCCTCGATGCTGGCGCGCGGCACGCCGAAGCGGTCCGCGAAGTAGCGCAGCGTGCCGGCGACGGCACCCCAGCTCGAGCACACCGATCCGCGGCTCACCCGGGCCTCGCGGCCGTCCGCCGTTTCCTCGTCGATGACCAGGTCGAACGGCTGGATCTTGGCCACGAGGTCCGCGAACGCCGCCAGGTTCTTCTCGCCCGCGTGGGGCAGCCGGTCGGGCAGTGGCAGCTCGAGCTGGCGGTACACCGAGGCCATCCCCAGCGCCACGTCCTCGATCGCCTTGACGAGCACGCCGCGGCCTTCGGCCCAATCATCGACGCCTTCGCGGAACAGGTGGCGTGACAGACCGTACACCTCCCCCAGATAGCCGTGCTTGTTGACCGCCTCGGCGTAGACGTTGTACGCCGTGAGGTGATCACTTCCGGTCACGATTAGACCCCGGAGGTCCCGCTCCTCGCGCGTCATGCGGTGCAGCGACTCCCCACTCGCTGCGACGGCCACCATCGGCACGAGATCGGGATCGGCGTGGTACAGCAACTCGCCCCAGGGACGCTCGACCGGCATCGCTTCGACGTCTCGGCCATAGCGGGTCAGCCGCCCGCGCTCGATCAGGCCGCGCTCGGTGAGCAGCTCGACGGCGTCGCGGTACGCCTTGCGGTCGAGCGGCACCGGTAAATCGAGCTCGCCCGCATCGACGCCAAGCGCCGCGCACGTGATCGCCACGCGCTCCGCGTCTCCGGCGAGCTGGAACTCCGGTGGCGTCGGCTTGAGCTGGTCGAACACGAGCTCGCGGTCGCTCAGGATGTAGACCTCGCCGCCTTCCACGCGCCCGTGCACCCGCCCCGCCATCTGGAGGATCTCGTTCGCGCCGAGGTAGAGCCGGGTCAGGACGTTCCGACCTCGCTCGACGACATTGGCGTAGCGCGCGTCGTAGATCACCACGGTGTCGAGGCCGCGGATGTTGAGGGCGGACTGGCCCGCCGCCGTCATCGCCAGCAGAAACGGCCGGCGCACCTGCCCGTCGAGGAACGGCCGGATGACTCTGATAGGCTCACCCCCGTGGTAGAACGCCGTAGGCACTCCCTGCCAGCGGTCGCCGAGCTCCTTCGCGATCTGCTCGACTTCGGCCCGGGTGGGCACGAACACCGCCACGCCACGCCGCTCACGCAGGACGCCCTTCATGAAGCGATCGTTCAGGAACTCGAGCGGCTGCTGCGGCAGGATGCGCACATCGGCCGCCCGCGCGGGATCGAACGCTCGGGTCTCGAGTACCTCGACCGACTCGAGGTAGCGGGCATAGAAGGCCGGATCTACCGTGGCGGAGAGCCAGATGAAGCGGCAACCGGCTCGCTTGCCGAGGGCCAGGCACAGCTCGAGCTCCGCAGACGTCTGGTGGATCTCGTCCACCACCAGGGTGTCCCGCGCGGTAATGAGGCCGTCCTCGAACCAGCGACGCGCGATCCCGGTCGTGACGATCACGACGTTCCAGGTCGGCGTCTCGGGCGTGGCTTCGCGCTCGCGGTTCACAACCCCGACCTTGAGCGGGGCCTGCAGGATGGTCGTCGCCATCGATCGGATCGCGAGCGTCTTGCCGGTGCCCGTCCCCGCGACGATGCCGAACCCTCGCCCGGACGCCGCGAGGCGCCGGATGTCGTCGCCGTGCTCTCGGGCAAGCAGGGTGTCGATATCGAGGCTCATCGCCAGCTCGATGGTTTCGCAAGCGGCGCGCGTCGGGGCGATCACCACGACGCGCCCGGTGGCGGGTTCCGCGGCGAGGAAGGCGTCGGGATCAGGGGGGAGGAAATGGTCGCGGGAAATTCGCACGGTCGCAATATAGATTAGCGGAGGAGGAGAGATGGTCTATCGACCGCTAACCTACTTGCTGGTCATACTCTCGCTTGCGGTCGCACCGCTCGTCGCACCGGCGCAGCGGCTCGAACACACTTCCGAGAAACCCACGCGGGAGCAAATCGAAGCCCGGCTCCGGTATCGGACCGGCCGGGTCACCCTGCGCAGCGGTCTCGCGACCCTCGACCTGCCCGCGGACTTCCGATACCTCGACGCCCAGGAGACAGAAGTCGTGCTGCGCGCATGGGGCAACCCGGCCGGCCACGAGACCCTCGGGATGCTCGTGCCCGCCGGCGTCCGCGTGCTCGCGCCCGAGGGCTGGGGCGTCATCATCACCTTCAGCGAGGACGGTTACGTCAAGGACGACGACGCAGCCAAGATCGACTACCGCAAGCTCCTCACGACCATGCAGCAAGCGACGCGCGACGCGAATCCCGAGCGCGCGAAGGCCGGGTACGCGACGGTGGAGCTGGTCGGATGGGCCGAGCCCCCGCACTACGACAGTCTGGCCCACAAGCTGTACTGGGCGAAGGATCTCAAGTTCACGGACGATTCGGCGCACACGCTCAACTACAGCGTCCGCGTCCTGGGCAGGCGCGGCGTCCTGGTGCTCAACGCCGTCTCATCGATGGACCAGCTCGAGCCTGTCAGGCGGGACATGACGAAGGTGATCGGCTTCGTCGAGTTCAGCGGGGGGCATCGCTACGCCGACTTCATTCCCGGCACGGACAAGGTGGCGGAGTATGGCATTGCGGCCCTGATCGCGGGTGGTCTCGCGGCGAAGGCAGGGCTGTTCAAGGTGTTGCTCGGTGCGCTCATCGCTCTGAAGAAGGCCATCGCGTTGGGACTGGTCGCGGCCGCGGCGTTCCTCCGCAAGCTGTTCCGCCGCAAGCCCGCCGACGCCGCGGCGAAGCTCTGATCATCTCAATTAGGACCGGTCCGGGCGAGGCTTCATCGCGACGGTGGGGGGGCGATCGCCCGGATCAGTCGTACGACTTCTCCGGGCTCGGCGTGGCGTCCCAGCGCCTTTTTCGAGAAGATGCGGCGACCGTCGACCTCCACTTCAAACACGCCGCCCGAGGATTGGATCAACTTCACGTCGGCGTGCGGGTAGGTCTTGCGGATTTCGGCCGCCAGACCGGCGGCTCGCGGCTCGTAGTTTCAGACGACGCAGTATTCGATCGTGACGCGCATGCGTAAACGATAGTCGCGCTTGACAGGCCACGCCAAGGGGCCGACTTTGCTCCGAGCTTGCCCATGAGTGCCCTCTCCCGCCTCAAAGCGTCGCCGGGCCTCCTGGTACGGGGGCTCGTCGCGCTCGGTGCCGTGGCGGCCATTGCCGCAGGCCTGGCGGCGTTCGCGTCTCGACGTGTGCCGCTCGGCGCGGATGACGCGAGAGAAATCGTGATGCTTGTCGTGGTCGGCGCGCTGACCCGCCGCTATGGCATCGCTCTCCCGGGCAACGGCTTCGCCTCCTACATCCTCGGCGTCACGGCGTATGCAATCCTCGATCGTGGCTGGCCGTTCGGCGTCGTGGTCGCGCCACTGGCGATGGTCGCTGGCGACCTCGCGTTGCGCCGCCTGCCGGTGGCGGCAGCGCTCGACAACGCGGCGCACCTCACCACGGGCGCAGCCCTCGCGGGGCTCGCCTATGAGCGGCTCGGCGGAGCTACGGGCGCCCAGGCGCTCGCCGCGGGCAATCTCGTGCCCCTCGTTGCATTCCTCGCTCTCCTTCCCTGCGTCGTGAACGGCACCTTCTACATCGAACTGGCGCTGGGACGGACACTCGCCTGGGTGGACGCCGCCCTCACCGCGCGGTGGGAGGCCGTCGTATACGCCTGCTCCGCGGGCCTCGCCCTCGGGTGCCTCGGGCTCGCGCACGCGAGCCTCGACATGATCGGGTTCCTCGTGATCGGCGCCGTGCTGGTGAGCGCCGCGGTCGCGAGCCTGTCGGTCATCCGGCGCGGCGTCCATGCCGACGAGCTCGCGCTCATACAAAGCTTGTCACAGGCGATCGCGCGGGACATCAGCCTGGCGAAGAGCTTCCCACGAATTCAGGAGCTCGCCCGACGATTGGTCCCGTGGGAGCACATGGGCTTCGCGCGCTACGACGCAGGGAAGAACGAAATGGAGCTCGTCGCGGACACGGCGATTAGTGATCGCCGGGGGAGCCTGTTCCGCTTCGACGCGAATGCCGGGCTCTCCGGCGAGGCCGTTCGGCTGCGGCGGCCGGTTGTCGCCCGCGCGCTCTCCCCCGAGCAGGTGGTCGTGCCTGAGCGGGAAACACCTGGCTCGGAATTGCTGCTCCCGCTGTACCACGCCGGACAGCTGGTGGGCCTGTGGAGCGTGCGGCACTCGGATCCCGCCATGTACCGCGACGCCGACGCCGACATGCTGGCTCTGGTGGCGCCACAGCTCGCGCTGATGCTCGCGATCGAGGGCTCGGTTCAGCCGGTCGTCGGCGCGTCGGATCGCACCAGCGCCTACCTCCAGACACTGACCGCTACGGCCGAGCAGATCCACGCCTCGAGCCAGGAGGTGGCGGCCTCCGCGCGTCGCGCCAGCCAGGGGGCTGCCCAAGCCGCGAGCCTCGTGAGCGCGCTGTCCCGCGACTCGGAGCAGTTGGCCCAGCACGCCGGTGAGGTAGCCGCCGCCGGGGCCGAGACCCGCGATTCGGGCGCGCAGATGGAACAGACCACCGAGAAGGTCCGCCTCGCGACCGAGACCGCCGTCCATCGCCTCACCGATCTCGGCGTGACCACCGAAGAAAGTGCCCGCGAGGTGCGGCGCCTGCGCGACGTGGCGGAGCAGGTCGAGAAATTCTCGGAAACGATCGGCTTCATTGCGAACCAGACGAACCTGCTCGCGCTCAACGCCACGATCGAAGCAGCGCGCGCCGGCGTGCACGGCCGCGGTTTCGCGGTCGTCGCGGACGAGGTCCACAAGCTCGCCGAGGCGAGCGGTCGCGAGGCCCGCAACGTCGGCAAGTCCGCCCAGGAGACCCGCCGGGCGCTCGACCGGGCCGCGCATTTGCTGGAGCGCGTCCGAACCGACCTCGGCGACGTCGTGCGCGGCTCAACCGACTGGGTACACGACCTCACCCGAATCGCGGAGGCGGCGGGCGGCACGGCACGCGCCGGTAAGCGGGTGGCGGATCTGGCGCGCGGCATCAGCGAGCGAGCAGGCAGGATCAGCCAGGCGCTCGAGCAAGCCAAGGGGAGCGCCCACTCCTCCAGTCAGGAAGCCGAAGCAGTCGCCGCCGCCGCGGAGCAGCTGCACGCCATCGAGGGCCTGGCGGACGGCGCCACCGAGCTGGCGGCGCTCGCCGACAACCTCGCCAGGGCCGTCCGGTTCGTGCGCGGCGAGAACGGGCGCCAGTAGCCACGTGACCCACGTCACCAAGCGCCGGCCGCCGGGGTTTCTAACCGGCCCTCGAGTTATTACCGTAGGGCCAGCCCTAGAGGAGACGCCGGTCCGTGCGAACACTCGCCGTCCTGGGAGCAGCGCTCGCGTGCGGGATCTCCAGCCTCGGTGCGCAGCGCGCGCACCAATTCGAGTTGGGCGCCTTCGGATCTTTCACCCGCTACGACCAGGTCTTCAACCTGGACAACCAGATCGGCGGCGGCGGCCGGCTGGGCTATTTCTTCAGTAACGTCGTCAGCGCCGAGCTCGACGCGGGCTACGAGAGCCCCAATCCAAAGACCGGCAGCGCCTCCCCCACGTTGGCCCACGGCAGCGCCAGCCTGGTGCTGAATTTCGGGACCGCCCGCAATCTGTTCTACATCCTCGGCGGCTACTCCCGCCTCGACTTCGAGAATACGGCGCCCTATCGCTTCACCGACGGCGCCGTGCATGGCGCGATCGGCGACCGGATCTTTCTCGGCGACCGAGCCGCCCTGCGCTTCGAGGTGCGTGGCTTCTACACGCCCAACACGGGATTCGCCGGCGCAGACTGGGCCGGCCATGTCATTGGCTCCCTGGGCCTGTCCATCTTCACGAGGGGAGGCGGCCCCCCTCCCGACTCCGACCATGACGGAGTCCCCGATCAACGGGACGTATGTCCCGACACGCCAGTGGGCGCCACGGTGGATGCGCGAGGCTGCCCGGTCGACTCCGACCGAGACGGCGTGTACGACGGGCTCGACCAGTGCCCCGGCACGCCCGTCGGGGCGCGCGTAAACGCAAAGGGCTGCCCCTCGGACGAGGACGGGGACGGAGTCCTGGACGGCCTCGACCAGTGCCCGAGCACGCCCGCCGGGGCCCGGGTCGACGCCAAGGGTTGCCCGATCGACTCGGACGGAGACGGCGTCCCGGATGGTGTCGACCAGTGCCCCAACACGCCCACCGGCGCAATCGTGGACAAAGCCGGCTGCCCGCTCGACTCGGACATGGACGGTGTGCCGGATGGCATCGACAAGTGCCCCAATACGCCACCGGGGACGGAAGTGGACAACGTGGGCTGTCAACGGTTCAAGGATTCGGATGGCGACGGCGTGGATGACACCAAGGACAAGTGCCCCAACACGCCTCCCGGGACTCGCGTGGACGCCGCCGGCTGCCCGATTCTGTTCACGCCGGAGCGAGCGCCGGTCATCCTGCGCGGCGTCATGTTCGAGACCGGTAAGTCGGCCCTCAAGCCCGAGTCCTTCACGGTCCTCGACATCGTCGCCCAGTCGCTGAATGGCAATCCGGACATCCGGATCGAGATCGCCGGCTATACGGACCACACCGGGTCGGATGCCACCAATCTCAGGCTGTCGCAGGCCCGGGCGGACGCCGTGCGCGCGTACCTCGGGAGCAAGGGCGTCGCGCCGGGCCGAATGGTGGCGAAGGGATACGGCGCGGCGAATCCGATCGCGACCAACACGACGGCCGCGGGGCGCGCGCAGAACCGGCGCGTCGAGCTGCACCAGTTACCATGAGCGCGTTGCGCGCGCAGGAGCCGATATGAGGCGGTTCGCGTTGCTGGCGGCCGGGCTGACGCTCGCCGCGGGAAGCCTCCCGGCGCAGCACGCCGGGCAGGTGGAAGTCGGCGCCTTCGGCTCCTACACGCGCTACGATGCCACCTTTGGGCTCGCCCGCAAGATCGGGGGCGGAGTCCGAATGGGGTACCTCCTCGGTAGCATCGTCGGCGTGGAAGGCGACATCCTGTTTCAGCCCGAGTACACCGTCTCCTCGAGCGGTACGCCCACCACGCTCGAGCCCTTGATCGGCAGCCTGTCCCTGGTGATCAACGCGGTGCGCGCGAGTCGCCTCATGGCCTACGTGCTCGGCGGCTACTCGCTGCTCGATTTCGGCACTCGAGCGCCCTACTATTTTACCGATAACGGCGCCCATGGCGGCGTCGGCGTTCGCCTGTTCCTGACCGAGCGCGTGGCGCTGCGGGTGGAGGGGCGGGCGATCTACAGCCCCAGCACCCAATCGACGTTCGGCCCCAAGACGGCGACGCACTACGTAGGCACCGCCGGGCTCTCCGTATTCCACCTGGGTACGCCGTCCAAGGATTCCGACCACGACGGGGTGAGCGACACGAAGGACGCTTGCCCGGACACGCCCGCGGGCGCGGCCGTGGACTCGAAGGGCTGCCCCATCGATTCGGACCATGACGGCGTCTACGATGGGATCGACAAGTGCCCCGGCACGCCGGCAGGGGTACACGTGGACGCGAAGGGCTGTCCGGTCGACTCCGATGGCGACGGCGTCCCCGACGGGATCGATCAATGCCCCGCCACGCCGGCGGGGGTGCACGTGGACGCGAAGGGCTGTCCGCTCGACTCCGATGGCGACGGCGTCCCCGACGGCGTCGACCAGTGCCCCAGCACCCCCGCGGGCGTCGCCGTGGACTCGGCAGGCTGCCCACTGGACTCGGACAAGGACGGCGTCCCCGACGGGATCGATAAATGCCCCAACACCCCGGCGGGGGCCACCGTCGACGCGAGCGGCTGCCCGTTGGATTCTGACCTCGACGGCGTGCCCGACGGGCTCGACCAGTGTCCCAACACACCGGCGGGCACCAAGGTAGACGCGGCGGGCTGCCCACTGCCTGTCGGGGCGGAGAAGACACCGCTCGCGCCCGTCCCCACCCCCACTCCCGCCCCCACGCCGGGCAAGTGCCCGCCCGCGCCGCCGGGGAGTCAGGTGGATGCGAACGGTTGTCTCATCCTGTTCGCACCCGAGGCGGCACGGTCTCCGACGCCGGGGGCGCCGCCGCGACCCACGCTGATTCTGACCGGTGTGAACTTCGAGACCGGCCGGTCGGCCCTGACGCGCGACTCGTATATGGTGCTCGACGCGGTCGCGGCCTCGCTGCTCGCGAACCCGGAGATTCGGATCGAGATCGCGGGGTACACCGACAGCACCGGGACGAAGTTCTCGAACCTACGCCTGTCGCAGTCGCGGGCGGTGGCCGTGCGCTTCTACCTTGCCCGCAAAGGTGTGACACCGGCCCGCATGACGGCCAAGGGGTACGGCGCCTCCGGGTACATCGCGCCCAACAGCACCGTCGCCGGTCGGGCGCAGAACCGTCGGGTGGAGCTGCACAAGCTGCCGTAGCGGCGGCGGGCGGGGCCTCGGTATGTTCTCCTGCCCACATGCTCCGCCCGCTGGTGATTCTCGTCGCCGTAGCGATCGCCGCCGTGCCGGCTCCTTCTGCCGCGGCGCAGCAACCGCGTCGCACTCCACCGCCGCGACGCCGCCCTCCCCCGGTGGCCGCCCAACGGATCCCGACCCCGCGCTCGGTGCTGGGGTTCGAGCCCGGTGACGACCGGAAGCTCGCCGACTGGCCGACCCTCGTGCGGTACTACCAGGCCCTCGCAGCGGCGAGCGATCGCATGCGGTACCGCGAGCTGGGCCACAGCACGCTCGGAGCCCCGCTCATTGCGCTCGTGATCTCGAGCCCGCAGAACTTGCGGGCACTGGACCGCTACCGCGCGCTCAACGCGAGGCTCGCCGACCCCCGCGGATTTAAGACCGCCCGGGAGACGGACGAGGTGCTGCGTGACGGCAAGGCCATCGTGCTCGTCACGTCGGGCATCCACTCGACCGAGGTCGGCGGGCACCTGACTCCCGCGGTGCTCGCGTACCGCCTCGCGAGCGACACCAGTCTCGCGACCCGGACGATCCTCGATAACGTGATCCTCTGGCTCGTGCCCTCGCTCAACCCCGACGGTGTCTCGATCGTCACTCGCTGGTACAACCGTACGGTGGGCACGGCCGCGGAGGGCACCGACCCACCCGAGTTGTATCATCACTATATCGGGCACGACAACAACCGCGACTGGTACGCGTTCACCCAGGTCGAGACGCAGCTCGTAGTGGACTCGATCCACAACGTGTGGCACCCGCAGATCGTGCACGACATCCACCAGCAGGACACCGACGGGTCGCGGCTCTTCCTGCCGCCTTACCTCGATCCGATCGAGCCGAACGTCGATCCCCTGCTGGTCGACGGCGTAAACGCCCTCGGCACCGCCATGGCGTGGGCGCTCGCCGGGCAGGGGAAGACGGGGATCGTCATCGATGCGGTCTACGATGCGTGGACGCCCGCGCGCGCCTATCAGCATTATCACGGCGGCGTGCGCATCCTGTCGGAGGCGGCGAGCGCGAACCTCGCGTCACCAATCGATCTCCCCGCCGACCAGCTCGCCACCCGCGGCCGGGGCTTCAATCCGCGCGAGCGCTCCTGGAACTTCACGAATCCCTGGCCGGGCGGCCGGTGGACCCTGCGCGACATCGTGACCTACCAGACCGACGGAGCCTACGCCCTGCTCGAGAACGCGGCCCGCTACCGCGACCGCTGGCTCGCGAACTTCCTCACGGTCGAAGGCCGCGCCGTCCGCGGGTGGAAGGGTTGGCCCTATGCGTACGTCCTGCCCCGACAACATCAGGATTCCGTCGGGCTCGCTACGCTGCTCGGCATCCTGCACCGTGGCCAGGTCGAGATTCGCACCGCACTCCACCCGGTCGCGCTCGGCGGCCAGCGGTTCCCGGCCGGCAGCTACGTCGTGGTGCTGCGACAGCCGTACGCCGGGTTCGCCAAGACGCTGCTCGAGCCGCAGCGCTACCCCGACCTGCGGCTGTACCCGGGCGGCCCGCCACTGCCGCCCTACGACGTCACCGCCCACACGCTGCCGTTGTTGATGGGCGTGACCGCCGTGGCGGCGCGCGATTCGCTTCGCATCGCCCTCTCCGCCCCGGTCGAGCCGCCCGCCGCGAGCCCCGGGTCTCCGGGGTGGGCCGGTCCGGAGGCGCCACGGATCGGGCTGTACCGATCCTACGTTGCGCCGCTGGACGAGGGGTGGACGCGCTGGGTGTTCGATACGTGGAAGGTGCCCTACGTGCCCGTCGTCGACTCGGTGGTGCGCGCGGGGAAGCTCAAGGACCAGTTCGACGTGATCGTCCTGCCGGATCAGTCGCCCCACGAGCTGTTCGACGGGCTGCCGCGCGAATATCCCGCGCCCTACGCCGGGGGCCTCGGCCAGGAAGGCGTGGAGGCGTTGCGCCAATTCGTGACCGGCGGCGGCACCCTCGTAACGCTCAACGATGCGAGCCGCTTCGCCGTCGAGCACCTGCTCCTCCCTGTGCGCAACGTGCTCGAGGGAGTGGCCGACGACGAGTTCTACGCCCCAGGGTCGATCTTCCGGCTCGAGCTGGACCCGACCGACCCGATCGCGCGCGGTGTGCCCGCTCAGTCCGTCGCCTGGTACGAAGGCGGTCCCGCGTTCGAGGTGCTCGATTCGAGTGCCGCGCGCGTCGTGGGGCGCTACCCGGCCGATGCGGACAAGGTGCTGCTCTCAGGCTGGGCGTTGCATCCCGAGCGAGTGGCAGGCCGGGGGGCGCTAGTCGAGGCCAAGCTCGGGACCGGTCGGGTGGTGTTGTTTGGCTTCCGGCCGCAGTACCGCGGCCAGAGCATCGCGACTTACCCATTGCTGTTCAACAGCTTGCGATTGACGGTGCGGTAGGGTGATGCCGGTCTCTTGTCCGATTGTCAGGTGATTCCTATCGTGTAGCCCCCTATGGTTGTGGTCCGGCAGGCAGGTACCCTCTTGCTGGCCGCGCTCCTCACGAGTCGCGGCCTTTTTGCGCAAGATCCCGTCGACACCACGACGGCTCGGGAGGCTCTCCCGGCCTCACCGGCCAGCGCGAACATCAAGGCGCTGTACGTGAACGCATGGGCGTTCGGATCCCCGAAATTATGGCAGCTCGTGCGCCTCGCGGATGAGACCGAGATCAACGCCTTCGTGGTCGACGTGAAGGATGACACTGGCTGCCTGCTCTACCCGTCGGCGGTACCGACGGCCGAGCAGATCGGCGCGAACCGGTGCGTGCGAGCGAAGGACGCGAAGGCTCGGCTCGATACACTCGCCGCTCACGGCATCTATCCCATCGCGCGCATCGTGGTGGCGAAGGATCCGCTCCTCGCGGAACGCAAGGGCGCGTGGTCGGTCAAGGACCGCGACACGGGCGGCCTGTGGCGCGACCGGATCAACATCGCATGGGTGGACGCCTACAACGACTCCGTCTGGATCTATTCCGCCCAACTGGCGCAGGAAGCCGCGCAGATGGGCTTCCGGGAGGTGCAGTTCGACTATGTGCGCTTCCCCGACGAGCCGCGGGAGCGGATGGCAACGGCAATTTTCCCGGCGCACCGGTCGGGGCAGACCCAGCGCGAGGCGGTGCGCGAGCACGTGGCGCTGCTGAAGGACCGGCTGAGGCCGTTCGGGGTTCCCGTCACGTTCGACATCTTCGGGCTCACCGCTTCGGTGACGACCGGTGATCTCGGCATCGGGCAGGTGTGGGAAGACTTCGTGAGCGTGGCCGACGTGGTGCTGCCGATGGTGTACCCGAGCCACTACTACCGGGGCGCCTTCGGGTACGCGTGGCCCAACGGACAGCCGTACCACATAGTGCACAGCGCCCTCACGGACGCGCTGCAGCGCTCGCGGCCGCTCCCCGGCTCAGCGGAAATCCGGCCGTTCCTGCAGGCGTTTACGCTCGGGCGGCGGCTGCCCCGCTACACCCCGTTCGAGATCCGCGAGCAGATCCGCGCCGTAGAGGACCTGGGAATCACTTCCTGGGTGCTCTGGAACCCGCGCAGCGTGTACCAGCGCGGTTCGCTGCGGCCGAAGCACGGGACCGAATCCGCGGCGGGACAGACCGTCTCGAGCCGCGGCGGCCGCTAGCGGCCCTCAGGCCGAGGGCTCGGCGAGCGCCATACCGGGCTGCCACTCGGTGATGTAGCCCGCGATGGCCGACGCGGCGACCGTGTACGGATTGGCGAGGTAGAGCTGGCCGGGTCCCGAGCGACCCGGAAAGTTGCGGTTGATCGCGCTGATGGTCACTTCGGCGCCGGTCTTCGAGACCCCGGGCCCCGCGTTGATGCACGCACCGCAGGACGGCTCGAGGAACGTAGCGCCCACGTTCCGAAACAGCTCGAGGTATCCCCGCTCCTCGCAGTACCGCTTCACGTCCTGCGACCCGCACTGAATGTAGAAGCGCACCCACGGCGCGACGCGCTCTCCCCGCTCCGCCGCCGCCGCCAGCACGCGCGCGTACATGTCCATGTCTTCCTTCTTTCCCGCGGTGCAGGACCCGGCGTACGCGATGTCCACCCGCACCCGCTCTGCGCCCTCCGCGATGGCGCGCCCGTTGCCGGGATCGCCCGGGAGGGCGATCAGCGGCCGGATCGCGCCGGCGTCGATTTCGATCACCTCGCAGTACTCGGCGCCCGGGTCGCTTGCGAGACCCCGACACAGCCGCTCCGCCGCCTCCCGCGTCATGCCGCGATACTCCATCAGGTAGGCGACGGTCTTCCGGTCGGGAGCGACGTAGCCCGTGAAGCCGCCGACTTCGGCCGTCATGTTGGTCATCGTGGCGCGCTCGTCCACCGACAGCGACTCGACAGCATCGCCACAGTATTCCACCAGCTTCCCGATCGCCTGGCCGCTCTTCACGTACGGGTGGCGCAGAATCTCGAGCATGTAGTCCTTCGCCGTCACGTTGGTGGGCTTCTCGCCGCGCACCACGACTCTCACCGTCTCGGGCACCGTGAGCCGCACGTCCTTGGTGATCCAGGAATTGAAGATCGCCGTCGTGCCGACCCCGAAGGCGACGCACCCCACGGCGCCGGCATGCGGGGTGTGGGAGTCGCTGCCGATGATCACCATCCCCGGCTCGGCGTGTCCTTCGAGGATCTTGGAGTGACAGATCGCCTCGGACCCGTGATGGCCCAGCCGCAGCTCGCCGTACAGCCGGATCCCCTGCTTCTGCGCGAACGCGCGTTGCTTTTTCTCGAGCTCGAGCGCCACGTCCAGCAGGCCCTCCTTAACGCGCTCGGGCGTCATGGCTTCGCCGAGGAAGGTGAGGTGATCGCGGAACATCAGGATCGAGCCGGAGTCGTGCACCTTCTCGTCCTGCCCCACCAGCTGCTCGAAAAAGATCGCCGCCATAGGCGTGACGTACTCGTGGCTGAAGCGGACGTCGGTCACGACGAACCCTTCGTCCCCCGGCTTGACCGCCGGGACGCCGATCTTGCCCCTGGCCGGATCCACCACCCAGTGCCGGGCGATGATCTTTTCGCCGAGCGTCATGGGGCGAGGCGGGGTGACAGGGGGTGAGAGCACGACTTTCCCCTGGAGCCGGGCAACGTTGAAGTTGAACAGCCCCCCGTGCTCGATGATCCCGCGAGTGATCTCGCCTTCGCCCGCCGTGAACGCGCTCAGGGGAATGGCCTCGCCACGCCGCACTTTGTCGATGATCGAGAAGTCCGTCGTGGTCAGGACGCCCAGGTTCTGACAGTTCTCCCGGTAGATGCGCTCGATGTTCTCCGCGACCACCAGCTTGATCCCGGCGCACATCTCGGCGTACGGCGACTGCTCGCGCGAAGAGCCCTTGCCCCTGCGCTTGCCGCTCACCGAAGCCACGAAGCCGCCGCGCTTAACCGAGCCGCGGGTGATAGGAAACTCGTCGCCGCACTTGAGTCCCAGGTAGGGAAAGTCCCCCAGGGTTTCATCGTAGTAGTAGCAGATGTAGGCGGGGGTGATTTCGTCGGTGGAGATGTTGTCGCGGAGCTTGGTGCCGGGCTGCCAATCGATGTCCTGCCCCTCGAGCTGCCGCCGCACCAGCCCCGCGTCCTCGGCAAGGAACAGGATCCGCCCGCGGAGGACCACGTGATCCGGCAGCTTCTCGACTCGACGGGAGCGCAACGCAGCGAGCATCGGGCGAAAGATTACCCCTTGCCTAGGCCCGAGCAAGCCGATTTCCTTGGGGACCGTGATCGTCCTGCTCCTCACATACCTTCGTCCCTGGTGCGGGGGGCGTCCTCACGCCCAGCGGGTGGCCCGTGTGCAACGTCACCGGGCTCGAGCCACAAGGAGAGGCGATCGATTTCCTCGACGACTCCACATTCGTACTCACCAGCGAAGCCACCGCCATGGGACGTGAACTCATCCATACGGTGCGATGCCCCGGCCGACATCGAGAGGAGTGACCACACGTGTCCTTGAAATGGTCGATTGTTGTAGCACTGTTGTCGTTCGGCTGCGCCGGCGCATCAGGGCCCGGCAGCACTCCGGTGACCCTCGCTGCTCCCCTTCCGGCCGTCAGTACGGCCGCGATGGACGCGCACCTGAAATACTTGGCGGATGACCTGCTGGAAGGCCGCGCGCCGGCGACCCGCGGCGGCCGATTGGCTGCGACTTACATCGCGGCCCAATTCCAGGCGCTCGGCCTCGAGCCCGCGGCTCGCGACGGATCGTACTTCCAATCGGTGGCGCTCGTCGGCATGACGCCGCACCCGTCGCTCGTGTGGGGCAGAGGCGGCACGACCCGCCAGCTCACCTATCTCGACGACTTCGTTGCCTGGGCGGAGCGACCGGAGAGTCACGTCGTCGCCGATGGCGAAGTCGTGTTCGTCGGCTACGGCATCGAAGCGGCGGAGTGGCGGTGGGACGACTACAAGGACGGGGACGTTCGCGGCAAGGTGCTGCTCATGCTCGTGAACGACCCCGGGCTTCAGGACTCGACCATCTTCAACGGGCGGGCCCTGACCTACTACGGCCGTTGGACCTACAAGCTCGAAGAAGCGGCGCGCCGCGGCGCGCTGGGCGCGATCCTGGTCCACACCGCCGAGAGCGCGACGTACGGGTGGGACGTGGTGCGCGGTTCCTGGTCGGTGGAGCAGTTCAAGCTCGACCGGCCGGCCCCGCAGAGTATCGCGTTCGCCGCGTGGGTGACCCACGACGCCGCTCAGGCCGCGCTCGCCCGGGCGGGCTTCAACCTCGATTCGCTCACCCGGGTCGCGGCGCGGCGCGAGTTCCGTCCGGTGGCGACCGGAATCAACGTCGCGGTCGAGATCACGAGCGCGCTGCGTCACGTCCGCTCGGAGAACGTGGTGGCCAAGATCCCAGGAGGCGACCGTGCACTGGCCCGCCAGGCGGTGCTGTTCACAGCCCACTGGGACCACAAGGGCATCGGCCCCGTCGCGAACGGCGACTCGATTTACAACGGTGCGGAGGACAACGCGTCGGGCGTCGCGGCGATGCTCGGCGCCGCCGAGGCGCTGGCCCAGGTGCAGCCTCGCCCCCGGCGCACGTTGTTGTTCGTGGCGACCACGGCCGAGGAAAGCGGCTTACTCGGCAGTGAGGCGTACACGCGGGATCCCCTCGTCCCGCTCGAGCAGACGGCGGCAGTGATCAATCTCGATGTAGCCAACGTTCGCGGAGCGACGCGCGACATCGACGCGCTGGGCATCGAGCGCTCGACCCTCGGGGCGATGTTCAGTGCGGCCGCCAGCGCCGAATCGCTGGCCGTGGTGCACGAGCCCGACGTCCGTGGCTCGTTCTATCGGTCGGATCACTTCCCGTTTTCAAAGGCGGGCGTGCCGGCGTTGTCGATCGAGCCGGGCAGGGACTTCGTCGGTCGGCCGGCCGGCTGGGGCGCGCAGGAGGCCGCGCGCTATAACCGCGAGCGCTACCATCAACCGGGCGACGAGTACCGCGCGACGTTCAGCTACGCGGGAATGGCGCAGGAAGTGCGCGTCGCGATGCGAGTCGCCTTGGCGGTGGCGAATGCTCCGGCGCTGCCGCAGTGGCTTCCGAGCTCGGAATTCCAGCGACCAGCGGCGCGCTCACTTCCCTGAGTGCAGCATATTGCATTACCAGTAATACGCTGTAGGAAAGACACATACGACGGTTCGGGGAGTGCGACGCGCGTGCCTCTGGCCTATTGGGAGGCACACACATAAGTTTGCGCCCGCCGCTCGGCAGTCGCACTCCCCGCACTCCGGAGTGGGCACCTGGAACTCCCCGCATCGCATCGGTTGCCGCTGTCGTGGTTGCTCGAGGCGGCGAGCCCGCCGATTGTTTATCGAGCCTATGCCGAAGTCGTCCCAGAGGTCGAGCGGGACCCGGCGCGCCTCGAGGCCCTGCGCCAGGCGGTATTGCAGTACAAGCCGGCCCAGGCGATCGCGCGCAAGCAGAAGGGTACAGGGCTGTGGGGCGGGAATCTGCTCGCGCCCGCGGCGTCCAAAGCATTTGGTTGGACCGAGCCCGGCACCGTATACCAGTACCGGCGGCTCCTCGAGCTGGGGTGGCCGCCGGGGGAGCGAGTGTTTCGCAATGCCGACCGGTTCCTGTTTCAGCTGCTGTCGCGCATCGAGCCGGACGATCCCGACCGAACGGTCGCCCAGCGCGCGCTCGAGCTCCTGGTCGAGTTCCATAGGGCTGCGAAGGTGGACCCCGGGCTGGGACGTTGGGCGCGCCGCATGGGCCGCGAGGGAGCCGCCTGCGCGCTGGCACGTGGTGGGCACAGCGACGATCCGCGAGTGCGCGGCACGGCGCATACGATCGCCAGCAACATCTCCCAGTACCTGCGCAGCGAGCTCGCCCCGAACCCCTTCAAGAAGGCCCAGGGGAAGACGGTGCTCGATCCCCAGGCATTCCCCCCGACCATCTTTGCCGTTGAGATGCTCGCCTTTCTGCCTCCCGTGCAGCGGGAGCGGGCCGGCTTCATCGAGCGGCTGGGGCACTATTTCTCGTCGCCGGCGCCGCGACGGGCGTTCTTCATCCTCGCGGGCAAGAAGCTCCTGAAGCCGATGTTCGAGATCCTCGGCGACCCGCTGCGCTCGGACGCCCAAGGCCATGTCACCGACATCCCGTTCGCGCTCTATTGGATCGAGCTTCTGGCCCGGCTCGGTCTGGTGCGCCAGATTCCGAGCGCCGGCCGGGTTCTCGCGCGCCTGTTCAACGAGTGCGACGAGCGGGGGATCTGGAGCCCGAAGAGCCTGCGCGCCATGCCCAAGGCGACTAACCCCCTCACGGCGCACTACTTCCCGCTCGAGGGAGCCGGGAAGAGCCCGGCGCAGCGCCAGACCGACGCGACGTTCCGCTTGGGACTCATCGCCCGGTTGATGGGGCTCCCCGTCGACATCCTCTAGCAGCCCCCTTGCTGCGAGCCTCTTAGCGTAGTAGTAATCGCTACTACGCTAATGCCAAGCGAGATCGATCTCACGCCTTTTGGGTTCACGGTCACCGAGTCCCAGGCGTACGCCGCGCTGCTTCGGCTCGGTCCCTCTACCGGCTACGCCGTTGCACACGCCACGCGGGTGGCGCGCGTCAACACCTATGGCGCCCTCGAGGGCCTGGTCGGCCGCACCGCCGCGCTGCGGCTCCCGGGGCGTCCGGCCCGCTATCGAGCGACGGACCCGGCGGCGCTGATCGCCCAGTTGGCTGCACAGCAGGGCGAAGCCCTCGACCGCCTCAGCCGCTCCCTGCGCGACGTGGCCAGTCCCTCCGAGCCCGACACCCGGACTGTCACGGGTGCGCGCGCCATTGCCAACATCATCATGCAGGTCGTCGCGCGGACCGAGCGACGGGCGGAGGGTGTGCTCTCGGCCGAGCTGCTTCGCCCAACGCTGCCCGCCTGGCGCCGCGCCAAGGAGCGCGCGACGCTCGAGCTGCGAGTCGCGGGTGACCCGCCCGCGGAGGCAAGTACGATCCTGAGCGGGACTGTGTCGGTGGACCTACCCACGGTCTTGCTAATCGACGACGTTCAAGCGGTACTCGTAGCTGGAAGCGGCGAGGCGGCGGCAGGCATCTGGAGTTCGCATCCGGCCGTCGCCGCCCTGGCCCGCGCTTGGATCGGCAGTCTCGCGTGAGACGTCTGCTCCTGTTCCTTGGCGCCTTCGGCGGTTGCCGAGCGCCCGCCTTGCCTGAGGCCCAGCTGTTCCCCGCCGGCACCCAGCTCACCGCCCGATACGTGCGCGTCGACGGCGCGAGGATCCGCTACATCGACGCGGGGCGCGGCCCGCCGGTCGTCCTTCTCCACGGCCTCGGCGCCTCGATGTACGCATGGCGCAAGAACGTCGGAGCCATGGCCGCGGCTGGCTTTCGCGTGATTGCGTTCGACAACCGCGGCTTCGGACTTTCCGACAAGCCAGCGGTCCCTTACGACAACGCCGCCTACGCCCGCCTCGCGATCGCCCTTCTGGATTCGCTCGGTATCTCCGATGCCGTGCTCGTGGGGCATTCCATGGGCGGCGCAATCGCCGCCGAGGTCGCAATCGAGTACCCGCAACGAGTGCGGGGGCTCGTCCTGGTCGGCTCGGCCGGCCTGGGCGCCCGTGAGCCGCTCCTGTTCCGGGTGGCGCGGTGGCCCGTGCTCGGACCGGCCGTACTCGCGTTCCGCGGGCGGGGCTTCACCGCCCGCCTGCTCAAGGCCACGTACTTTGATCCGAGCAAGGTGACCGAGAGCGACGTGGATCAGTATTACGCCCCGGTTGCCCAGCCCGCCTACGGCCGAGCGCTGCGGGCTGTGCTACGACAGTTTCACTTCGACGGCCTGGAGGGACGGCTCGATAAGATCGAGGCTCCGACGGTGGTCCTTTGGGGGGAGGAAGACCGCTGGGTCCCGCTTGGCCTGGGCCGGGCCCTGGCCGCCGGGATCACGCGCTCGGCGTTCGTGAGTGTGCCACACGCGGGCCACTCGGTGCAGGAGGAGGCCCCGGACGAAGTGAATCACCTGGTCATCAGGTTCCTAAAGGACGGGCTGCCGCAGGTCCCGCGCGATCTGGCGCTGGCGCTCGCTCGTTAGGACAGTATATTTCCTCAACCGTATGGTTGAGAAAATGACACTTGAAGCCTAAGCTAAGTAATTCCAGTGCATTACAAATCATCGCCGCGGCTCGCGAAGAGTTCTCCCGGCGCGGGTTTGACGGGGCGCGCGTCGAGCAGATTGCGCGGCGGGCGGGGGTCAACAAGCAGCTGCTGTTTTACTATTTCCACTCGAAGCGCGGTCTCTTCACCGCGGTACTCGCGCGCGGCGCGGCCGAGCTAGAGCGAGCCCTGGCCGACCTGCCGATCGAGGGCGAGCGGCCCCTGGACCGGATTCGTGTCGCGTTGGGCGCGCAGTTCGACTTCCTCACGGCACATCCCGACCTCGTCACACTGCTCACACAGGCCGGCCGCTCCGAGGCCCGGCCTTTCGCGCCCGCCATCAAACGGCTGGTGGTGCTCCTCGCCGAGGGGCAGGGCCGCGGTCAGGTGCGCGACGATCTCGACCCGCATCTGGCAGCCGCGCAGGCGCTCGTCCTGATGGTCGCCTATCTGGGCCTCGAATCGCTCATCGCGATGAGCGCGCC
>WNGP01000309.1_pt1 | contig 37549 bp, 35 predicted proteins | sample 5407671 | NCBI WGS metagenome assembly WNGP01 (sample SAMN13153381, study PRJNA577476) | soil metagenome | isolation source: 40 cm soil or saprolite under Garry oak tree replicate 2 | place: USA:California | collected 2016-06-15 | reverse complement strand
CTTTCACCGAGTCCCTGACCCGCATATAGAGAACGGCCGTCACCTTGAGGGAGATATTGTCCCGGGTGATCACGTCCTGCGGCGGGATGTCGAGCGCCACCACGCGGAGCGAGACCTTCTGCATCTTGGCGAACAGCGGAGGCAGGTAAATGAGCCCGGGCCCCTTGGCGCCCCAGGACCGGCCGAGAAAGAAGTAGACCGCGCGCTCGTATTCCCGGAGCACGCGCAGCCCCGAAAAGAGGTACAACAGAATGGCGCCGATCGCCGGTAGCAGAATGCCGCCCATCTGGGATTCCTCCTGCTTCAGGCCGGAAAGGCTTCCACGATCACGGCCGCGCCCTGGCCGCCCCCGATGCAGGCGGAGCCCAGACCGTAGCGCTGCTTCCGCTGCCGGAGCGCATGCAGCAGGTGGATCGTGATGCGGGTGCCCGTGGCCGCCAGCGGGTGGCCGATGGCAATCGCACCGCCGTGCAGGTTGGTTCGCGCGCGATCCAGGCCGAGCTCCTTCTCCACCGCGAGGTACTGCGGGGCGAACGCCTCGTTCACCTCGACCAGATCCATCTGCTCGAGCTGCATGCCCGCCTTGGCGAGCGCCTTGCGCGCCGCCGGCGCGGGACCGATCCCCATGTACCTGGGCTCCACGCCGGCGACGCCCCACGCCACGAGGCGGCCGAGGGGCTTGAGGCCGTGCGCGGTGGCGAAGTCGGCGCTTGCGATCACCGTGGCGGCGGCGCCGTCCACGATCCCGGAGGCGTTCCCGGCGGTGACGAGCCCGTCCTTCTTGAAGTAGGGCTTCAGCGACAGGAGCACGTCGAGCGTGGTGTTGGGCCGCATGTGCTCATCGGCCCGAAACTCGGCGGTCTCGCCCTTTTTGCCTTTTACCGCCACAGGCACGACTTCGTCTTGGAAGACGCACGCGTCCCACGCCTGCTTGGCGCGCTGCTGCGACGCGAGGGCGACCTCGTCGACTTCCTTGCGGGTGAGCTTGTAGCGCTCGGCGAGACCCTCAGCTGTCTCGGCCATCGAGAGGCCGCACTGCGGATCCTTTAATGCCTCCCACAGCAGGTCCTCGAGCGGCGCTGGGGGCCCGAGGCGGATGCCCCACCGGGCGCCGCGCACCACGTGGGGCGCCTGGCTCATCGACTCCGTGCCCCCCGCGAGCACCGCGTCGGCCTCGCCCAGGAGAATGAGCTGCGCCCCCTGGGTGATGGCCTCGAAGCCCGAGCCGCACAGCCGGTTGACGGTCACCGCGGGCACTTCGATCGGGAGGCCCGCCTTGAGACCGACGTGGCGGGCGCAGTAGATGGCGTCCGCCGATGTCTGGAGGGCGTTCCCGAAAACGGTGTGGCCGAACTCCTGGGCGGGGACGCGCGACCTCTCGAGGGCGTGCCGCGCCGCGACGGCGCCGAGCTCGGTGGCTGAGAGGTCTTTGAGGGTGCCGCCGAAGGTCCCGAAGCCCGTCCGGACGCCCGAGAGGAACACGACGTCTCTAGTGGAACCCTGGGTCTTCATCGGAGAGCGGAATATACTGCCTGGGCGACTACTCGCGTGGTCGCCGTGCCTGCCAGATCCGGCGTCCTAACCCCAGCGGCGAGTGTGTCTTGCACCGCGCGCTCGAGCGCTCGGGCCGCGTCACCTTGTCCTAGCCTCTCGAACATGAGCGCACCCGCCAGGATCGCGGCGAGCGGGTTGGCGATCCCCTTGCCCGCGAGCGCAGGCGCCGAGCCGTGCACCGGCTCGAACAGCCCCGCACGGCCTGGATGCAGGTTGGCGCTCGCGGCGAGCCCGAGCCCTCCAACGAGCCCCGCGCCCAAGTCCGACAGGATGTCTCCGAATAGGTTGTTGGTGACGATCACCTGGAACCGCTCCGGCTCCCGCACCAGCTCGAGCGCCAGCGTGTCCACATAGCGGTGCTCGGCCGTGACACCTGCGTACTCGGCGGCCACGCGCTTGAACTGGTTCTGCCACACTCGATGTGCGGGCACCGCGTTCGACTTGTCGCTCATCGTGACGAGGGTGCGGCCGTGTGCCCGAGCCCACTCGAACGCCGCTCGGATGATGCGCTCGACACCCTTCCCAGTGTTCACGTCCTCGGCGACGTATTCGTCACCCTCGATGCGACCGCGCCCTAGGTAGACGCCCTCGGTGTTCTCGCGGAATATGACGAAGTTGACCGCCTGACCGCCCGACCGCCCGACCGCCCGGAGTGGGGTGAGGTCGGGGTGGAGGAGGGTGATCGGTCGGAAATTGATGTAGAGGTCGAGTCGAAATCTCAGGCCCAGCAGGATGTCCCGGGCATGCTCATTCCCTGGCACTCGGGGATCGCCCAGCGCTCCGACGAAGATCGCGTCCACGTCGTCCCTCAAATGGCGGAACGCGGCCTCGGGAAGCGTTTCTTTCGTCCTGAGGTAATGATCGGCCGAATAGGGGAGTCGCTCCCACGCCAGGGCGAACCCGTGCTGTTTGGCGGCGGCGTCGAGCACGGGAATCGCGGCGTCGATCACCTCGGGGCCGATGCCGTCGCCTGCGATCACGGCTACGTCGTACGGCCTCACTCGAAGCCGGTCGGCCGCCCGCAGCTCACGCAGTAGGCCCACCCTACGTCCACCTCGCTGCCGCACGCGGGGCAACGCAGCTCACCCGAGGGCGGCTGGCCGCAGTGCGGGCAGAAATTGACTTTGCGGGCGGCAGGCAGCGTGCCGCCGCAGTAGGCGCACTGCGGGGCCCGCGTCTCCGACTCGTCGAGCGAGAAGTGCGACGGTGCGACCGGCTCCTCCTCGGCGTCGCCCGCGTCCTCGAGCTCTGGCAGGGGCGCCTGAGTGGACGCCGCAGGCGGTGCGTACGCCCGCTCGCCCTTGAGAAACCGCTCGGCGGCGATCCGGTTGATCATGATCTGGGAATCGGGGAAGTTGCGGAACAGGGCGGTGTCGGGGTTCGCCGTCGTCGCCTCACGCTGCAGCGCTTCCAGCACGTCGGCGGGCTCGAGGCGCGCGTAGCCGCGCTCGCCGGCGAGCAGGCGCAGCACGGTCATCTCGTAGTCCTGATGCGTCGCGACGTTCAGCTTGGCCCGATTGGAACGGTACGGGACCAGGCGCTCGTACAGCTCGGCGGTCGCGAAGGGCACGGCGAGCTTCCCCGGGCCGGCGTCGGCCAGCGCCTCGACCAGCCGCCCGAAGAGGCGATCCAGCTCATCCGCCACGGAGCACCCGTCCCCCTTCCCCTGTCCCTCGTCCCTTCATCTCCATTCTTTCACCCACCGGTCGTACGGGACCGGCGTCACCCCGCCCTGGCCGAGCACTTCGATGCCCGAAGGGTCGCGATACGCCTTGCGATAGAACACATGCGTCACGCCCGAATTGATGATCAGCTTCGCGCACATCACACACGGCGACGCGCTGATGAACACCACCTTGTCCCGCACGCTGCCCGGCGCCTTCACGAGCGCGTTCATCTCGGAATGGATGCAGCCGCAGCTTCCCGGGACGGCGGAGTCGCATTTGTTGGGGAGGCCGCGGGCATTGCCGTTGTACCCGATGGCGAGCACGTTCTCGAGCAGCTGGTCGGTGACCACGGTACCGACCTGTAGCCGGCTGCAGGTGGACCGCTTCGCCAGCTCCTCCGCCATGCGCATGTAGACCTCGTACAGCGGAATGCGCTGCACCGCCGGCGCCGCGGCGTTGTCAGGGAGGACGTTCAGGTGGTGCGTGTTGGCCGGTACTTCGTCCTTATAGACGCTCATGCAGCTCCTGGTCCGGGTCGTAGTCGGGCCCCACGCTGCCGCCCCGGACGCGCTGCCGCGCGAGCCAGGCGTCGAAGCCCGAGGGGACGAGTCCATTGGAGCGCTCCTGGCGCTCCGCGGCGCGCATGGCGAGCGCGTTGGCGTATTCGTTCTTGGGATGGCCGGCGTGTCCCCGTACCCAGCGCCAGCGCACGGTGTGGCCCGCTTCCGCCTGCACCAGCTTCTGCCACAGCTCGAGGTTCTCGATCGCGCCGCCCTTGCGTCTCCAACTCCGTGCCTGCCAATCCTTGACCCACGCCGACATGCCCTTGATCAGGTACTCGGAGTCGGACACATAGACGATATCGGCGCGCTGCCACTGCCGGCGCACCCACTCGAGCACCGCGATGGCGCCTGCGAGGGCCATCTTCTGGTTGGTCGTGCTGGGCGAACACTCGAACAAGTCCCAGCGCGCGAAGCTATCCCCGGCGGGCGCCTCGATCAGCGCCGCGTTGCCGCCGGGATTGGGCGGCTCCCGCCCGTTGCCCAGGCAGCTCTCGTCCGCGTGCACCAGTACGCGCGGCGGGGGGGCGGCGGCTGCCATCTCAGGGCTGAATGACGACCGGAATGTCGGTGTGCCGCAGGATCTCCTCTGCGTGAGACACCACGACGCCGCTGGGCCGGCCGTTCTCCCGGGTGACGTGCGCGCCAGCGAACAGCGCGTCACAGCCGGTGCTCTTGATCACCCGCGCGACCACCTCGCCGGGATTGCCGGGCTCGATGTGAGTGACGAACGCGACGCGCTGCAGCGACAGCACCGCTTCGGCCTCCCCGACCACCTGAACGCCCGCTTCGCGATCGTCGGAGGCGTGGATCACGTGCACCGTGCTGCCGACGATGCTCGCGAACCGCACCGCCAGCTCGAGCGCTCGCCGGCTCGTTTCCCTCCCGTCGAAGGCGACGGCGCAGGAGCGCATCGGCGACGCCACCCCCGCGCACACGATCACGCAAGCGTCGGCGATGCGGATCAGGGAGGTCACCGTCGGGCCCAGGGCCTCCCCCGTGGTCGCCACGCCGCGGCGTCCGACCAGCGCGACATCGGCGTTCTTCGCGAGCTCGGCGAGCTTCACGTCGGCCTCGCCGCGCTCTTCCACGACTTCCGCCTCGAGCCCCGCCGCGAGGACGCGCTGGCGCGCCCGGTCGAGCATCGCCGCGGCGTCCGCGTCTTGTCTCCCCTCCCGGACGTGCGCCACGATGATGGTGCCGTGGAATCGTCCGCCCAAGAGCACCGCCTGCTCGAACGCCGCGTCGGCCCTGGGGCTGCCATCGAGCCCGACCAGCAGGCGCGTGAACACTTACGGGAGCACCGCGAAGGTCTCGAGCTCGCGCAGCGGGAACGCCAGGACCTCTCCCGTCATGGGGAGCCTGCCTTCGAGGCGCTCGTCACGCGATCCGGTGTCGAGGTGGACGGCCACCACCACATATTCGGTCCCGCGACGCCGCAGCGCCACCCGCCGCTGCTCGCGCACCGCGAGCTCGAGCGCGTCGAGCGCTTCCGGGGTCAACGAGCGGAACTCCTCGATCGCGCGCATGGACGGGCCTAGCGCACCTCGATCCGTCCCGGCGTACCCACAATGATGCGCCCGATCACTGCCGCCGCCGGGGTCCGCTCGCGCTCGAGTGCCGCGACAAGCGTGGGGCCGCGCTCCGGGGCCACGGCGAGGAGCAGGCCACCCGACGTCTGCGCGTCGGCGAGCAGCAGGCGCGTCACGGGGTCCACGGCGGCTGCGAAGCTCACGGCGTCCCCCAGGCTTTCGGCGTTCCGCTTCGTGCCGCCCGGGATCGCGCCGCGCTCGGCCATCTCGCGGGCGTGGGGCAGCAGCGGGACCGCGGCGCTCGCGAGCTCGGCCGCGACGCCGCTCGCGAGCAGCATGGTGTGCAGGTGGCCGAGCAGACCGAAGCCGGTCACGTCCGTGGCCGCGTGAACGCCGACGGCGAGCATGGCCCGCGCCGCGCCGGCGTTGAGCGTCGTCATCGCCGCCACGGCGGGTGCGAGCTCCGCTTCGCTCAGGAGGTCGCGCTTCAATCCGGTCGCCAGCACGCCCGTACCGATCGGCTTCGTGAGCACCAGCACGTCCTGCGGCTTCGCCCCGGCGTTCGTGACCACGCGGTCCGGGTGCACCTCGCCGATCACCACCATCCCGAACTTGGGCTCCGGGTCGTCCACGGAGTGTCCGCCCAGCACGAACGCACCCGCTTCGCGCACGACGTCGGCACCTCCCTTCAGCACCTCACCCAGCAGCTCGAGGGGGAGCGTGTCGCGTGGCCAGCCGACGATATTGAGCGCGAAGACGGGCGTTCCGCCCATGGCGTAGATGTCGGACAGCGCGTTCGCGGCCGCGATGCGGCCGAAGTCGTACGCCGAATCGACGATGGGCGTGAAGAAGTCCACCGTCGCCACCACCGCGCGGTCCGCCGTGAGCCGAACCACGGCGGCGTCATCGCGGGTGGAGGCGCCGACGAGGATCCGGGGATCCGTCGCGAGCGGCACGTGGCGCAAGACCTGCGCCAACTCGGCGGGGCCGAGTTTGCAGGCTCAGCCCGCGCCGTGCGACAGCGCCGTCAGCCGAATCGGAGTCATGGTGTATTCTATCCTAGTCTCCAGGCGAGAAGCGCGCCGGCGAGCACGTAGCGCGCCGTGTCGCGGACGACGCGCGCGGCGACGCCGCGTGGATCGCGCACATCCGGCAGGCGCGCGAGCGTGACCAGCAGTCCTACGAGCAGGAACAGCAGCCACCAGCCGCCGTGCCCGAGCGAGTCGAACCACAGCGACGCGAACAGCGTGACCGCAGCCGCCTCGAGCGACCGCCACATCGCTTCCCGGCGCGTGAGCGCCCACCGCGGACCGCTCGGGGCCTGCTCGCCGGCCGGCTGCTGGAATCCGCTCACGATCAGGAACTCGGCGGTCACCGGCAGCCACGCGAGCACCAGCCGCGTGAGCGTCACCTCCGGGGGGGGGCGCGCCGCTCCGCCGGGATGTACCCGGGACCGCGCAACCCGCGCCCCGGGCGCGCCGCCGTGAGCTTGCCGTGGTCGAGCACGACCTGACCGTTGACGAGGACGTAAACGATCCCAGTCGAAGGTTGGTGCGGCTGCTCGAACGTGGCGCGATCGATCACGCTGCCGGGATCGAACACCGTGACGTCCGCGTACATCCCCGGTCGCAGCAGGCCGCGGTCGAGCAGGCCGACGCGTTGCGCGGGAAGGGACGTCGCTTTGCGGACCGCGTCCTCGAGCGGCATCAGCTTCAGATCGCGCACGTAATGCCCCAGGATCCGGGCGAAGCTGCCGTACGCGCGAGGGTGGGTGCCGTCCTGCCCGAACGGCCCATCGGGCGCGACGCCGCCGGCGTCCGTATCGAACGCGGTCCACCACGTTTTCAGGGCGAGCTGGACGTCCGACTCGTCCATCAGGAAGTAGATGGCACCGGTGCGCGCGTGCTCGGCGATCACCAGATCGAACAGCGTTTCGATCGGATCGGCGTGCCGCAGCGCCGCGACATCCGACAGCCGCTTGCCCGTGTACGGTTTGAGCGAATCGGCGAACGGGATCACGAGCACTCCCGTCGGGCCGCCGGCCGCGCGCATGAACCGGTCGGTCGGCTTGGGCGGCGCGAGCAGCTCGGCGCGGATGCGCGCCCGGGTGGCGGGTTGGCGCAGCCGGGCGATCATCGAATCCACCCCGCCGGCGTGCGCCCAGGCGGGGACCGAGGCGTCGAGGGACGTGGCCGCCGCGTGATAGGGGTAGGCGTTGCCCGTGATGTCGAGGCCGGCGCTGCGCGCCGAGTCGATGCGGGCGAGCACATGCGGCATCCGCCCCTGGTTCAACCGCCCCGCGACCTTCAAGTGCCAGATTTCGGCGGGAATGTCGGCCTCGCGGGCGATGCGGAACACCTCGTCGAGCGCGGCGTCGATCGCGCCGCCCTCGCTGCGCATGTGGGTGGCGTAGATCCCCCCGTGGTGCCGCGCCGCCCGCGCCAGCGCGACGATCTCCTCGGTCGGAGCGTAGATCGCCGGGGCGTATTCGAGCGCCGTGGACACGCCGAGCGCGCCCTGCTCCATGGCCGTATCGACCAGCGCCTCCATGTGCGCCAGCTCGGCCGGCGTCGCGACCCGGTCGTCGTCTCCTACCACGGCCATGCGCAGCTGCGTGGCGCCGACGAACGTCGCGATGTTGACCGTGGAGCCGGTGCGCGCGAGATGCGCGAAATAGCCGTCGAGATCGCGCCAGTCTTCCTGGAAGTGGTACTTCTTCATCAGGTCCGAGTCGCCTGCCACGAGCCGCTCGGTAAGGGGCGCGATGCTCCCACCCTCGCCCGTGACCTCGGTGGTGATGCCCTGCGTCACTTTGGACAGCACGCGGTTGTCGATCAGGACGTTCTGCTCGGATTGGCCGAGCATGTCGATGAACCCCGGGGCGACGACGAGCCCGCTCACGTCGAGAGTCTCGCGCGCCTCGGCATCGCGCAGCGCGCCCACGGCCGCGATGCGGTCGCCTCTCAGGGCGACGTCTCCCCGGTAGCGCGGGTTGCCGCTCCCGTCCACCACCCAACCGTTGCGGAGGATCAGATCGTAGGTCCCCTTCCCCCGTCCCTCTTCCCCCGTCCCACACGCGACGAGTGAGAGTAAGGCGACGACGCACGCTCTCATTTCCGCCATCCCCTTCGGACCGAGTCCGGGTAGACGATGCGGCCGCGCGCCATGACCCACGCAATGTCCCGGGTGGCGGCGATGTCGTTCATGGGGTTGCCGTTCAGGACCACCAGGTCGGCGACCTTGCCCGGCGCCACCCAGCCGAGGGAATCCGCGCGGAGCAGCTGGGCCGCCTTGCGCGTGGCGGCGCCGATCGCCTCGAGCGGGGTGAAGCCCGCTGCGACGAGCAGCTCGAGCTCGTCGTGCAGCGCGGCTCCCGGGACGAGCAGCGCGTCGGCGGCGCCGGAGCCCGCTGCGATCAGGCCGCCCGCCCGCTTGAACTCACGCACGAACTGATCCTGGCGCGCACGCGCGCGGCGGAACGCCGCGAAGTCCGCGGCGCGCCAGCCGGTCTGCCGGAGCACGGCGGCGACATCGCGCACGCTCGCGGCCCACGGGGGGACGTCGACCATCGTGGGGCGCGTGAGCAGTGTGGGGTCGCTCAGGCGGGAGCGCATCTCGTGCAGCACGAGCGTGGGCACGATTGCCACGCGCGTCCCCGCCAGCGCCGTGGCGGTGCGCGCCACCACGCCGGAGTCGAGCGCGTTCCATCCCTTTTCCTCGGTCGTCCATCCGGCGAAGAATCGGTCGCGCCCGGCGGCTTGCACGACCCCTGACAGCCCCTCGATCGACACGACGCCGGCCCGCGCCGCAGCGAGGGCGTCGATCTTTCCCGCAGTCGCGACGACGGGAAGCCGCAGCGGCGCGGCCTCGTCTATGAGCGGCTGGAGCAGCGCCGCTGTGATCCCCGTGCTCACCGCCACGTAGTCGGCCCCGGCGACGGCGCGCTGGTCTACCGCCTTGCGGGCCGCGTCGGGGGTGGCGACGGCGGTCGCGTCCTTGTCGGTCGAGGGCGCGCCGTCGATCACCGGACCGGCGCTGAACATGCGGGGCCCGAGGATGGTGCCGAGATTCAGGTCGTTCTTGAGGGCGAACCCGGAATCGGGAGCGGAGTGCACGTCCCGCACGCTGGTCACGCCCCAGGCGATGTAGCGGGGCGCCGCCCATCGCTCGACCCGCGCGTGAGCGTCGATGAGGCCGGGAATGATCGTCTTGCCGGCGAGGCTGACGCGCACCGCGCCGCGCGGCACCGGCACCTCGCCCCCGCGCGCAACCGTCTGGATGTGACCATGCGCGACCAGGAGCAGCGTGTTGGGGACCGGCGCTGCGCCGGAGCCGTCGATCAAGGTCGCGCCCTCGAGCGCGATCACGCCCTCCCCGGCCGCCGTGCAGGCGGAAAACAACAGCAGAACGACAACCGGGAGGCGGGAGGCGGGAGACGTCACTTGGGGTCCGCGGACGTGTGGTCGTGCACGATGACCCAGCGGCCGTTGCGATGTTCGAGGATGAGCGTGAACGGCCCGCTCGCAATGAGTGAATCGCCACGATGAAGCGCGAAGCGCGCGGTGCAGAGGGCGACGCCGGGCACGAGCAGGCGCACGCGTGCCTCGCTGAAGCTGAGGGAGTCATGGGACTTGCCGGGAGCGAAGTACGCCGTCTCATAGCGGTCGTACAGCGGCTGCCAGCCGTACTGGACATGGCCGCCCGACATGTAGCTGGTGAGGGAGTCCCGGGCGTAGTCGCTCATGAAGCCGTCGAGATCGCCGCGAGTCCACGCGGCGGCGCTGTGGGCGAGCAGTGCGGTGATCTCCGCTTGCGGGTCACCGCCCCCGGTCCCAGGCCCTGCGCACGTTCCCAACAGGAGGGTGAGCGACCACCAGCGCACCACGGATCCCCTTGTCGCGGTGAAAAACGTGCCGCGGGAGCGCTTGAGGCACTCCCGCGGTGTGTCGTCGAGGTCTGCTAGCGGCGGCGCCGGCGTGCCGGCTTGCGCTTGGGCTTCGCGCGCCCGCGAGCCTTCGCACGCGGCCGCGTCTTCTTCGCCTTTTTCCGCGCCTTGGGTCGCGACGCCTTCTTCTTCCGGGCCCGCGCCCGTTTGGCCTTCGGGCGGGCCCTGCTCGGCTCCCCCATCATCGGAGCCGGGGTGGGCGCGGAAGGCTGGGATGGCATCGATGGCATCATCGGCTCCATCATGCCGGGGCCGGTCCAACCACTCTCCGAGAAGTCGGTCTGCTCGAGCATCGGATCTCTCCTCCGCTGGTTGTCGGTGGGCGTGGCCTATAGCTTACCCTGGGAAGGCCTCAACGCAAGTGACGAGGCAACGCCGCAGTGCGCGGCGCGCCGGTTCCCGGCTCGACGTGACAAGTTCGCTTGACAACGACAGTTACGGAGGCTTAGGTTCGCGCCGCTATGCCCCTTCCCCGCCGCGCCGCCGCTCTGCTCCTCGCCTTGCCGGGCGCCCTCGCTGCTCAGAACGTCGCGGAGGTGGAGGTCGCCCCGCCGTCCCTCACGATCAAGGTGGGCGAGCGCACGGGCCTCCTGGCGACCGCCTTCGACCGCATCGGCAACGTGATCCCGACGGTTCGCGTGCTGTGGTCGTCGCAGAACACCCAGATCGCCCGGGTGGACAACAACGGCACGGTCACGGGCGTGGCGAACGGTGTGGCGATCATCGAAGCGCACGTCGGCTCGCGCCGGGGCACGGCCGCCGTGCAGGTCGTGGGCGGCGCGCCCCCCCCGCCGCCGCCGCCCGCCGAAGGGGGCCCCTCGACCCAGCCGCCGCCCACTGCGCCGCCGCCCGACGCTTCGCTCGCGGGGCAGCCGCCCGGCAGCGGGCCCGCCACGCTGCTGCGCATCGAGCCCTCGACGGTATACCTGCTCCCCTCGGAGAACGTCCGCGCTTCGCCGCGCGCCCTCAAGGACGACGGCTCGCCGGCGGCTCCACTTGCCGTCACGTGGCGGTCGCTGCGCGCGGACATCGCCAGCGTAGACCAGAACGGCACCGTGGTGGCGCTCGCCGCCGGCCAGGGGACGGTGCAGATCACGAGCACCACCGGGCTCACGGCCACGGCGCCTGTCGTCGTGCAACAGACCGACTTCGCCTTCCGCGAGACGGGCCCCATCACGCTCGGGCCCGGTGAGGCGGACACGGTGCACGTCGTCGTGCCGACCCAGAACGGCCGCGTCGTGAGTCCGCTCGCGCTGCAATGGACGTCGAGTGATCCGACGGTGGCCCGCGTGAGCCTTACGGGAGTCCTCACCGCCGTCGCGCCGGGACGGGCCACGCTCTCGGTGTCCGGTCTCCTGCAGACGCGGAGTATCGACGTCGTCGTGCATCGGCCGGTCGTGTTCTTGAGCGTAGTTCCCAAGCGCCAGGAAGAAGTGGCGATCCCCATCCAGGCCGCCGTGAAGTTCGGGGCGCGGGCGCTCGCCGCCGACACGACTCCGGTGCCGGACGCGCCGCTGCAATGGACACTGGGCGACACCGCGATCGCGAGCTTCGACCCGGCGTCGGGGCTCGTCACGGGGAAGCGAGCGGGTAAGACGCAGCTCGTCGTGAAGGGCCCCGGCTCCGGGCTCTCGGTGACGTGGACGCTGCGCGTGTTGGCGGCGGGCGTGAAACTCTCCGCCATCCGACTGGGATTGCCCCTCAACCGCCGCTATCCCGTCAGGGCGAACTACGTGGACGAGGGGGGCACGGTGATCGGTCCTGCCGGCGGGCTCACGTGGGCGGCCGACAATCCCCAGGTGGCGACGGTGAGCGACGATGGCACGGTCACGGCCACGGGCTACGGGCACGCCCAGGTGACGGCGACCGCCCCGGGCAACCGGCGCGCCACGATCGACGTCTTCGTGCAAGGGGAGATCGTCGTCGCGAGCTCCCGGTCGGGACGGTTTCAGCTGTACGCGGCGGAGCGGTCCAACCTGGCGCAACTCCGCAAGATCACACAGGATACGGCGACCAGCATCGACCCGGCCTTCTCCCCCGACGGGTCCCGGATCGCCTACACCGCTCTGCGCCAGATCTACGTGATGGACGCCGACGGCGCGAACGCCGCCCGCTTCACCAACTCGCAGAGCACGGATGGCCGGGCCCAGTTCACGCCCGAGGGGAACGCCATCGTGTTCCAATCCGACCGGACCGCTCGCTCGCAGATCTTCATGCAGCCGCTGGCCGGAGGGAATGCGGTCCAGCTCACCCAGGAGCCGACCGTCAATGCGCAGCCCACCGTCTCTCCGGACGGGGAAACGATCGCGTTCGTCACCACACGCGACGGCGGCACCAACATCTGGCTGATGTCGAAGGACGGCTCCAACCAGCGTGCGTTTACAAAGAGCACCGGCAAGGACTTCCGGAACACCGAGCCGCACTTCCTGCGCGACGGCACGCTCGCGTATCTGCTCGAGGGCAAGGAGAGGGGGCGCACGCTGACGCAGGTCGTGAAGGCCGATCTCGCGACGGGGAAGGTGGCCCCGATCACGGGCACGGACCTCGTGATTTCGGATTTCGCGGTGTCGCCGGCCGGGGATCTGCTCGCGCTGGTCGTGAACGTGCAGGGGGGCGGCAAGCCGTTCTACCGCGTCTACATCCAACCGATCGGCACCGGGGGCGCGCCCGTACCCTTGCCCACGAGCGGGACCGAGCAGATGATCACTCCAGCGTTCATGCCCTAGCGCGGTCCCCCGTCTTTGCTCGCCTGCGTCATCCGTGCCACCGGTGGCCTCGATCAGATCCAGGTAGAGAACGTTCCCGACCCCAGTGGCCCGCCCGGCCCCGGCCAGGTGCGCGTCGCGGTGCGCGCGGCGGCGTTGAATCATCTCGATCTCTTCGTCGTGCAGGGACTTCCGGGTGAACGTCGCTTTCCGCACGTGCTTGGCGCGGACGGTGCCGGGGTCGTGGACGCCGTGGGGGACGGGGTCACGGCCGTGAAGGCCGGCGACCCCGTCATGATCAACCCGGGCATCTCCGACTACACGTGCGAATACTGCCGGGCGGGCGAGCATTCCCTGTGCGTGAACTACCGGCTCTTGGGTGAGCACCTTCCCGGCACCTTGGCAAGCTCGGTCGTCGTCCCCGTTCACAACCTCGCCCTCCTCCCGACCCTCGACCCTCCGCTCACATGGGCCGAGGCCGCCGCATTCTCGCTCGTGACGCTCACCGCCTGGCGGATGGTGGTGACGCGCGCCGCCGTGCGGGCGGGCGAGACGGTGCTCGTATGGGGTGTGGGCGGCGGCGTGTCGCTCGCGGCGCTGCGCATCGCGAAGCTCCTGGGCGCGCGCGTGATCGTCACGTCCTCGAGCGACGCCAAGCTCGCGGCGGCGCGGCCCCTCGGCGCCGACGTGACGCTGAATCACACGACGCAGCGCGTCGCCCAGGAGGTGCGCGCGCTCACCGCCAAACGCGGCGCGGACGTGGTGGTGGACAGCGTCGGCGAGGCGACCTGGGAGGAATCGCTCCGCGTCCTGGCCAGAGGGGGGCGGCTCGTCACGTGCGGGGCGACGAGCGGCCCCAAGGTCGTCACCGACCTGCGGCGCGTGTTCTGGAACCACTACACGATCATGGGCTCGACGATGGGCAGCGCGTCTGAGTACCGGGAGGTCGTGCGCCAGCTCGGCGCGGGCCATTTGCGTCCGATCGTGGACCGCGTGTATCCGCTCATCGAGGCCCGGGCCGCGTTCGAGCGGCTGGCGCGGGGGGAGCAGCTGGGCAAGGTGGTCGTGGCGATCCAGGCGTGAGGGCTGGGCTCGGCCCTCGCTCCGCTTCGCTCCAAGTGCTTCAGGGCGGTACCGGCCGAGCCCAGGCGCCTCGACCCGAGAATGGTGCAACGGAGCGGTCAACCCGAGATCAACCGAGCCGCGGGCCGCGTTGCCTTTCCCTGTCTAAGTGGTTATTTTGTTTCAACTTAGCAATGTTCGCGGTAGCGTGCTGACACTCGACACCTGACACCCGACACCTGCCTTTCATGACCGCTCCGAACGTTCGCGAACGCATCCTCCCCAGGCTCATCGAAGACGAGATGAAGGAGTCGTTCCTCGACTACTCGATGAGCGTGATCGTGCAGCGCGCGCTGCCCGACGTGCGCGACGGGCTGAAGCCGGTGCACCGTCGCATCCTGTACGCGATGCACGAGCTCGGTCTCGTGCCCGGACGCCCGCACAAGAAGAGCGCCACCGTCGTGGGCGACGTGCTCGGCAAGTACCACCCGCACGGGGACGTGGCGGTCTACGACTCGCTGGTGCGGATGGTGCAGGAATTCTCGCTGCGGTATCCGCTGATCGACGGCCAGGGAAACTTCGGCTCGGTCGACGGCGACGCGGCGGCGGCCTACAGGTATACCGAGGCGCGCCTCACGCGCGTCGCGATGACGACCCTCGAGGACATCGACAAGAATACCGTCGACTTCATCCCGAACTTCGACGAGCGCTTGCAGGAGCCGACCGTGCTGCCGGCGCGCCTCCCCAACCTGATCGTGAACGGGTCCGCGGGGATCGCGGTGGGGATGGCGACGAACATCCCGCCGCACAACCTGGGAGAAACGGTCGAGGCGATCAATCACCTGGTCGACCACCCCAATGCGTCGATCAAAGACCTGCGGAAGTTCATCAAGGGGCCGGACTTCCCCACCGGCGCGATCATCTACGGGCGCGACGGGATCCGGGAGTGCTACGACAAGGGCCGCGGCCGGATCGTGATCCGCGCCCGCGCGACCACCGAGGAAGTGAAGTCGACGGGCAAGCAACAGATCGTGGCGACCGAGTTTCCCTATCAGGTCAGCCCCGAGCGCGTCCACGACCAGATTCGCGATCTCGTGCTGGCGAAGAAGCTCGAGGGGATCGGGGCGCTGCGGAACGAGTCGGACAAAGACGGCACCCGCCTCGTGATCGAGCTCAAGCGAGACGCCGTACCGCTCGTGGTCCTGAACCAGCTCTACACGCATACCCAGATGCAGGTGACCTTCGGGGCGATCATGCTCGCGCTGGTGGACGGCGCGCCGAAGGAGATGAACCTCAAGGAGCTGCTCGAGCACTTCATCGAGCACCGCCACACCGTCATCACGCGCCGCACCGAGTTCGAGCTCAAGCGCGCGCAAGACCGCGAGCACATCCTCGAGGGCCTGAAGCTCGCCGTCGATCACATCGACGAGGTCGTGCGCATCATCCGTAAGGCGAAAGACGTGGCCACGGCCGACGCCGCGCTGCGCAAGCGCTTCAAGCTGTCCGAGAAGCAGTCGGCCGAGATCCTCAACATGCGCCTCGCCCGGCTCACCGCCCTCGAGATCACCAAGCTCGAGGAGGAGCTGAAGGAGGTGCGCAAGTTCATCAAGGAGTGCAAGGACATCCTCGCCTCCAAGCCCCGCCGCATGAAGATCCTCAAGGAGGAGCTGTCCGAGGTGGCGCACGGCTTCGGTGACGAGCGCCGCACCGAGATCGTCGCCGACCAGGGCGAGTTCTCGATCGAGGACCTGATCGCCGAAGAAGACATGGTCATCACCGTGTCGCACGCGGGCTACATCAAGCGGCTCCCCGTCACGGCGTACCGGCGGCAACGGCGCGGCGGCAAGGGCGTGATCTCGGCCCACACCAAGGAAGACGACTGGGTGGAGCACCTGTTCATCGCCTCGACGCACGATTACGTGATGTTCTTCACCCAGCAGGGACAGTGCTACTGGCTCAAGGTGCACGAGATCCCGCAGGCGGCGCGCGCCGCGCGGGGCAAGCCGATCGTGAGCTGCGTCGCGATGAAGCCGGACGAGCGGTTGGCGGCGCTCGTGCCCGTGCGGGAGTTCTCCGACGATCAGTTCCTGCTGTTCGCCACCAAGCAGGGCGTCGTCAAGAAGACCGTCCTCTCCGAGTTCGGCAATCCGCGCTCGGTGGGCATCCGGGCCATCAACATCGAGAAGGGCGACGAGCTGATCGACGTGCAGGTCACGGACGGGCGGAACGACATCGTGCTCGCGACGCACCACGGCATGAGCATCCGCTTCCACGAGAAAGACGTACGGGACATGGGCCGCACGGCGACCGGCGTGAAGGGGATCGAGCTCGAGAAAAAGGATCAGGTGATTGACATGGTCGTCGTGCGGCGCCAGTCCACGCTGCTCACGGTGACGGAGCGGGGGATGGGGAAGCGCTCGGAGCTGGACGAGTACCGCGTGCAGCACCGCGGCGGCCGCGGCATCATCACCCTCAAGCGCACCGACAAGACCGGCGCCATCATCGCGCTCAAAGAGGTGCTCCCGGACGACGAGCTCATGCTGATCACGAAGAAGGGCATCATGATCCGGGTGCCCGTGGAGGGCATCCGCATCTCCGGGCGGAACACGCAGGGCGTGAAGGTCATGAACCTCACGTCCGGGGACCTGGTGGTGGACGTCGCCCGTGTGGTGAAGGAAGACACGGACGAGGACGGCACAGACGAGGACGAGGGGAAGCCTGTCACCAAGGGCCGGTCCAAGGCCGGCGCGAAGAAGAAGTAGCGTGGTCGAGCTGCCCGCCGTCCAGGAGGCGGCCGCCGCGCTTGCGGGCGTGGCGGTCCGGACTCCCCTCCGCTACGTGAAGCCGCTCGGCGCCTACTTGAAGCTCGAGCTGCTCCAGCCGGTGGGTGCCTTCAAGATCCGCGGCGCGTACAACGCGATCCGGCGCCTCCCCGACCCCGTGCGCCGGCACGGGGTCATCACTTATTCGAGCGGCAACCACGGCCAGGCGGTCGCCTACGCAGCTCGCTTGCTGGGGTTGCGGGCCGTCGTCGTGATGCCCGAGACCGCCCCGGCGGTCAAGGTCGCGGGCGTCAAGAAATGGGGCGGCGAGGTCGTGCACGCAGGTGCTACCTCGGAGGACCGGCAGGTGAAGGCCGAGGAGATCGCGGCCCGGGAGGGTCTGGCGATCGTGCCGCCGTTCGACCACCCCGACATCGTGGCGGGGCAGGCGACCGTCGCGCTCGAGATCGTCGAGGACCTTCCCGACGTGGCGACGGTCGTCGTGCCGGTAGGTGGGGGCGGGCTGATCTCGGGCGTGGTCGTGGGGCTGGCGGTCGCCGGGAGCAGCGCCAAGGTCTGGGGGGTCGAGCCGACCGGCGCGCCCAAGCTCACCCGCTCGCTCGCGGCGGGGCGGCCGACGCGGCTCGAGCGCTCCGCGAGCATCGCGGACGGCTTGATCACGCTGACGGTGGGGGACGTGCCGTTTGCCGAGCTGGCCCGGCACAAGGACCGGCTCGCCGGCGTGGCGCTGGTCGAGGATGAGAGCCTGCGCGAGGCGGTACATTTTCTGTGGCGGGACTGTCGCCTGGCGGTCGAGCCCTCGGGCGCGGCGACCGTGGCGGCCGTGCGCAGCGGCGCGGTGCGGCCGGTCGCGCCGGCGGTGCTGGTGGTGAGCGGCGGCAACGTAGACCCCGGGCTGCTCGAGGACTGAACAGGCGATGAGCGATAGCGGCGTCAAAGTCCAGAGCGGCGTCAAGATCCTCGTCGCCGACGACGATCAGTCGCTGGTCCGGACCCTCACCTGGATCCTCAAGGACAACGGCTACGACGTCGTGACCGCTCCCGGGGGCGAGGGGCTCCTCGGCCGGCTGGAGGAAGAGCGACCCCACCTGCTGCTCCTCGACATCATGATGCCGAAGACGGACGGCCTGCAGCTGCTGCAGCGCCTCAAGGCGGACAACCGGTTCCGCGACTTGCCGGTGCTGATGATCTCGTCGATGCCGCCCGAGGAGGCGACGGTGAAAGCGCTCGGCCTCGGTGCCGCCGACTTCATTCCCAAGCCGTTCCGGGTGCGCGAGCTGCTCGCTCGCGTGAAGGCCCACCTGTATGCCGCTCAGGAGCTCGCCCGGGCACGCGAGGAGGCGGCCAGCCGCGCCGCCATCGTCGACATCCTGCACGAGGTCACCGACTCCCTCAAGCCGGACGAGATCTATCACATCCTGGCGCGGCGCATCGCCCGCGTTCTGCAGATCTCCAAGTGCTCGCTCGTGCTCGCCAAGCCGGGCGACCAGATCGGGGTTGTGGTCGCCGCCTACGAGAACCCGATGCTGCGCAACCTCCAGATCGAGCTGGCCCGCTACCCCGAGATCCGGCGCGCCCTGGCCGAGGGACGGGGCGTGCTGGTGGAGGATGTCGCCAACGACCCCCTGTATGCCGAGGAGCGGGTCCGCTGGGAGCGCGAGGGGATCACCGTGCCCACCCGCTCCGCGGTGGCGCTGCCGTTCTCGATGAAGGACCAGCAGGTGGGCGTGTTCTTCCTGCGCACCACCGGGGAGGACCCGCCGCTCACCCGCGCCGACGCGCAGTTCGCTGAGACGGTCATCCGGACCGCGGTGGCCGCGATCGAGAAGGCCTACGACTTCGAGACCGCCGTCTCCGACAAGAAGCGGCTCGAAAAGCTCGCCGCGACCGACGCGCTCACGGGGTGTCTCAACCGGCGGGCGCTCTCCGAGGATCTGGAGCAGGAGCTCGATCGGGCGCGCCGCTACAGCCTCGCCATCACGATCCTGCTCGCCGACATCGACCGCTTCAAGCTGGTCAACGACACGCGGGGTCACATTGCGGGGGATTCCGTTCTGCGGCAAGTTGGGGAGCTGCTGCGCCGCGAGGCCCGCTCGCTCGACATCGTGGCCCGTTACGGGGGGGAGGAATTCGTGATCGTGATGCCCGAGACGGCCTTGCACGGCGCGGCGATCTTCGCGGAGCGGCTGCGCCGGCGGGTGATGCACCACGACTTCGCCGACCCCGGTGACGACCCGCTCAACCTCACGGTGAGCATCGGCGTCGCGTCCTTCCCCGACGACCGGGTCACCAGCGCCGACAGCTTCGTGGCACTCGCGGATCAGGCCCTGTACCGCGCCAAGAACGAGGGACGCAACCTGGTGCGCCAGTGAGCGACCGGCGCTGCCCGCGCTGCGGCTCGATGTACGGCGGGGCCGCGCGCTTCTGCCCGCGCGACGGCAGTCTGCTCGTTGACGTGCAGGCCAAGCCCGCGGCGCCCCCCTCGGGAGGCGGCACTGGCGTGCGGACTCCGGCCACGCCGGCCCGGGCGCTCGACCGCGCCGCCAGCCTGTCGGGCCAGCTCCTCGATCAGCGCTACCACGTGCAGAAGAAGCTGGGCGAGGGGGGGATGTCCTATGTCTACCTCGCCAAAGAAGTCTCGACCGGGCAGGAGGTCGCGATCAAGGTGCTGTCCCCCAAGCTCGCCACCGACAAGAGCTCGGTGGAGCGCCTGCGCCGCGAGGCCGGGCTGGCGATGCGGCTCGATCACCCCAACGTCTGCCGCATCATGCGGCTGGGGGAGTCCGAGGACGGGCTCATCTACCTGGTCATGCCGTTCCTCGAGGGCGAGCTGCTCTCCGACCGCGAGGTGCGCGACGGGCCGATGGAAGTGGGGGCGGGCATCGACCTGCTGCGGCAGGTCTGCGCCGGACTGCACCACGCGCACGAGCTGCAGATCGTGCACCGCGATCTGAAGCCGGAGAACATCATGCTCGTGTCGCAGGACGGCGGCGGCCCGCGGGCGGTCGTGATGGACTTCGGCCTCGCCAAGGAGCGGCGCGCCGATCCCGCGATCGCGAAGCTCACCGCGACCGGGATCATCCTCGGGACGCCCGAGTTCATGAGCCCCGAGCAGATCCGCGGCAAGCCGCTCGACGCCCGCTCCGACGTCTACGCGCTGGGCATCGTGGCCTTCGAGATGTTCTCGGGAAAGCTGCCGTTCCAGGGGCGCAACGCGCAGGAGATGATGATCGCGCGGCTCCGGGGCCAGCCGCTGCCGTTGCGCCAGTTCCGGCCCGACCTTCCGCCGGCGCTCGAGAAGGCGCTCGCCCGGGCGCTGGCCACCAACCCGGACGGGCGCTTCGCGACGGCGCTTGAGTTCGCCGAGGCGCTGAACGCCGACGCTTCGTCGGGCGGCATTTTCGGCAAGATCCGGGAGAAGCTCACCTAAACCTTGTTCAGAAGAGGCGTAGGTATGCTACGGTCCGCCGCCGTCGGTCTGTTCCTGCCTGTCTCGCTCCTCGCCCAGCAGCCCTCACCCATCACCGCCATCAAAGCGGGCTCGCTGATCGACGGCTCGGGCGGCGCGCCGGTCAAGAACGCCGTCGTCCTCGTGCAGGGCGAGCGCATCACCGCGGCCGGAGCCGGCGTCGCGATCCCGGCTGGCGCCACGGTGATCGACCTCACGGGATTCACGCTGCTCCCCGGGTTCATCGACGCCCACGTGCACCTCGCGGGCCGCACGATCGGGGACGGCGACTGGCAGCACAGCCTGCTCACCAACAGCCCCGCCCAGCTCGCGCTGATCGGCGCCGCCCACGCGCAGCAAACCCTCGAGGCGGGGTTCACCACGGTGCGGGTCGTGGGCTCGGCGCACATGGGCGACCTCGCGCTCCGCAACGCGATCAACGCCGGCTGGCTGCCCGGGCCGCGCATCGTCGGCGCCGGCATCTCCCTCGGCATCCGCGGCGGGCACTGCGACGAGACCGATGGCTACTGGCCGGGCGCGCTGCACCACGAAGGGGGGATCGAGGACGGCGTCGCGAACGGCCCCGAGGAGGTCCGCGACGCCGTGCGCTACATGGTCAAGTACGGCGCCGATGTGATCAAGATCTGCGCGACGGGCGGCGTGCTCTCGCCCACCGACTCGGCGGGCGGCCAGCAGTACAGCGAAGACGAGATGCGCGTGATCGTCGAGACGGCGCGTCTGCTCGATCGCCGGGTCGCCGCACACGCCCACGGCACGGCCGGGATCAAAGCGGCGGTGCGTGCGGGCGTCACGTCCATCGAGCACGGCTCGATTCTGGACGACGAAGCCGTCCGCCTCATGAAAGAACACGGCACCTACCTGGTGCCCACCCTGCTCGCCGGGTACACGGTGGACTCGATGGCCCGCGCCGGGGCGTTGCCGCCCGCCGTCGCCGCGAAAGCCATCGCCATCGCGCCGCGCATGCAACAGTCATTCCGGTTGGCGCTCGCCGGCGGAGTGCGGATTGCCCTCGGCACCGACGCCGGCGTGATGCGCCACGGCACGAACGCCCGCGAGTTCGAGCTCATGGTGCGCTACGGGATGACGCCGGCACAGGCGATCCAGGCCGGCACGCTCGCCGGCGCGACGCTGCTCGGCCGCGAGGCCGATGTGGGCTCGCTCGTCGCGGGCAAGTACGCCGACGTCGTCGCCGTGAAGGGGGATCCTCTCCAGGACATCACGCTGCTGCAACACGTGGACTTCGTGATGAAAGGCGGCAAGGTGTTCAAGCAGAACGGCCAGGTGCTGGGCCGGAGCGCGGCTGGAGTGCCCTGAGGGGCGGTATGCGGCGGTTTCCTGCGTTCGATCCCCCCGAGTATGTGGACTGGAAGCCCGACCCGTCGCTGGTGCGCCAGTTCCGGGCGACGATCGAAGCCGACCCGGAGCGCGCCGCGATCGTCGCGGCTTTGTCGGTCCAGGACAAGCTCGGGCTGTACGCGGGGCTGCTGCGCGCCCGCCTGCACGACATCCAGCTGCAGCGCTGGGTAAAGGGCGGAGTGATCTCCAAAGCGTGGCTCGGCACGGGCGAGGAGGCGACGACCGTGGGACCGGTGCACGCGCTCGAGCGCGGGACCGATGTGGTCGCGCCAATGATCCGTAATGCCGCCGCCTGCTGTGAGCTGGGTATGCCGCTCGCGGACATGCTGCGTGCGTATCTGGGCACCGAGGATTCGCCCTCCGGGGGGCGCGACCTGCACGTTGGCGCCGCCCGCTACGGCGTGCTCCAGCCGATCTCCCATGTGGGCGACATGGTCCCGGTGGTGGCGGGCGCCGCGCTCAGCTTCACGCTCAAGGAAGAGCGGCGGGTCGCACTGACCTGGGTGGGCGACGGCTCGACTAAGACCGCGGCCGCGCACGAGGGAACGAACCTTGCAGCGGTGCTGCGCGTGCCCGCGATCTTCATCATCCAGAACAACCAGGTGGCGCTCGGTACCAGGCTCGACCAGCACCACCTGCCCAGCGATTTCCGGGACTGGCCGGCGAGCTACGGGATCTGGGGTGCACAGCTGGACGGCAACAACGTGCTTGATGCGTACGCCGCGACCAGGATCGCCGCGGCGCGCTGCCGGCGGGGTGACGGCCCCGCCATGCTCGTGGCCGAAACGTTCCGCATGGGCGGCCACGCGACGCACGACGAGCGCGACGCGCGGGCCACGTTGCCCGCCGAGCTGTTCGCGGCCTGGGGGAGGCGCGACCCGATCGGGCTGTTCGAGGAGTACTTGAAGGAAGAGGGTCGTACGGCGCAGGAGCTCGAGGCGGTCGAAACCGGCGTCACCGCCGAGGTCGAGCGGGCCGCTGAGACCGCGCTCGCGAGCCGCGACCAGATGCCTCCGGGCTCGTCGGCGCTGGCTGGTGTATACCAGGGCGACGCGTCTCCTCCATGATCCCCTTGTACTTCCGGACCGCCGGCTACCTCGTCCTCGCTGCCCTGGGCTGCCGTTCCCCCAGCGTGGCGGAGAAGTCCACACTCCCCGATACGATTCCGATCGCCGGGCACCAGCTGTACGTCCAGTCGGGTTTCTCGGTCAATCTGTTCGCCACAGGGTTGAGCGGCGTGCGGTACCTCGCGCTCGGCCCGGGCGGCGCGGTGTACGCGTCCCTCTCGGATGGCGGGAGGATCGTGCGACTGCCGGACGCGAACGGCGATGGCGTGGCCGAGGGTCCCACGACGGAGCTGAGCGGGCTCAACTATCCGTTCGGGCTCGCCTTCCGCGGCGACACGATGTATTTCGCGGAGATGACCGCCGTGCAGCGGCTCGATCCAGGAGCGACAGCGCCGGTCACCCTGGTACCGACCCTGCCCAGCGGGGGGCACGCCACACGCACGTTGGTGATCGGCCCGGACAACCTGATGTATGTCGCCGTTGGCTCGTCCTGCAACATCTGCAACGACACACCGCCGCGGGCGGCCGTCACGCGATACAATCTCGACGGCTCCAACCCGCACACGTTCGCCACGGGGCTGCGGAACTCGGTGGGCCTCGCCTTCAACCCGGCGACCGGGGAGCTGTGGGCGAACAACAACGATCGGGACGATATCGGGGGGAACGACGTTGCGATGACGGACAGCCTTCCTCCCGAGCATCTGAACATCCTCAGGGATGGGAAATGGTACGGATGGCCGCAGTGCTACCTTCCGGGGCGCCGCAATCCCGAGTATCCCATGGCCGACTGCTCCAACGTCGAGCCGCCGGCGATCACGGTTCAGGCGCACTCCGCACCGCTCGGGCTCGCGTTCTACACGGGCACGATGTTCCCGGCGGAGTTCCGGGGCGATGCGTTCATGACGTATCACGGCTCCTGGAACCGCAGGGTACCCACGGGGGCGAAGGTCGTGCGGGTGCGCGTGCAGGGCGGCGTCGCAACCGCGGTGGCAGATTTCGTCACCGGATGGCAGCTGGGCAACGGCTCGCGCTGGGGCCGCCCGGTCGGGTTGCTCGTGATGCCCGATGGTGCGCTGCTGGTCAGCGACGACATGGGCGGGCGGATCTGGAGGGTGACGTATGGGCGGTAGCGGTAAGAGGCGGTATGGGGCGGTAGGAGGCGGTAGGGGCGGTAGGAGGCGGTATGTGGCGGTAGGGGGCGGTATGGGGTTGGGCGCGTTGCTAGCGACGGCGGCGCTGTACCGCCCCTTACCGCCTCCTTCCGCCTCTTACCGCCCCTACCGCCACGACATCCATGCCGAATACATCAAGTATCCGAGCGGCGCGGACAGTATCACCGCCTACCTCGCCTATCCGGAGCGGGCGGATCGCGCGCCGGCCGTCGTCGTCATTCACGAGATCTTCGGCATGTCCGATTTCGTGCGCAGCACGACGGAGCAGCTCGCGAAGGACGGGTTCGTCGCGCTCGCGCCCGACCTGCTGACGCGTCGCGGCGGCACGCCCCAGAGCCCGGACAGCGCGCGGAAGTTGATCGCGACGCTCAACCCCGACACGATCACGCGCGATCTGGATGCCGGGGTGGCGTACGTCAAGACGCTGAAGGCGGCGCGGCCCGACCGCATCGGTGTGATCGGGTTCTGCTGGGGCGGGGGACAGAGCTTCCGGTACGCCACGAACAATCCGTCGCTCGGCGCGTTCGTTGTGTGCTACGGCCCCGCGCCCAACGTGGCCGACATCGCGCGCATCAAGGCGCCGGGGTTCGGCGCCTACGCCGAGAATGACGCCCGGATCGACCAGGGCCTACCCGAGGTCAGGGAGGCGGCGCGGAACGCGGGGGTGAGCTACCGCGTCACGGTCTATCCCGGCGTCGGGCACGGCTTCCTGCGGGCCCGGGAAAAGCCGGCCGTCGCCGATCAGGCGTGGGGCGACATCCTGGCGTTTTTCCGCGACCACCTGAAGTGAGCGGCGGCGGCGCCGTCACTTTCGCGCCTCCAGGACGTAGGCGCGGGCGCGCTCGAGCGTCGCGTCGCGCCCTGCCAGGAAATCGCTCACGGTCTCGACGACCGGAATCTCCGGCGCGACCCCGATTCCCGAGAAGTCCGTGCCGTCGGGAAACGCATCTCGCGTGGCTGAGAGCCGCACGGTCCAGCGCTTGACGAGACCGAGATCGAGCGGCGCGCCGGGGCTGCCGGCCGACGTCGTGCCGATGATCACGCCGCGCGAGATGTTGCGGAACGCCGCGAGGAAACCCTCGGCGGCACCCGCGGTGAGCGCCGAGCTGAGCACGGCGATCGGCCCGGTATAGGCCGGACGGTCGCTGCGCGGAGCGATGGTGTCGGCGGCGAGCGTGTACCAGGAAGCGGCGGAATCGGGTAACCCGAGTGCCCGCAGGCCCGGCCGAAACTGGGGCGTCCGGCGCAGCACCGTGGGGAACGGCCCGATGGTGAGGCGGGCGAGGATCCGCTCGCCGTAGCCGGGCGCATCGCCCGAGGCACCGCGCAGGTCGAGGATGAGGCCGCGCACGCCCCCGAACGCCGGGAAGGCGTGGTCGAACTGCTGGACCACGTCCGGGTCGGAGAGCGCAGTGACGCGGACGACCACGATCCCGTCGGGAAGCGAGTCCACCCGGAGGATGGGCGGCTCGAGCGGCCAGTGGTCGGCGAGCGACACGCTGCGCGTGACGCTCAGGCCGCGCTGCTCGCCGCCGGGAACGCGGAGCTGGAGGTGCAGGGCGGTTCCCTTCTCGCCGTCGAGCATCGCTGCGACCGCCCGCGCCCAGCGTGCCTCGGGCGTGGCGGCCGCGATCTCCGGGACGATCGAGTCGGCGATCCACGCCGCGGCAGGAATCCCCTGGACCGCGACGATTTCGGCGAGGCGCTCGGGGCGCGCCACCCGCATCTCGTCGTTCTCGGCGTAGTCGAGCACGAACGGACGGTGCTCCACGCTCGTGACGAGCAGCGGGGGGCGCGCCACCCGCGAGCGCAGGGCCGGCGGGGGCAGGACGCGCGCCTGCCCGTCGTCGAGCAGCGCGAGGAGGCGGGCCAGGCGGCGGTAGAAGAGCAGGTCCGGCTGCGGCGGCGCGGCGGCGCGCAGGGTGGCGCCCAGCGCGGAATCCCAATCCGCCCGGGGGCTGGGCCAGGCAGCCGCGCTCGAGCGGGCGTCGCTCCACACCATGGCGACGAGTTGCGCTCGGTCCGCAGCCGACAGCTGCTGCCCGCCGGCCCGGCCCGGCGGCAGCAGCACGAACAGCAACAGTACGGCGGGAGTGTGCAGGCGCATGCGCCTAATCTATTTGCTCATCTTCATGGCGCCGCAGGTACTGCTGTACCTGTACCTGAACGAGCGGCTCCCCGACCCCACCCGGCCCCGCCAGGCCCGCGTGGCTCGCCTCGTCCTCACCGCCGTCTTCGCGGTACTCAACTTCCCGTGGCTGTTCGTCGCCCACCGGCTGCTGTTCGACAGCATCTGGGGTGTCTCCTGGATTCCGTTCACCGGCCCCTGGATCGCTTGGCAGCTGATGGGCTGGGGCTTGGGCGCCCTCGTGACGCTGTACCTCGCCGTGAAAGGCGTGCTGTGGTTGGTCGGAAAGGTGGAGCAGCGGCAGCTGGGGCGGGTGGATCGAGTGGTGGCCTTCGAGCTGTCGGACGTCCCCGCGGTCCGCCTGTCGCGCCGCCAGTTTCTGGCGCGCGCCACCTACACGTACGCCGGCGCGGGCGCCGCGCTGTCCACCTACGGCATCTGGAGCGCGTACCGGATGCCGCTGGTCACGCGCCGCATCCTGCGCTTCCCTGATCTCCCGGCCGGCCTGGACGGCCTGAGGGTCCTGCATCTCTCCGATCTGCACGCGGGCGTGCACCTGGGCGAGGAGAAGATGCATGCGATCGTCGCGCAGGCGAACGCCCTGCGGCCCGACCTCATCGTGCAGACCGGTGACATGATCGACGTCTCACCCCACTACATCCCCCCGTACGTCCGGGCCTTCCGCGACCTGACGGCCCCGCTCGGCTGCGTCACGGTGCTGGGAAACCACGACCACTATACGGGCGCCGAGCAGGTGGCCCGGGCCGTGCGCGACGCCGGGCAGGTGTTCGTGCGCAATGGCTGTCACCTGATCGAGCGCAACGGCGCCACGCTCGCCCTGCTCGGCATCGACGACCCCGAGAACTGGAAGGCGGACGATCCCCAGACGGCGGACGTGGACCTGGCGCTCCGCGCGACACCGCCGGAGGCGTTCAAGATCCTGCTGGCGCATCGCCCCGGGGCGTGGGACTCGGCCGTCCCGAGGGGCATTCCCCTCACGCTCGCCGGACACATTCACGGGGGACAGTTCTACCTGCCGGTGCTGGGCTGGTCGGCCGGACGCCTGATCACGAAGTACGTGATGGGGCACTTCCAGCGCGGGACGAGCCAGCTGTACGTGAGCCGGGGGATCGGCGTGGTGGGGGTACCGATCCGGGTGTTCGTGCCGCCGGAGATTGAGCTGTTCGAACTGCGGCGGTAGTCACTCCGTCGCCTTTATCGCATCCCACGCCGCATCCAGCGCCTGCTGCACGCTCGGGTGGTCCGGCGGCCATTCGCGTGCGGTTACGCGCTCGAGCACGAGCGTCACCACGCCGAGCCACACCGTCGCCCACAGCTCCGCCGCGCCGGCCTTGATCGACGCTTCGGCCTTTCCCTGCGCCACCAGGCTCTCGAGCGCGAGGCGGAAATCCCGCGCCGCCTTGCGGCTTTCGTCGTCGAGCAGCGCGCCGTGGCGCTGCAGGAAGAAGAGTTGTGCGACGGCCGGCTCGCGCGCCGCCCCGGCGACGAGGCCGCGCGACAACTCGGCCAGCCGCGCGCGGGCGGCGGGTCCCGCCGGCTCGGACTCTTTCACGAGCTTCGTAGCCCAGCGCGCGCCGCCCCGGTATAGCTCGTTCAAGAGCTGCTGCTTGCTCTGGAAATGCCGGTAGATCGTCCCTTCGGCCACGCCCGCTTTCTTCGCGATCTCGGGGGTGGTGGTGACATGGTAGCCCTGGGTGGTGAACAGCTCGAGGGCGGCGCGGGCCAGCCGCTGGTGCGTCAGGTCGGCCTGCTTCATCGGGCGCGAATCTAACGCCGGGCGCCGGACGGCGCTGGCGGGGTTCCGGCGTTGCCGTTCGCGCACTAGCTTTCCCGCCGCTCGCGCCCCGGAACAACGCGTGGAGGTGGTGGCCGATGCGGATGCTCGTGCTCGGCGCGGGGCTGCAGGGATCCGCCTGCGCATTCGACCTGCTGCAGCAGCGCAGCGTCGACGCTGTGACCGTGGCGGATCTCAAGCCTGAGCGCGTCGCCCCGTTTCTCAAGCCGCACGTCGGCCGGCGTCTCGCCCTCGCCAAGGTCGACGTGCAGGACGCCCCCGCCCTGCGCGCGGTGATGGCCGGTCACGACGCCGCCCTGTGCGCACTTCCGTACTACTACAACCTCGACGTGACGCGGGCCGCGCTCGAGGTCGGCGTCCACAGCGCCGATCTCGGTGGCAACACCGAGATCGTGTTCCAGCAGAAGAAGCTGGATGCGGACGCCCGCGCGCGCCGCATCTCCGCGATTCCCGACTGCGGCTTGGCGCCGGGGATGGTCAACATCCTCGCCGCCGCAGGCATCCGCCGGCTGGGGGATCCCGAGGCGGTCAAGATCTACGTCGGCGGGCTGCCGCAGCATCCCGAGCCGCCGCTCAACTACCAGATCGTCTACTCACTCGAAGGCGCGCTCGATTACTACACGACGCCGACGTGGGTGCTGCGGGAGGGCACGCCCGCGCGGGTGGAAGCCCTGTCCGAGCTCGAGCAGGTCGCTTTTCCCCCTCCCGTCGGCACGCTCGAGGCGTTCCACACGGCGGGCGGCATCTCGACCATGCCGTGGACCTACGAGGGGAAAGTGCAGACGATGGAGTACAAGACGCTGCGCTACCCCGGGCACGCCGCGATCATGAAAGCGATCCGCGACCTCGGTCTCCTGGACCTGAAGCCGATCAAGGTGAAGGGCAAGGAGATCGTGCCGCGCGACGCCTTCATCGCCTCGGTCTCGCCCAAGCTGACCAAGCCCGAGGGCCGGGACCTGGTTGCGTTGCGGGTCGAGGTACGGGGCCGCGACGGCGGTCGCGTCGCGTGGCAGCTGATCGACTACTTCGACGCCGCGCGCGGCATCAGCGCGATGATGCGCACGACGGGATACTCTCTCGCCATTACCGGCCTGATGCTCGTGGACCGGCGCATCGACGAACCGGGCGTGCACACGCCCGATGAGGCCGTGCCCTTCGCGCAGTACGTGGCGGAGCTTGCGACCCGCGGCGTCGAAATCCGGGAGATCTAGCTCTCAGTAGCTCCACTGCGCCCCGAAGAGAACCTGCGCGCCTTCACCGCCCGTCCCCACGCCGACCACCAGCAGAGAATTACGCAGAAACCGCAGCGCCAGTTCGCCGCCGCCGGCTGTGTGGAGGCCCGTCGTGGTGACGCGAAACCGCTCCCCGGGTGCGAACACCCGGCCCGCGTCGTAGAACCCGACGACCATCACCTCCAGCACGGTCGGCGCCCACAGCAGCGCGTAGCGCGCTTCCAGCCCGCCCAGCAGCTTGTCCGGCCCCACGAAGCGGGCGTCGTAGTAGCCGCGCAGCGAGTGATAGCCGCCAACGGCGAGGAACGCCCGCTCGCTCGACTCCATCGAGAGCTGGGCGGCGAGCGGGGGGCTCCCGCCCATGCCTTCCCCCGCAACCCGGCCGGCGAGGACGAGCCTCTCGAGTGGATGGACGTAGACCCGGAGCGTCGCCGTGGTGCGGGTGTAGTCCGGCCCCGTAGCGAACAGGCCCTCGAGGAAGAGCCCCGCGTGCGGGGCGAGCTCGTTGTCCCGCGTATCGAGCACGATCCCGGCGTGCACGCTGCGGTCGGTGAACGGGATGGCCGTCGAGTCCACGGCACCCGTCGCCAGATCGCGCCGGAACACGCTGCCGCCGGGGAGCGCGCGGAAGTCGGTGCGCTCGATGGTCGCCCCCGCGAACAGGCGCAGGGGCCCGAGCACACGGCGCTGCATCGTCAGGCGGCCCCCGGCGTGGGTGCGGCTGACCTTGTAGAAGTAGGGGGCGCTCGCCGTCACGCTGTCGGAGGCGAATGGCGTGTCGTTGCCGAGGCCGTAGAAGCCGAGGCGGTTGTCCCGCGCCGCGGTGAGCGTCAGGCCGAGGCGCCAGCCGTTCCAGTACGCCGGCGCCTGGGCGTCCACGATGAGGGAATAGCTGCCCTGGGTGCTCGCGCCGACGTCGAGGGCAAAGGCGGCAGTGTTGGGCTGAGGCTGCTCCGCGAACCCGAGGGGACTCGTGAGCCCGTAATGCGCGGCGCCCCACACGCCGTCCGCCGAGCTGTAGTAGAGGTAGGGATAGAGGTTGCCGCGCCAGACGCGCTGGGCGCCGAGCGACGGGGCGAGGGCGCAGGCGGCGACCGCCGCCGCGGCGCCGAGCCAGGCGTCCACGCCCCTAGCGCGGAAGGGGGGCGTCGTAGAGGTGCGCGGTGTCGAGCGTTTTCGCGCTGGTCCCGTCGTGTACAGCGAAGCGGCTCGGATACAGCGCCGCGGCGCCGAAGTCGCCCCGCTTGTTGACGGCGTAGAAGTCCAGCTGGAAGCGCGGCCGGCCGTCGGCGGCGAGGAGCCGCGGCTGCGTCAGCTTCACGACCCGCTTGAGCGTCTCGAGGCACGCGTCGGTCGGCGCCATCCCGCGCCGCATGAACTCGACGGTGAGGAACCCGCCGCACACCATGATGTTCGATTCGCCACGCCCGGTCGAGCCCGCGGACCCGACCTCGTTGTCGGTGTACTCGCCCGCGCCGACGATCGGGCTGTCGCCCACCCGCCCCGGGACCTTCCAGGCGAGGCCGCTCGTGGTCGTGACCGACGCCAGGTCTCCGGCCGGCGTGACGGCGTCGCAGTTGATCGTTCCGGTCGGACGGACGCTCAACCGCTCGCCGGGCGGAACGTCGAGGTAATCGTCGTCGGGGTTGAGGTTCGCGCGCCAGCGGAGCCACAGCTCGCGCGACTCGTCGGTCAGGAGGTCCTCTTCCTTGAAGCCGTAGGAGAGGGCGAATCGTTTCGCGCCTGCGCCGACGAGCAGGATGTGGTCCGTGTATTTCATGACGAGCTTGGCGACCTCGGAAGGCGTCTTGATCCCCTCCAGCGCCCCCACGGCGCCGGCGCGCCGGCTGGGCCCGTGCATGCGCGAGGCGTCCAGCTGCACCACGCCCTCCGCATTCGGGAGGCCGCCGTAGCCGACCGAGTGGTCGCTCGGATCGAGCTCCTGGATCTTGACCCCTTCGATGACGGCGTCGAGCGGGTCGCTCCCCTGCATGAGCAGGTCGAACGCCTTCTGGACCGCGCGCAGGCCGTTGGCGCTCGCGATCACAATCGGCTTCGAGGCCCAACGCGTCGCGGGAGGCAGCGGGCGGGGCGGGCGCATGGGGTGCGCGATGCCGAACGCCCCTCCGGCGGCGAGGCCGCTCGCCGTGGACGCGAGGAACTCTCGACGACTCAGCAGATCGGACACGCCCTACGTTCTATCGAGCCGGGGCCGCGCTGTCAACTTGCCGGGTCCGCGGCGCGCCTCTACGTTCCCGCCGGTGTCATTCGATTACGACCCTTCGGATCCGCCCAGCCCGCTCGCCGTGGTGCGCGGCATCCTGGGCGGGGCGCTCGTCGTCGCGACGGCGCTGGTGGTCATCGTGTACCTCGACAGCGGGCACCTCGATACCCGATTCGTGGCCCTCGTGGGAGCATTGTGGGTCATCTGGGGTGTGTTTCACGACCTGCTCGGCATCGTGGTGCAGCCCCTCGCGGCCTTTTTCGGGGATCAACTCACGGGCACCCGGGACGACGGCCCACCCCTGCTGATCGACATCGAGCGGGAAACCGCGATGCTCGAACGGCTGGTGGCCGACCCGCCTCCCGTGGCGCACCGCGAGATTCTCGCCGGCATCCGCCTGGCGGAGATCTACCGCGCGCACGAGCACGATCCGGCGAAATCCGCGGCCTTGCTGGCGCGGCTGCGCGCGAAGTACCCCGACGCCCCCGAGCTGAAGCATGACGCCGGCGTCCCCTGAGCTGTCGCTCGTCGTTCCCGTGTACGATGAGCGGGACAGTCTGACGCCGCTCGTCGCGGAGATCTCGGCCGCGCTCGCCCGGGGGGGCGGGGGGGGATATGAGATCGTCGCCGTGGATGACGGCTCGACGGACGGGTCGCTCGAGGTCCTCAAGACCCTCAAACGTGATCACCCCGAGCTGCACGTCGTGGCGCTCGCCGCGCACGCGGGGCAGACGGCGGCGTTCGCCGCCGGGTTCCGGGCCGCGCGCGGGCGCGTGATCGTCACGCTCGACGCCGATCTCCAGAACGACCCTGCGGACATCCCGGGGCTGCTCGAACGTCTCCGGACGAGCGGGGCGACGGCGGTCGTGGGCTTCAGGGTGAACCGGCGGGACACCGGGTGGAAGCGGTTGCAGAGTCGCATTGCCAATGCGGTTCGTAACCGCCTGAACGGCGAGACGATCCAGGACACGGGCTGCTCGCTCAAGGCATTCCGCGCCGAGGCGGTGCAGGCGCTGCCGCTGTTCACGGGGATGCACCGCTTCCTGCCGACGCTCATCAAGCTGTACGGCGGCACGGTGGCCGAGGTCCCCGTGCGCCATCGGCCGCGCCGCTTCGGCGCGACCAAGTACGGCATGTGGAACCGAGTGTGGCGGTCGTTCGTAGACGCCCTGGCGGTGCGCTGGATGCAACGGCGCGCGTTGCGGTATCGCATTTCGGAGGAGCTACCATAGATGAGCAGCCACGAGGAGTGGGTCCGGCAGATCGATGCCGAGCTGGACGGCGAGCTGACGCTGGCGGAGCGCGCGGCCCTGGCGCGCCACCTCGCGGGGTGCGGGGCGTGCGCGGGGGCCCGGGCCAGTCACCTCGAGATGCGGGTCGCGCTGGCGCGCTCGGCAGGGGAGCCTCAGGCGCGTACCGTGCCCCGCCCGCGCATCCGCGGCCGCAGCGTCGCCCTGTGGGTGACGCTGAGCCTGCTGGCGGGCGCCGCCGGCGGCTGGCTCGGCCACGCCCGCTGGGGCGGGCCCGGCCCGGGCTCACTGGAGGCCTCGCGTGCGGCGTTCGTGGTGGAATAGCGTCGCGGCGGTGTCCCTGTTCGCGGCCCCGGGCTTCGGCCAGACACCGGGCTTTCGCCTGACCTACGGCGTCCGGGTCATGGCGCGTACCGACGGTGACGCCTATCCCGTCGCGACCGGGACCGTGAGCGGCCCCCAGGACACCAATCTGCGGCTGGCGCTGCGAACCGACACCGCACAAGTCGAGGCGCTGTTCGACGTGTTTCCCGAGCCCGACACGGTCACGCTCGAAGGGGCCTTCTTCACGCGGCGCCACGCGGGTCGCTCGCATCGCGGGTTGCCGCTGTGGGAGCTGGACAGCTACCGGCGCGACGCCCGCTTCGCGTGGGGCGGCACCGCACGACTCTATCCCTTCGGCCCCGGCCGCACCGTCCGGGACCGCTTGCTCTGGCTCGAGATCACCGTGAGCCGCGAGTTCGTCGGGGGGCAAACCCGACCCTCGGAATCGTTCACGGTCACTGATTCGGTCATCGACGTCGCGATCGAGGCGGTGGTGCGGCCCCGGCGGGCCGCGGTGCGTCTCACGCTCGCGCGCGGCGACTCGACGAGCGCGCCGCAGGTCCTTGATATGGTCCCCGATGCAGCCGCCCGGCGCGTGAGGTTCGTGGTGGGGCGGGGCAACGCGCGCACGCTCGAGGTGACGCTCACCCGCCCCGATCCCCCGCTCACGGGCCGAGACTCGGCCCTGGCGCTCGACGCCGACGTCCTGTGCCTCCGGGTCGTCGACCCGGCGACGCCGGAACCTGCCTGGGTGCGGTGTGGCCGTCTCAACAACGTCGCCCGGCGCCTGCCCCTCTCCGACCGCGATACGCTGGTGGCGACGTTCGCCTGGCCCGCCGCCCGCTGACCCGCGATATTGCTCCCGCGATGCCGCGTCTCCCCCGGCAGCGACTCGACCCCGCCATCTTCCACCTCCCCGTGGAACGGATGCGCGAGGGATACTATTCCGACAAGTACTTCGTGCGGGCGCGCGACGTGCTCCTGCAAGACCACCACCGGCGCTGCGTCACGATGCAGGTGTTTGGAAAGGCGCACGCTTTCCTCGGCGGCATCGACGAGGCCATCGCGATCCTCAAGCTCTGCAGCGAGCGCTGGGACGAGCTGCAGGTCCAGGCACTCTACGACGGCGACGAGATCGCGCCGTGGGAAACGGTGCTGCTCATCGAGGGCCCGTACGACGCCTTCGCGAACCTCGAAACCCTCTATCTCGGCGTGCTGGCCCGGCGCACCCGCGTCGGCACCAACACGCGCCGCGTGGTGGAAGCGGCGCAGCCGAAGCAGGTGATGTTCTTCCCCGCCCGGCACGATCACTGGCTGGTCCAGACCGGCGACGGCTATGCGGCGCACATCGCCGGCGCGATCGGCGTGTCTACGGACGCCCAGGCGTCGTGGTGGGGATCGGAAGGCGTGGGCACCGTGCCGCACGCCCTCATCGCGGCCTACGGGGGCGACACGGTGCTCGCCGCGCGGAAGTTCGCCCAGTGGATGCCCGAAAACGTCGGTCTCGTCACCCTCGTCGATTTCGACAACGACTGCGTGGGTACGTCGCTCAAGGTGGCCCGAGCGCTGGGGCCCCGCCTGTACGGCGTGCGACTCGACACGTCGGAGACGATGGTCGATCAGTCCGTCATCCCCGAGATGGGCACCTTCAAGCCGACCGGCGTCAACCCGCAGCTCGTCTGGAACGTGCGCAAGGCCCTCGATAAGGAAGGCTTCCGCCACGTGAAGATCGTCGTGTCCGGGGGCTTCACCGTCGAGAAGATCCGCGACTTCGAGGAGCAGGGAGTGCCCGTGGACATGTACGGCGTGGGGTCGAGCCTGTTCCAGGGGCGCTTCGACTTCACGGCGGACGTGGTGCGCGTGGAGGGGAAGCCGTGCGGCAAGGTCGGCCGCGCGTTCCGGCCCAACCCGCGGCTCGAGCAGGTGGAGTGAGCCGACCCTTGCCGGGCCGCTCGCGCCTGCATAATTTCTCGGTGCAATGAATATTCATGCACCGGTGCCCGTGGGCGTCCTCGGGGCCTCGGGGTATGTCGGCCAGGAGTTGCTGCGGCTCCTCGCCGGCCACCCAGGGGCCTCGGTTGCCTTTGCGACCGCCCACACGGCTGCGGGCGAAGTGGTGGAGGGGCAACGCCTGGTGAAGACCGACGACGCGCCCCTCGCGCAGGCGGAGCTGGTATTCTCCTGCCTGCCGCACGGCGTCTCGGGCCGTTACGTGCACGAAGCTCGCGCGGCGGGCCGCCGCGCCGTCGATCTGTCCGCCGACTTCCGGCTCAGCTCCGAGGCGGTGTACGGCCTCACGGAATTCGCCCGGCCGCGCGTGGTCACGGCCGACCTCGTCGCCAACCCCGGCTGTTATCCCACGGCGGCGCTGCTCGCCCTGATCCCGCTGGCGCAGCGGGGGCTGATCGATCCCGCGCGCGAAGTGGTGATCGATGCCGCGTCGGGCGTCACCGGCGCGGGTCGGAATCCCAGGCGCGACCTGTTGTTCGGCGAGGTGTCCGAGGACTACCGAGCGTATGCCGCCGGCAACTCGCACCGCCACCTGCCCGAGGTGCGCGCCAGTCTGGCCCGCGAGGGCGGCTTCTCGGGCGACCTCGTGTTCACGCCGCACCTGCTGCCGGTGAAGCGCGGCATTCTCGAGACGATCCACGTCCCCCTCACCGAGCCGCTCGACCAGGACGGCGCCGAGGGCTTGTACGAGGCGGCGTACTCGGGCGAGCCCTGCGTGCTGGTCACCCGCGGGCGGCTGCCCTCGCTGAAGGATGTCGTGTACCGCAACCGCGTGGCGATCGGCGTGGTGGCCGTGGCGGGCGTGGCGCGGCCGCGGATCACGGTGATCGCCGCCGTGGACAACCTGGTGAAGGGCGCAGCGGGGCAGGCGATCCAGAACATGAACCTGATGCTCGGGCTCCCCGAGACCGCGGGGCTCGCGTGCTAGCGGCGCGCGTCGTGAAACTCGGGGGCAATGAGCTCGACCGTCCCGGCTGGCTCGCCGAATGCGCGCTCGCGGTCAAGCGGGTCGAGCCCGTGGTCGTCGTCCACGGCGGCGGTCAGGCCATCACCGCGTGGTCCGCGCGCCTCGGCTTGCCGGCGGAGAAGCGCGACGGCCTGCGAGTGACGACCCCCGAGGTCGCCGCGGTCGCCGAGATGGTGCTCGCGGGGCCCGTGAATCGCCAGGTGGTGGGCGCGCTACGCGCGGCGGGCGTGGACGCGGTGGGCCTCTCGGGTGTGGACGGTGGGCTGCTCGCCGCGCGGCGCGCGCCGGGAGAGCTGGGTCACGTGGGCGAGATCACCGCGGTCCGCGCGGCGCTGCTCGAGAGCGTACTGCTCGCGGGGCTCACGCCCGTGATCGCGCCCGTCGCGCCCGACGCCGACGCTGCGGCGGGGGGGCTGCCCTTCAACGTCAACGCCGACCACGCCGCGGCCGCCATCGCGGCCGCGCTGCGGGCGGTGGAGCTGCTGTTCGTGTCGGACGTCCCGGGCGTGTCGGTCGGCGGCGTCACGCAGCCCGAGATCGCGGCGACGGAGATCGAGGGACTGATCGCGAGCGGTGTGGCGCGGGACGGAATGGCGGCGAAGCTGCGCGCCGCGGCCGCGGCGCTCGCCGCCGGCGCCCGCGCGGTCCGTATCGGCGATCTGAGCCTGCTCGGCAGCTCCACGGCCGGCACGCGCATCCTGGCTGCGGTCACTCAGGCCGCATGACCGCCACTCCCACCGCCGCGACCGCGCTGCTTGGCGTGTACGCGCGCACTTGCCACGGGCCTGATCCACGTCTCCAACCTGTACCGCACGGAGCCGGGCGAGCGCCTCGCCGAAGAGCTGGTGAACCGCTCGTTCGCCGATCAGGTCTTCTTCTGCAACTCAGGCGCCGAGGCGAACGAGGCCGCCTTCAAGTTCGCCCGCAAGTGGGCCGGGAAGCCCGGGATCGTGGCGTTCTCGGGTGGCTTTCACGGGCGCCTGTTCGCGTCGCTCGCCGCAACCGACCGCCCGGAGTACCGCCAGCCGTTCGAGCCGCTCGTGCCGGAGATCGCGATCGTGCCCCTGGGCGACCGCGCCGCGACGGAGCGGGCGATCACCGGCGCCACGGCGGCCGTGATCATCGAGCCGGTGCAGGGCGAGGGCGGGGTGCACCCCGTCGATCCTGCCTGGCTGGCGTGGCTGCGCGAGCTGTGCGATGCGCGCCGCGCCGCGCTGATCTTCGACGAGGTCCAATGCGGCCTGGGCCGCACGGGCACGTTCTTCGCGTACGAGCAGGCGGGCGTCATCCCCGACATGGTCACGATCGCGAAGCCCCTGGCAGGTGGGCTCCCGATGGGAGCGGTTCTGCTGAAGGAGGCCATCGGTGCTGCGCTCGCACCGGGCGATCACGCCACCACGTTCGGCGGCGGCCCGCTGGTCGCGAGCGTCGCGCTCGAAGTCGTGCGCGCGCTCGGCGCGCCGGAGCTGCTGGCGTCCGTGCGCCGTAACGGGGAATGGCTGGGCGCGCGCCTCGCAGGGCTTCCGTCCCGCCGCGTGCGCAGCGTGCGCGGGCGCGGCCTCATGTGGGGGATTGAATTGACGGAGTCGGCAGGGCCCATCGTCGGGCGCGCGCGCGAGCAGGGTCTGCTGCTCGCGACGGCAGGTCCGCGGGTGCTGCGGCTGATTCCGCCACTCATCGTGACGCGGGCGCAGCTCGAGCGCGGAATCTCCATCCTCGAGGGAGT